>JAEEGH010000930.1_pt1 | contig 88778 bp, 72 predicted proteins | sample 9134181 | NCBI WGS metagenome assembly JAEEGH01 (sample SAMN16246544, study PRJNA631951) | gut metagenome | biome: gut microbiome; feature: rumen; material: DP-attached | host: Bos | place: Iran: Karaj | collected 2018-10 | reverse complement strand
ACAAAATACAAAAACCACCTTAATTGCATTTATGTCCATTGTCATTGGCGGGTTTTACCTCATATTTCAAAAGAACTCTGGTCTTGGGGTCATATTGACAATGATTTTCACGACAGTTGGATTTTACCCGCACCCACAGATGAGTTATTATATATTTATGCTTATAGGGTGTTTGTTTATCGCTGAAATTTACATTCACATCAAAGAAAAAAGATATAAAGACCTTGTTGTTGCCACGCTATTGTTTGCTGCATCGGTGGGAGTTGGAATGGGTACCGGATTTGCAGGCTTTCTCACCAACACTGAATATGCGAAAGAAACCATGCGCGGAGGACATTCCGAGCTCGTCAAGGATGATGATGCCGTCAACAAGACCAAAGGACTTGACCTTGACTATGCCACTGCATGGAGTTATGGTATAGATGAGACTATGACACTGATGATACCGAATTTCAAAGGCGCATCATCAAACTATAATCTCGGTGAAAAATCAGACGTTTACCAGGCCCTGAAAAAAAATGGTGTGCCAGCCGCAAATGCACGTCAGTTCTGTGCCAACGTGCCGACTTACTGGGGAACACAGCCTTTCACATCCGGTCCCGTATATGTTGGTGCTATAATTTGTTTCCTTTTCCTGTTAGGGATACTTATTGTAAAAGGTCCGTATAAATGGGCATTATTAGTTGCCACCTTGTTATCGATATTCCTTGCATGGGGACATAATTTCCTGCCTCTGACACGTTTCTTCTTCAAGTATGTTCCAATGTACGCCAAATTCAGAGCCGTGTCTTCCATCCTTATTGTAGCTGAAATAACGATGCCGCTTCTTGCTTTTCTGTCTTTAAAGACAATTATGGACGAAAAGTCGGACAAAAAGAAATTTTTGAAAAAAGTCTATGTTTCTGCCGGAATCACTGCTGGGATATGTCTGTTCTTCGCATTGTTCGGCAAATCGATCTACTCATTCACAAGCCCAAACGATGCCCAATTTGCACAACAGCTTCCTGAATGGCTTATGAGTGCCATTATTGATGATAGAGCATCAATGTTTGTTGCCGACTCCTTCAGATCGTTTGTATTTATCGCATTGGCAGCGTTATTGCTCATATTATTCATCAGCGGCAAGCTGAAACAGAACCTCTTTATTCCTATTCTGGGAGTATTGATATTGGCAGACATGTGGCCGGTTGACAAGCGATTCTTCAATTCAAGTGATTTTATCTCAAAAAATCAGGACAAGAATTATTTTGCACAGACGGATTACGAAAAGATGATTCTACAGGATAAAGACCCTGATTTCAGAGTGTTTAACCTTGCCACCAACACATTCAATGATTCCAGAACATCATATTATCTCAAATCCATAGGAGGTTATCATGGTGCAAAGTTACGTCGTTATCAGGATCTGATAGACCAGCATATATCCAAAAACAACTGGGATGTCATCAATATGCTTAACCCTAAGTATATCATTTTCAAAAACGGTGACAAAATAGTCGCACAACCGAATCCTGATGCCATGGGAAACGCCTGGTTCGTTGATTCTCTGATGATTGTAAACAATCCGAATGCAGAATGCGATGCATTGAATAATATCAATTTACACAATACGGCAGTCGTGGACACATCGGTTTATAAGTCACAGTTTGCGTCTCTTGCCTCTTCGTTTGTACCAGGCCATGATTCGACTGCAACCATAAAGCTGACACAATATGCCCCGGACGCACTTGATTATGAGTCAACATCGTCAAAAGATGCAACCGCTGTCTTTTCAGAGATATACTATCCATACGGATGGAAAGCGTATGTTGATGGCCAACCTGTTGAATTGTACAGAGTAAACTATATGCTTCGTGCCATCAACGTGCCTTCAGGCAGTCATAAGATACATTTTGAATTCAGACCTGACAGCGTACGGATTGGCGACAGAATTGCTATTGCATTTGTGATAATAATGTATGTAACTATTTTGGCTATTATCTGTTACGCAATACTAAAAGCCAAAAAGCAATCAGACGTCAACTGAGTATCTTTCTAAATTTATTCTCAACTGCCTCTTCTGTATATTTCTCAAGAAATATCTGACGGGGATAGGTGTTAAAACGGGAACGAGGATTTCCTGTTTATATCAGAATCTGAAGTAGATGAACGGGCTGAAACCGGCGGCGTTGAGTGCTCCGAGGCAGATGAGGAACATGAAAACAGCCAAAACCCAAGAAATTATTGTGCCTGATAAGGCGTGTTCCTTATAGAAAACAACGTCTTGCAACTTCTTTCCGAACGGGAACAATGCGATAAACGAGAACACGAGCGCTACGATTAGTGTGGTGTAGAACTGTGCATCGGCGTTGATAGAGAATGTACTGAAGTCGAAGGCGAACAGTCTGCCGATGAAGGTGAAGGCCTGGTCAAGGTCTTCGATTCTGAATATCGCCCAACCCACCATCGCAATGATGAAGGTGATGATGACACTTGGTGCCTTGCCGATTTTCTCATAGAATTTCTTCAATCCCATGCGCTCGAGCACGAGCCAGATGCCGTGGTAAGCGCCCCAGATGACGAAGTTCCAACTTGCGCCGTGCCATAGACCGGAAAGCAGGAACACCACCCAGAGGTTGAAATACATACGGCGTTTCGAGCAACGATTGCCGCCCAATGGGATGTAAAGGTAATTACGCATGAAAGCGCCTAATGTAATATGCCATCTACGCCAGAACTCGCTGATACTTGCAGAGTTATATGGGTTGTCGAAGTTTTCAGGGAAGTGGAATCCCATGATTTTACCAAGACCGATGGCCATGTCGGAGTAACCTGCGAAGTCGAAGTAGAGCTGCATGGTGTAGGCGGCGATGGTAATCCATGCTGTGCCAGAATCCATTATAGCGAGGTCGCCAGCCAGGAGTTTGTCCACTTGAAAACCAATGACATCAGCGATGAGCACTTTCTTCGACAGACCGATGACGAAACGGTTGAATCCCTGCAGAAACTCCTGCGCGCTGTATTCACGGTAACGAATCTCACCCTCGATGTCGCAGTAACGTACAATAGGACCCGCGATGAGCTGAGGAAACATCATGATGTAAACGATGTAGTCAGTGAGTTTCTCCATCGGCTCATTGTTGCCACGGTAGGTGTCAATCACGTAGGTTATCGACTGGAAGGTGAAGAACGAGATACCGATTGGCAGCAGCACTTTCGCCATCCTAATGGCGTTGGCACCAAACAATCCGATGAGCACGTTAATGTTGTCGATCAGGAAGTTGGCGTATTTGTAATACACTAACAATCCGAGACTTATGATAATTGCCAAGGCGCAATAAAGCTTCTTCAGACTTGTTTTATCAGTCTTCCGCATCGCTCTCACCAGATAGAAGTTGGCAATGGTGGAGCCAAGTAGGAACAAGATGAAATCAGGCGCGCCGTAGGCATAAAAAACTATCGAAAACAGTAAAATAACATAGTTTCTGAACTTTTTCGGACAAACGAAATAGAATATCAGAAAAAGCGGCAGGAAATATAATAGGAATACATTGCTGCTAAATACCATAACTCTTAATTATTATGTTCAATCATCCATTTTGCGTCGAGTTCGAGCTGTTTTTCGACCGAGATATTGTTGTTTTCAGCTTTTTCTTTTATCGTTTTCATCCATTCGGAATCGCTCTCGATATGGTTCATAAGAAGCGCCACTTCGACTTGCTCGGGGTCTTTGATGCTCGCCAAAGCGTCTTCCACAAAACCTCTTGTGCCGTGATACCATTGATAACCAACGGAATACACAACGATAAAATCGGCGTTGAGTATGCTTCTCAACTTGTTTATTTCATTGACTTTATATAGTGTCTTGTCAAAACCTTTGTAGGCTTTGTCGTAGTAAAACCAGTTTTCGTAATACGAAGTTAATTCTTTTTTCGGTATCAGCCATTCGTAGGCAAAGATGAATGAGTCACCGACAAACATAACTTTTGGTTTGCGGCTGGTGCTGTCGCTGATCACGCTTATATCAGCAGTGTAAAGTGGGGTGTCGTTTGGTACCTTGAAAAGCAGGTTGAGTGTCGCCTCGTCATCCTGGCGTCCTTTGAACTTGCTTTCCTTAATGCCATTGATTTTCATTTGCGGGATGCCGAAGTCGTTGAGGCTGTTCATCATCCTGAAAAGCGAGTCGTAGCCCCATACGCTGGCATACTGCCAATGAGAATCCATCGGCATGAAAAGCAGGCGCTTCGAGGTGTCGGCGATGGCTTGATACCATGGTTTCATGTCAATGTTCGGGAAACCTGTTTCCGCAAAACGTTGAGCAAAATAATCGGCAGCATTACCCAAAGTAGTGTCCCTTTCCATGTCAGGAAGATGCTCCGGATAAATGAACGGCTTGTCTGGACCGATGAACGAAAGCAGCTCTATGCCGTAATCATTTTTCAAGATGTTTCGCAATTCGTTGAGCATATCGACCTGATTGTCAACAAAATCCCTTAATTCTTGGTCTGTTTTGAATTTGCTCAAACCTTCTAAACCGTAATAATCGCGCACACCTGGAGCGTAATACATCCAGTTGTCTTTTCCAGGCATTAAAAAGGGGTTACAAGTCTTTTTGTTTTTAAAAGTGTAATCGTATTGATTGCCAATGCGAATGCACAAAGCTCTGGTCGCATAGTTTTCTCTAAGATAGTTGTCAACTTGCTTTTGGTATTCGCCTTCGCAATAGTTTTTGAATGAAAGTTCTGGTTTTGGAGCGTCTTTGGAATCGTTTTTCAACTTAAGATATTCAAAAGGATGCCATGTTGTCTGTATTGTTAGCAGTGCTAACACCACGATGGTTATTATCTTTAGAATATTTTTCAAACGTATCTCCATTAGATAAAGAATTAGTAATCAATGAGTATCTTTCTAAATTTGTTCTCAACTGCCTCTTCTGTATATTTTTCAAGAAACATCTGACGGGAATAGTTGTTAAAACGAGGACGTGGATTTGATTCAAATTCCTTGATTTTTGCAATAAACTCCTCACTGGTGTTGCACTTACCCCCTACCATGTCGTAATCGATATCATAACCCATGAATGCCTCATCGGTTGCGAGGATGTTTTTGCCATACATAAGCGATTCGCAAGTCTTGACTTTCATTCCGCTTCCCTTGAAAATCGGCAGAATCATCAGATCGGCCTCTTCAAAATATGGTTTCAAATCAGGAACATCGCTTATGACCTCAATATTGTCGGGTATGTTATAATGCTCTCGCAACTTATTCATTCCCTTACCAACAATTTTTACAGAAATATTGACATGAGGATAAACATTTTGCATAAACCATTCAATTCCTTCGTTGTTTGGCGGAAAATAAGCACCAAGGAAAAGGCACAGAGGCCGTTTGCCCGTGAGTTCCTGAGAATATGAACTTTGCTGATAGCTGTCTTTAAAGGCGACAGGAATAACTTCGTCAACGTGCCGGTGATAACGTCTGAAGATTTCAGCATCATCACGGGAGTTTAGGGCAATAGTTTTGTCAGCATATTTACAGCAAAAAGCATCATTATTATCGACACAATTCAAAATGATTTTCCTTCCTGGTTTGTTTTTGCCGATTTTAGCATCAAAATAAGGGACCTCGACATTGTGGAAAAAGCATATCACTTTGCCATTGTACCCATTTTCCTTCAACGATTTGGATATTATTCCGAATACGCTTCTGTCAACAAAGACGACATCATATCCCTGGGCCATATTCACAATTTGAGCCACACGCCTTGGGGTTAAACCGAAAAAATAATTTTTCGTGAAGTAGTAAGCACCCTTCACATAGTCAATGAATCTTTTTTTAACATTCTCATCATGAACATAATATGTCGTAATATTTTCAATTCCGACAATTCTTGAAAGAAGGTTGAAATTTTTCTGGCTTACCTGCTCTCCTCCCTCGAAGATGTTTTGGGATTTTTTATATCTGACAAATAAAATATTCATTGACCTGCTTTTTAACCAATTGCAAAAATACAACTAAATACAATATCAACTTCCAATTGTCTCGGCTATTTTTCTGACATTCAGACTTCTTGCCGATGCGTCAATGATTTCCTTGTATATACCTCCCTTTTTATAAATTTCATCAGGGTTTCCTGATTGTTCCACATGACCTTCCCTGAGAGCATAAATATAGTCGGCATCAATGATTTGCGAAATACTGTGAGAAATGATGATAACCGTACGGTTCTTCTTGATTTCATCAATACTGTTCTTTATCTGTTCTGTTGCTATGGCGTCAAGGCTTGCTGTAGGTTCGTCCAAGAAAATTATTGGAGGATTTTTCAGAAACATACGTGCTATCGCAATACGCTGTTGCTGACCACCCGACAGTTGCTGGGCCCGGCTGTCGAATTTTTGCGGTAATTCCATGATTTGGTCATAAATGAATGCCTTCTTTGCAGCCTCAACCACTTCCTCATGTGTCGCATCCGGTTTCCCATACAAAATATTCTCTTCAATTGTTCCATCGAAAATATGGTTGCTCTGCAGGACGAGTCCAACGTTCTCACGAAGATAATGAGTGTCGTAATCACGCAAATCCACTCCATCCAGCTTGATATATCCTTTGTCGGGTTCATAAAATTTGTCAAGCAGATTTACGATTGTACTCTTTCCGGCTCCTGAAAGTCCCACGAAAGCCGTAATTCTTCCACTTTTAATGTCCATGTTTATGTCCGACAATGCCTTGGTACCATTTGGGTATGTAAAGTCAACGCCTGAAATCTCGAAGTTGCCTTCTATCTTTTTCGGACGATATTGACCGGATGCCTCTATTTCATCATCTGAATTGAGAATATCAAAGAAGCCTTCAGCATATATCAGAGCATCGTTAATGTCATCGAAAATACGCTGCAGTTGTGTTATTGGCGCAACGACATTACCAAACAGCATAACATGATACATTATCTTTCCAATCGTCATGCCTGCATATCCTTTTAAAACAAGATATGAAGTCAGAATGATAACCAACACTGTACCTATTTGTTTGACAAAACCTTTTACACCATTGTAATAGAAACTTACCCGACGTGTTTTCAACTGATTGTCAGTCATCTGATTCTGAATTTCAAGCTGTTTGTCGCCTTCAATTCGTTCTCTGTTGAATGATTTGATGACATTAATATTTTCAATGATGTTCATTATGCCGTGACTCTTATTTTCACGGAAAGATCTCATACCGCGTCGCCACCCCTTGAGGCGTCGTGCCTGACGGTAGGTGATAAAGAAATATACCGGAACAATACCTAACGCCACAAGTCCGACATAAACATTGGCAGCAAACATTAGTATTAGTGCCAGAATAGCACTGGTGAACAATGGAAGCATGTCGATGAAGAAATTTTGCACGGAACGTGACAAACTGCTTACTCCCTGATCAATACGGGTTTGAAGTTTCCCCGTGTCGTTTTCAATAGCAGAAAAGAAAGCCATCCTGAATGTCAGAATCTTTTCAATTGCTGATTGGGCCAAATCTCTTGACACAAAAATGCGCATCCTTTCACCAAAATAGTTCTGGGCGAAAGTAGTCAAGGCCGACAATATTTCTTTAGACAGGAGGACTACAGAAATAATGGTGAGAATTTTTGCAGCCTTTGCCCAGTCGAAATTTTCCATGCCCACCAATTTATTGATAGCATCTACAGTCTTGTCAAGAACAATAGCATTGACCTGAGCCATGAATGATCCGGCGAGTGTCAGCAATAAAGTAACTAATATCAGCCATTTGTAAGGCTTGACAAAAGGTACGATGTTTTTGATTAATTGTCGTATGTTCATTCGGTAAAATTGAATATTGGGTTATTTATAAACATCATCGAGCATTTCCTGCACCCTATGTGTGAACGTATGATTGTTTGTGATTATCAGATTTTTCATTTATGATATTTTCCAAAATAGCACTAAGGTTTCCTCCTCTTCTTAATACGGCGGACATTTCGAGAACATGTTTTCGAATGAGTTGCATCTCTTCTTTGTCTTGATTGATAACTCTTTCTTCCAGTTCCGTCAGTGATGAAATAGAAATTCCCAATTTATTCTCTTCCACATATTCCGCCAAAGCAGATTCTTTGCTAATTATAACAGGAATTCCAGCGGCAATATACAAAGAGACTTTATGTGGTGAAATATATTTGAGATAATTTCCAATTACACCCTGAAGAGAGTCAATGCCTTCTCCATCCCAAGACAGCCCCCACTCTTCATGAAGCATTGTAACATTTTCTGGGCTAAAACGGCCAATATAACTCATCCAATCTGGATAATTGGAAGTGTCTTGGGGCTGACCGCCATAAAGATGTAGTTGAATGTTCTTAAATGGGATTCCTTGAAGTTTCTTTAAGAATATACTCTTGTCCAAGGCCCCGGCAAAAGCAATAGTATTGGAACCGTCATATATTGGATTTGGTATTTCATCTGTTAAATAATCAAACAGCCAAAGATAATGACAAGGCTTATCCACCCCATATGATTTGAAAAGCTCCTGTGTTTTGTTATTATGAACAATCAGTTCGGAAGCGGTATTCAAGATTTTTATTTCTTTATTATTGAACACTTTGGTCTCACGATAGTGCACAAGATCATGAACAAGCAGGACCAAGTGACATTTTTTCATTTTCAAACAGCGACAGAAAAACAGAGTGAAGAACTCACCAAATGGAGCAAAAGGATATTGGAAAAGCACTACTGTCCCTTTTTTTATTGAAAGCAAAGACCCACAGAGTATGAATAACTTTCTAAAATTATATAAAAGACGCGAGACAAGATTCTGCTTTTTCTCCTTGGCTTGTTCTGTGGTTGTTCTTGTATTAATCAAAAACGGCTTAAATCCATTATTTTGTGCAATGTGATTAACATCTTCCCTTGCTTTAGAGCGTGCACTAAAATAATTCTTATATACATAATCAACGACAATTTTCTCCATACCAACTTATTTTCCAATTATTGAATTAGTCAATTCCCTTGCTTCTTTAATATTATCCTCAATGGAACAATAAGTCCAACTTCCATATCGTCCTATAGAATAAATATTCTGCTTTTTCAGTTCCGCTTTCATCACTTGACAATGATTAGTGGATTTCTCATTAATGTGTACGTATGCTGGGTTCATAACCAAACATTCATAATCCACCAATTTTTCATCATGGACAATCCCGGCATCCTTCAAATCATCAAGAACTCGTTGCAAAGATGTATCCATCGGAATAATCGCATCCTTACTAAATCCTAATTCCACATATAAAGACATTTTGTCCATATTTAGGACATTGTCATAAAAGCCAACTCTATAAAAACAATACTTTTCCTCGGGAAAATATATCCAATGAGTATCGGTGTTTTGTCCTTTCTTATCAAATCCCAAGTTGAAAACGACAACGATATTCCAACTATATATGTTGTCTTCAGGGGGCATCGAACACATTGACAATAACATTGGAAAAGGAACAGTAGAGATAAGGTTGTCATAATGATACTTCTGTCCATTACTATCAACAACCATTTTAGACTCAACATCTATCTTGACAATTTTCGTATTCGTTCTAATCTCACAGTTATTTATACTATTTCTTATGGCATTAATATATTCAACTGCTCCATTATAGGGATAATCAAAAGTATTATTATATGATGAATTATTCTTTTCTTTGAAATTACGAATAATGTCTTCTTTCTCTGCATACGGGAAAAATCGTCCCATTGCATCTTTATCTAACGAATCCAGATTACAGGCATATAATTTAGAATTGTATGGAATTAAAAATTTATCTGCTATAGATTTCCCGAATTTGCAATATAACATTTCTTTAAATGTTGAGAAATCTGCAGTAGGAGCAGTAAAAAGGTCATACAAGCAATCAATAAATTCTTCTTTCGGAAGCTGATGAATATTCTTTTGAAAAGGGAAATCAACAAGGATGTCTTTATATTTTATTTTTGTATGCTTGTCCACCTTTCTGATAGCATTGATTGGCAAACTACGAGTAATGATGGATTCGATATCTTTATCATTAAAATGGAAAAAATGCCCAGAATAATCCCAGACATAACCATTACGCTTTGTTGTTTTACAATATCCTCCTATTTCGGGTTCGGCCTCCAAAATTAATGATTTATTGGAAGTAAAAAGAGCATACGAAAGACCTGTGACACCACCACCAATAATAATATCCATAATTCTATTTATTTAATTGAGATATTTTCTTCAAATTTTCACTGATATCAGAAATATTACTACAAAAAGTCACATAATCACCTAGTTGATCCATAAAAAAACTAATATGCCGTTCTATCATCGGTGACACCGAGTGGTTTTGTACATAAAAGCTTGAATATGAAACAACTGGAACATTAAAAATAAAATGACTTGAAATCACCACAGTGGAATATCCGCCGACAACTGCACAGGGCTTATACATAGCCACCAATTCTTCCCCACTGATCATCGAATTAATTATTCTGACTTTCGGATATCTTGAACTGACAGTCTCATCAAAAGAACTGCGCGTATCACTCGGATGCTTCTTGATGACAATATCAACATCGCTATTCCCTACCCCGTCTAAAATAGTCTCAATAATTTGTACTGCCTGTTCATCAGGTATAACCTGATAATCTTTGAATATAAGAATACAATTTTCATAATCGCTTTGAGGTGTCACTCTGTCATAATACAACTGTTCAAGAGCCTCACAAGCACTCTTATTGGGAATTAATTTCTTGCGATGAATATCAAACAAACCAAAATCCTCTTTCGTTTTCACAAAAAAAGAGCCTGTTGCATTGAGGAGCTTCTGAAAACACCATTTCCTGTAAACAGTAAAAGTATTGGAATACATTGTTTTTAACGAATCCATCAAAGGCACATACGATGACAGGCCTTCATCCAACGCCACATAATGAATTTCCCTATTATGTATGCAAACATTAGACAACAAACGTAAGGATATATTTGAAAGGGGGCGCAACAAAAAGACTGGTGCACCTGTTTTTCTTGACAACAAGAATTTTATCAAGTTACCAATTTTGTACGGCTGTTTTCTGTTTTTACAAAAATATATTCCTTCAAAAAGACCCTCATATATTGATACTTGTTCCTCTGTTATGCGATATTTGACCGGATTAGCGAAAGGCACAGATTCAACAATCAACACACCATTGGTTAGATTGTGAGTGTGTATGTATGCCACTGCGACGTCAAATTGCCATGAGGTTAAAACAGACACAATAAAATCACACTTATCCAAAATAGGAATATCTGACACATAATCAACGTATTGGATCCTTGGTTCTTGTTTCATTTATGCTTGTATCTTTAAGTATTCAAAATATTCTTGGTTAAAAAACAGTTAAAATCTTAATAAAAATAACGGCTGGTCATATCTTATTCATCTAATTAAAGCAACTCCCAAATCTCCCCTACTGTCTTCGCGCACCCCACATTGGGATATTGGTTGACATCATCAGCCGTTTGAAAGCCGAAGCCGTAAGTCACGCCGAGGAAGTCGATCCCGGCCTCCTGCGCACCGAGAGCATCATAAGAGCTGTCGCCGACGAGCAAAGCGGACCTGATGTCTCCGTAGCACTGTTCCACACACTTATGCAACAACTGTGCTTTAGTCAGTTTTACTTCCGACAAAGTACCACATATCACGTCGAAGAAAGATGCGATATTCAGGAAAGAGAGCATCTTTTGAGCGGTTTCCTCGTATTTCAAGGTTGCTACAGCAAGCTTAAGCCCTCGACTTTTGAGTTGTGACAACAAATGTGGAATCCCTTCATATAGGGAAGCCTCATACAATCCTTTGGTTAGTGCATATTCCTTATGGTAACCGACTGCGCGCTCCAACTCATGGCCTGTCAAATGAAAATTCCTTTCGTAAGACTCGTGCATGGGTGGCCCTATGTGCGAGCGCATTTGCGCACTTGTGATTGGCGGCAAACTCATCATCTTTTGTGCATGCCGGATACAATTGTATATACCTTCGGAGGTGTCTGCCAAAGTGCCGTCGAGATCAAAAATGATGGTTTGATAGGGGCTCATAATGGTCGGTCGTTATAAAGAGATGGCGTCACAAATTCAATAATCAATTTTTCTTTCAGCTCAGAAATCCTATCCCTAATGGCATTATTGAGTTTTTCAAAACGGTCTTTATCCTGTTCCTGTCGCAAATCTGCTTGGGCATAATTGGCTTCCCCATATTTATATCCGTCAAGCCCTGCCAAAAAAACTTTTTTGGGATGCAATTTGGTTAGAAGATTTAGTGCCATCATAGCAGAATTGTCTATGATATCGTCTGATTCGTTTAGCAAGCTGGAATAGTCAAGAACAATCTTGTCCTGCTGTTCAATTCGAATGTTAGACGTATGAATGAGTCGTGATTGCAGCGGTTTCTCATTAAAAATGGTATTGTATCGTTTCAAATTGCTCAAGAAAGTGAAGTCGCAATCAATATCGTCCGGAACAAATCCGACAGAAATGGAGATACAATCGTTAGCTGCAATAGTGCGACATATTTCGTTATGATAAGTGCTTGTCGTGGGGCCTGGTGCCAGCAACATGACATTGCGGTCAGCAATAACTTGTTCCAGTTGTATAACAGCTTCCCTGTCGTCAATTTTTCTGGATTGGAATTCCAAATACTTGTTTTCTGCCAAGTTTTTGTCGAAAAGGGATCTTTTGTCGGGTTCAATCATCCGCAGGATGGCGGAGATATTCCGGACGGTCAATGTCTGCTTTCCACTCAAGTATGTCGCATAGTTCGGGTGACAGCCGTTGATGGCTGCCAGATAGTAAGGGACACTGTATCCCCAAGAGAAATTCTCCCTGATTCGCAGAATAAACTCATCCACGATCTCCAAAATGGGTTCTATTTCGTATCGTCTCGAAATATGTTCGTTCAAATAGTTGGTAATCAATTCAGTATTGAGGTTCCCCGCTGCTCTTCCCATACCATAAACGGAGGCATCTAACAGAAGCGTACGGCCGGACACATGATGGATTAGTGCTTGGCAGTTGGAGAAAGAAAGCTGCAGATTGTTGTGCGAGTGGAAACCCAAACGGATAGTGGGTGAAAGATGTTGGTCTATGAAATTGTAAAACCGAAGAACATCCTCCTTATGCATTAGTCCCAGAGTGTCAACAAAATATAATGCGTAGGGGTTTAATTCGTTGACCTGTTGAATTAAAAACAGAAGTTGGTCTTTCGTATAACTTGTTGTTCCAACGGGTTGAATGAAAATTTTATATCCTTTTTCCTTCACCTGGTGGCAGAAACGAATTCCCTCGGCAATCTCGTTATGATGGAATGAGACCCGAATGCCGTCAATGGACGATCCGTCGAAGGGTGTCAGCTGGGCAATGTCATATTCCCCATAGCAAGCCATGGCCACGTACAAGGAGTGTTTCCTATTAGCGGGAATGAATTGGCTGATCTGCTCCACAGTTTGAAAAAGGGATTCGTCTGCATTATACTCACCGTCTTCCAGAAAGCCGCACTCCACCACATCAATTCCTGATTCGGTGAGTTGCGAGATGATTTTTCCGATGGCATAACGGCCAAAATGAAAATCATTCACGTAACCGCCGTCACGGAGGGTGCAGTCAAGGATTTGAATGTTATTGTTCATTGTAAAAAACAATTTCTCCGTTGGATATACGTCTTTTAATCACAGCCCGCACCACTTCCAGATCCGCTTTTGTGTCAACTGACAAAGTTTCTGCGGGAATCTCAATGAATTTGATTTTTTTCCCGTTTTCCAAAAATCTGTATTCGTCGATGTCCTCAATACCTTCAATCTTACCTCTTGGTGTTTTTCCGCAAAAGAGCAATGCACTTCTGGTAAAGCATTGTATGCCCACAAATTTCATATAATCAAAATTTGAACTGGCTTTAGGATAAGGTATAGGTGTTCTTGCCAAATACAAGGCATAACCTTGATTGTCTGTGGCTATTTTAATGCGGGAAACATCATTCACCTCTACAGGTTTGACGATTTTTGTCATGGCATTGGCAAAATAGAATCCGGCAGGGTCTATTGATTCATTCGGGAGGAGACATTCTATGTATTCAGGTTTCATTAGAGGCTCGTCACCATTGATGTTGATATAGAAATCAGCCTCAATTTTTTCTGCCACCTCAGCAAGCCTGTCCAAATGAGTAGGATGCTTGTCGGAAGTGAGGATATATTTCATGTGATAGTCTTCGCACACGTTAGCGATAGATTGATCATCGGTGGCAACGAACACATCACTTATACCCTTGGCTAGTTTGAACTGCTGATACACCCACCATATCATGGGTTTTCCGCAGATGTCAGCGAGCGGTTTTCCGGGGAAGCGGGTGGATTTGTACCGTGCGGGGATAACGCCTACTATTTTCGGTTCTTTCATAACTTACGCTTTTTTTATCACTTTACGATATGATAATGTACCATTAATTGAAACTGCAAATATATTGAATTAATGTGAAACTTCAAGCAGCTTTGTGGGTACGGATTAATAATTCACGCACTCAATTCTGGAGTGCATTATACTTTCCGCCAATTCGAAATCTTCAGGATTATCAATATCAATCCCTTCTATCTCATCAACCTCGGCGAAATAGGGATTGTCCCCCACTCTTTGACGCTTCTGCAGCCATGTGTTTCGGCTGAAGATATAAAACGCACTGGTTTCAACATACACAGGACTGATATCCTGTGTGCGGATAATATGTTTCAATGAATAGTTAAGCGGTTTCCCGTCGTACCAGACAAAAGTCTGTATTTTCTTGACACAGAGTGCAGAATCATATTTTGAATCAATCACCTGGTTAGTGGCATTCTCAATTGTCTGTGCCTTGATGAATGGTGAAGTGGTATGTACGAGTATATATATGTCTGCATCCATAACTTTCAGAAACGAATCATAAATATCCTCTCCCAATATCGAATCCTTATCCAATGATTCCGGTCGTTTCAGAAATTTCACTCCCTCAGGCAAATATTTGACTATTTCCTCTGAACTGCAATAAGCATATATTTCGTCAACATTCCTCACCTGTACAAGTTGTTCAAACACGTAACATAACAATGGCTTTCCACCAAGCAGTTTCAAATTCTTGCCGATGACTCTTTTGCTGTTCAGACGGATTGGAACAAAGGCTACGACTTTCATTCTACAGACAGTTGATACTATCAATAATACCTACAAATTTGCCCTTGTCATCAACGACGACGAGAGAATGAATGTTGTATTTGCTCAACTGTGCAGCCGCTTCCGACAACTTGGCCTCACAGGAAATAAGTTTGGGTGACTTGCTCATTATGTCTTCCACATTAATATCGAAGAATTTGTCCTTCTGACTTTGCATCGCTCGTCTGACATCTCCATCCGTAATGACACCAATAATCTTATTGTTTTCCATCACGACGGCAATACTGAGTTTTGCCTTGCTTATTGCAATCATGGCATCGCAAACTTTTGTCTCCTTGGTTGTAACAGGTAAATCACTGCTAATCATATAGTCTTTTACTCTTGCATGTAATTTCTTTCCAAGAGCACCTCCGGGATGGAATAGCGCAAAGTCGGACACCTTGAAATTCCGTTTTTTTATAAGTGCACATGCTATCGCGTCACCCATCGCTAATGTTGCAGTCGTGGAAGATGTCGGTGCAAGGTTCAGCGGTCCCGCCTCCCGTTTGACCGCAATATTCAGATGATAAGTGGAATATTGTGCTAAAGTTGAGGAAGGATTGCCCGACATTCCAATAATAGGTATCTTTCTGTCAATAAGAAGTGGTATGATTCTCAGAAGTTCAGCAGTTTGCCCTGAATATGAAATGGCAAGTACGACATCTTCGGGAGTAAACATTCCCAAATCGCCATGATATGCATCAAGAGGATTTACGAAGAATGAAGGAGTACCTGTACTTGCTAATGTCGCCGCTATCTTTGTTCCTATATGTCCTGACTTTCCAACACCCGTAACAATAAAACGTCCTTTGCAGTAATATACCAAATCTATGATTTTATTGAATTTCTCATCAATTCTTGGAATCAAGTCAAGAATGGCCTGAGATTCCTCCTTCAGACAAGTAACCGCAGTTGGGATAACATCATCTATCATAACAGAGATTTAATAACAGTTTCTAATTGGTTTAAATATAACATGTTAGCCATATCACTCTTGGCGGTTTCCGGATCAGGATGCACTTCAAAGAAATATCCGTCAGCACCGAAAGCCTTGGCAGCCAATGCCATTGCAGGAACGAACTTCCTGTCACCGCCTGTCGTCCCATTCAAAGATGACGGACGCTGAACACTATGTGTGCAGTCCATGATTACAACATCGGCAAATTGTTTCATGTCAGGGATGTTGCGAAAATCCACAACGAGATTGTTGTATCCGAACATGTTACCACGTTCAGTCAGCCATACATTACCATTCCCCGATTTTCTCACTTTGTCAACTGGATATTGCATATCATTACCCGACAGAAACTGGCCTTTTTTTATGTTTACTGTTTTTCCGGTCTTTGCAGCAGCAACGAGAAGGTCAGTCTGACGGCAAAGAAATGCCGGTATCTGTATCACATCAACAACTTCACCAACCGGTTGAGCCTGATATGTTTCATGAATATCCGTGGTTACGAGGATGTTATACTTGTTTTTTATGTCACTCAGCATCTGAAGTCCTTTTTCAAGCCCCGGCCCTCGAAATGATGAAAGAGAGGTTCTGTTTGCCTTGTCAAATGAAGCCTTGAAAATTATATTCAGATGATATTTTCTGTTAAGACGGACAATTTCACAGGCGACTTCGTTGAGCAGTTCAGCTGATTCAATGACACATGGACCTGCAATGAATATTGGTTTTGATAACATATCGCCCTATGACTAAATTTGTTATGTGGTCGGGATGGCTGGATTTGAACCAGTGACCTCTTGCCCCCCAGACAAGCACTCTAAAACCAAGCTGAGCTACATCCCGTATTGGTTTGCAAAAATACTATATTTTTTTTAAACAAATATTTTTTAGCATCATAATCTTCCTGTAGTGCCACTGTTTTTTTATAACAAATTAAAGCAGATTAAATCCTATGAGCCACACATTCCGAATAGGTTTTGAATATTAGTCATTTACATGTAATAACAGACAAAAAGTAAAAAACAAGCGATTTAAGCATCCATAACATTTAATTGACTACCTTTGCAAAATTTTATTGTGGACATATAATGCAGCATATAGACACATCAAAACTCCGTGCTTATGTTCTTCCTGTAGCCATTGTGCTCGGAATACTTCTTCACAAATGGTGTGCTGTGTTCAAAGTAATTCTTCCTTATCTCATATTTTCAATGCTACTGCTTAATTTTGTGGCTGTTGATATCAGAAAGCTCAGATTCACGAAAATTGACGCCTGGCTGCTTTCGTTTCAGATAATACTTAGCCTCGTTTCCTATCTGTTGGCAAACTGGCTATATCCTGACGCCACTCTCGCACAAGGACTGATGATAGGAATATTGTGTCCTGTAGCCGCAGCATGTGTCGTAATTGCCTGTATGTTAGGTGCTAACAGGGAAACCGTAACTGCATATACAATATATTGCAATCTGATGGTGTGTATCATTGCCCCAATCTATTTCTCTTTCATTGGGATTCAACAGGATATGCCATTTTTAAAGTCTTTCCTTCTGATATTCAAAAAAACAAGTCTGGTCATAGCACTGCCTTTTCTCATCGCATTACTGTTGCAGATTTTCACACCTAAGACAAATAACTGGCTAAGCAAATACAAGGGTTACACATTCTATATATGGTCTGTTACATTGTTTTTGACATTAGGCCAGACCATAGATTTTATCTTTTTGCACGGAAAAGGGAACCTGCACATTATCATTGCCTTGGGTATAGCATCAATAATCACATGTGCCGTACAGTTCTGGCTCGGCAGAGTGATAGGGAGAAGATTCGGCGATGCTATTGCCGGCGGTCAGCTGCTCGCACAAAAGAACACAGCCATGGGAATATGGATGTCAACCATTTACCTGTATCCGCTTGCATCGGTATTTCTTGCATTCTACTCAGTATGGCAGAACATTTTCAACAGTTGGCAGATTTGGAATCTGAATTCCAAAAATCAGCATTCTTGATTCCGAGTTCATCAGAATTGAAGGTCGGCTCCTGTCCTTTCTTTTCATCCTTCTCATAGTCATTCAATGCCTTGAATGCGTTCTTGGAAAGAAGAAGTATCGCTATCACATTAATCCATGCCATCATGCCCACACCGATGTCTCCCAAAGTCCATATAGTCTGGGCATCTCGCAACGATCCGTAAAACACTGCAAAGACTGTAAGCATCCTCATGACATTAATGATAATATTTTCGCGTTTGCTTTTTCCAAACAAGTACACGACATTGGTTTCACCATAATAATAATACGCCATGACTGTCGTAAATGCAAAGAAAAACAAAGAGATTGACACAATAATGCCACTCCAGCGGGCGCCAATCAGTGTGGCAAGTGCAGCTATGGTGTATGAAACATCAGGATAGCCGAGTTCCACATTTGATGCCTTTACAATAATATCACCCGAAGGACTATAGACGTTGAAAGTTTTGCATGCAAGTATCATTATGGCTGTTGCCGTACACACAAGAAGAGTATCAACATATACCGAGAAAGCCTGCACCATTCCTTGCTTTACCGGATGTGAAACTTTGGCGGCGGCAGCTACTATAGGACCTGTTCCTTGTCCTGCTTCATTCGAATAAATACCGCGTTTCACACCCCAGGCTATCGCACTTCCCAACATTCCGCCTATTGCCTCGTTGACACCAAAAGCACTTTTTATCATGCTTACGAAAGCATCAGGCACTGCGGAAAGGTTGAATATCAGAACCACTATCGCTAGTATGACATAGACAACAGCCATGAACGGAGCCACTATCTGAGCCACATCGGCAATTCTTTTTATGCCGCCTATGATTACCAAACCTATCAAAACCGCCACTATAGCGCCGACTATAGCCGGATGAATATTCAAGGTGTTGGAAAAGGCGACAGCGATGCCGTTGGATTGCACGGGAGGAAGTATTATTCCGCAGCTTATTGCTGCCACCACTGCAAAGAGAATCGCAAGCCACTTGCATCTTAGTCCCTTTTCAATGTAAAATGCAGGACCGCCTCTGTACTGTCCGTTATGATTTTCCTTGTATATCTGCGCAAGCGTTGCCTCCGCAAATGCTGATCCAGCCCCTAAAAATGCAATAATCCACATCCATACGACAGCACCCGGTCCACCGTATCCGATGGCAGTGGCCACACCAACTATGTTGCCTGTTCCTACCCTACCCGACAAAGCCAGTGCAAACGCCTGAAAGGATGTAATTCCCACCTTGTCCTTCTTATCTGTGGAAAACAAAAGCCTGACCATTGTCCGAAATCTGCGTATCTGCACAAACCTGGTTCCGAATGAAAAAAATAATGCAGCCACCAGACACAGAATCACCAGAAACGGACTCCACACCCACGAATTAATAGTATCAACAACATTGTCAAAGACTTCCAAAGCGTTGAGTAAAATCATATCTTCTTATTGAAAAAAACAACTGCAAACATAATTATTTCACGATAGAATTCAAAAGTTTATTAACTTTGCATATTAAATTTTATTAACTGTTTTTCAACTATGCTATATAACAATTTTAAAGATATGAATTTGTCTCGTCTCGGCTTCGGGACAATGCGTCTTCCGGTCATTGACGGAAAAATCAACGAAGATGAAACCATACAAATGATAGATTATGCCATGGAAAACGGCATAAATTACTTCGACACTGCTTATCCGTACATGAGCAGCAAATCCGAAGTTGTTGTTGGCAAAGCACTTGCACGCCACCAACGTGATAGTTTCTATCTTGCCGACAAATTTCCCGGACATCAGATTGCCGATTCGTACTATCCTGAAAAAATATTTGAAGAACAACTCAGCAAATGCCAAGTCGAATACTTTGATTTCTACCTTCTGCATAACGTCTGTGAAACATCCTACGATGTATATACCGACCCGAAATGGCATATTATCGACTATTTTGTGGAACAGAAACGACTCGGAAGAATCCGTAACCTCGGGTTCTCAACCCATGCACAAATTGATACCCTTCGCAAGTTTCTCGCTGAATATGCCGATATCATGGATATGTGCCAGATACAACTGAATTATCTCGACTGGACGCTCCAGGATGCAAAGACCAAATATGAAATCGTAAGCGAATACAACCTGCCGATATGGGTGATGGAACCGCTCCGCGGAGGCAAACTCGTCAATTTAAAAGACACTGACAAAGAGAAGCTTACGACTTTAAGACCTAATGAAAGTACAGTTTCATGGGCTTTCAGGTGGTTGATGGGGCTGCCGAATGTAAAGGTTATCCTCAGCGGCATGTCAAATATGGAACAGATGATTGACAACGTCAGTATTTTCGCTGAAGACAAACCTCTGACAGATGCTGAAAGAGACATTCTGATGAACATAGCAGAAGGCATGAAAAACGGCGTACCGTGTACAAGTTGCCATTATTGCTGCGACAGCTGTCCGATGGAGCTGGACATACCTCTTCTTATCAAGCAATACAATGACCTGCACTTCTCATCGAGTTTCACTCCGCTGATGCTTATTGAGTCCATGCCCGAAGAAAAGCGCCCAAGTGCTTGTTTGGGTTGTGGTGCGTGTGCAAGCAACTGTCCACAGAATATCGACATACCAAATGTCATGTCCATGCTTGCCGAAGAGCTATCACAGCGACCAAGCTGGGCTGCAATCTGCAAACAACGTGCTGAAGAGGCAAAAAAAGCAGAGTGACATGAACATACAACTGGTAATATTCGATTTTGACGGTACACTTGGTGATACCAGACGCAATATAGTTACAACCATGCAGATGACGATAGCAGAAATAGGACTGCCTTGCCGTAGTGATGCTGAATGCACCTCTACTATTGGTCTCCCGTTGCATGGCTGCTTTGAAGCGTTATTTCCAAATACGGACAAAATGGTTATCCAGCAATGTATCGAGACATACAGGCGAATATTTCAGGAAAACATGCAGACCATCAAGCCCCAGACATTCCCTAAAGTGGTGGAAACACTGTCTGCATTAAGAGAGAAAGGACTCACACTTGCAATAGCATCCTCTCGTAGCCATGCTTCTTTAGTGGAGTTAACACATGATTTGGGAATTTCAAACGTTATTTCCTATATGATAGGCGGTGACGATGTAAAGAAAGCGAAGCCAAATCCAGAACCAGTCCTAAATGTTCTTGAGACTTTGGGATATAAAGCATGTCAGACGTTGGTAGTTGGAGATATGGCCGTAGATATTCTGATGGGTGCTAATGCTGGCACCAAGACTTGTGGCGTCACTTACGGTAATGGAACAAAAAAGGAACTTGAAGAGGTTGGAGCCGACTATGTCATCAACAGCATAGATGAACTAATAGGAATCGTATAAAACGAATTATTGAGGTCAGAAAAATTCCAACATCTGCGGCTTGTCGTATGAATATTTCCGCGTACGCTTGCGGAGTGATGGTCTATCATTATCATCTGAACGTCTTCAAGCGGGTCTAAGGCTCATCTCGCCCGTTTCTATGTCCATTATGACTATCATTCCATTGTTCAGCGACAATTCCTTTGCCATTTTTCTGCTAAGATACAAAAAAAATGAAGAAAATAAATTTTTTAAAAATAAACATTAATTTTATTTGCAACTAAAAGTATTTTAACTAACTTTGTATCAGGAAATTTCACAATAGAGGTTTTAGAACTCCTATTATGATAAATCATTAAAACCAAAAAACAGCCTCTAACTTATAGGGCTGTTTTTCGTTTCAAAGACTAGACTATCAGCTGATTACACACAATATGTGCAAAAGAGCTAGCGATTAAACTTTTGACTTGTAGTAACGATAGTGGCTTTTCTTTTGGAATGTAAATTAAATAGCATATGCAAAACACAATCCCCGCTATACCATGATAAAAAAATGCTTCTATTATTTCCGCTAATGTGGGGTATGGTGGCAAATCGTAAAGTGCTTCCCTGTCCAATGGGTCTAATGGTAGATGCACTATAGCGAATACAAACTGCACAACCAATATAAGTATTCCTAATGGTATAAGAGATATCTTTCCCCATCTAGCCCCTATTTTTTTAAATCCTAGGTATATGCAGGTGGAGATTAAGATAGGTAAATACCTAAATATTAATTCTTCTCGGATTCCCAATGGGATTAGTATTAACCTTTTTATTAGCGACCATTTTGTTTGACAATCTTCTGTAAAGAAAAGACTCGCGTATATTTCGTCCCAAACTACAAGTACTGCTGTAATACAGCAAAGAACAAAAAATTTTTTTACACTTTTATTCATATCGTTTTGGTTTTAGAACTCCTATTATGATAAATCATTAAAACAGAAAAAAATACAAATTATGGGCGGCTTAATTTTTTTTATTTTTGTTGTTTGGGTAACGGTAAGATGCATCAAAGATTATAAATCGGGGGCTTATAATGACCGCGACTTCGGGCCCTGGAATTGGAATTGATCCTGGATCAATTCCTCTGTGTAATCAACCCCCTTGTCCTTTTCAGTTTTAGAACTCCTATTATAATAAATCATTAAAACAAAAGAGTGGCTTGCCACTCCTGCCCATTCACAGCGTGCCTAATACTAAATTAGTATTTACAACCTTGCATATAGCAATTAACGTGAAGGTTCATGTGCAAATGTACTATTAATAATTGAAATGACAAAAAAATAATTTGAAAAAAATGTTAAATAATAATACAACGCAACACAAAGTTTTTCGGTCTGATGAAATAATTAAATTGATTTTGAATAATTTGGGAGTAACAAGAACCGACACATCAGGTTTTAGCACCCCAATTATGATAAAGATATAATAAAAGAGGATTTTTCTCGTCCTCTACAATGCCGCAGCGTGTTCCACCTTTTGCTCTACGGCATCTTTTATGTATGCGTTGAGCGTAATGCCAGATTGACGAGCCAACATGGCGGCACGACGATGAATTGCAGGAGGTATGCGAATGTTCAAAACACCAGTATAACTTTTGTCTGGTTCAACACCCTCATCCTGACAATATGCCAAATAATCATCTACGGCCTCATGGAAGGCTTCTGTCAATTCTTTCACACTTTCGCCCTCGAAATTGACCAATCCGTTAATGCCCTCTATCTTACCAAAGAAAACTCCGTCTTTCTCACTGAATGCCACCGAACCAAGGTAGCCTTTATAACTCATTGTATTCATGTTTTTTATTCTTTTATTAAACCCGTTTCTTTCAATTCATCATACACCTGCTTTAAGGCATAGGCTCTCACAGCATTGCCAGGGTGTGGTTTATGCAGCATGATGGGATGACTATCCTTGTTCTTGAAAATAACCCGCGACCCTGAAGTCCGCCCTTTGTCTGACCTCACATATCCAAAGCCTTCTAACAATCGCTGCAATTCATCGAAGGTAAAGTCGGACGGCAATCGCATAAATCGTTCAATTAGTTTATCTTTACTGCTCATTATGCAAACTGTTTCAGGGTGCAAATATAACTAAATTTTAGTTACTAATAAAATTATCTTCATATATTTTTGATGAAACATCGCACTCGTTTATTATTTTGTAACCCTCAATTTGTTACAAAATTCTCGCTCTTTTGCTGTCAAATTGTAACAATAGCACATGAAAAGTTATTGTTCTATTGCTTTATTTGGAGGATTTTTCACGGCCCAAAATTATATGGAAAAGAATTGGCTTCACTTTTGACAATAAGGGATGTCCTGGACTGGATAGTACATGTTTTGCAGCAGGCGAACACATAGAGTATTTGTGCTGCGTACTCAATTCAATGATGGGACACTATTTGTTAAAAGATTCACCCAAAACAGGTACTGGTGATTTGTTGGTTAGTGTTCAAGCTATAGAGCCAGCCCGCATTCCATATAATGCTCAGGTTTTTGAACAACTATATGATAAATCATTAAAACTGGAAATCCAATTGTTCGTGGTTATGCCGAAGCATATCAATGCCATTGTTTACATTGACGGTGAGACCACCTGTGGCATGAAGGGTAGAGACGCGATGAATAATGGGAATCATGGAGACGCGATGAATCGATTGTAGAGACGCGGTTCATCGCGTCTCAAAAGGGTTTGCAGGGCTGTCGTATCACGGGCAGCCGCAAATGAATAAGGTCCAAATGTGTTATTAATACGGCGACCCAGTTATCATGACCACATTATCCGTAATCAGACGGAAATGAACCACATTGCTGATTATATACAAAAAAGTCAGCCAAATCCAGAACCAGTCATGAATATCCTTGAAGCATTGGGATATAAAGCCTGTCAGACGTTGGTAGTTGGAGATATGGACGTAGATATTCTGATGGGGGCTAATGCTGGGACTAAGACTTGTGGCGTCACTTACGGTAATGGAACAAAAAAGGAACTTGAAGAGGTTGGAGCCGACTATGTCATCAACAGCATAGATGAACTAATTGGAATCGTAGAGAAGAATTGATCGAATTGGCAGTGAGAGCTCTATCAAGCATGTTATATACCGTTACTTGTTAAACAATTCGGTGAGAATATGTTTGCTTATATCGCCGCCAGTCCTTTCGATGTTTATCTTTGAACGGATATTTGAACGTGCCGAGTTTATGGAATTTGTGCTTTGTCCAAGAATGTTTGACATGTCTTTTGACGACAGCTGGGAAAATGACAGAATGCAGACCTTGAACTCGGTTTCAGTCAAATCGGGGTATCTGTTTTTGATTTGAATTGCGAGACCAGGGTATTCGTTGTTGAAGATTTCCATTATTACATTGAACGGTGTGTCGGTCAGCAAGTCGGACTTTATTCGAGATACGATAGTGCCGGCATCCTGTCTGTAATTAACAATTGTCAGCAGGTTGTTGACGAATGAGATTTGCCAGTTCGACGCATTCCGAAGCAAATCAATACATCTGTCCATGTCGCCGTTGTTTTTCGCAATTTCGTTTTTCAGGCTGTTGATTTCATCCCAATATTTCTGCAGAGAATCGATGTTTTTTCTGTCCAGCTGCGAAATCCTGTTTTCAAGCATCGAGATGGTTTTTTCATCGCTATCCTTCTGCCCCATCAGCTTTGCCTTGTCGATTTCCGAGTCACGAAGTCTTTCATTTGCAACCAATGCCTCTTTCCGTTTGTTTGACAACCTGATTGAGAAAAACAGCATCACCAACAGTGAAATAATCAGGAAAAACAGCAGGAGAAGTCCGATACGCTGACTGCGGATTTGTTTGGACTGATATTCATTTCTGATTTTCTCATAGTCATATTTCTGCTGAATCTCATACACTGACTGACTTAGTCTGTCCTCGGTAATGTCCACTACTTTTTCACTGTATTTTTTCACATAATAATATGCGGAATCATATCTGTTGTTGTATAATGCTATATTGGAAAGAACGTCATATATGTTCACCAGCATCAAATCATCATCCACCTTGTCTATATCGCCACATAGAAGACCGCCGTAATGATTAATCGAATCCTTACAATTCATTGATAAATATAAAGATGCGAAAGTCAGATGAAATTTGACGGATTGTGCAGTGTCACGGACAAATTCCCTTGCCTCACGCAAATATTTGGCGGCAGTATCATAATTATTTGTCTCCAAGTAGGTCAGCCCGATGTTGTGCAAAAATTTGCCGTACAGGGAGGAGTCCCCTGAATTCCTTGCCAGTTCCAGACCTTCATCATAGTAATAAAATGCGCTGTCATAATTGTTAAGGGGAAGAAATCTGTTGCCGATAGCCAGATAGCAGCTGGCTTTTTTATCAGCATAACTGCTGCATAAGGCTGCTGCTTCCTCATATTTCTTAATTGATTCCAAATACAGTCCCTGTTTGCTAAGCAGACCGCCCTTGTACAACAGTATCCTTGCCATTATTAGGGAGTCATTGACTATCTTCGCGGCATTGAAGGCAAGATTGTAATCATTCATGGCTGCGTCATTTTCACCGTTTTCCTCGTGTACGCAACCACTGTAAAGGTTTGCGAGAGCAGTCATTTCGGGATTGTTGCCATCTCTATTGTAATAGGACTGCACTTCAAAGATTCTTTTTTCGTCTTTTATATCTCTGAAAGTTTTGTATTTCGCCTGAACATCGGTTATCACATACTGCCTGTATTGCTCGTTGCTGAGAGTGTTTTCAGGATATTCTATGGAATCAAGATACGCCAGCGATAGTTCCGGGTCTGTCTCTACGACAGACATGGCCTTCCGCAGCAATTCACCGTTATGGCTGTCACCGCACGATGTGAAAAAAAGAAGGTTACATAAAAAAATAATGATGATTGCGCGGGCAGGTCTCAAGCCTGTCACAACGAAATCAGTTGTTCTCAAGTAATCTGCTATGATGTTCATTTAATTTATGCTGTTTTCAAGTCAATATTATAAATCAATGCAAAATTAAAAAAATAATAAGCCAGTCATAACAATTATTTGCATTTATAAAGTTATTATAAAGAAATCAATTTTATATATTACTAAAAATCAACAAATTAACATTTAACAAATATAAGTTTCATAAAGATTTTTCTGATAATACTTTTTAATGACAAACACTCATTTGAGACATAATATCAAAAAATTCCACAACAAAGACGCTCATCTTTACAACGAACACACTCACGAAAAAAACTTTATAAAATCTTAATTTAAAATACTCAAATCGCTGATTCTCAAAACCAAACGAAAATATTTCTTTATACGACCTTGTTGAAAGCTTATATGGTGTAAATTGAATATTTTTTTACTATATTTTTGCATCAAAAATCATTTCAAATATGTTTAATCAATCATGAAGAAATTTACTCTATTGCTGGCCGCAGGGTTATTGGCTCTGTCCAGCGCAGCTCAAAAACAGGTTATTAATTATGACCTCTCCGAATTGGGGTTACCTTAAATAAAAAAAAAAGTTAAACAATTAATTTGTATTGCGTATGAAAAAAATTCTGACTTCAATTGCAGTTATATGCGTCATCTTATTCGCGGGTGCAAAGCACATAAATGCCCAGCCACAAAAGACCCCGCCACCTATTTCGGTGAATCCGGCTGAAATCACAAGAGAACTATCTTATATGCAGTACGACACCGTAAACATAACTATTACCAACAACGGCAGTTCTCAGTTGAGATGGAACACCATCCTAAATTACGATAGCAAGTCGGAAAACTCGGAGGCTTATTTTGCAAGCGGAAAGACATTATACAAATTCAATCTTGATGACCCGACAAACGTCACAGCAACAGAATATTTCGCATTTGGAGACATCGCTTCTCTTTGCTATGTTGACGGGATGATATATTATCTTATCAATATCGGTACTTATCGAATCTTTAGTCGTTTTAATACAATCACAGGTGCTATAGATATTATAGTTTACGGGCTGATGAGTGGTGCACTGGCATACAATCCTGTTAGCGGAACTCTATACGGTTGCAATACAATTTCATATAATGCAACATTATACAGCATAGACCTTTCGACAGGGAGTGAAACGGCAGTTACAAACATAAACTGCAATATTCCAACTATAAGCATTACGTTTGACCGAAATGGGAGTTGTTACATTTTGGATGTAGAGGGAAACATCAAGCCATTTAATATCGAAACCGGCAGTATCGGAAACCCCATCTATACAATCCCTGGATTTATGGTCAACTATGGCGATTCATATGACATACCATGCGATTTCGAGACCAACACCCTCTATTGCACTTCAGTCGATATGGTAGATTTCAAATACCAGTTGTTTTCATATAATCTTGATAGCGGTACATTCAGTTATTTAGGCAAATTCCCTATATTTTGCAACGGACTTGCAGTTACATCCTCTATCGGCTGGATGAACGTGGAACCTGTATTCGGCGTGGTTGAGGCCGGTGAAAGCACAACAGTGGCAATGCGGCTCAATGGCGGATGGGCGCAATCAGGCACATTCAATGCAACCTGTTCAATCGTCAACAACGTTGCAAATACAGTCGAAATCCCAGTCACGATGACCATTGCACAGGAAAAAATCCCTGGGGACGTCAACCTTGACGGCATAGTGAACGTTATCGACATACAGACAGCAGTGGCCTATATCTGCGGAGGCAATCCTTCAACCTTCGATTTCGACAATGCCGACATCAACGGTGACGGCACTGTCAACATCCTTGACGTGATGCAAATTGTAAACATTATTTTTTTATAATGTTGTCCGATAAATAATTGTTGGGGCGTCACATGACGGTTGGAAATCGCAAGACGTGGTGGAACCGTTACTAAGTATTACTAATGTTTCCCGCCGAAGTATTTCATGAACTGAGTACGTTCAAACATATTGGTTTCATCATTGACGCTTCCGGCATTAAGCTTGCCAATGAATTGTGAAATTGATGAAAAACCTTTCTTGTTCATCCAATCTATAACGTTATCGTTCATAACTTTGATGAACTCAGGACCTTTTTCGAAAATGATACTGCACACCTCGACTGCATTAGCACCGGCGAGAATTGATTTGACAATGCCGTCACCGTCATGAACTCCACCAGATATTGCAATATCAATATTTTTCACGACATTGGAAGCAATTCCAGTCCATCGTAATGAATTTGAAAGCTCACTACCGTTACTCAAAACTTGACCTACAGTGTGCGTCATTGTATCTGTATCAATATCAACCGGGTAGAAACGATTAAACAACACCACAGCATCAGCACCGTTCTCCTTGAGCTGGTCGATAAGATTAATCGGATTTGAAAAATTGTTGCCCAATTTCATGATGATAGGAATATTAACATCCTTTTTGAGACGTTGCAAAATGGAGACATGTTCCTTCTCAAAAGAACCGTATTCATATTTCTTTGAGGTCTGCAATGCAAGGATATTGATTTCGAGTGCATCAGCTCCGGCGTTTTCAATTTCCTTGGCAAAAGATGTCCATTCAGCATTGTCATGACAGCTGATGCTTGCAATGACAGGAATGTCACACGATTTTTTGCTGTTTCTGATAACATCCAGATATTCGCTCACCTTATGTTGGCGAATATAAGTGGAAAAATAGTCATAACCTTCCGAATGTTCGTATGCGTTATATGCAATAGCCTGATTGGTTTCCATCATAATCTGTTCCTCGAACAATGATTTCATGACTACTGCGCCGGCACCGGCTTCAGCGAGGCGAGCGATTTTTTCAGCACTGTCGGTAAGTCCCGAACTGCTGACTATTATAGGATTTGAAAGTTTAAGCCCTGCAAAGGATGTTGTTAAAAGTGACATGATCTTTGATTTTTATAAAATTAAATATTGTGCAAAGATAGTTTTTTTTATTTTTAAATGAAATTTTTATTTTGCCATTGCGACATCGATTTCGTGCATAGTCTTTGCAAGTATTGCTTCCACATCGGCACCGACTATGTCAAGCGATTCTGCCTGGAAAATGTGAGTCTTTTCAATACCCCAATAGATGTTTGCCAAACCTTTGATATATTCATAGCCTTCATTGTTCGGCACAACCGGTCCTCCAGCAGTGGAAACATAAAAAAGTTCCTTTGCTTTGCACAGGCCAAGTGGCTGACCGTCTTCAGTATATCCGAATGTAATACCTTGAACCATAATGTTCTCAATATAAATCTTAAGACTTGCAGGGAATGACATATCCCAGTATGGAGCGGCAATGACTATAGTATCCGCATTGGCGAACTCTTTGGCTGTATTGAAATATTCCGAAGAAAAATCACAGACAGAAATAAGACTGTCACGTTCCGGCAATGAAATGCAAGTATGCGGAGAAAGGCGTTTCTCATCAAGATTGATGGTTGTTATCCTGCCTTCCAACTTGCCGAGCAGGTGGCGAGCAAGTCTCCTTGTGCGTGAATTTTGTCTCACACACGAGTCTATATACAGAATATTATTAATCATCAGGACTTCCTTTCCATGTGCCTCTTCTGATGGCATCTCTTTTACGTTCCATGGCATCAAGAATAATCTTTCTAATTCTCAACGACTTAGGTGTAACTTCAAGATATTCGTCTTCTCTTATATACTCCATACATTCTTCCAACGACATTTTTACAGCTGGTGCGATGTTCATTTTGTCCTCCGAGCCTGATGCACGCATGTTCGAAAGTTTTTTCGTGATGCAGACATTGCAGACGATATCGTTGGCATGGATATGTTCTCCAATGACTTCACCTTCATAGACTTCCTCGTTTGGTTCGACGAAGAACTTGCCTCTTTCCTGCAAGTTATTGAGCGAGTATGGTATGGCAGTGCCGGTTTCCTTGGCTATAATGGCACCGAGACGGTTATTGCTTATATCACCCTTCCATGGCTGGTAGCTGTCGAAATTATGGGACATGATAGCTTCTCCCTCTGAAAGCGTAAGAATAAGGTTTCTCAGTCCCATCAAACCTCGTGAAGGAATATTGAAAACCATGTAAAGACGGTCGTTTTTGGTTTCGATGGATTTGATTTCGCCTCTGCGTTCGGTGATTTTCGCGATGATTTTGCTGCTGAAATCTTCAGGAGTTATGATGGTCAGCTCTTCTATAGGCTCACAATCGACGCCATCAATATTCTTTATGACGACTTTCGGTTGTCCGACCTGCAGTTCAAAGTTTTCACGCCTCATGGTTTCGATGAGGATGGAAAGGTGGAGTACACCACGACCATAAACCAGATAGGAGTCAGGTGAATCGGTGTCTTCGACTCTAAGGGCAAGATTCTTTTCAGTTTCCTTGTAAAGTCGTTCTCTGATATTTCTGGAAGTGACGTATTTGCCTTCTCTTCCGAAGAACGGCGAAGTGTTGATAGTGAAGAGCATACTCATTGTCGGCTCATCAACCTTGATTGGTTTCAAAGGCTCCGGATTAAGTTCATCGCAGATGGTGTCACCGATTTCGAAGCCGTCAACACCAAGTATCGCACAGATTTCTCCGGCATCAACAGGTGTCTTGATTTTTTCTTTGCCAAGTCCTTCAAATATATAAAGTTCCTTTATCTGTGACTTACTCTGTGTGCCGTCGCGTCTGACAAGAGTGACGTTCTGACCGGCTTTTAGCGTACCACGGTGTAACTTGCCAACTGCAATTCTTCCAACATAAGACGAATAATCCAATGAAGTAATCATCAGTTGTAAGTTGCCTTCCTCAACAGTTGGTGCAGGGACATCATCAATGATCTTATCCATCAGATAAGAGATGTCATTGGTGGGGTTTTTCCAGTCAGGTCCCATCCAACCTTGTTTTGCAGAGCCATATACAGTCGTGAAATCAAGCTGGAAGTCATTGGCGCCAAGATTATACATGAGGTCAAACACATCTTCCTGCACTCTTTCCGGATTGCAGTTCGGTTTGTCAACTTTGTTGATGACAACGATAGGTTTCAGGCTAAGTTCGAGAGCTTTCTGAAGAACAAACCTTGTCTGTGGCATAGGTCCTTCGAAAGCATCAACAACCAACAGAACGCCATCAGCCATATTGAGAATTCTCTCCACCTCACCACCGAAATCGCTATGGCCGGGTGTGTCTATAATGTTTATTTTATATCCTTTATAATGGACTGATACATTTTTTGATAAAATCGTGATACCCCTTTCCCTTTCGAGGTCGTTGCTGTCAAGAATCTGAGTACCCATGTTCTGGTTTTCGCGAAAGATGTTGGCCTGATACAACATACGGTCAACCAAAGTGGTCTTGCCGTGGTCAACATGGGCTATTATTGCAACATTTCTAATCTTCTGCATATATGTTATTTTAAATTGTCGATTATCTTTTTATCGCCTACAACGATAAATTTCATATTCTCAATATTAATGTATTTGTCAATGGCATCGAGAACCTGCTGTAAAGTCAGGTTATCAAGTGTTTGGATTTCTTTCTCAATATAATTCAGCGGCAAATTCATCACAGACAAATAGACAAGTACATTAAGAAGTGCGTTTAGTGTTTCATAACTACGTGATTCCTTGCGTTTTATAGCAATCTTCGTTTCGATGAGGTCCTGTTCGGTATATGTTTTACCATATTTGCTGATTATTTCTCGGAAAAGGTCGATGGATTCCTGCGTTACTGAGGACTGCACGTTTGCATATCCGCGTAACAATCCGTAGTACTTGCAATTAATCAGAAAAGAATATGCACCGTAGGTATAGCCATGTTCAAGTCTCAACACCTTGAAGAGTTTTCCACCTGAGCCGTCACCGAGTTTGTAGTTAGCGACGTATGCGGGGACATAATCCGCATGATTTCGCGGCATTGCCCGCTGTCCGACCATTATGAACGATTGTTTGGCATCAGGATATTGAACCGGAATGATAACCTTGTCAGTCTGTTTCAAATCAGGAATATGAGTTATGGCGACATCTTTCCTTTGCCACTTGAAGTCCTTGAAAGCATCTGCAACCTGCTGTTTGTCAACATCTCCGGCAATGATAAAATCGCAGTTGGAAGGAGAGACATATTTGTTATAGAAATCTTTTAAGTCATTGACTGTAAGCTTACTGACAGTTTCCAATGAGCCATAAAAAGGCATTGAAACAACATTATCACCCAAGATGGCTTTATTGAATGCATTTTTCCCAAGTCTGACAGGGTCGGCAAGATCCTGCTGTATTACGGCAAGGGTTTCATTTTTGATACGTTGAAATTCATTTTCGTCCCATCGTGGCCGTGTCAGCACCTCATTGAGAATATTGACGAGCGCGGGCATATCCTCGCTCAGAGACACCACAGTGAAAGAAATGCTGTCGTTTGTCGAATTGACGATAAGCTCTGTGCCATAGTTTCTGAACGCATCTTCCAGTTCTTCAGGCGTTTTGTCAGCCGTGCCTTCATTCAGGAGTTTTGCCATAAGGTACGATGCCCCGGCTTTGTCAGGGTCACAGTCAATAGAACCTGCCTTTATTATAAATGAAAAAGCTGCAAGCGGCAATCTGCTTCTGGTTATGCCGTAAATGTTGATGCCATTTGAATGCTTATCAGTCCAAATTGTTGGAAAAATTATTTTATGAAGGTCTCCCAGTTCCGGTTCAATGCTCCTGTCGAACGAAGACGGAGAGAAAGGATAATCATCATCCACTATTTCACCCGGAGCAGAATTAACCACCTGAGATTCAATGGCTTCTTCTTTAACATCAGCAGGTATGGAATCATTAAGAGCCAAATCTGTTTGGCCGACAGGAACAAAACTTGTCGCGACAAAAGGCTTGTCCTTTATATATTTATTGTAAACATTAACTACATCTTCCTTGGTTAGACTTCTGATAATTTCCAATTCTTTATACACAATGTCCGGAGAGCCTGCAAAAACATTGGTTTGAGCCAATGTCATGGCAGTGTAAAGGTTAGAGTGGAAGTCCTGATAAAACTGGAGTTCGTAACTCTTCTTTATCCTTAACAGTTCATTGTCGTCAATAGGTGTGTTTTCAAAGGTTGCAAACGCACGTTTTATTGCATCATATACATTATTCAGGTTGACCCCCTGGTATGTGCGCACTCTTATTGTTGTTTCACCGCATATTTCCCTTGAATATGACTGCATCACCATATCAGGAGCAAGTTGTTTTTCAATGATTTCCTTGTATAGCGGAGTCTTTTTCCCGACTGACAACAGACTGCACATAAAATCGAGAGCGTATGATTCTTTGCTGTATTGTTCCGGGGAAGGGAAAGTGATATTCAGTTCCGGAAGATTGGCATATTTGTCTTCATAAACGAGTCTGATTTCCTTGTCAAGAACAGGAATCATGACATTATTCTTCTCATTTATAGAATGGGACTTGATTTCACCGAAATATTTTTCAACTAATTCTTTTGTCTTATCCACGTTGAAGTCACCGGAAATAGCTATAGTTGCATTATTCGGCTGATACCATTTGTTATAAAAGTCTTTAACGTCCTGAGTGGTGGCGGAGCGGATGTCATCCATTTCGCCTATTGTAGTCCAGTTATACGGATGATCGGCAGGGTAGAGTGCACGTCGCATCACCTCCTCGGTATGTCCATACGGCTGATTATCATACGATTGTCGTTTTTCGTTGATAACTATATCTTTTTCACGCTGAATACCGGCAGCAGTTACAGTATTGATAAAGAATCCCATTCTGTCGGATTCCATCCATAAGATTTTTTCGAGAGCATCGTTGGGGACGGTTTCATAATAGATAGTGCCATCATCCCATGTGCCACCGTTGAAATTACCGCCAAGGTCACTAATCTTGCTAAAAAATTCATTGCGTTTCAGATGTTCGGAACGCTGGAACATCAAATGTTCAAATAAGTGAGCGAAGCCAGTTTTGCCTTTCCTTTCACGGTTTGAGCCGACATGATATTGGATTGCGACAGCCACAACGGGATTTGTATGGTCTTCATGTAAGATGACTTCAAGCCCGTTTGACAGTGCATATTTTTCATATTTGAGTTCAAATTTCTTACGCATAGTGTGTCTTCTATCTTCTTCTTCAATTTAATATGAAAGGCATCTTTTTCCGAATGCAAAATTACATAAAATCTATGATTTTGAGTACGTTTGAAATTTAAAATAAAACTAAAATCATCGAGCGGAATGCTACACATACATCGTCATGACTTGGGGCGAAAAGCTATTGCTTTAATTCATATTTGTTTCTTTTTATGTATTTGAAGTACAGAAACAAATCTATGCTGACCAATGTTGCATTGAAAACGTACAGCCACGTAACTATGTCATAATGATGTGTCACTTTGTGAATTATGCCGAAAATATACCCTAAAATGATGAACATCATGAAAACAGGGCTTTTCCCAATGACGACCTTAGTCCTTAAAGATTTAACTATGGAGACAGGCCAGCTTATGGCAAAACATAAGAGAAAAAGGACTTCCCAGATACTGAAATCTACCATTTGTTATTGTATTCGTTGAAAAACGTTGCAAAAGTAGTTATATTATTCATATTTTTGCAAAATGAATCTGAAACGTAAAAAAGGATAATCATGAAAGCAAAATATGATGCAACAATGGCAGACCTTCTTCAATTCTATGCCGATCTGGCAGTTAACAACAACAAACCATGGTTCGACAAACATAAAGACTTGTATCTGAGTGTGAAGGAATTCAAGGATAATCTTGCAATGGAGATTTATCAGGGCTTGCAGCAGTTTGACAAAGACTTGACAGGTCTCAGCATCAAAGACATCACATATCGCATTTATCAGGATTTGCGTTTCCATGACAGACCTCCGTACAAATCGTGGGTTGGAATATATGTCGCAAAAAAAGGCAAAAACTCGCCATACGCCGGATATTATCTTCATATCGAGCCATGTGAAAATCGATATTTTTTATGCTCAGGACTATACAGGGACGACAAACTGCTGCTGAAAAGCGTGCGTGAAGACATTCTTGTAAACGGCAAGGAGTTTGACAGGACTATAAAGGTCGGAAAAGGCTGGGAAATAGACTGGGATGGTGCATTGAAACGTGTTCCAAACGAATATCCGTCAGATGACAAATATTCAGATTATTTCAAGCTGAAACACTTTTTGGTCATAAAAGAAATAGACGAGGATTATTTGCTTGCGCCGAACCTTGCATCGCGTGTATGCAACGATTTCAAAGCAACACACTCATTTGTGAAAATGCTTAACAATGCCGTGGACTTCGCATTGGAGGAATGGAATTAATATTACGGTTTTGCAATGAAACCTGAAGAATTGATAATAAATTAATACATTATGAATATTGGAGACAAAGCTCCCGAAATTCTCGGAAAAGATGAGAACGGGAAAGAAATCAGACTGTCTGACTACAAAGGGCAGAAATTGGTGCTCTACTTTTATCCGAAAGACAACACATCCGGATGTACGGCAGAAGCATGCAGTTTACGTGACAACTATAGCGAACTGCGTAAAGCAGGATATGCAGTGGTAGGCGTAAGCGTAGATGATGAGAAATCTCATCAGAAATTCATTGCCAAAAACGAACTGCCATTTCCTCTGATAGCCGACACTGACAAAACACTTGTAGAACAGTTTGGTGTATGGGGCGAGAAAAGCATGTATGGCCGTAAGTATTTCGGCACAATTCGTACCACATTCATCATTGATGAAAACGGTATTATTGAAAAAATTATTGGTCCCAAACAGATAAAGACTAAAATTCATGCCAGCCAAATTCTTGAAAAATAAGAATTAGTTGCGCTCACTTAATAAAATGAACATAAGATTAGAAGAACCAAAGGATTATCGTGAGGTTGAGACCCTTACGCGCGAAGCATTTTGGAACGTATATCGCCCAGGATGCACAGAGCATTTCGTGCTCAATCAGTACAGGACAAATCCTGACTTCATCCCAGAACTCGACTTTGTGATGGAAGAAGACGGCATAATTATGGGGCACATTATGTTTTCTAAGGCGGAGTTATCGCTTGACGATGGTAGTCGAAAACATAGTTGGACTTTCGGTCCCATCAGTATCCATCCCGACTACAAGCGCAAGGGATATGGATTGAAGTTACTCAACTATGCCTTGGGACAAGCCCGTAAGATTGGCGTTGGTTTTCTTTGCATGGAAGGCAATATCGATTTCTACAAGCATGCCGGCTTCGATTTGGCATGCAAATTCAAAATCCACTACCACGATGAGCCTCGCGATGCTGAGGTGCCTTATTTCCTTGCGCAGGAACTAATCCCCGGTTGGCTGTCTGCGAATGGAATCATGGAAGCGACTTATTGTCCGCCGAAGGGTTATTTTGTCGCAGATGAAAATCCTGAAACGTTTGAGGCTTACGATGCCACGTTCCCGAAAAAAGAAAAACTTCGCCTGCCAGGACAATTGGGATATGACGGGGTGATGATGGAAACTAATCGGCTTCTCCTTCGCCCTTGGCTTGAAAGTGACGCAGAGACCCTCTTCAAATACGCTTCGGACCCCGATGTTGGTCCCCGCGCAGGTTGGCCACTCCACAAGACTGTTAAGGAAAGCCAGGAAATTATCCGCACTGTGTTTCACAACGACACGACTTGGGCCATCGAACTCAAAGGAACTGGCGAGCCCATTGGATGCATAGGCTATCTTCCCTCGGACGGCTGCAAAATCCCCGCCCGTAATGGCGAGCCTCTTGTTGGCTATTGGATCGCCAAGCCCTATTGGAACAAAGGAATCTGCACCGAGGCATTGAAAAAGATGGTATGGCATATCTATGAGAGCACCACAATACCTTCGCTCATAAGTGGTCATTTCATTTCTAATCCCGCATCAGGCCGGGTGATGGAAAAATGCGGTTTCGTGGCCACAGGTGAGACCTATTTTGACGAAACACAATACCAGGGTGAAGGCAAGCCTATCAGAGTATTGAGGTTGGATTTTAAACGATAGGGATGACGCCTTCATCCAGAATTGCGCTACCACGAGCAAATCGTAACGAATAATTTAACGCTAAGACATGACAACAAAGACTGCTATAGTAATCGGTGCAGGTATCTCTGGACTTACTACCGCCATCTATCTGCAACGCTCAGGCATCCGGACGCTTGTCTTGGAAAAAAACGCTAATCCAGGTGGAGTTTCCACTAGTTGGAAGCGACAGGGATACACTTTCGAGGGTGGCGTCCACTGGCTCATCGGAGCCAAGAAAGAGATTCCACTGCATCAGATCTGGTTGGACACAGGTGCCTTGCAGGATAATAACCCCGTCCACTTCAAAGACCCCATTTATACTCTGGTGGACAAACAAGGCAGCATGCCCCTGTTCCGCGACTTGCATGGACTGGAAATCACCGGACTTAGAGACCGACTGGCTTTGTGGAGCGTCCGCTTTCACTTGGCTTGTTTCAAGAATTTCCACCAGCCCATCAAAGATCTTAGAGGCTTAAAAGTCCGAAATCCCAAGCCGTTCTCCATTTTGGAATATCTCAGAATGTTGCCTGCCGTCCTCATCACGCCTTTTTTGATGGCCCAGTCGGCGCGCGGCTATGCAAAAAGGTTCAAAAATATACGTATTAGACAACTTTTGGCTGCCGTAGTGGAGCCTGAGATAAATGCATTGTCGCTTATTTACACTTTGGGGACTTTCCAGGTGGGCGATAGCGGCTACCCCAAAGGCGGTTCATTGCGCATGGCACAGAACATGGCCGACACTTTCATTCGCTGTGGCGGAGAAATCCGATACCGGACAACTGCGATTGAGTTTTCCCATGAAGGAAAACAATGGTCTGTTCGCACAAAGGAGGGAGAATTGACCGCCGATGCCGTGGTCGTTTCTGTGGATGCCCGAAGTGCCATCGACACGCTTTTCAAGGAACCGTTGCAAGACAGTTGGGCCAAGAAGATGCGATTGGGACTGAAGACAACCCAATGCATGTTTCTCGGTGTCGGCGTCAAGGCCGATTTGTCCTCGTGGCCACGCTCCATGCAGATTGTGTTGCCACATCCGCTGCTGGCTGCCAGACACACCTATGAGACGCTTGTCGTGAACAATTATGCCAACGAGGAAGGCTATGCCCCTGAAGGCTGTAGCGTTATCACATGTCTGCTGCACGGTCCCACCTACGGTTATTGGAAAACAGCCGAAGAAGACGGCAGCTATTCTTCCAAGAAAAAAGAGGTGATGGCCGACTTTATTGAGGCCATCTGTGAGGTTATTCCCGAAATCAAGGATGCCGTTGCTGTGACCGACATGGCCACGCCTCTGACCTACGAGCGTTATTGCAGTACCTTCGAAGGCAGTTACATGACTGACTGGCCGCCCCTGCGACGCCTATACCACGCTCCTGTCCGCTATCGTGATGGTCTGTACTTCACAGGTCAGCGGACCGCCTATTCCGGCGGACTTCCCCCAGCAGCTCAAAGCGGCCACACCACTGCCCAAACCGTTTGCAAAGACCTTGGAGTAGAGTTTGTTGGGGTGGGGTAGTTTATATGGAAAAATATGTAATTTTGCAAACGAATATAAAAATGAAAAAATCTATTATCGGTGTTACGCCGCTTTGGGATACAGAACGCCAAAGTGTTTGGATGTTGCCAGATTATTTGGATGGCATCAAGGCTGCGGGAGGCCTTCCAGTCGTATTGCCCCTTGAAATGTCGGCAGCAGACGCAGATCAGATTGTGGACACCTGCGACGGATTCCTGTTTACAGGCGGGCAGGATGTCATGCCGGCGCTATATGGGTCGGAAGACACCACGGGAACCGTCTTTCCCAGTCCTGAACGCGACAAGTTGGAAACGCTCTTGCTTTCTAAAGCCTTGCAAGCCGACAAAGCTGTTTTTGGCATCTGCCGAGGGCTTCAGTTCATCAATGTGTTTTTGGGTGGTACACTTTGGCAGGACCTTCCCTCGCAGCATCCTTCAGAGATTGCACACCGACAAGGCAAACCCTACGACCTCCCGACACATCAAGTCAATTTGAGCGGCGACCTTAAGGCACTATTGGGCAAAGAAATCCTCAATGTGAACACGCTGCACCATCAAGCCGTCAAAGACATCGGTAGCAGTTTAGTTCCCATGGCCATTGCTCCCGACGGCATTATCGAAGCGGTTCGAATGGTAGGTAAGCGATTCGTGTGGGCTGTCCAATGGCATCCCGAATATATGTTCAGGACGGATTCGGATAGTCTGGCGATACTTTCATGTTTTGTGGAGCATTGTATTTCGTTCAAAAAATCATAAAGTTGTTATTTCATTCATAAAAGCTGAAATTGTAATCAAATGTTCATAGGTGAGTTGATTTCGTTGTTTGTGGCCTTCTCATGGACCGCCACGGCGCTCTTCGCCGAGGTGGGGTCGAAGCGTATGGGCTCGTTGCCGTTCAACACGATACGGATGACGATGTCGCTGCTGTTTCTCATCCTCACACTCTGGTTGATAATGGGCGTGCCGTACCCACGCTATGCCGATGGTGAAACGTGGTGCTGGCTACTGCTTTCAGGCTTGGTCGGTTACGTCATCGGTGACTACTGTCTGATGCAGGGCTACATCCACATTGGGTCGCGCTTTGGACAACTCTTTATGACCCTTTCAGCACCCACGGCGGCAATCACTGGGAGGATTATCCTCGGTGAGCACATGCGCCCAGTGGCCATCCTCGGAATGGTCGTCACCTTAAGTGGCATCGCCCTGTCGATTCTCTCGAAAAACGACACCACGGAGCATAACGGACTTCGTTTCAAGTTGCCTGCTAGGGGCATCTTCTATGCGGCGATGGCTGGAATCTGTCAAGGCTTTGGACTGGTACTCAGCAAGCAGGGACTCCAACACTACGATGCGGCGCTCACGGCACTTCACATTCCTCAGGACGCAGTCTTTGAAGAGGCGTTGCTGCCGTTGCCTATCAGCATCTGCGTGCCCTTCGCCGCCACAACCATCCGCGCATACATTGGGGTGACAGGCTTCTTCCTATCGTTGATGCTGTTCAGCAAGAAAGGTATGGCGAAGCTTCGCAGTGCAGCCCGCGACCGCAAAGCGATGTGGTGCGTGTTCGCCGCCACCATCTTCGGACCGTTCATCGGAGTCAGCGCATCGCTGCTTGCCACAATGTACACCTCCGCAGGAATTGCACAGACCATCTTCGCGCTCACGCCCATCCTCATCATCGCCCCGTCAGCCATCCTGTTCCATCAGAAAGTCACATTCCTCGAAGTCATCGGCGCCGTAATCAGCGTAGTGGGAATGTGTCTGTTTTTCATATAGTGACCAACGACACTTCCATTTGGGGAATGCCGACGGTGGAGTTGTTGGAAAAATGATGGTTCCCAACTCGTACTGACCATTGGCGAGGACATTGCACGCACAGGAGAAGCTTTCTGCGACGACCCAATTTCGCCCGATGTGCCGACCGAGACCCCATATAAAAATGCATTGGAATGGCTTAATATGGTGATTTTGTAATACATTGTCCCATCTTTGTCAACACAAAGTTTTCATATTATAGAAACGAAAATTACACTAATTTTGCAGCAAATTTAATATTAACATGAAACAGACTTTTAAAATTATCTTCGGCATTGCGCTGATTGCCGTTGGCTTGTTATGGATTCTGAGTGTATTCGGAATCTTTTCTTTCGATTTTTCAACCGAGGGATGGTGGACCATATTTATCATCGTTCCATGCCTGTTCGGGCTTTTTAACGACAAGGACAAGGTGGGACCGTGCATCGGTATCGGCATTGGCGTTCTGCTTTTTCTTGCAGCCAGAAATATTATCACTTGGCAGGAGATGGGGCAGTTAGCAATAGCCGTGGTGCTCATCGGAGTGGGCGTATGGCTCTTGTTCTTCAAAGACTGGCGCCATCATGGCGAATTTGCGCAGACAACCATTTCCCGTGACGGGAAGGAAATCATGAAGATTCAATCCTCCTTCGGCAAACAAAGCCTTTCATTTGCCGGTAAGAAGTTTGAGGGGGCCGATGTGGATTCATCCTTTGGGGCTCTCACGTTGGACTTTTACGGAGCCGATATAGCCGATGGTGCATTCCTCAACCTGAATGTCGGTTTCAGCGGTGTCACCATTATCGTTCCAGATGGGATGGCCGTACAGATTACAGTTACAAGCGGCTTCGGCGGTGTTTCGGATAATCGCCGTTCCAAAATGGACGCTGGCACTTCACCCCGTCTTGTCATCACTGGAAAAGTAGGCTTTGGTGGAGTGGAAATCAAAAATTAAAACATTTCTTCATCATGAATAAGGATATCAAATTCTGCCAGAGTTGCGGCATGCCGCTCTCTGCCAATGTGCTTGGCACAGAAGCCGACGGAAGTAAGAATGAAGAGTATTGCATGTACTGCTACATGAACGGAAAGTTCTTGCAAGACTGCACGATGGACGAGATGATTGAACATTGTGCGCAGTTTATTGGGACTGTCAACGAGGGGTTGCCCCAGCCGATAACCAAAGAAGAGTATATCGGACAGATGAAAATGTACTTCCCGCATCTGAAGCGTTGGCGCAGGGAATTGACGATAGGGGAGAATGTACCCGAGAATCCGGCATTGAGAGGTGTGAAGGAACTCATCGCAAAGATGGCAGACACGCTGCCCATCGCCTTTATCTCGTCTGTTGATGATGAAGGCTTCCCCTGTACCAAAGCCATGCTTGCACCACGAAAGCGAGAAGGCATCAAAACATTCTATTTCACCACAAACACTTTTTCCCTCCGCGTGGCTCACTACAAGGCAAACTCCAAGGCATGCATATATTTCTGTGATGCCGAAGGTTTCAAGGGCATTATGCTGCGTGGCACAATGAAAGTGCTCACCGATGCTAAGTCGAAAGAGATGATTTGGTGCGATGGTGACGAGCAGTATTATCCCGGCGGCGTGACCGACCCCAACTACTGTGTACTGAAATTCACCGCCACCGATGGCCGTTTCTATAGCGATTACTATCCACGTAGTTTTGTGCTTTAATGAGAGAATTTGTTAATTCGAAATAATGGCAATAACTGAAGACAGGCTTAGACAGACATTCAGTGAGGGTGGGGCACAGGAGATATATCAAGAGATTAAGGCTAATGGTGACTTCCTCGGCTTTGCCCGTCAATACGCATTTAGTCAAGATTACCGTGTGGCAAGGAGCGCTTTGTGGGGACTGACCAAAGCCACCGACGAAGAAGAGGCACAACTGCAGGTGATGCTCAACGAAATGATTGACCAAGCCTTACAAACGGATAATTCGTCTGTCAGGCGGTTGACCCTGAACATCATCGAGCGATTGAAGATGGACGAAGAAGACCTGCGAACGGACTTCCTTGATTTCTGCTTCGAACACATGGTCAGCATAGAGGAATTTCCCGGCATACAGACACTCTGTATGAAACTCGCCTATCGTATGTGCAGTTTTTACCCCGAACTGATGGGCGAGATGAAACGCACCCTTGACGCGATGGAGATAGAATATTACAAACCAGCTGTGAAAAGCCTCAGAAACAGGATTCTCAAAAGATTAAGCATATAAAAAACGATTATATGAAACGGCATGAGTTTAGAATGGTTGCACTGATGGCTGCAATGCTGATGACAGTTTCAGCATTTGCCCAGAACCAAAATATTACTGGCCATGTCACTGACGAAAACGGCGAAGTAATGCCCTTCGTGAATGTGATGCTGCTCTCACTCCCTGATTCGACCTTTGTTCAAGGCACTGTAACCGACAAACAAGGCTCTTTCAGTCTGACAACCGAAGAAAAGGACGGCCTGCTGAAAGTGTCATGTGTGGGTTACCAAACCCAATACACAAAGGCTGTCAACGGCCAGACCATACAAATGACAATGGACGCACAACTGCTCGGCGAAGTGGAAGTGAAAAGCCAGTTGCCACAAACGCGGCTGACAGGCAACTCGATGATTACAACAGTCCAAGGCTCGGTGCTCGAAGATTCCGGGACGGCACAAGAGATGCTGACCAAAGTACCTGGAATGACAGGCAGCGAGAATGGTTTGGAGGTCTTAGGAAAAGGCGCACCTATTATCTATATCGACGGGCGACTGATGCGCGACGAAAGCGAGCTGTATCGCATGCGAAGCGACGAAATCCGCGATGTGGAAGTCATCAATAACCCTGGAGCGCAATACGATGCCACGGTGAAGGCAGTGGTACGCATCCGTACCAAAAAGCAGAAAGGCGACGGTCTCAGCCTTGATTTGAACATTACCGACGACCAGGACCTGCAGTACGGTTTCAACACGCCACGAGGAAAACTTGGAATGAACTACCGCAAAAACGGTGTAGATGTGTTCGGCTCAGTTTACTATAGGCACATGGACTATCGCCAATACAGCGCTTTGGAGGAGATTGCCAACACCACAAAAGTGTTCCGTCAAGAGGGTCCATACACCATGACATGGAAGAATAACCAATTGGTATATACAGCTGGTGTCAACTGGCAAGTCTCCGACAATCATTCTATAGGTATCCGTGCCGACCTTACGCATTATCTCGGCGGCGAGAACAAGGTCATTTACGATGAGGATGTCTTCGAAAACGATGTCTTCCTTGACCATCTTTACAGCGAGCAGACCAGCATGGAAAGCAAACCGCTCGGCATCCTCACCAACGCGTACTACAGCGGCACTGTTGGCAAACTCGGCATCGACTTCAACTTCGACTTTATGAAAAACGCCATCTACACTGACCGCGAAAACGTGGAAAAAAGCCTGATAGAAGATGACTTCGTAAAAAGCAAGTCTGGAGCGGAGAGCCGCCTCTATGCCTCCAAGTTGGTGCTTTCCTATCCCGTTTGGAAAGGAAGCATCGAGGCTGGTACAGAGATGACTTTCGCCAAGCGTCACAACACCTATTGGATTGACAAGCAAACAATTGCCAACACTGATGCCGACATCGTGGAAAACAATATTGCCACCTTCGCGCAATATGCCTGCGACTTTGGGAGATGGGGACAGGCCAGCGTGGGGATGCGATACGAACACACGCTCTTGGACTACAGGGACGTGATTAACAACGATTTCCTATATCGTCCACAAGACGAGTTCTTCCCAACGGCATCCTATTCCGTTACATTGGGTAAGGTGGAGATGGGCCTGTCGTATGGCATGAAGACAACCCGCCCAAGTTTCTTTGCAATGAATGACGCAGTCACCTACATCAGTCGTTACTCCATGCAAGCGGGCAACTCACAATTGCTCAATGAGCGTATTCAGGAACTCACGCTGAATGTATCCTATAAATGGCTCATGTTCTCGGCCTCTTACGGAAAGTGCAAACACGCCATCACACAGTGGGCATACCTCACCGATGACGATGCAGCACTCATCAAGCATATCAACCTCGACAAGCCTGTGAACACTATCGGTGCGTTCATTTCCGCCACACCGCGAGTGGGCATTTGGTCGCTCAACGCCACTGCAGGCATTGAAAAACAAGACCTTTGGCTCGATGTTGAAGACATCCACACGCCTGAAGGAACTCGCAGGGTCTATTTTGACAAGCCAGTCTTTACTTTCAATGCCTTCAACACTTTCAGTTTCAAATACAACTGGAGAATTGATGTCAACTTCATGTTCCGTTCACATGGAAATCAATTGAATTTCTACAACGATTACGACTATGCAAACCTTGGTTTTTACGTGCAGAAAAGTTTCCTGAAAGACAAGTCTCTCACTGTCCGCGCCGCTGTGCTCGACATCCTGCAACACTGTGGCATGAATGAATACAGCTACATGGGATATTACCAAATCCAACAAAACAACGTCTTCTCGACACAAAAATTCCAAGTCTCAGTGTTCTATCGGCTGAACTCGGCACGCAGCAAATACAAGGGGACAGGTGCAGGCAAAGATACGCAGGAAAGAATGAAATCGTAATAAGAAAAATGTCCATATTATATTTTTTTCGAAACAGATAATAATAGTACTTTTGCCGCCGTTAATTGTCAAGTTAAATTGTTAATTAAAAAACGATGCCCCGATGTTATATAACAGTGGTAAAATCAAAATGAAAAAGTATTTTGTAATTATTATTTCAACAGTAATTTTGTTTGCTTTCGGCGGATGCCAAAAATTTGCTGGCGAGCCAATCACAAAGGATTTCAGCATTTCAAATGATTACACTTCACTTGAAGTGGAGGATGCGTTTGATGTCATCGTCAGCGACTTGGCAACCCAAGTCACAGTTACGGCTGGCGAATATGTCATGCCGAATGTGGTGGTGGAAATCGTCGATAATACCTTGAAAATCTATCTCAAAGGTTGGCATACCAGCTATGGAACGGATATGAAAGTGATGTTGCCATATAACGCTAATTTGAGAAGTGTTGACCTGTCGGGGGCTTCGAGTTTTCAGTCGGGATATGGACTTAAGGGGTCAAAGATTGAAGTGGCTCTCTCGGGTTCTTCCGATTTTGATGGCAACATTGATGCCGATGAGGTTGACATCGACCTTTCGGGTGCCTCCAATTTTAATGGTAATATTTTAGCAGATAAAATCGACCTGGACCTCACGGGCAGTTCCGACATCAAGGGGCTTGTGGATGCCAACAAGCTTGACATTGACCTAAGCGGTGCCTCGGATGCAACCCTTGAAGGACAAGTCGGCACGCTAAAGGTTGAATTGTCAGGGTCAAGCGACATTGAAAAGAAGGTGGTTGAAAAACGATATGCTCTCGTCTGCGAGTTATGCGAAGGAACGATTTCTGGTGCAAGCAATGCCTACATCCATTGTGACGGCGAAATCAAAGTCAGCCTCTCCGGTGCCAGCGACCTACATTTCACGGGCAGCGCCTTCACTGGTGACAGCAGCACTTCTGGCAGTTCGCACATCTATCATGATGTCCTATAAAAACATTTAACCAACCTTTTCGCCCAATACACACCACCGCACAAACGGTATGCGTTTTATAACCTCGTTCAACAACGGTGAAAGCGTGAAAACCGCTACGGCCAAAATAAGATACATTGCCACTGGCGGTAGTGAGGTGTACATTTTCATCATGTAGCCCAACGAGGCAATCACCAAATAATGGACAATATAGATTCCATAGCTTGAGCGTGTCATATATCCTGCAAAGCGTCCCGTTCTATCGAACTTGGCTTTGAACCATCCCATCAAGGCGAGGCACATAAGCCAGCCGTAGAGGCAGTTGAGCCAGTTGCCAAGGTACTGCGGAGAAGTGTTGTCCTGCCCAAAGGTGGTGACGACCAGCGCCGTGCCGCTTGCCACAGCACAGACCATCAGTGGAATCCACCACTTGCCAAGGTTTTTTTGCACTTTGTCGTGGGTGAACACAAAATAGCCCATCAGGAAAAGGATAAGGTAGAATAGCGGCTTGTATAGGTTATAAAGCCCGTCAGCCGATTCTGGACGGGGATTCTTAATGAGCGTCTGCTCGCCAGCCCAAAACAGTACACCAAGCATAATAATGAGGACGAGATTTGCATTGCCGCACAAGCTCCAAATCTTGTTCTTTTTGTCAATCGCACGTACAAAAAGCAACACAAGGCAAAGCAGCCACAAAACTTGAATGAACCATAATGGGCCGATGCCCGACAACGAATAAGCAAAATACATGATAATACGCTGTATGAAAACTGGTACGTTCTCCGGAATTCCAGCAAAAGGGTTGTTGCCTTGTACAACAGCAGCAACATGCGTATTGAAATAGCCCGTCATCCATTGGAAGACGAACAAGCCTATCGTGGATGGAACCAGCAACTTACGTGTACGCGAACGGAACCATTGTCCAGCCGGTTGTTTGTCCAAAGCGTATTTTGCACTGATGCCCGCCAGCAGGAATAGTAGCGGCATAAACCACGGATAAAGAACATACATCAGCACATCCTGATACTGAGGCACCTCGGGGTAATGGCCAAAACCGCCAATGCCACCGAAAACCCCTTTGTTGTTGTAGAAATAAATTACGTGGTACAACAGCACCAAAAGCACAGTTGTCCAGCGAAGATTGTCAATCCAATGTTTACGTTCCATAATCATTCCCCCCCAAGCATTTCGCTTATCTTATCCTGAAAAATTTCTGTTTTCACCACGGCCATGCCTCTTTTATCACCAAGTACCAGCAGGCTGTCGCCTGTCTTTATGCCGTAAATCTCACGTGCCTCTTTAGGGATGACTATCTGTCCCTTTTCACCCACTTTCACCACTCCGAAAATGTATTTTTCTGTATCCGAAACCATAATATTTGTATAATTTTTATAACTTTTCTTACAAACAGCAAAAATATATTTTTTTCTTACAAATTACAAACGACGATCAAATATTTTTTTGCATGAATATTCCATATCGGATTTTTTTGTAACATTGCACCGCCAAAGAAAAATATATGAAACTGAACCTGATAATTTTTGTCTCACAACTCTCAAAGCAAGAGACTGCATTAGAAGAACATAAGGATATTCTCGACAGACTGAATGCTGAATATGACATACATTATGTTAACCCGGAAGATTTGGAGAAACCTTTGGAAGAAGGAGCAACTATGGTCTTCATAGGAAGTGGCGGGGTGGAAGAGCTTGTCTCAGCTGTGATTGACAAACTGCCGAAATACGTGCTTTTAATAGCTGACGGACTGAAGAATTCCTTTGCGGCATCGTTGGAAATACTTTCATGGATGCGACTGAACAACCGTAACGGACGAGTCATTCATGGAGACTTGAACTATATGATGCGTACTATCTCAGATTATGTGTTGGCATACAATGCCTTGCAGAGGCTTCAAGGACAGAGGGTCGGTGTTATCGGCAAACCGTCAAGCTGGCTTATAGCAAGCAACATCGATTATAAGTTCATTGAAGACAAATGGAATGTAAAACTCGTTGATCTGCCATTGGATGATGTCATCAGCAGGTATGAGAAAATTGAGGATGTTGAAGTGGAAAAATTGGCTGATAAATTTATTAATAATTCCATCAAGATGATAGAGCCGAACAGAGATGATGTGCTCAAGGCAATGAGACTATATAAAGCAATTAAACAAATAATTGAAGACAATAGGCTTAATGCTTTCACACTCAATTGCTTCGATTTAATACCAATAACTAAAACAACAGGCTGTTTAGCCTTAGCCATATTAAATGAAGAAGGCTTTCCTGCTGGTTGCGAAGGGGATATACAGACCATCCTGACCATGCTTGTTGTCAAGGCCGTGACAAACGAGCCAAGTTTCATGGCCAATCCGTCAAAAATTATCGACAACGACAATCATAAAATGATTTTTGCGCATTGCACCATTGCCCCATGCATTACAGAAAAATATATCATCCGTTCTCATTATGAATCACTTAGCGGAGTTGCCATAGAAGGAATTGTCAGTCCGCAGGATGTTACAATACTCAAATGCGGCGGCCGGAATATGGAACGTTATTTCATATCCGATGCAAAATTATTGGAATGCACTTCGAACCCAAATATGTGCAGAACACAGATGCTCCTTCGTCTTGCCGAACCTTTGAATTATTTCCTTGAACAAAGTATCGGCAACCACCATGTCATTGTAAAAGGCAGCCACAAAAGTGAGATAGAAGCACTGCTTAAAATATTAAACAGATAAGCATTGCATGTCAAAAGAGTAATATCTCTGTATGAGGCGGTGTTGGTGATGCGGCAGCAGAATCCTCAAATCTCCGCATAAACTCATCTTCTGAAATCACTGGTATTCCAAGTTGACGTGCCTTCTGATTTTTTCCAGAGGTACTCTGCAAATCGTTGTTGATGAGATAATTTGTGCTTTTTGAAACAGAACCTGTCACTTTTCCGCCCTGCGATTCAATGTATGCCTTAAGTTCATCGCGATTCTTGTAGTGATGAACATCTCCAGTTATGACGAACGTCAGTCCGTTACATTTGTTGCCTGAAGCAGTTTTCTGAGTTTCCTTAATCTGCACTTCCTCCATTATAAGTCCGAATATTCGCATATTCTCCGCATCATGACACCATTGCACGAATGCCTTACTCTTCTCCGGACCTATTCCATTTATTGACGAAAAGAATTCCTCATCAGATGTTTCCTGTGCTTTTTGGAACAGGTCTTTGAAAGTATATTCAGAGAGCAGACGTTTGGCAACATCGGGACCGACCATAGGAATGCTCAAGGCGTAAATCATTCCCGTATCTGTGACTGTCCTTGCACGTCTGATTGCCTCCGAAAGGTTCCGGACACTTTTTTCGCCGAATCCGTCAAGTCTCATCATTACCTCCCTATGTTCCATCAATCTGTATATGTCAGCATAGTTTTTTATCCACCCCTCATTGATGAAACGGTCAAGTGTGCTTTCCGAAATTCCATCAATATTGACGCCCTGTTTGGAAACGAACCTGGTAAATTTCCGCAGTTTTTTTGCGGCACAGTCGGGGTTGGTGCATCGCAGTGTTTTTGTGTCAGAATTGTCGGAAATGCGGACTGTTGCTGGTGAACCACATATAGGACACGTTTCAGGCACATGAAATTCACCGTTAGTCTTAACCACATTGATTACCTTTGGAATTATCTTGTTAGACTTGATAACTGATAACACTGTACCTCTGTCACCCATTCCAAGTCGCTCACATTCAGAAATATTGCAGAGACTTGCGCGTTTTACGATGGTGCCTTCCAATTCGACGGGGTCGAATACTGCGACAGGGGTTATTGTCGATGCGGCACAACTCCATTCAATATGGTCAAGTGTGGTTTCTGCGGATTCATCTTCCCATTTGAAAGCATATCCGGCTCGTGTGGCATGATGTCCTGTGATACTGCCTGTATTTGCATAGTCCGTATCATCAAATGTGATTACGAGACCATCCACAGGATAGGGGTTCTCGTTGGATGTGACTTTATGCGTCCATCTTTCAATCAATGTCTCAATATTCTGAAAGTCAGGATTACCCACAAATTCTTTGTCAACAGTTGAGAACCCTTGCTCCGAAAGAAAATCGATTCTTTTGCCCCATGAAACAATCTCATTATCGGAATAAACGAGTGTGAATGGAATCCAATGTATTCTGCGGCGTTTCACTTCCTCGATATCCTTCAGCGTCAATGAGCCGCTGGCAAGATTTCTCGGATTGGCATAACTCTCACCCGATTCCAAGCGGAAACGTTCAAAATCCTCATAGCTAATCACTGCCTCGCCACGGATTACAACGTGTCCTTTTTCCTTTATTTCAGGAAGAATACCATTAACAGCAGATGCAAGATGAGTGATATTTGTGCCGATATGTCCGTCACCTCTTGTGACGACCTTTGTAAGTCTGCCGTTGTCGTATGTGACCACCAAGGTAAGTCCATCGAGTTTCCAGCTCATCCATATCGGACGTCCTTCTGCCCATTTCACAATATCTTCCGGCCTTTTGGTTTTCGCCAACGAGAGGGCGGGAAACTCATGAGCTTCTTTCTGACCGTTTTCCGGAGCCGAACTAACATTGTGGGTGGGACTGTCTTCAAGCACAATTCCTGTCTCTTCCTCAAGTTTCTTCAGTTGGTCGAACATGGCGTCCCATTCAAAGTCGGTCATCCTTTCCGGTTTTCCGCCATAATATGCCTCAGATGCCTTATTTAGACTTGCTATCAGTTCGCGCATCTGTTCAACTTTATTATCTGTCATATTTCTTTGATTATGCCTTTGCAAAGTCTGCAATGAATATTCATTCTGCAAACTTAAACATTTTTTCCCATATAACTTTGCAAAAAGTGAGACAAAGGATTTCATCTATCAAAAATAAAATTAACTTTGCACCGAATAAATGAAATAGGATATTAATAACTATAATCAAATAAAAATGACCAAGAAAATTACATTACTCGCAGTGTTGCTCATGCTTTCACTGACATCATTTGACCTGATGGCGAACAAATACGCCGTCTATTTTACCGACAAAAACAACTCTCCTTACAGCATTAACTATCCTGAGGAATTTCTCTCGCAACGTTCAATAGCTCGCAGAGCAAGATTTGGCATTGCAGTCAACACACAGGATCTGCCTGTAAATCCATCATACGTACAGCAGGTCACATCACTTGGTGCGACACTGATTCACACCAGTCGCTGGCTCAACTGTGCCATTGTTTCCTGCACTCAAAATGTAGCAAACCAAATTGCAGGACTTGACTTTGTTTCTGAAGTCGTTTATGTCGCACCGGCCAATTCCAAAGAGCCGTCAAAGTTTGCGAACAAATTGGATTCTCAGATAAAGCCGTTGGAAAAAGGCGCAAAAACTGACTATAACTATGGCAATGCATACGGGCAGATATCCCAGATAAATGGTATTCCTGTTCACCAGCAGGGATATACCGGTCAGGGTGTTCTGATAGCAATTCTCGATGGTGGCTTCAACAATGCCAACAATGTTTCTGCCATGAGCCATATCTATAATGAAGGAAGATTGCTTTACACACAGGATGTGGTAAATCCGGGTGGGAGTGTTTATGCTTCCAACACAAGCAATCACGGTACAAATGTATTTTCTTGTATCGGTGCAAAATTACCCGGACAGATGGTTGGAACTGCTCCTGACGCAGAGTTTGCTCTTATCAGAACTGAAGATGGGGATACAGAATACCTGATAGAATGTTACTACTGGGTAGTAGGCGCGGAGGCAGCCGACAGCATAGGGGCAGATCTTATAACCTCTTCATTGGGATATCAGTCATTCGATGATTCATCAATGGATTTCACTCACGAAGACCTTGACGGTGAAACAACCCCTTCAAGTATTGGTGCCATGGCAGCAGTCGCAAGAGGAATTTTCGTTTCCGTCAGTGCTGGTAATACAGGCGATCAATCATTCCCATGGGTTTCAACGCCTTCAGATCCAACATCAGTTCTCTGCGTAGGCGCCTGCACTTCCTCCGGAAGCATCGCATACTTCAGCTCAATAGGCCCTAATGGCGCCGGTGACCCTAAACCGGACGTACTGGCACTCGGCTACAACAGCACAGTCATCACGCCTTCAGGCAATGTATCAACAGCCAGCGGTACTTCTTTTGCATGTCCTATCACTTCAGGCATGATAGCATGTCTGCTTCAGGCGAATCCTTCAGTGACTCCAGAAGAAGTCCTGAACATCGTTAATGCAACCGGCAACAGATACCCAGTCCATGACAATGCTTACGGATGGGGCATTCCTGATTATGCAGAAGCTCTCCAAGGTGTTCTCGCTATCGGCGACCTCAAATTCAAGGGAATGGTAATACATGATGAATCAGGCAACAACGACGGTTACCTTAACCCTGGTGAAACTGCAAGCGTTGACGTTATAATCCTCAACAAAACCGACAATGTGGTTTCCGATATCGTACTTTCTTTCGCAACAACAGATCCTTTCATAACACTGGATTCCGAGCCAATCGAGCTTGCCGACTTCACTGCCAACGAAACACGTACCATTCCGAACGCATTTACAGTAACTCTTTCCGAAGACGCTATGCCTAAGTACTCTGCAAAAGTGGTAGGCACAATAGAATGCAACACCGGAAACATAGTTTCCAATCTCGAAATAATCGCATATAATCCGTATCTCGTTCTCTATGCTACCGCCATAATCAATGATGACAACGGCGACAATATTCTTGACCCGGGTGAAACAGCCGACATGTATGTATATGTCCTCAATGAAGGCAACAGACCAGCAGTTAGTATGTATGGTGCGCTCTCATCCACTTCCGATCTGATTACAATCAACACACCGTCAAAACTTTATGGTACAATTGCAGGTGACAATTTCCGGTATTCTTCTTTCAATATAACCTTAAGTGAAGATGCCGACCCATCAACCCTCGACCTTCCTTTCAACTTGGCATTGAACGGTTCAAACTATTCACAAAACATTGAATTCTCATTCCAAAACACCTGCAACATCATATTCAATCTTCACGATTCTTACGGGGACGGCTGGAACGGTGCTAATTTAATTGCAACTTTCAGCGATAGCAGTCCATCACAGACTATGACCATAGCTTCAGGAAGTTCAGCAACATATACGGTGGGCGTATCAACAGGAACAACTGTGACACTTACCTGGCAGTCAGGCAGTTGGGATTCAGAATGTTCATTCGACGTGACATACGAAGACGGCACACAAATATATTCCATAAGTCATCCGTCTTCAGGTGTGATTACATCATTTGTCGTTTCATGCAGCGGAGGAAATCTTCCTGTTTACTGTCTTGCACCTGTAAATATTGATTCTGAACTCGGTGGCGACTACATCACTCTCACATGGGAGGCTCCTGAAGATGCAACTCCAAGCTACTATCTGATATTTAGGGATGGCGTGAACATTGATTTGGTTTACGGAACGACATATACAGATGAAGGACTTGATCCTGGGATTTACTGTTATTCAATTGAAGCTGATTATTCCGATGGCTGCCGTTCAGAACTCACCGAAGAAGTCTGCGTTGACCTGTATATTACTGGTATCATGGGCGATGCTGACAACAACGGAATCGTAAACGTAAGCGATTTAATGAGTATGGTTAGTTATATCCTTGAAAGTGACCCGCATCCGTTCATCTTCAGCAACGCTGATGTCAATATTGATGGTGTAATTAATGTGTTTGACATCATCAAAACTGTAAACATTATTTTCAATAACGGCAAGTAATCATGAGAAGGGTTCTTTTTCCGTTATTGCTTTTGCTTTTTGCAGCAAATTTCATCTGCAATGCCCAGACAAAAAAGGCCATCATGGAGGATTCCGTGCTGGATGCACCACAATATGCAGTGTATTTCACAGACAAGAACGGCACTCCTTACAGCGTTGACAATCCACTTGAGTTTCTTTCGCAAAGAGCTTTGGACAGACGTGCAATGCGAGGAATGGCTGTTAATGAAGACGACCTGCCAGTAAGTCCGACATACGTTGCCGGACTTACCGCCACAGGCGCTTTCGTGAAATGGACAAGCCGATGGGGTAATCTTGCAATAGTATGTGCAACCGACAATGTCATCCAGCAGATCAGTGAATTGCCGTACGTGGATTCGATAGTTTATATCAAACCTTCACTTGACAAGATTCAGACACAGAGTCATAACAACTCAAAATGGGACAATGAGTTTTATCAAGAATATTCTGGTGGAAACAACAAAGTTGATTACGGTGCTGCGTCAGCTCAGATAGAACAAATTAACGGTGTGCTCGTCCACGATGCCGGTTATCGGGGTGAGGGCATACTTATAGCGGTCATTGACGCCGGATTCAGAAACCTAAATCAGATTCCTGAATTTCAGCCGCTTTTCGAGTCCGGCAGGGTAGTGTTTGAAAAGGACATCGTTGAAATAGGCGGCAATATCTACAGTGGCTCAAGCCATACTCACGGTACTGCAGTAACTTCAACCATGGCAGTCAACAGTCCGGGCTCCTTTGTCGGCACAGCTCCGGATGCCTCATACGCCTTTATCAGAACCGAAGACGGTGCGACTGAATATCTTGTCGAAGAATACAACTGGATAGTAGGTGCCGAAATGGCTGACAGCATCGGAGCTGACATCGTCAACTCATCACTCGGCTATTCCACTTTTGACGACCCTAACATGCAAATCCCTTATTCACAGATGGACGGCAATACTTGCATTTCATCAATAGCTGTAAAACGGCTCACAGAACGCGGTGTTCATGTGGTGGTCAGTGCCGGGAACTCCAATGGTGACGAGGAATGGCCATGGATTGGAACTCCTGCCGATGCAGTCGAAGGCATGGCAATTGCTGCCGTTGACCCTCAAGGGAATATAGCAAGTTTCAGCTCCCTCGGTCCAAATGGCGCCGGGGATCCAAAGCCTAATGTGGCCGCATGTGGTCTGTACTGCACCGTTATCAATGCAAACGGCACAATCGAATATTCCGCCGGAACTTCCATATCAAGTCCTATCACCTGCGGCATGGTGGCATGTCTCATCCAGGCTTCTCCTATGACAACACCCGCAGAAATGATGGACATTGTCCAACAACACGCCGACAGATATCCCAATACAAGCATCTATTATGGTTATGGAATCCCTGATTTCGGCGCATCTTTAAATGAACTTGATGGGATAAATGATAAAGAAAACCTGTCTTTCACTCGAATATATCCCAACCCTTCGGATGATGAAATCAATGTTTCATGCAAGATGCAGCCTATCAGCACAATACGTGTCCTTGACATTGCCGGTCGCTGCATAAACGATATCTCAGTAAATGACTATTTCGCAAAAATGAGTGTGAAAAACATTCTATCAGGGATAGTTTTCATTGAAATCCGACTGGCTGACGGAAAAACTGAAACAAGAAAGATTATTGTCAGATAAATGAATTGTGAAACTTTTGGACGACATCTCGTCATAGAAACCTCAGGCGCTTCGCATGACCAATTCATGGAACTGGTCATAAAAAACTTTCCGAAAGGAATATATGTCGATTATAATCTGATTGACAGTGACTTGGCAAGACGTCGTCCACACAACGAATATGACACACAACGGAAAGAACGTGACACATATCACGTTCTTTTTGGTATTGACAAAGGTGTAACTGATGGGGAAAACATTGTCATACGCGTGAACAATGGCGAAATGGATGGTTCCAAATACGATTATTTGAAAAACTTTTATCGCCCGTCCCATGCTGATTTCGTTTATGAAAAGAAATATGGAGAAACCATCCCTAACGGCGGTGGAAGATTTTCGGCACGTGAGACAGTAACACGCGTAATTGCCGGTTCATTTGCAAAGATGCTGATAAACAGACTAATCCAAAAATCATCTAAAGATGAAGTTGAATTTCAGACATGGGCATATTCTATTGGAGACATTGTTCAAACCACATTCAAACAGGATCTCAACAGTCAAATGAAAGCTCTGCTTATGGATATCAAAGCGCAGCGGGATTCCATAGGTGGGAGTGTAAGGTGCATAATAAAGAATTTCCCGGCTGGGGTAGGAGAGCCTGTGTTCAACAAACTGCATGCTGCTCTCGCGTATGGAATAATGAGCATTCCGGCGGCAAGAGCCTTTGAAATCGGAAGAGGGGTCGAAGCCGGCAAAATGAGAGGAAGCCAACACAATGACCCATATATTTCCGATGAAAGAACAAAGACTGTAAGACCTGCAAAAAACGATGCCGGCGGCATCATCGGTGGCATTTCCACCGGTGAGGATATCATCCTGACGGTACATTTCAAACCAATTGCCTCAATAATGCAACCACAGCATACTGTCAACAAGAAAGGGGAGAATGACATATTGCAAATCACTGGATATCACGATGTGTGCTGTGTCCCGCGTGCAGTGCCAGTTGTGGAGGCAATGGCTGCAATAGTGCTCGCTGACGAACTTTTAGGCAGTTGCCAAGATAAATGATTTTTACCTGTTTCATTTTTGAAAAAAAATATCTACCTTTGCAACCGCTTTTTTAATTGCGGGTGTGGCGAAATTGGTAGACGCGCTAGACTTAGGATCTAGTTCCGAAAGGAGTATGGGTTCGAGTCCCCTCATCCGCACTTTTTTCAAATAATAACTCGAATAAGGAATATATGAATATTACAAGAGAAACTGCTGAAGACAAACTTACAGCAACAATTAAAATTGAAATGCAAAAAGCTGACTATTCAGCTAATGTTGACAAAATATTGAAAGATTATCAGAAACGTGCCAATATGCCGGGTTTCAGACCAGGTAAAGTGCCTTTCAGTCTTATAAGCAAAATGTACCGCAGCGCAGTAACCGCTGATGAAGTGAATAAACTTGTCTCGGAACAACTGTCCAAATATATCGCCGACAATGACCTGCACATACTCGGCAGTCCGATGAACAGCAGCGACAAACAGGAGCAGATTGATTTCGATGTAATGGAAAATTTTGACTTTTACTTCGATGTAGCCCTTGAACCTCAGTTTGACGTCACTTTTGACGGATTGAAACCTGTTACCCGATATGAAATCCTAATCGGTGAGGACATGGTAAAAAAATATGTTGACGACACCCGCATGAGAATGGGTAAAGACATTGAACCTGAAACAGTTGAAGCAGGAGACAACCTTTTTGGACAATTCATTCAACTTGATGGGGACAAAAATGTTCTCGAAAACGGCATAACCCATTCAGCGTCAATCTCCGTCAATAAAATAGAAGATGAGGAAAACCGCAAAAAATTCATCGGAATGAAACAAGGTGACACAATCATATTCAACCCGATGGAATATTTCAACGATGAAAACGCAGTGGCTAGAATGCTTGATATCAACGTCAACATTGCCAAAAACATGAAATCGGATTTTTCATATACTATTGACAGAATCACAAGAAGAGTGCCTGCCGAAATATCCGAAGAATTCTTCGACAAAGTATTTCCTAACGGCAACATTCATTCTATGGCAGAATTCGAAGACAAGATAAGAAACGATGCGAAAGTTTCTTTCTCCTCAGAAACCGACAAAAAGTTCATGAATGACTGCATTGACGCTTTAGTTGAAAAATACAATTTCCCGCTTCCTGAGGAATTCATGAAACGCTGGATTCTATCAAGACAAAACGAAGACGATAAGAATTCCATCACCAAAGAGGAACTTGATGCCGATTTCGAAGAAAAATATGCAAAAAGCATAAGATGGCAGGTGATTGAAAATCTGATTGTAAAGCAGAACCAGTTAAATGTCACTAAAGATGATGTGAGAAAGCATCTGATTTCATTGTTCATTGGTCAGACTGGCATGGATGCCGAAGACAAGGAGTCCGAACAAAGAGCTGCAACTTTCGTTGATGATTTCATGAGCAAGGAAGAAAACCTCGAACAGATAAACAGTGTCTATGACCATTTGATGGAAGCTAATATCATCAAACTTTTCGGTGATAAGATGCAAATTGAGACCAAGGAAACCAGTTATATGGATTTCATAAAGATACTTTATCCTGTTCCTGAAACTCCAGCAGAAGATAAGCCAGCTGAGGAGAAACCTGCTGAAACAGAAAACAAATAATTACACTATAATTTTTACAGATTATGAAAAACGACTTTCAGAAATATGCTTTCTACAACAGGGGTATAAGCAGTGTGACTTTAAGCAATTATACATCTGCAATAAACAGAAAATTGAGGTCGAACCTTGTCAATTCAGTCTCAAACAGTTATATATCGCCAATGATTGTTGAGGAACGCCAGCTCAACGTTGCAACGATGGATGTCTTCTCACGTCTTATGGTTGACAGAATCATATTTCTCGGTGTTCCTATAGATGATGAAGTTGCCAATATCATTGAGGCCCAGTTGCTTTTCCTCGAGTCAAGTGATCCGAGCCGCAACATCAGCATCTACGTGAATTCACCTGGAGGTTCAGTATATTCAGGACTCGGAATCTATGATACAATGCAGTATATCAACTCACCTGTGTCAACCATCTGTACAGGTATAGCTGCATCTATGGCTGCTGTACTGCTCTGTGCTGGCGAAAAAGGCAAGCGCAGCGCACTGCCTCACTCAAGAGTCATGATTCATCAGCCGATGGGTGGTGCAGAAGGACAGGCATCAGACATAGAAATCGAAGCAAATGAAATAATCAAACTCAAAAAGGAACTATATCAGATAATCGCCAACCATTCAGGACAGCCTTTTGAAAAAATCTGGGCTGATGCCGACCGCGACTGTTGGATGACAGCTCAGGAGGCTAAGGACTATGGAATGATTGACGATATTCTCGTCAAACAAGCTCATTAATGGATTATTGCTCTTTTTGCGGAAGGTCAAGAAAGGAAATTCAGGGACAGTTGTTCGCATCAAATGTCGCTGGAGTATTCATTTGTAGTGACTGTATAGAATTCGGCCACAAAATTATCGAGGAATCCCTCGAAGATGAAAAAAACAAGACACATAAAAAGACCCAGAAGCTTGCATTAGATGAAAAATTACGCAAGCCACTGGAAATCAAAGAGTTTCTTGACACATACGTTATCGGTCAAGATGAAGCCAAACGTATTCTTTCAGTTGCAGTATATAACCACTATAAACGCATCATATATACTGACAAACTCAAAAACAACAAAAAGGATAAGGAACTTGAAATAGACAAGTCGAATGTTATCCTCGTCGGACCGACAGGTACGGGCAAAACACTGCTGGCACAGACTATAGCCAAGATGCTTGATGTACCGTTCTGCATTGCCGATGCAACAGTAATCACTGAAGCCGGCTATGTGGGTGAAGATGTGGAGACCATACTCACCCGTCTGCTTCAGGTTGCCGACTATAACGTTGAAGCCGCTGAAAAGGGTATAGTCTTCATTGACGAAATCGACAAGATTTCAAGAAAAAGTGACAATCCATCCATAACTCGAGATGTGTCCGGTGAAGGTGTCCAGCAGGCACTGCTCAAACTACTTGAAGGAACTATCGTCAACGTTCCGCCACAAGGCGGCAGAAAACATCCGGAACAGGAATTCATACAGATAAACACCAAAAACATATTGTTTATCGCCGGTGGGGCATTCGACGGAATCGAACGCAACATAGCCTCACGCCTGCGTACAAACATAGTCGGCTACAATGTTGAAAAAGACTCTGTTGACAGAGATAATCTTCTCCAGTATATTTCTCATCAGGATCTCAAGTCATACGGACTTATTCCTGAAATAGTCGGACGTATGCCTGTCATCGCCCATCTTAACGAATTAAGCTGCGATGACATGAAACGTATCCTTATCGAACCGAAAAATGCCTTGACGAAACAGTATATCCATCTTTTCAAGATGGACGGCATAAAACTCACCTTCGACAATGAGGCAATTGAAACGATTGTCAATACAGCCTTGTCACTGAAAATTGGTGCAAGAGGACTCCGTTCGCTCATGGAAGCCATACTCGACGACGCCATGTTCGAACTTCCTTCCATGGAAGACGTGAAAAGCCTCAGAATCACCAAAGAATATGCTGAGGAAAAACTGTCAAGAATCAACGTGAAGAAAATGGCGCTATAAAGTCATGCAGAAGACAAATAATCATTTTGGCATGATTTTGGATATAACATTGTAAAACAATGTTGCCATGATGAAATATATTGCAAATTATATAGTTGTCATATCATTTGTTTTTTTTGCCGGACTACAATCATCCTTCGCACAGGAAAACACGGATTCAGTTCGGTATAATCCTTTCATTATGACAATTCAGATAGAGGACGGTGACACAGTGCTTCACTGTGACCTCAAACCTGTGACTGTACTACCCGAGAAACATTTCGCAAATAAGCGTGAAGAAATACGGTACAACAAACTCATGAAAAATGTGATAAAGGTGTATCCGCTTGCTAAAACTGCCGGCGAACTGCTCGAATCATACGCGCCAATCCTTGACACACTGCCGACAAAAAAAGCCAGGGACACATATTTCGACATTATCGAAAATGAACTATGGACAAAATACGGCAACCAGGTCAAAAACCTCACATCAAGTCAGGGTATTGTTCTGATTAAGCTAATTGACCGCGAGTGCAGCAAATCCTCATATCAAGTCATTAAAGATTTCCGGGGAGGTTTCTCTGCCTTTTTCTATCAGGCGATAGCAAGACTGTGGGGCTATAACTTGAAAAGCAAATACGATGCTGAAGGAGAAGACAAGGAAATCGAAGAAATCGTACTGATGATTGAAAATGGGATAATATGAATTCGTAAAATAAAAATTGGAATGCCTTGGGGAAGATTGCGGTGGCGAACATAGCACGATAGAGTTCAGCAGCCTTCAAGTCATTATCCTCGTTCTGCATAAGAACAAGTTGGCCTATACTTTCAACTAAAGCGTCAAGGTTATCCGTTTCCATATCTTCTAATTTTTATTTTCTACATGTTTTGTCTTACAATCCGTTCCATATCACCAACAAGGTAAAACGGAAGATTGATGAGACGGAACTTCTTTTTCTTTATGGTCGTCTGCATATCGTCTATCGACAGGGGGCCGGACCACACCCTCACGGCAACATCCGTGGACGAGAGGTCGATAAACGAATGTAAGGACCGGAGATGCGAATTTCGCCCCGACTTAACCTCTATGGGTATTATCCGGGAATCAATAGTCCATATAAAGTCAACTTCAGCGGTTTCCCCACCTTTTCCCCTTAACCAGTATTGGCGGCGTTGGCTTATTTTATGGTTGAGTGTAAGCAGCTCCTGCGACACCACATGTTCGGCAATTTTACCTTTCCACACATCCATAATGTCATCGGCTCCAATGATATCATTTCGGATGTTGGCTGCATAGTTGACTAATCCCGTGTCAAGCCATATCAGTTTTGGCTGCCGTTTGGTCTCTGGAATGGCAGGCACCACTGTATTTGTGACGGGATAGACCAATTCGAGCAGCATCGCTTTCTCCATCAGGCGGAAAGCCTCGCCCACTTCCCGTGACTTATAGTCAGAATTGGCAAAGCCGCTTAAGGTGATTGTGCCTCCAGCCGCCCCCCATCCGTGTTCCAGAATAAAACGGATGACCTCCGACAGTTTGCCGGCTTGCGCATATTTTTCGGCATCATCGCGGTAAGCCTGTAGCAGTGTCTCATATACATCGTCAAATGCCAACAAGTCCCGTTTTTCCTTATATGCCTGAACTGCGGCGGGCATCCCGCCCACAAGCAAATATGTGTTGAAATATGACATCAACTCGTTATGTACCACATCCGCCATATCGGGTAACCTCGCCACCTCCAAAAGATGATCTTTACCCATAGCGCACACAAACTCACGGAAAGAGCAAGGTCTCATGGGTAAATAATCAACCCTTCCGACTGGAAATGAGAAATTCACATCGACTATGCTCTCCAGAAGCGACCCTGCTGCAATAACATGCAGGTCAGGCCTATCCTCGTAGAAATATCGAAGTTTGGAAATGACCTTCGGCGAATTTTGTATCTCGTCAATGAAAATCAGTGTGCATCCCTCCAGATGCTGATGCCTGTGGAAAAGGAAAAACTGCTCAACCAACATGTCCAATGGCATATCTTTTTCAAGAAGCGCCCTGTGGTCAGCTCGTTCCAAGTTAAAATAAAGATAGTTGTTGTAGCTTTGCCCAAACGCATTCACCACGGTCGTTTTGCCGACCTGCCTCGCACCTCTGATGAGCAAAGGCTTCCTCCGTGGACTTTTCTTCCACATTTCCAATTCATTCTGTATATCCCTTTTAAACATCAGCTCTATGATTTGAAGATGCAAAAATATAAAAATGTTTCAAAAAGTAGGATACATTGCCGGTTTTTTGTTTTAAAAAGTAGGATACAATACGGTTATTTTGTTTTAGAAAGTAGGATACCAACCTTTTACTTCCCCAATATTGTACTGCTTGCAAAAAGTAGACACAAAAATTTTTTTTTAGTTTTTAGTTTTTTCAAAAGTTGACATTGGCTGTCTTTTTTTAGTGTTTTGATTTACAAAAGTAGACATTTTTCGTCTTTTTCAATTTTTTTCTTTTCCGAAAGTTGACACGTTGTAATCGGTAATTTTGCGTCGTCAGTTTTTGGTAAATAAAAACCGTCAATTTTTGGCAAATAAGAATCGACAAAGGTGTATCATTGCATTGAATTAAGGACACAGAAGTCGAACATAAAAGAGCCAAAGATGCGGAAAAGAGAGATTATCAAAAACAAGACTGTTATGTGGAGCAAAATCAAGACATTAAGTGAAGACGAGGGCTACAACAAGAGCAAGATAGCCCGTATTTTAGGGATACATCGGGAGACAGTGCGGAAGTACCTGTCGATGAGCGAGAGCGAGTACTTCAAGTGGCTGGATGGCACGGGGAACCGCACCCGCAAGCTGGATGTGTATATGCCCTTTGTCAAGAGCCAGTTGGAGCGCGACGCGACGCTGTCGGCGGCTGCAATTCATGACCGGCTCAAAGAGAACTTTCCGACCCTGCCCGAGGTGAGTGAGAAGACAGTGTACAACATGGTGGAGCGCTGCCGCAAGACCTACGGGCTGTCCAAGCACGAGACACCCGAGCCGCGCCAATACGAGCGCCGTGATGAGAGCGGGTACGGAGAGTATGTTTCATTTGCTTCTAACTCCTTCAAATGCGCAAAGATTTTATCACTTGGTTACAATGGCACATACTTGTAAAACTCTCGCGTGAACGGAATTTCATAAGCAGACGTTGAGAGAAAGTAATAGCAATTTTTCTAAACGCAAAAAAAACCTGCCGAATGTCCCTGTAATTTTTTGAGATAAAAAAAATCTCACAAGTCTGTAATGACTTATGAGATTTTCTGGCGGAGAGGGGGGGATTCGAACCCCCGGTACCCGTGATTAGGTACGACAGTTTAGCAAACTGTTGGTTTAAGCCACTCACCCACCTCTCCTACTTAAAAATTAAAAACACTAATTTATGAAAACAATTCACCTTTCAGAATTGCGCTGCAAAGGTAATATTTTTTTCGTTTCTATACCTATTCCAACAAGAATTTTTTTTGAATTAAGAATTAACCTTTCAAATTTCTTATCTGTTCTTCTATAACAGCTATCTTGTTGGTGGCATCTTCTTTTTTCTTGCGCTCCATAGCCACAACCTTCTCAGGAGCACTCGATACAAATCGCTCATTGTTGAGTTTCTTTTCGACAGCCTTCAAAAATCCTTGAGCGTATTCCAATTCCTTCTGTAACTTATCCAATTCCGCCGCAACATCTATCGAAGATGGGATTGGGATGTAAAACTCTGTGGATCTTACAATAAACGATAAAGCACCGTCAACCTTTTCGCTCACGTATTCAATTTTTTCAATGTTGGTCAGTTTGCTCACAACACTGTCAAATGTCTCATCCTTGGCCTCATTGTTGTTTTTCTTGATATAAAGTGTGATAGGCTGTTTTGGCTTGATATTCTTTTCAACACGCTGTGTCCGGATTGCAGCGATAACCTCAGCCGCAAACTCGAACTGCGAAAGAATTGACGCATTGTATGAAGTTGCTTCAGGCATTCTGGTAACCATAATGCTTTCATTTTCATCACGTGGTTTGATGTTGTGCCATACTTCCTCAGTGACAAAAGGCATGAAAGGATGGAGAATTTGCATCAATTCTTCAAGGAAATCGACAGCATTCTGATAAGTGGTCTTATCCATCAACTCACCATAAGGCGGTTTGATTATCTCAAGATACCATGAGCAGAAATCATCCCAAATGAGTTTGTATGTCGCCATAAGTGCCTCGGAAATACGATATTCGTTAAACAGTTCGTCAATGTGAATCAGCGACATGTCGATTTTTGAACGGAGCCATTCGCAAGCAACTTTTGAATAGTCAGGCTGCGGCTTGTTTTCGTCAACCTTCCATCCGCTAACCAATCGGGTGGCATTCCATATCTTATTTGAAAAATTTCTACCTTGTTCACAGAGGCTTTCGTCAAACGGAAGGTCATTGCCTGCAGGTGATGTGAACAACACACCTGACCGAATACCATCTGCGCCATACTGTTCGATGAGTTTAATCGGATCAGGAGAATTGCCGAGAGATTTGGACATCTTGCGGCCAAATTTGTCTCTCACAATACCAGTGATATAGACATTTTTGAACGGAACTTCCTTACGATATTCCCATCCGGCCATAATCATTCTTGCAATCCAGAAGAAAATGATATCCGGAGCAGAAATAAGATCGCTGGTAGGGTAGTAATATTTAATTTCATCATTGTCAGGATATCTTATTCCATCAAACACTGAAATTGGCCAGAGCCATGACGAGAACCATGTGTCAAGTACATCCTTATCCTGTTCAATATCGTCAATTGTGAATTTACCGTTGCCGAATTTTTCCTCAACTTGCTTGAATGCTTCTTCCTTGGAATGAGCCACAAACATGTCACCGTTAGGCAGATAATAAACTGGTATTCTCTGTCCCCACCACAACTGACGGCTTATGCACCAGTCTTTGATGTTGGAAAGCCAGTAGCGATATGTGTTTTTGAATTTTTCAGGATGGAACTTTATAGTGCCATTCTCAACAAGTTCAAGGGCAGGTTTTGCCAACTTATCCATCTTCAGGAACCACTGCAGCGACAGTTTAGGTTCTATAACGGCATGTGAACGTTCCGAAAGTCCGATCTTGTTGACATAGTTTTCTATCTTAACAACATAACCTGCTGCATTCAAGTCTTTTATTATTTCATCGCGGACAACGAATCTGTCCTTGCCGACATAAAGCTGTGCGTTCTCGTTGAGCGTACCGTTGTCATTGAGAATGTCGATGCTTGGCAAATGATGCTTAATACCGATATTATAGTCGTTGATGTCGTGTGCCGGGGTAATCTTCAGACACCCAGTACCGAACTGCATATCCACGTATTCGTCTTCAATGATAGGAATTTCCCTGTTCACCAAAGGAACTATCACTTTCTTGCCGTGCAAGTGATGGAAACGCTCGTCAAGCGGATTGACACAGACAGCAGTATCGCCGAGTATAGTTTCAGGACGTGTGGTGGCTATTGTAACCCACTGATTTTCTTCACCGACGATAGGGTAGCGAAGGTAATACAGTTTCGACTGCTGTTCCTCATAAATGACTTCCTCATCGGAGACTGCAGTCAAAGCAACAGGGTCCCAGTTGACCATTCTAACACCTCTGTAAATAAGACCTTTGTTGTAGAGATCGACGAAAACATCGATAACAGACTCATACAAAGCAGGATCCATAGTAAAACGTGTGCGTGACCAATCGCATGAAGCACCGAGTTTGCGAAGCTGTTTCAGAATGATTCCGCCGTGTTCCTCTTTCCATTCCCAAGCATATTCCAGAAACTGTTCCCTGGTGAGGTCGGATTTCTTTATTTTGCGCTCTTTGAGCATGCCAACCACCTTTGCTTCAGTGGCAATGGAAGCATGGTCTGTGCCCGGCACCCACAAGGCGTTGTAACCTTGCATCCTCTTACGACGGATGAGAACATCCTGAATCGTATTGTTGAGCATGTGTCCCATGTGAAGCACACCCGTAACATTTGGTGGCGGAATAACTATAGTATAAGGTTTTCTATCATCAGGTTTAGAAGAGAAAAAGCCGTTCTCATTCCAAAATTTGTACCATTTGTCCTCTATTTGCAAAGGGTCATATTTAGCAGCTGTTTCCATTATAATTACAAATTAGATTATCAAAATATTAAATTGCAAAATTATACTTTTTTCCGATTAACCCGTTAGCAATTTTCATAAAAAAATTAACAATGCAGATGACAGGAAATACACGTTGACAATTACTGTTCACGTGACAGATATTCATCATAAAATAAGACTGTGTCAAGGGGAAGTTGTCCGACCAGGTTTCGAACCTGGAGTCTTCAGAACCAAAATCTGACGTGTTGCCAATTACACCATCGGACAAAGTTGCTTTCTTTATTGCGGCTGCAAAAATAACATTTTTTTCAAATATGAATACATTTAACGAAAAAAATATCTTTTAAAAAAATCGTGTGTCGAATATGCCAAAATTAATTACTGTCATTGACACTGACACAACGATTCTTGATATAGAATTATCGTTTGAAGCAGCTATCGCAATTAAAAACAAAAAAACCGGCAATTCAATGAACTGTCGGTTTCGATGTCGGGGTAGTAGGATTTGAACCTACGACCTCCTGCTCCCAAAGCAGGCGCGATAAGCCGGGCTACGCTATACCCCGTTGTCCTTTCCTTTAAAAGACGCTGCAAAAATAATACTTTTTTTCGTATTGATTCATTTTTGACAAAAAAAATTTTTCCCACTCATATTGCATTAAGAATCAATTACAAATAGAAGTTGCAACAAATAAGCAGAAGCCTAATATATGAAAGGAATGCACTTTTTACGGTGCAACTTTGTGAAATCATTTCCGAATTCCTCGACATATTTGTCATAAAGAGCAGATGAACGCGGAACGAGATTGGCAAATGTGAACAGGAAAAACACAAGTCCCGACGGACTCCACGTTAGAACAGCAAAGCCAAACCATTCAACCAGTTCCCCGAAATAGTTGGCGGAACTCACATATTTGAACATACCTCCCATAGGTATGTAATGCTGTGAGTCGCCAGGCTTGCGAAGATGTCGGACAATATAATCGGATTTCAGATTGTTATAAAACCCAAACAAGAAAATAAGCGTTCCAATTATGAAACGCGGGTCCCAAAGCCAGCTTGTCTGATATGGCTGTGGTTTTATGATAGTTGGGAATAACAACCATCCGCCTTGCATATATACATTCACAAGATTATGTATAATGCTCATAATCACAATGGTGACAGGTATCGTGCTATTGCCTCGGATGAGTAGCGGAAAGATAAACGAACGTTGAAAATAATGAACAAGAAATAACATCGTCATGACAGTGACGGCCACATTGGTGTAACTCTTTGTATATATAAACAACCAAAGCATACATATAAAGACAGGTGCCTCCATTATCATCCAACCGACCTTGTTGTTGATTTCCAACCCCCATTTTGAGTTGCGAAGATAGCCATAGCCAGCCTTGAAATGTTGCAAAGCAATGAAAACAAACACCGCCAACACCAACATCACTATCAACACAAGTCTGTATATAGGTAAAGTAAAAATTGAATAAATACTCATAACTATCTGATTATATTTGTTTTACATTTAATAGCTCAAACCATTTGTTAAAATGCAAAAATACAATAAAATTTAATATATATTTGCATAGTTAAGTATAAACAATATTAATTCAACAATAATAATTTTAATTGATATGAAATTTACATACGTGAGATTACTATTTGTAATGACTGTCATGCTGATGACTACTCAGCTGTATTCGCAGGAAAACAATGCATTGAATACTGATTTAAGCGATGAATTTAAGGAAGAGCCGAAGAAATGGTGGCACGAAGGTACTACAAACATTGCGCTGGCCCATGATTTTGATTACAACATTGACAAAATCATTCACGAATTTACAGGCTCCTTATATCTTGAATACAACTTGCACTACAAAGGGGAAAAATGGGTTTACGATCTTCATTCAAATGCATTATTAAAATATGTATATGATGATTATTTTGATGCTGTTGGCAAACTCAGAAAGAAATCCGACAATCTGAATATCAGGAATGAAGCTGCCTACGTTTTGGCAGGTAATATGTACCTCAACTTTTATGCTGGATTCTATTCTGACATAATGCCGATAATGCATTATACAACTGTAAACAACGAAACCGTGGGCACAAAAATGGGTGGTTTTCTGTCACCCGGTTATATAGATGTGGCGCCAGGCATTCAGTGGCGTTTCCGTGAAAGTGAAGATTCATTCTTCACACTTGGCATCAGTCCAACATCGTTTAGATTTGTAACTTGCACTTTCGACAATGACGACAGCCGCAGAGCAATTCTCGGTGATTATTACTGGAGCAAAGGTGTGGACATTGCATCGGAATTCGGTGCATCCGGAATTGTCCAGTTTTCATGGAAAAAAGATAAGTTTTCCGGCAACACACGATTCACTTTATATGCACCATACAGAAAATATGGGGAGAAATACGACATAGATGCCAACTTGGGACTTAGGCTGACATATAAAATCTTCAAAGTGCTGAATCTGAACTTTCTTCTCAGCACCAAATACTACAACTCACTGTACCACACTTACGCCATGTCGGAAGACCGCTTGACAAAAAACGCAACATTCAGGGAACTTGTAAATATTGATTATAATTTTACGCTTGGGTTAGGATTCAATTTCTGATATTATTTATGAAAACAATATATCTGGCAGGAGGATGTTTCTGGGGAACAGAACACTTCTTCAAAAAAATTCCAGGTGTTATTTCAACCGAAGTAGGCTTCAGCAACGGACAAAGTTCAATTGTCAACCCGTCATACAAAATGGTGAAACAGGGTGATACCGGATTTGCAGAAACAGTGAAACTCGACTATGATGAAGCAATACTTGAACTGAAAACTATTATCAAGTTGTATTTCAAAACTATAGACCCAACATCACTGAATCATCAAGGAGGCGATTTCGGCACACAATACCGCACTGGAATATATTACACATGCAATGACGATTATATTATCGCCAGAGACATGCTTGCCGAAGAACAGAAAAAATATTCCCAGCCTTTGGCGGTCGAACTGCTTCCGCTTAAATCGTTTTACACAGCCGAGGAATATCACCAGGATTACCTCGACAAAAATCCTGATGGCTACTGTCATATTCCATTATCACTTATGAATTATGCCGACGAACTGCGCAAGGAATTTTTTTCCAAAAAAAAAGAAACACAAAAAGATTTCAAAATCAATGAGTTTTAAATAAATTTGCAGAACGGAATATCAATAAAAATCAATACAGTATGAAAAAATCTCTATTAATTATTTTGGCATTGATGATGCTTGGCACATTCAATGCAAACGCTCAGAAACTGACCAGTTCCAAAGACAAGGAAGAAGGTTTCCAATTCACAACAATCAAGGAACTTCCGATAACCGGAATCCGCAACCAATATCGTTCCTCAACATGCTGGGCACATTCAGGATTAGCCCTCATGGAAGCCGAAGCATTAAGAATAAAAGGCATTAATACCGACCTCTCGGAAATGTATGTTGTTAGTCATTCCATGATGGACAGAGCAGAAAAATACGTCCGTTTGCATGGGAACGCCACGTTTTCTCCTGGCGGCAAATGTGGCGATGTTCTTTATTGTCTCGAACATTACGGATTTGTGACTCAGGATGCAATGCCGGGCATCCGTTACGGAGACACGCTGCCAAATCACAGTGAACTTGATGCCGTGGCAAAAGCATACGTCGATGCAATCGCAAAAGGTAAATTCAGCCATCTGTCACCGGTCTGGAAAGAAGGTCTGCAAGGCATTTACGATTCATACCTCGGCAAATGTCCGGAAACTGTCAACGGCATGACACCTATTGATTATGCAAAGTCACTTGGACTTGATGCCGACAATTACATTACTTTGACATCTTTCACTCATCATCCTTTCTATACTGCATTCGGTCTTGAGATTGAAGACAACTGGAGAGACTTGCCTTATCACAATCTTCCGATTGACGAGCTTATTGAAGTCATGAACTATGCAATTGACAAAGGATATACTTTTCAGTGGAGCGCCGATGTCAGCGAAACAGGGTTTTCACGCAACGGTGTTGCTGTAGTTCCTGATGTTAAAAAGGCAGAGAGCCTTATGGGTTCAGACATGGCACACTGGCTAGGAATGTCGGCAAGTGAAAAACGCATTGAAATGACATCCAAGCCATTACCAGAGATGGAAATAACACAGGAAATGCGTCAGGAAGGTTTCGACAACTGGGAGACCACCGATGACCACGGACTGTTAATATTCGGCAAGGCAAAAGACCAGAACGGCAAAGAATATTTCATGGGCAAAAACTCATGGGGTGATGCCGGTGCATATCATGGAATATGGTACGTATCCGAGGCTTTCGCACGTTACAAAACCATGAATATAGTGCTTCACAAGGACGCTTTGCCAAAGTCAATTGCGAAAAAATTAGGTGTGAAATAGGAACTTGATTTTGTTCCTGCATATCTTCATGCATAACAGCACCTCTGCGGACCTGATGTTTGCAGAGGTGTTTTTTTATTTGCCATCCACGCTTTCCAGCTTCTTCATTATAGAAAAGATGAATATTGCTGCAATAGTGCAGAGAACTATAAGTACACTCCAGACCTGCCACAAAGGCAACTTGTCCCACAAACCGGTTATAACTCTTGTAAGATAGTTGCCGATTGCCGAAACGCCATACCAGCAACCCATCATGATACCTTTATACTTCGGAGGCGCGACTTTGGTTACAAATGATATTCCGATAGGGCTAAGCAACAACTCAGCTATAGTAAGCAGGAAATATGTGCTGATAAGCCAGTTCGGAGAAACACGCTGGGACAGGTCCACCGAGCCGATAGCCATGACAAGGTATGCCACGGCAGCCATAATCATTCCATATCCGATCTTTCTCGGAGCAGAAATGCCTTTGCCCTTTTTGGTGGACTCGGTGGTCATCAGCATGACAAAAGGCGTGAAAACCACGATAAAAAACGGATTGAACTGCTGGAACTGCTCAGGGCGTACTGACATGATATCAGGAAATCCGAAGTACCTTACGATAACTATACCGAATGTCAATATCCAGACAATCAGCGAAATGATTTTTGCTGTTTTCTTTTCAGACTGGAAAGTACTGAAAGCCGCATAAACACCTATTGCGAGCAGCACCAATGAAAGGACGTCAAATCCAATTCTGGCAAGACCGCTGGCGGCATCAAGAGTGTAATCCTTGGCGAACAAAGTCAGTCCGAGACCACTCTGCTGGAATGACATCCAGAAGACTATAACCACTGCAAAAACGAGGAACAGCGCAGTCATTCGTGAACGCGTCTGTTTCGGTGTAAGTTCCTCCACATTTACGTTTGTAACTTTCTTTTCCCTTGCCTGTTTGAGGTTTACATCGGCATGAACAAACCATTTCTGGCAGGCAAGGTATATTATCATCGAAAAGACCAATGAAAAACATGCCACTCCGAAACCGAGATTATATGAATTCGACAATGCATTCATGTAAGCGGTGTCGGTTGCTGAGGCATTGACATCATAGATGTACCCTGCACGTTTCAGGAAGAAATTGGAAACACCAATTGCAGCAGCCGGAGCAAGCATGGAACCTATATTGATCGCCATGTAAAAAAGGCTGAAACCGTTGTCACGGTATTGCTGATATTTCGGGTCATCATACAGATTTCCGATTATAACCTGTAAATTACCTTTGAAGAATCCAGTGCCAATGGCAATCAAACCCAAAGCAGTGAACATGCTTGCTTTGGCGACATCAATGCCCATCGGTACCGACAGCAAAAGATACCCAAGAAACATGACACAGATACCAAGTTTCACCATTTTCCCATATCCAACCCTGTCGGCAATGAAACCGCCCACAAGCGGCATCACGTATGTTATTGCAATAAAAGCACTGTAGATGCTTCCAGTTTGATTGATGTTATAACCGAATTTGGCCTGCAAGTAGAGAACGAAGATTGCAAGCATCGTATAATATCCGAAGCGTTCGCCGGTATTTGCCAGCGCCAACGCATATAACCCTTTTGGATGACCTTTGAACATAATATTATTATAAAATTGTACTGACGGGCATATCCCTCGTTTTACTAAAAATACAAAGATATACAAAAAATGGAATAATCCTGTAAATTAATATGACACAAAAAAAGTGTATTTTTGCAGAAAAATATTTTGTAATGAAGAAAGTCTGCAAAAAAATCCTACAATTTTTAATCTATATATTATCATGGTTCGTTTTTCGTCCTAAAATCTACTATTACGACGGAACGACCAAAAAAAGGGAACTGCCAAGGAAATGTATTCTGATATGCAATCACAATGCACATATTGACGGTTCAATGATAGGTGCAATCTTCTACAAATATCATGTTCATTGTTTGGCGGCAAAAGACCGTTTTGAACAGAGTAAATTTCTTGGATGGTTTCTTTATCAGTGCGACTGTATTCCAATAGACCGTAAAAATCTTGATACGACATGGATTCATGACAGTTTGGCTGTTTTAGCAAAAAACGAACCGGTATGTATATTCCCAGAGGGACTGCGGAGCAAAGACCGCACAATTCTGCCATTTCATTCAGGTGTGACCACACTTGCATATTTGGCTAAAGTACCTGTCGTCCCAATCTATATAGACGGTCCATACACTCCTTTCCTCAAACGTTTCAAGATAATGGTGGGAGAGCCATACAATATTGAAAAAGAATCAACTGACCAGCAGTCCAACCACAAGAAAGGGTTTGTGGAATATATTGAGTCTTACACTAACGAAATGCGAGACAAAATTTTGGAATTACAGAAAAAATTGATTGATATAATTGAATAGGGGAGAGGGGGCCCTCGTCTTTACAGTTTATTCGTATCTGATGGCTTCGATTGGGTCAAGGCGGGAAGCCTTTTTGGCAGGATACCACCCAAAGAAGACACCGGTAAGCGTACACACACCGAAGCTCAAAATGACGCTCCATGGCTGTATATAAGTCGGCCAGCCGGCAAACATCTTATGGTGACTGAAGCTAAAACTCCAAGCAAGACACCTATCAGTCCACCGGCAATACTTATAAGAACTGCTTCTATCAGAAACTGCGTCAATATATCTCGTCCACGGGCTCCAACACTCATTCTTAATCCTATTTCCTTAGTTCTCTCAGTGACACTGACATACATTATGTTCATAATGCCTATACCACCGACAATCAATGATATAGCTGCAACACAGGAAAGAAGGATAGTCATTGTATCAGTAGTACTTGACATCATATAACTGAGTTCCTGTTGTGACCTGATTGTGAAATCGTCCTCATCATTGGCGAGAAGCTTATGATTTTCCCTCAAGATTTCAGTCAGTTCGTCAATGGCTTTTTCCGTCATATCCTCCGAAACGGCAGAGCAGTATATACTCTCAAGGTAAGTCACAGCCAGAATACGTTTCATGACAGTGGTATATGGGGTGAGCACCACTGCATCCTGGTCCATACCCATACTGTTGTAACCTTTTGATTTCAAAACGCCTATGATTTTAAACGGAATCTTATTGAATCTTATGACTTCGCCAATTGGGTTTTCGCCATTAGTGAATAGGTTGTCAGCAATAGTTTTGCCTATCACACACACCTTGGCGTTTGTCTGTACGTCAAGGTCGGTGAACAAGTCTCCGTCTTCAACGGACAGCTGGCGAATTTCGAGATAATCAGCGTCAACACCATAAATGCTGGATGGATAGTTGTTTGAACCATAGATAAACTGTCCGTTACTTTGGACTACAGGACTGACGTATGAAACATATTGGGCATCACTAACAATGCTTTTGTAGTCAGTAAGTTTAAGCGTTTGCATGGAACTTGCATCCATTCTCACGCCGCCTCTTCTCTGTGCTCCCGGATGAATCATTATCATATTGCTTCCCATCTCGGAAATCTGCGACTGAATGCTTTTCTTTGAGCCTTGTCCTATGGCAAGCATAGTGATTACGGAGCCTACACCAATGATAATACCAAGCATTGTCAGAAATGTACGCAACTTGTTGTTGGCCAAAGCCTTAAACGATATCTTAAAAAAATTGCCTATATTCATTTTAATTATCTTCTATTGGTAGTGTCTCAAGTGTCTCCGCGGCATTCATAATATGCTGATTATAAGTGTCCTCCTTGATTTTTCCATCAGACAGGATGATATTTCTGCTGCAGTAGTTAGCGATGTTGGGATTGTGTGTGACAAAGATTATGGTTCGTCCTTCCTCCTGGTGGAGTTTTTGGAACAGTGTCAGAATTTCAAACGAAGTGCGCGTATCAAGGTAATATTCGCCGCTTGTAGGAGTATCAAGGCATCCGATGATATTCAGCAGCGTTGATTTGCCGGAGCCGGAGGCACCCATGATAGTTACAAATTCTCCTTGTTTTATGGTGAATGAAACACCACGCAGCGCATGAACTGTTTCAGCACCCACGACAAAATCCCTACGGATATCGACCACATCAATTACTTTTTCATTCATAATGAAATAATATTGGCATTCAGGATACTATCTTTTCCCTGGAAGAGGACCAGGCATAAATGGTGAAGATGAACCGTTACGCTGTTGCATCTCAAACGGCGGAGCTGAAATAGCATCAGAATTGAATGAAGCTTCTTCAATAACGACAGTACCTTCTGCTATACCAGACACTTCGGTTATTGTCCCATTGGTGCTGCCAACAGTAACAGCCTTTGCTGTAAATGTATTCTCCTCACGAACCCAAAGCTTATCCTTGGCATCACAGTCATTTATGACATCTTCAGGGGAGACGAAAGGTGGTCTCGGTGAGAATTTAAGAGCCTTGTTGGAAACGCACAGCACATTCTGTTTGTCAACGATGAAAATAGTGACATTTGCAGTCATTCCCGGTTTCAGTTTCAAATCAGGGTTAGGTGCATTAATCACGACTTCATAAGTGACAACGTTGCTCGTAGTGTATTGTACATTGCTCTATATTTAGCCACAATAAGATCCTGTTGTGCCGAGATGAGTTTGTTTTTTTCGCTGAGAAGGTCGGTGGTGTTTTTCATGCCGAGATTAAACTGTTCACTTACAAGCTCGAAGCTGGTTTGTACTGCATTAAGTTGTTCAGAGGCAGCGAAATACTGTTCCTGTGAATTTTTAGCATTGAGCCAAAGTGTTTCGATTGTCATGTACAGAGTTTGAACTTTGTCAAAGAGGTCCAACTTCTGCGATTCAACGTTGATTTTGGCATTTTCGACATTAGTCTTGTTCTGTTTGTTGTCCAAGATAGGAATTGAAAGGTTGACGCCTATGGAATTGCTCCATCTTCTGTAAACCTGTTCCCCGAAATTCATTTCATTGGGGAGATTATGGCTGATTCCGGTACCTGCACTAAGAGAAATATTAGGGAGATAGCCGGCTTTGGCGATTTCGACTGATTGATTGGCTCTATCGATATACATTTTGCCCATTTTGATTTCCGGGCGGTTTTCAAGAGCCTTTTCGATAGCTATATTCTTATCAGGGAATGCAGCGAACACATCGCTTTCCGAATATTCAGGTGAAACAACGCCAATATTTATTTCGCCTAATATTTCAAGCAATTGCTTGAGTTGCAGCAAAGCCTGTTGCATGGAGTTTTTGGCTGCAATATATGAATACTTGTCATTGGTATATTGTGAGACGAGAGAAGCATAGTCACTTTTTGCAATTGAGCCCACATCGAGCATCACTTTGGCACGCTCCATCTGCAATTTTGACACGTTAACATTATCGGCGAATGTGGTCATTGATTCCTTTGCTTTTTTTTCAAAAATGATGCCCTCTGTTTGAATACAAACACAAAAAAAAGAGCAACTCGCTTTGAGTTGCTCTTTTTTCGCTAGACATTAATTTAATGACTAAAATTAACGAGCAATAACAACCTTAGTTCTTACAACTTCATTGTCAGCAGTATTCACATCAATGAAATACATGCCTGCAGGATAGCTGCTTGTTTCGATGTTAATTGTATTGCCGTTAACAGGTATTGTAGCAACTGCCTGTCCGAGGCTGTTGTAAATGACTATGCTTGTCATTTCCATACCATTGACAGTCAGTACATTGTTAGCAGGATTAGGATAAACCTTAATATCTGAGTTGAGATCATCACCAATACCATCCGGTTCAATCGTTACTTCAACAGAGATAGGATCAGATTCACATTCATTTACGTAAACTGCAGTTACTTCATACAAATATGTACCAGCTGGACGATTTGTATCAGTAAATGATTTGGACTTTGTATTCTTTATCATTTCACCGTCACGATAAACGAGATAGTGGTCGAAAGCAGGCATCTTAACGCCGCTTTCCTGCATTGGAGCAGCTGAGAAAGTGACATTTACTGGAGAAGTATTCATATTGTCAGCTATAGGATTCATAAAGAAGACATCACCCTTAGCATCTGCAAGACCGCCCTGGATTGACCAGTTATAGTCAAGGTTAGCTTGTGAACCGCCGCCGGCTTCCCACATTGTTATCCATTCACCGCCAAAATACATCATATTGCCCTTATAGTCAACTCTTGGACCTTCATCGCAGCCACCCGGATGACCTGTTGTTGTATTACATCTGTAACCAATCCACAATTCTTCTCTTGCATCAATTGTGACAGGAGTGTCAAGATATACAAGGTTCCATGCTTTAGTAACTATCTTACTGCCATCAACAGCCTGCTCATATACCAATTCAGATGGACCGGTCTCGTTACCGCCAACCCATACTCTGATATAGTAATCGCATTGGTCACCTGCAACACCAGGAACGAAGTTGACTGCGACAATATTCATACCGTTATATTCAGCGATATCCCCAGGTTCGAAACGATGGGCACAGCAGAAATCAGCTGCACTGCCTGTACCGATGGAATTGCTTCCAGCCTGGTCGGATGACCATGAAATCCATGTTGTAGGAGCAAAAGGATCGATAGGTTCTGACCATGTCAGCTTAACATTCTTCTTTGCAAGGATAGTGTATTCAAGGTTGTTTGCAGGCCAGCATGATGTAACTATTTCAGTTTCTGCACATGTTGGGAGTGATTCACAGCCATTGTCATAAAGTGCGGTTACACAAACATTGTATTCACCATCTTCGAAACCGTCAACGGAAAATTCATATGTATTGCCATTAACACTGCCCATCAAATCACCGTTAACATAGATGTTATATGATTCAATGGCATCTCTGTAAGCTTTAACAGGAGCTGCTCTGAAGATACGAGTATGTTCTGCTCTGAGGTCTTTAATGTTACCCTTTGTTTCATCATTTGCAGTAACAGGGCTATTCAAATAAAGCCCCTTGCCATCATTTTGAACAAAACCCTGAATTGCCCAGTTATAGTCAAGTCCCAAGTCATATAAAGTCGTCCAACTTCCACCAAAATGCATAAGGTCGCCCTTGCCGGTGACAGCTGGTCCGTTGTCAACACCTGCAGGATATCCTGTAGTTGTATTGGCAAAATAACCGAACCACAATTCTTCAGCACCTGTGATTGATACAGGAGCATCAAGAGTTATTTCATTCCATGCATTCAGTGTTATTTCTTCTGCAGGAACTTCCTGGTTAACAACCATAGTTCCAGGATTTGTGCCACTGGTACCGCCAACCCATACTCTAACTGTATATGTGCAAGCAGATTCATTAGGAACGAATCTAACCTTAGTGAGTTCATAGCCGCCATAAGGAGCTATTTCAGCAACCTGGAAACGGTGTGCCACTGAGAATGTTGTAGCAGAACCGGTACCAATACCATTGGTAAAGTCAGGGTCTCCAGCCCATGTAAGCCACTCTTCAGAACTTGGAATATAAGGAGCAGTCCATGAAATGTTCATTGCATCCAGAGTTGTTGAAACAGTAACTGTTTCAGGAGGTGTACATGTCATGCCCTGAGTTGTGAAATCGCCACAAATCTGAGGGGAGACACAACCGTCTGTCCATAAAGCTTCAACACAATAGTTGTATGTGGTTTCCATTTCAAGACCAGTATCTGTATATGTTTCAGCTACTGTGTTGCCTATCAGGGCACCATTACGATAAACATTGTATGATGCTACAGCACCACCTTTATCAATTGCCAATACTTTTTCTTCACCTTTGGCATTTACAACTGTAGTCTGAATGATGAAGTTATAGTTAAGGTCATTGGCGGTAAGAGTTGTCCAGCTACCTCCAAAACCTACAACATCACCTTTGCCGCTAACAGCAGGACCCGCATCAGTACCTGCAGGATATTCTGCTGAACTTGGAGCGGCTACACCGTAACCGAACCAATAAGTCTGATTTGCCTCAATGGTAAATGGGCTTGTCAAAGTAATGACATTCATTGATTGTAATGAAGGATTTGGAGCGCTCTGTGTCAACATTGGATTACCACTTGGATTTGCGCCTGTTCCTTTCCATACTTTCACAGTAAATGTTCCACTCTGATAAGGAGTGAAAGCAACCTTTGTAACTTGCCAACCCACATAATCGCTGAGTTCACTTGCAAGAAACTTGTGCAGACAATTAAATTCTGTAGTACTGCCAAGACCGATACCTGAACTTAATTCAGTACCACTCCATGAAAGAATTTCCTCATCACCCTGCTGAGCAGGAGCAGTCCATGAAAGGACAACTTTGTTCTTTGATGTAGTCCCCTGCAAGTCTCTTGGAGGATTACACTGGCTCATGCCTACAAAATAACATGCAACCAGAAATAAACTTAATAAAATTTTCTTCATTTTTTTTTAATTTTAATTAGTTAAAAGTTAATTATTATACTATTGATTTATAATAAAATTAGCAATTGACATAACATCCATGACATCAATATTTCCATCAGAATTGAAATCTGCATTGTTATAATTAAACGGATTTGGCTCATTGCTCATAATATAAGCAACTACACTCGCAACATCAAGCACATTAACCACTCCGTCAGAATTGGCATCACCTTTCGTTCCGGATACAATAGCAGTAACGTTGACATCGTCTAGAACAACTCCGTAACCGTCATTGCATTCAGCCTCGAAAGCGATATAATAGTTAGCAGTAACGTTTGGCAGTTCAATTATTCTGTTTTTCCAGGAAGCCACACTGTATTGGTAAGCGGCAAGCAGCTGCCATTCACCGTCTGTAGCATTTTTGTAATAAACTCTTAATCTGTCCTGATGACCATCGTGAACAGACTGGGCATGCCAGAAAGACAGAACAGGATCAACAGCACCATCAAGATTCATAACAGGAGAAACGAGTCTGACAACAGTCTCAGAACCGCTTATGAAAGCATTATAGCTGCCTGAATGAGCTTGCATAGGATGACTCTGCAAGCCACCGTGATTGGTAGTCCAAACGCCCTCACCGGAAACAATTTCCTGAGTCCAGCAATTAGGCAGATCCTCATCTTCAAAACCTTCATCATACGGATACGAACTGACTGCAACATTACAGATATCAATAAACGGCTCAAATGCAGCAACGTATGAAAATTCGTAATTACCGGACAATGTTATGGTTGAATAGATTATTTCGCCAAATGGCGCATTATCGCTCACATGAATTGTGAAAGCAGCAGTAGCGACTGCACCGTCATTATTGATGTCACCATATTCAACAGGATCAACTGTAATTACAGTTACGTATGGATTTGATGTTGTATAAGTTCCATAGACGTTAAGAGCAGGATAGGAACCAATATTACGGAATGAGGCAGTGATGTTCAATGTCTTTCCAGGAAGCAGTTCACCTTCATAACCATAACTGACAAATTCAATCAAAGGTGCAGCCAAAGTAAGATCCATTTCATAACTCCATACCTCTCCGCCGCATGACATTGTCAATGTGCAAACTGCCACATGACCATCCGGAGCATCTCCTTCCACATGAACAGAAAGAATGTTTTCCAATACAACAGTATTATCTGATGCGATGTTTGCAATCGTAGCCATTGGGATATCAAAAGTGACATACGGGTCGTCGGAAGATATTGAAACAGTAATATTTTCAGCATCTTCAACACCGACATTTCTGATAGTCAGGTCAAGTCCGTGAGATTCACCATAACTTAACACTTCTGAATTATAGCCCTGAAGAAGGAGGTATGGTCCTGATGGAGCTATACAGTTGATATTCTCGTAGATTGTTGTAGTGTTGAAACCAGTTACAGTAAGCAGAACTTCACCCGGAAGGAAGTCATTTTCGATTGAAACATAACCTGCTTCATCGGTTAATGCGGAATAATATGCTCCGTCCTTGGAAATACATACGATAGCATTTTCAACCGGACCATCCTCGGTGGAGACCACTGTTTCGAAAGGAACACCAATAAGCATCAAATCATTGGAAACAGAAATTTCAGCAGGAGTTGCTGTACGCAGTTGTACTGAAGCATCACCGAAAGTACACCATGTATGAGCTGTCTCAACATCGCTTGATGATTGTGATTCAGTCAGCATCAGATTTAATGCATTAACAGCGACAGAGCCCCATGTAGTGCGCTGTTCCGTTGTATTGATACCGCTCTGGTCGGGATATTGGTTATAATCGAAGCCGCCTATAAGCACATCATAGAAATAGTCCTGACCACGCATTGGCGGCAGCCATGGCTGGCTGATGGAGGACATCCATACGACTATCGCTCCACCGTTTTCTTTTCTCAACCACGCTTCCGCAAAACAATCACCTGATCCGAACATTCCGTTGTCGCATGCAACTGAAGTGATAAAAGGCAATTTGGTTCCGTTAGAAAGGGAATTGACATTGGAATTGCTGAATCCTGTCGTTCCCCAACTGGTCTGTGAACCATGACCTGTGTATGCAATGGTGGATACACCGGCATTGACTGCTGCTGTTACTCCGGATGCGCTTGCACTCGGGTCATATTCGGTATAAAATCCATCATAATTCAAAACAGGATTAAGTCTCTCATTATAAATCCTATTAACATGTGTATAGTCTATTTCACCGTCATCGCCAGGTCCCTGATTGGATGCAATGCCAAGCGCACTGCTGCGCCATGAATCTGTCATGTCAGGATTCTTTTCATAATTTATAGTCTTATTGACCTGAACTGTCAACTGAGAAACATTGTTGCATGAAAAACGTCCGACAATGATTTCAGGGAAATTATCGGTACCTACCACACATCCGGCCTTTGGGTCAGCAGGCTCACCACTGACTGTGTTTGTCTTAACATCAGCCCAGTCACCTACGAGTTGGACATAGAGTATGTTCGGATTTGCGTTATATTTCTGCTGAATTAAACTGGCAACGTTTGTACCGGTGGCAACCAATTCTTCCTCCACATTGTAACCCATTTCCTTTTTCCATGTGATATATGGCTGAATTGCTTCCTGGTCACGGGATGTGTAGATGACAAGAATGTCACCGAACTGTGCAACCGGAAGATCCATACGACTCTTACTGTAATTGATGAAAAGACTTTGATACATGTCTTCCATCTCTCTTAAAGGAGTCAAATCAGTGTTATAAAGAGGATTAGTAGGAGTGTTGTTGTTTTCCAATAATTGAACAGTTACATTGGAATATACACGTAATGTGTTAGTTGCAGCATTGTATCTGAAAGGATAAACACGTACTGCAGTACCTCTTACATCTCTGATAATATAAGGAGAATCAGCAGTTGCAAGATCTGAGGGATAGAATTCATCCACCAAAGATTCCGAAGCAATCTGGTAAGGAATGGTTTCAGGATTCTGGTTTCTGTAAATGACACCGCGGGATGGCACTAAAGGATAAGATAACTGATAATCCTTATATGTCGCATCAATTACATTGATGTCATAGTCCTTATCAGCTGCAATCTGAACGGATGCACTGATGAAAGGAAGTTCTGCCCAGCCTTTCTTTTCAGTTACTGTTGTAACGTCAAAGACAATCTGGTTGAAAGTCACGCCATCAAAAGAAACTTCTTGTATGTCCCATTTTCCAAGTTCAAATGAAACATTGTGCGAAGTTCCTGAAGATGTGTAATTAGTCTGGTATCCTTTTGCAAAGGAAATCAAACTTAAAACAATTAGCAGATTTGTAATAAGAAGTTTTTTCATTGTTTATAATTATTTGATTATCAACAAATTTATTTATTCATAATTATGTTCACAATACCCATGACATCCATAACATTAATCTCGCCATCACCATTCACATCGGCATTTGCGAAAATGAATATCTCATTAGAGCCATTAATGATATAGTTTACAACTGTCATAATATCGATTACGTTTACAACGCCATTACCGTCAGCATCTCCTAACAAAGTGCCTAATTCACCAGTAATTTCAATATCGTCAAGGACAACGCCGTAACCACCATTGAGTTCAGCTTCGAAAGCTATATAATAATTTGATGAAGGGTTAGGAAGTTCTATTTCTCTCTGTTTCCAGTTTGCAATACTGAACTGATAAGTTGCCAAAAGCTGCCATTCACCATCAGTTGAGTTCTTATAATAAACACGGAGTTTGTCCTGATGTCCACCAAAAACTGACTGTGAATGCCAGAATGAGAGAACAGGATTTGTGATATTAGAAAGGTCAAACATAGGTGTTACAAGTTTGACAGTAGTTGTGTCACCATAAACGAGAGCATTGTAACTTCCGCTGTGAGGATTATAAGGATGGTGCTGATAACCGCCACTCTGAACACTCCATTCAGCGTAACCGGAAACCACTTCCTGGTTCCAGCATCCTGCAAAATCTCCCTCTTCAAATCCTTCATTGTAAGGATATGCGCTTATTGCAACATTGCATATATCAATGAATGGGAAGAATTCACCATCGTATGAATAATTGTTGTCAGCAGTAATGGTAACCACCGAATTAATGACTGTTCCGTAAGGAGCATTAGGGCTGACTGTAATTGAGAAAGCGCCAGTAGATGTTGCACCGGCAACAATTTCGCCGAATGACACAGGAGTAGTGGTGTTTACTGTAACGTATTCGCAGTCGGTGGTATATACACCGTAAGCATTATGTACGTCAGCATTACCATTATTTATGAAAGTAACAGTAAGGTTGAGAGTCTGACCTGGAAGGAGCTGACCTTCAATGCCATTGCTATAGACAGAAAGTGAAGGAGCAACTGTAAGGAAATAAAGACTGTATGTCCATGAGTCTTGACCGTCAGACATTGTTACAGTACAATTAACTTTGTGATTATCAGGAACAACAGGAGAAACGCTTACTGTAAATGCATCGGAAATGTTAACCACTGCACCAGGAGCGACATTACCATAGTTAGCGGTATTGTTTGTAAATGTGACATATTCATCTTCCGATGAAATGGTTGCCATAAGATTTACAGCTGTTTCAGAGCCCACGTTCTTAACTGCAAGACCGATAGTTCCGACTTCAGCATAATCAAACATACCGTCACCATTTGCATCGTTAATTGTGAACGAATTGCCAATCAAATAAGGGCCGTCAAGGGCTGCACACTCAACATCTTCGATGATAGGAGCGGTGTTAGGACGAGTGATGACAATTCTTGCCTGACCACCGGAAGTGATGACAGGGTTAAGATTGACTGTAGCCAAACCGTCATTATCTGCAACAGCAGTTCCATAAAGCACACCGTCTTTGGAGATTGCCACAACAGAACCTGGAAGAGTTGTCACTTCATAGAAATCAACGCCTATAGGAACTATATCCATGTGTTCAGAGGTGTTGGTGGCTGGAACGCCGAAGTTATATGGCATGATGGAGCCGTCACCGAGGCAATGGTAAGACTGCCAGTAATAAAGAGGTGATGAGTGTGTACCGTAGTTGCCATCGTGAGCATAGCAGACTGCAAGGTTTCCAAGAAACACTATGGAATTGGTCGTATTGTATGTCTCTGTCATATCAATACCATCATAAACACCGGTAGAAGAGTTCTGTGGGGTAGGGGTCTGACTCATAACGTTGGTTGCGCCTACGCCCCAATAGTAATCTTCATACCAATAAGTACTTGGACATGAACCTATATATGTATAAGCACCCTTATTCTGACCTCTAATCATGGCTTCTGCCAAACAAACACCGCTATAGCCGAAATCGGCAGCAAGGCAACAGTTACCTATTGCAAGAAAATATTTGTTGGCATTAGTAAGATTGTTGGCATCACTTACGCTGAAACTTGGTGAAGACCATCCGGTTTCACCACCATGAGCTGTATAATTGGCAACGGAAATACCAGTATTCATCCAGCTGTAGCAATTAGAATAAGATGTCAGATATTTGTGGACTCCTGTATAGCCATTATCAGCTGTGAAGTGATAAGCTTCCGCATAGTTGATGGCAGGTTGTCCAACCACTGGATTCCAATAACTGTCGGCACCAGCAATAAGAAGTGCATCAGACAAATATGAAGGATCACATTCAAGTTTCTCGTAATTGAGAATCTTATTGATAAGGTTGGTCAGTTCAGCGCTTGTTGAAACACACATACGGCTACAGAACATTTCAGGGAAATAGTCGCCGTCAACGGAACTGTAATACAAATCTGTCACTTTTTGGGAAGAGCTTCCCGTTGTATTAGGAATCTGTGGCGTATCTCCGACTAATACGAGGAAAGTAGGAGCCTGGTCGTTTTGAACACCAGTATTGTACTTGTCATAAACAAAATTTTTGATGTTGTTATATGAAACACCTGTTTCAGATGTATAATGCACATCCATGTAGAAACCTTTCTCCAGTTTCCATTCGATCCATGGCGCAAGTTCCGATGCCCATGCATCAGGAGCTATGACAAGCATGTAAGTAGGAGTCTGATAAAGGTCAGGATGGTCATCATATACATCACGGTTGAACAGTTGTTTATATACAGGCTGGAAATAAATGCTGAAAGTTGACTCATAGAGCGACGTTGTAGCTTCTACATCAGCATTATCAAAAACAATCTCAAGTTCAATATTGTTTCTGACAATTATTCTATTTTCAGAAACATCATAAACTACAGGGTTGACAGTAAGAGCACCGATGGTTACTCCACGCATGGTTCCCAACACCTGAACTGTAGCAATTTCTCTTTCATCAAAACCCTTCTGAGCGTATGCTGAAGCATTGTAAACGAATTTGATATCTTCCGGCTTTGCGTCCTTTTTTACTGAAGGCTGATGCGGATAAAGTGTCTCAATGCCATAATCAGAAAGATTATACTGAGTTTCCGTATAATTTCTGACAACGACACGAGGGGTGGCACCCTGAGGGACAGCAATAAGCTGACGAGCTGCAGGAAGTTCTGGAGTACCATCCGCACCCGTAGGGTAGGTGTTAGGAATGGTGATTTGTGAAAAGTTCCCCTTTTCAGTGGAAATCAATGTGCTTTGGATAGCATCGAAAGAGAATGTCGCATCAAAGCTTTGCATTGTGGAGTTAGTGCATTCTTGTTTTGCACCAGTAGTGCTTAGCACAATAGTGCCCTTCTGTGCGTATGACATCATGAAACAGAAAGCTGCCATTGATACTAATAATACTTTTTTCATCATCTAACGAATTAATTAATTGATTAATAATATTTTATATAATTTATTGTCCAACAATAATATTTACAATACCAATTATATCAAGTATGGAAATAACCCCATCGGAGTTGACATCGGCATTTTCGAAAATGAATGTGTCCGGATTGCCTTCCATCATATAGTTGATAACTGTCATTATATCAGTGATGTTTACCAACATGTCACCATTAGCATCTCCCGTAATATCGGAAATCACACCGCCTTCGCATGCAAGTGTAAATGCGAAACCTGGTTTGTTGACTGAACCGTCGGACGTGAATTTGACAGTCAGATCACCCAATGTTGAGACAACATCAATGGAACCAGTACCTGTATAAGTGCCTATAGCGTTTCCGGATGCGGATTCACCATCATATATATATATGTAATCCCAATTGTTTTCTACGTCATACGTGCCAGTTATATGAGCCATTGCTCCATTGAGTCCCGGATGTATAACAGCAATAGCATTGCAGTTATTCGAATAGTTGGCATCAGGACCGCCGTTATCATAGAGCATACCTGCACATGTTGTTATTTCTATAGTTCCGCTTGTCGGCATATTGAACATATCGGCACATATACCTTCGACACATGCAATCTGACCAACACAACCGTCAGTGAATGTTACAACCACGCAGTACATGTATGTGCCATCCTGAAGACCTTCATCGGTATAGCTTGTAGCTGTTGTTGTGGCAATCAGCACATCATCCCTGTAAATGTCATAATGGTCAACGTCGCCCATTGGAGCAGTCCATGAAATGATCATGGTTCCGCCACCACCTGCTGTTGCAGAAAGATCCTTAACTCCGGCGCACTGAACAGAACAATCCATTACAAATTCATACAAGAAACCTGCAGCAGGATGTGATTTACTATAAATTTCAACACCATTGTCGGCGTAAGAAACAACGAATGAGCATTCTGAGTCATAACTGCCTGACTGCCATGCAAGTGTCACAGTAGTACCAGAATTGACTTCGAGAGTAAACGATGCTTCATGACCAGAAGAAAACGTCAATGACTGTGACGGTGAACCGTCACTGAAGGAAACGAGCAATGCCGCATTGTTCCATCCGTCACCGTATGTATCGGAAAGGTCGAACTGCAAGTTACAGCTATTGGAAATCGTAAAAGTACCTTCACCAGTAATATCGCCGTCATCTCCTGACAATGCCAAGGAGAAACCAATAACCTCAGTAAGAGGGCAATCATCGGATATAGTAACACTATATGTTGCTGTAGCAGCTCCATTTACAGCAATATCACCGAATGACTGAGTGGCCCCATTTATTGTTACATATTCACTTGAAGAGGTAAGTGTACCTTCAACATTCTCAACAAAATAGCTACCGATATTGAAGATTGAGACAACCAATTCGAGGGTTTCGCCTGCTTCGTATGAACCATTCCATGAAACCGAACTAAAAACAATAACAGGTTTATGAGCTGTAATCGTGAATGAAGCAGTCCATGTCGTATCGGCATCCGTAGCGGAAACATTGAATGTGAACACGTGACCGTCCTCGATTTCAGGACTGACTGTAATATTGAAGCCATCACCTGTTCCATAGTCATTGGCTGCAATTGCATCGAAAGTAACTGTTGCATTGTTTATTGCAAGTAATTCATCTTCAGATGAAATGGTTACTTCCACAGCTCCATTTGTAGGATAATTGCCTACGTTTTCAAGAGTAATTGACAAATTGGTTGTTTCTCCGTAACTGAGTATGCCGTCACCATCAAGCTGATAGGCTTCAAAGGTTAGGTATGCACCGTCAGGAGAGATACAATTGATAGTCTCATAAACAGTCTGCAAGTTGAAACCGGTCACGACCAACAGGACTTCACCAGGTAAAATGGAATGCTCGATTTCGACAATACCGTTTTCATCGGTTGTACCTGAGAAATACTGTCCATTCTGAGAAATGCAGACAAGTGCATTGGCAACAGGGCCATCGGATGTTGTGATGGTGGTTGTATAAGGGACACCTATTAACATTACTGTATTTGACACTGTCACTTCAGCAGGAGTTGCTGTACGAAGTTGTACTGAAGCATCTCCGAAAGTACACCATGTATGAGCTGTTTCAACATCGCTTGATGTTTGTGATTCAGTCAGCATCAGGTTTGATGCATTGACAACGATAGAGCCCCATGTGGTGCGCTGTTCCGTTGTATTGATACCGCTTTGGTCGGAATATTGGCTATAATCGAAGCCGCCTATAAGCACATCATAGAAATAGTCCTGACCACGCATTGGCGGCTGCCATGGCTGGCTGATGGAAGACATCCATGCGACTATCGCTCCACCGTTTTCTTTTCTCAACCACGCTTCAGCAAAACAATCACCTGACTCGAATGTTCCGTTGTTGCACGCAACTGAAGTGATAAAAGGTAACTTGGCACCGTTGGAAAGGGAATTGACATTGGAATTGCTGAACCCTGTCGTTCCCCAACTGGTCTGTGAACCATGACCTGTGTATGCAATGGTGGATACTCCGGCATTGACTGCTGTTGTTACGCCGGATGCACTTGCACTCGGGTCATATTCGGTATAAAATCCATCATAATTCAAAACAGGATTAAGTCTCTCATTATAAATCCTGTTAACATGGGTATAGTCTATTTCACCATCATCGCCAGGTCCCTGACTGGATGCAATACCAAGCGCTTTGCTTTGCCACGAACTTGTCATGTCAG
>JAEEGH010000929.1_pt1 | contig 88925 bp, 67 predicted proteins | sample 9134181 | NCBI WGS metagenome assembly JAEEGH01 (sample SAMN16246544, study PRJNA631951) | gut metagenome | biome: gut microbiome; feature: rumen; material: DP-attached | host: Bos | place: Iran: Karaj | collected 2018-10 | reverse complement strand
CCAAGATTTACGACCTCGACGCCAATCCCGTTGACATCAAGCAATGGACCGCCCTCGAAAACGTCAAAATCTACCGCGATTTTTTCCGGCAGCACGAAAAGGATTTTATTTGATTACCTCTCAAACAAATCCTCTCCCGTAAAACCACATTTACTACACAGAAAACTACACAGAAACTACACAGAAAACTGTGGAGAAAATAGTATATACTGTGGAGAAAAGCGGTAACAAGGTGATAGATAATACATCTAAGGTGATAGAAAACACCGATACTGTGGAGAAAACGGGAAATACTGTGGAGAAAAACGGTGCTAAGGTGATAGAAAACGTGATAGAAAACACGGATACTACATAGAAAACTACACAGGAAACAGAATCAACTGTGGAGAAAACTTTATAATCTCGGTATTTCCAATCCATTCACTTGTCCCTCAAATTCCTCTTTGCTCCAAATTTTATCGTTGAAATAATATCCGTAATCAGATATTTTGGAAAGGTTTTCTGGGGTTTGGCTCGCTTTTTTTATGCAAATCCAATCTGAATCTGATTCTGAATCTGATGACTCATTTTTGTAAATTGTTTTGTAAAATAACAGAGTGTCAGGGTTGTTTTCGGTTTCGGGTTTAAAATATATTTTATCATCGAGCAAGGGATTTTCATAAATAATCTTGTCGTCTTCCTCGCCAATTTTTACGGCTTTTACCACTAATTTTATTCCGCAATATTGATAGTAAAAATCCAAATTGTTTTTTAAGAATTCTATGTCGGCATAAGTGTCCAAATAGTAAGTGTTGGAATCTATTTCAACAATAGGGCGTTGAAAATCAATAATTTGCTTTGCAGAAGGATGTTTATTTACAACAGAAAAAACTCTGTTGTCGAAATATGCTCGCTCAATTATGATTTTTCCTTTTGGAATATATGGAGAATTATGAAATTTTTCGGGATTAGCTCTGTAAGAATATAGTCCATCTACCGAACCTCTTTCGCCTCTCTCAGAAAATACATAACGCGTTTCTGTTTCGGGCTCAATATAATCGGTGGCTACTGTATATTCTAAATAACTACGACCTTTTCTTCCATAGCTTGTAGAAAGCACTACGTCGGTAATTTCTGCACAAACATACACTTTGCCTTTTTCATATATTTTTTCTTTGCAAATGTCTCTCAAATTCGATTCAAAAAAAATTGCTGATATGAATGTGACAATGAAAAATGGTAGCACGTAGACTGAGGAACCGTAATTTTTTTTGGATTTACTCATTGCCAATTCTTCTTCAGTTTTTTTCATATAACTTAATTGTTTGCGACATGAAACGAAGTAAAAAGCCGCTGTTGAAAAGAGAAACAATAGTAGCCACAAAAAACTGAACTTATAATCAGGATAGTGGTTTAAACAATTAACCAAATTGTACACGCATTTTCCGAGTGAAACTATCGAGATTCCTGCCAGAATGTAAGAGAATATTTTGGGCTGCAATACTTCACCCTTAAATCGATTTAGGCATAAAACTGGGGCGGCAAGGCTAAACGGCACAAATAAACACACTGCCACTGTCCATGAAATAAAACAGCATATTATGAAACACGCCAACGTTGCTGTAAAGATGTAATAAAACCGCTCTGACATGCCTCTGTTAATAAAATTTTCTCTGTCGGAAATGAGCAAGCCCATTATTAATAGGCTCATTACAATAGCAACAATATAAGTAATCATAGTAGTATATTTTAATAGTTAAACATGGGGCAAATGTAATCATTTATGTATATACACAAAAAAAATTTCAGATAAGAAAAAATCCTTACCTTTGCGGTGGAAATATAAAGTCAATTATGCTTCACAATTTAGGAATTATAATGTTGGTGGCGGGGGCTACATTTTTTTAAATCACATCTCTAACAAAAATCAATTTAATCCGTATTATAGCAAGATGCACTATGGAGGTGAAGATTTGGAACATTAATTGATAGATAAAAGAGGAATTTAGACAAGTAAAATGAGAAAAAAAACTGTTCTGGCAGGTATTGTAAAGGTATCGGGGATTGGCTTGGTGCTGTTTACATGCTCAAATCCTATTCTGCCGAAAAACTCAGCAAATATATTTTCGACTACAAGGGCGACCTTCCCCAAACCGACGACATCGCCCTGATAGCGTTTAGAATATAGGGAGGGGGATCCTTACTTTTGTTACTCAATTTTTTTTCAGATTAGAAAAAAAACTCTTATCTTCGCACTTGAAAATAAGCGAATAATTTAAAACTATATAAAAAAAGTTAAAACGTAGAATAGCCATGCAACTTGTGCGTTAGAATAATCGACTATATCAAAGAAACAAAATTTAAACGATAACATAATTATGAAAAGATTGTTAATAGTGCTGATACTTAGCGCATTGAGCCTGTCGCTTTGGGCACAGGGCTACGAAATAGGCATAAAAATCAAATCCATACCGGGCGACACTGTGATTCTCGGTCACCATTTCAACGAGCGTCTGATTCCCGATGACACTGTAAAACTCGATTCCAAGGGTTTCGGTGTGTTCAAGGGCAAGCAAAAATTGCCCGGCGGTATGTATTTTATATTCCTTCCCAGCCGCAACTATTTTGATATTCTTATCGACGACAACCAGAAGTTCACTATCGAAAACGACACCATCGCCAGGGAGTTCCTTAACAATATGGTTATCACCGGCGATGTTCAAAACCAGTTGTTTGTTGACTATCAGAAATTTATAGGTGAATGCCGTTCCGAATACGACAAAGTATCTAACGATTTGAAAAAATATCAAGCGAAAAAGGATCAGGCTAAAATTGACGAATGTAATGCCAAGTTTACCGAAATTAACGCTCGTGTGGATAATAAATATAAGGAGCAAGTGGCAAAATATCCCGACATGTTTTTCTCTAAGTTCCTCACAGCCACACGTGATATTCAAGTACCAACTACCATCACTGATCAAACCGAACGCTATTTTTATTATAAGGCGCATTATTTCGACAATTTTGATGTTTCGGATGGACGTTTGCTCCGCACTGCACTCTATGAGCCTAAAATTCAGCAGTATATCGATAATGTTGTTATCCAAATGCCCGACTCGCTTATCAAGGAGACCACATGGCTCGTTAATAAAACACGTCCCAAGGGCAAATTGGTAAAGGGCGAAAACGACGAGCTTTTCCGCTTTATGCTTGTTTACTTTTTTAATAAGTATGCTAAGAGTGAGGCTATGGTTGCCGAAAACGTATATTGCTCGCTGGCAGAAATCTATGTGAAAGATGCTGTTTGGGATACCGATTCGTTTAAAACCGAGTTGAAAAAGAAGATTACCAAAAAGGAGAATTGTCTTGTGGGCAATATTTCTAAAAACCTTGTGCTTAAGCAGTTGCCAAACGATACTGCAAAAATCAATGCTCTTCGTCCTCGTATCGACATACTTAAAACACAGGGTGTGGAGGTTGAGAAAAAGAAACCAGATTTTGAAGCTCGCCGCAACGACGTGGTGGAATTTCTCGAAATAGTAAACAGCTCTTTTGGCCCTTACATAGATATGCACAAGACCCCCTCAAAATACACTCTTATTGTGTTCTGGGAGCCCGATTGCAGCCATTGTAAGGACGAAATTCCCAAGCTGTTTAAATATTACAACGACACGCTCTCCACTATGGGTGTAACGGTGTGGGCTGTGTATATGAACCGCAGTGTCGACAAACTCGGCGACCTTCACCGCCATATCAACAAGTGGTTCGACTTTGTGATAGAGAAGAAACTTTTTGCCAACGGCTGGATCAACTGCTGGAATCCTTTCGACCAGTACCGCGAAAACTTCGACGTTAATTCTACGCCCACTTTCTACCTTTTGGACGACAAAAAGGAGATTATTGCCAAACGTATAAGCCACGAGCAGGTTTACGAACTCATAAAGATGATAGAGGACGACAAGGCCAAACGGGGGAAATAGTATCTTATGAAGTTTTGCTTGGCGATATTGTTAGTAATGCTTGCCGTTCGCAGTATGGCTCAGGGTTACGAAATTAAACTCAAACCCGCCGGAGCCGAATTGCAGAAAGTAAGGCTCGCATATTATTACGAAGATAAACAATACCTTGTAATCGACTCTGCGCCAAGTGAAAAGGGTTTTTATGTGTTTCGCGGCAACGAGTCGTTGCCTGCTGGAATATATTCGGTAATTCTTGAAAAAAGCGCTCAGACTTTTGATTTACTGATAGATGATGACAACCAAAATTTTGTGCTGAAATTTGACTCAGAAGATCCTCAGGCCACAATGAAAGTCACAGGGTCAGTTGTCAACGACGAGTTTTTCAACTACCAGCGCCGTATGACCAAATTGGTTGTGCGTCAAAACGAACTCGATACCGCCAAAAAATACGAACGCGACTCTTCGAAGTTAGAACAGATTGATATTCAACTCTCTGAAATCGACCGCAAATACTCACAGGCATGGCGCGATGTGGCGCAACTATATTCAGGCACCATTCTCGCCGATATGCTCTCTTGTCTCAATGCCACCACTTTCTCTGGCGACAGCATGTTTGATTATGTTAATTTTGCACAGCCCGGACTTATACGCACACCTTTTTTCTATAAGGTAATAAGGGCGCACATAGCACGTCATATCGAGGACGGTGCGCACGAAATAATGCGTCAAACCGACCGTATTATACAAATGAGCAAGGCTAATAAGGATGTCTACAATTATGTGACGTGGTATCTGCTCAATTTTTACCGCACTTTTTACAAAATGGGTATGAACGAGGTGTTTGTGCATATTGCCGACAAATATTATCTTTCTAACCCGTCAAGTTTTTCCGAAGATTTGATAAAAATGGTTGAGAATCAACGTGATATTTTTAAATCTTCGATGGTGGGATACGATGCCCATAATTTATCTGCTCGCCGTGTAGGCTTTAACGATACTATCGACATATTTGATTACGCAGGATCAAAGCCCATAATCCTGATGTTTTGGTCCAACGGCTGCGGACATTGCGACAGCGCCGAAAACGCTATTAAATTTTATTACAGCGGACTTGTGGAAAAAGGCTATCAGGTTTTTACCTTGTGCAACGATGATTTTTCGTACGAGAGCATCAAAACCAACTCGGAGCGCAAACAGTTTCCGTGGATTGATCTCTGCGACACCAAAAATATGTCGCGTTTCCGTGAATATTACTATGTGGTGAGCACACCAATAATGTTCCTTATCGATGATCGTCGCCGTATAGCGGCTAAGTTGATAGGGGAAGTTCAGATAACACATGCATTACAACAATTAACAGAATAATTATAATTTATTTGTTTATGAAAAAGGCTTATATTTTACTTGCTGATGGTTTTGAATTGATTGAGGCTCTTGCGCCTTACGATGTTTTCTGTCGTGGCGGCATAGATGTTAAAACAGTGTCTATCAGCAATTTGGAGGTAGTGAGGGCATCCAACAATGTTAAGGTGGAGGCTGACTTGCTCATATCCGAAATCCGTAATTTCAACGATGCCGACCTTATTTATCTTCCTGGCGGTTATCCGGGATATGAAAACCTTGCTAAGGATCCAGTCGTAGGTCGTATTGCAAAGCTACAGTACGAATCGGGCAAACTTCTTGCTGCCATCTGCGGTGCTCCTACAGTACTGCTCAAAAACCAGATTGCCTTTGGTAAATCTATTACCTCACACTCGTGTTGCAAAAACGAGATGTCGGTCAACTACAACTATACAGGACGTGCTATTGAACGCGACGGCAATCTTGTCACCGCTATTGGCGCAGGACATTCTATTGATCTTGCCATCGAACTTGCACGCATTCTCGCAGGCGATGAGGCTGTGGCTAAAATCAAAAAAGGAATGGAATTATTGTAACTTGTTGATTAATAATTTAATGTCATGTCAAAAAAAATTGAAGATTATATAATTACTATACCTAATTTTCCTGAACCGGGAATTATGTTTAGGGATGTTACAGGCGTTCTCGACAGCGGCGAAGGCCTTCAGCTATCTATCGACGAACTTTACAAACTCATTGCTGGCGTTGAGTTCGATGTAATTGCCGGAGCAGAGGCGCGTGGTTTTATTTTTGGAATGCCCCTCGCTTACAAGGCGTGCAAACCATTTATCCCTGTCCGCAAAAAGGGCAAACTCCCTCGCGAAACCTACGAACAAACCTACAACCTTGAATACGGTACAGCCACTATTGAAATTCATAAAGACTCTATCAAACCAGGTCAGAGAGTTGTGCTTGTCGACGACCTTATTGCTACCGGCGGAACTATCGAGGCAGCTGCCAAACTTATCGAAAAATGCGGTGGCAAGGTAGTGAAAATTATCTTCCTTATTGAACTCGAAGGGCTCGGTGGCCGCAAAAAACTCGCTCAGTACGACGTGGCTTCGGTGGTTAAGTATCCTGGGAAATAATCATTCCTATGAAATACTGCTGCTTGTTTGTCGTTTTTTGTGTGTTGGCAGTGTCGTGTGCCAATCGTGCGCCGCAATTTTCATACGAACCAGTGCCTTATGATTTAGACGTGCCAGTTTTTCCCGACTCGCTTAATATTCCCGCCGACAATCCTATGACTGTCGACGGAGTAAGGCTCGGGCGTTATCTGTTTTACGACGAACGGCTGTCGGGCGATACCAAGCGTCCAATGAGTTGTGCCACTTGTCATAAGCAACAATATTCGTTTGAGTGTGGTACCGATGTATATGAAGATGGACGTCCTGTGGGTAATTCTGGCAAAAAAACTCCCAATGTGATGCTCCCACTCGTTAATCTTGTGTGGAATAATTCTGGTTATTTTTGGAACGGCTATATTAATAAGGAGAACGGCAAGAATATCGAAACCACTGTGGTAATGTCGATTACTGCTTCTCACGAAATGGACGGCGACACTGCCACTGCTGTAAAACTTATTAAGAAAGACCCTCATTACCGCGAATTGTTTTACAAGGCTTTTGGTACCACTGATATTAACATCGAATTGATTTCCAAAGCTATTGCGCAGTTTGTAAGGTCGCTGGTAAGTTTCAATTCTAAGTTCGACCGTTTTATGGCAGGGGAGGAGCAGCTCACTAAATCCGAAATGCGCGGTTTGATGCTCTTTACCACAGAGGGTGCAGACTGTTTCCATTGTCATGGTTCGCCCGCTTTGCCACTCTGGACCACCAACCTTTTTATGAACAACGCTAAGGATATTGATTTTGAAGGTCAAAACGATCGCTCGGCGGTAACTCAAAATCCTTTGGATAGAGGCAAGTACCGTGTGCCCACCCTAAGAAATATTCAATTCACAGCGCCATATATGCACGACGGTCGTTTTAAAACCTTAGACGATGTGCTCGAGTTTTACAACAACGGTCTCAAACGCTCACCCTATATCGATCCGCTCTCCATCAACACTAATCACGGAGGAATGCACCTTTCGCAGCACGACTTAAACGACTTAAAAGCATTTTTATTCACCCTCAGCGATACCGCCTTTTTGCACGACGAACGCTTCGCTAATCCATGGATTCAGTAATTTAGTTTTTGAGATTTTTTTTGATTCGTGTGCTGTTTATCTTTGTTTTTGTGATATTTTTAGGTGCAAATTTTGAAATTTCCTTTTTTTTGCTTTCCTTTGCTTGTTTATTTTAAAATCTGTTCTCTAATTTTCTAAATCTGTCAAATATGAATATTAGCTTATTTAACAATGTTGCCATATTTGGCTCGCTGTTTTTGGTGGTGCTATGTTTGGTGCTGGTTATAATAATCAGCAAACGGTTGATACGCAAGTATAACCGCGAAAAAAATATGTTTTATACCATTTACAACCTTTTTCGTACACCTATATCTAATTTAATAACACCACTTAGGCAGCTGTCTGATTCTGATGATTTGTCGGATGAACGCAAGTCGCTGTTTGCTTTTATGCTTGGCAATGCCAACCGTCTTCTACGTTTTTCCGACATTATTGCTGATAGCCGCTCACGCTCTAATTTGGTGGCTGAAAACACAGATTTAGTCTCTTTTGTGTCGGATATTTGTGCTGGTTTTCAGCCTGTTGCCGAACAACATAATGTTGCTTTGTCGTTTGATTCCAAATTGGTTTCATACAATTCTTATGTTGATCGCGATAAAATCGACGCCGCCCTATTTGTCATCTTGTCAGAATATGTTTCCTATGTTCCTAATAATAAATCAGTTTCAATTTCTATTGATTCTGTTGAAAATGACATATTGATACGCCTTTGTGAGAGCGATACAGGATTTGATTTTGATAAGGTGTCCCAATTGTTGAAACAGTCTTCTCTTTCTATGCTACCCAATGCCATTCTTCCAAACAGTTACTCGGGTTTATGGTTTATGTGTTATATAGTATCTCTTCATCATGGATCTGTAAGTGCCTCCAAATTTGGTGAAAACGGAATTATGTTTGCCATAAGGCTTACACCCGGCACCGAGTTCAAGACCAACATTTTAGCCGATTCGTTTGAACATCTCAAGCCTGTGGTGCTGCCCAAAAGCAAAAACAGCCTCAGGGTATCGGGCGACGGCAAGGAGGGTGGCACTGAAACTGTGCTGATAGTAGATTCCGACAATAGTATCCTTAATTATATGTCGGCATTGTTGTCGCCTCTTTACAATGTGGAAACTGCTTCTAACGGCAAAACAGGTTTAGACAAGGCTCTTGCCACTCTTCCTGATTTGGTTATTACCGAAATCAATTTGCCGAAACTCGATGGCTTGTCGATGTGCCGCAATTTAAAAAAGAATTTCGACAGTTGCCATATTCCTGTTATGGTGTTGTCGGTCAACGACTCTCTCCAAACACGTATCGAGTGCGCAGAGAGCGGTGTTGATAGGTTTATCTCCAAACCGTTCGATTTCAGATATCTCTCTATGATTGTTACCAAACTTATCGAACAACGCAAGGTGCTTAAAAACAAATACTCCAATAACATTTCGCTCCCCGAAGGGCGTATAACATCTATTGGCGAACGCGATTTGCTTCAACGTGTAACCTTGGTTATCAATAAGCGTCTTTCTGATCCTAATCTCAATGTAGAAACGCTCAGCGATGAAATTGGAATGAGCCGAGGTCATTTTCAGCGTAAGTTTAAGTCAATCACTGGACAGAATCCCAACGAGTTTATCCGCATCACCCGCCTTAATACAGCTGCCGAGCTTCTATTAAACAAGGATATGTCTATAAAGGAGATAGCCGACATCACAGGATTTGGTTCACAGTCTTATTTCTGCACCTCGTTTCTCAAGCAATTCAATATTTCGCCCAAGCAGTACCGCTTACAAGGGCTCAACTCTGAATAACCTACTCGTTTTTTACTTCTCTTTATGTTAATATTAACATCTTTTCTTCCTTTTGCCCTCCCGATTTAGGTAACATTTTTTAACATTGTTTGCCATATCTCCGCCTAAATTGCGTTTAGAATTTGTGATATGGTGTTGCAAATTTTAAAAAAATACCCAATTATCACAAGTTTTAAACTTATTGTTACATTATTAAAATTAATACGCTTTGCACTTTTTGAATAATCTAGACTGATTTGTTTAAGTTTGTCTGTAACCGAAAGCGAAAAATTTAACTATGGTTTAGACAATTTTTACAGACACTTAATATATATGTAACCAAAATTAATATTCACTATGACATAGAAAAAGAAAAAAAACGAAAACAAACCAATGGAGGTTAGGATACCTCGGCATAATTTGCCTAAAAAAGTCCTAAAAACTTAAATCGATTCATTTTATTAACTGAATTAAAGTATTTTTTATGAGACAATTTTTTTTATTGGGACTGTTGACATTACTGTTCCCATTTGCTCTGAGCGCTCAGAACATCACTGTATCCGGCAAGGTGTTCGATGCCTCTACAAATGAGCCCCTTATTGGTGTTACCGTTGTTCAGACGGGAACACAGAACGGAACTATCACCGACATTGATGGTAACTATACTATCAGCTGCCCTGGTGACGCATCATTAACATTCTCTTATATCGGTTATGTTACACAAACCGTATTTGTTAATGGTAAAACTAACCTTCCCGTTGGTCTTAACACCGACGACAAAATCACAGAAACAGTAGTGGTTGTAGGTTACGGTACAATGAAGAAATCTGACGTTACCGGTTCAGTTGCTTCGGTTGGCGAAGACGACATGAAAAACCGCTCTACATCTGACGCTGCCGCAGCTCTCCAAGGTAAAGCTGCTGGTATCCAAGTATTAACTAACTCTGGTGCTCCTGGTAAAGGCTCAGAAATCCGCGTTCGTGGTGTATCTTCGAACTCTGGTAACGTTGGCCCGCTTTTGATTGTTGACGGTTTGAAAGTTGACAACATCCAGTACCTCGACCCTGAAATGATCGAGAGCATGGAGATCCTTAAAGATGCTGCTTCGGCTGCTATCTACGGTGCTCAAGCTGGTAACGGTGTTGTTCTTATCACTACCAAATCTGGTTCTAAAGCAAAAGACGGTACAATTTTCTATAATGGTCAGTGGGGCCTCAGCTCTTTGGCTGGAAGCATCAACGTTCTCCAGCGCGACGCTTACCTCCGTTACTACTACGACGTATTCGGCAATACCGTTGAAGACATGAAAGTTCTTGGATACAATGGTACTGACGACATCTCTTGGCAGGACGAAGTATTCGAGGATACATGGAACTCTCGTCACACCATCGGATTCCAAGGTGGTAACGACCGTGGCTCTTACTTCTTGGCTTTGAACAACGTTAATCAAGACGGTATCTACAAAGGAAGCAAAGATAAATATAAGAGAGTAACTCTTCAGGCCAACGGCGAATACAAAATCAAAAAATGGTTAACAGTTGGTACTAACAACTCTTTGGAAAGATGGGAAACTCAATCGCTTTCGCAGCAGAACGACAACGGTAGTGCAATGCTTGGTGCTATCACATCTGACCCGCTTTTCGGACCTTACTGTACAGAAGATGAACTTATCGACGCTCAGAAAAACGCTCTTCAAGCTGGTGTCTGGGTTCCTTATGAAGAAGAAGGCAAATATTACAGATATTCACCCATTACTGGTAATACTCAGTCTGGTAACCCGTTGGTTCGTCAGGCAACTGAGGAGAATCCCAGCCATGGTCACACTCTCCGTGGTTTGGCTTACTTGAACTTCAATCCTATCGAAGGTCTTGTATTCACTTCTCGTTTTGGTTACAGAGTTGCTCAGAGCTACGCTCGCGAGTTTGAAAGACCCTACGTATTCAACGCTTTTGCAAAAATCGATGATTATAGAATCAAAGGTACTGACAATCAGTCTACCTACTATCAGTGGGAAAACTTCCTCAACTACAATAAAACATTCGCTGAGAAACACAATATCGGCGTGATGCTTGGTATGAGCTGGGAAGAGTCTCACTCTGACAATATCTGGGTTGAAGCCAAAGGTACAAATGGTGATAACATCTTCAAAGGTAACGCTCCCAACTATTACTATCTTGAATATGTATTGGATACAGTTAAGAAAACAGCTGGAAACGCTCCTAGCGACCACAACAACCTTTCTTACTTTGGTCGTTTGACATATAGCTTTGACAACCGTTACAGCATTCAGTTCAACGGTCGTCTCGACGCATTTGACTCTTCAAAACTTCCTTCTGATAAACGTTGGGGTAAATTCGCATCGTTCTCTGCTGGTTGGACAATCAGCAACGAAAGCTTCATTAAAGACAACATCAGCACAGATATTCTCTCATTCTTCAAAATCCGCGGATCTTACGGTAAGAATGGTAACATCAACGTACTTAGCGGTTATCCCTACGCTGCTGTAATGAAGTTGAATCAGCACTGGTATCAGTATACAGTAGATGGCATACGTTCTTGGGGTTCTGTTCCCAACGGTTTGCCCAACCCCAATCTTGAATGGGAGAATTCTAAACAGGTTAACATCGGTTTCGATGCTCGTTTCCTCAACAGCAGACTCTCTTTGAGCTTGGAATGGTACAAAAAAACTACCGATGGTCTTCTCGTAACAGTTACTCCTGTAATCGAGACTGGTGTAGGTACTACAGTTAAAAATGCCGGCGACGTTGAAAACAAAGGTATTGAAATGGAACTCGGCTGGAAAGACAAAATCGGCAGCGACTTCCACTATTCTTTGAATGCTAACATGGCTACTCTTAAAAACGAACTTACTGACCTTGATCCTACTGTACCTTATATTGCTGGTCGTGGTATCCAGGGCTCTCCTATCAACACTCGTTGTCAAATAGGTGAAACCTTGTGGTCAATGTTCGGTTACAAAACAGAAGGTGTTGACCCTGTAACTGGCGAAATCATTTACGCTGATACTGATGGTGACGGCACTCGTGGCAACGATGGTGACATCGCCTGCCTTGGTAGCGGTCTTCCCAAAGTTACCTATGGTCTCACACTCAACCTTGAATACAAAGGCATCGACCTCACAGTATTTGGTAATGGTGTTTGGGGCAACAAGATTGTTCCTGCTGCTTGGCGTGCTGACCGTCAATACTGTAACAACTACTCTTATTTCTATGCCAACGCTTGGTTCCCCAACAGTACATCTGCTAAATTCCCCAGAGTTGACAAATGGGATGAGAAAGCTTACGGTTCTGACCTTACAGTATTCGACGGATCTTACTTCAAGATCAAACAGATTCAGTTGGGTTACTCGCTTCCCAAGAGCATCGTAAGCAAAGCTTTCATGAGCAGCTTGCGTGCATACGTTTCTCTTGAAAACTTCTTCACATTTACTAGCTACATCGGACTTGATCCAGAAACTGCTTCTGCTAACAGCGGCAACGGTTTAGGCTTAGACTTTGGTACTTATCCTTCTGCTAAGCAGATTATTTTCGGTGTTAATGTTACATTCTAATTTTTAAAAAGAGTATAATTTATGAAAAAATATAATTATTTATTGTTGCTATCTGCTGTAACTGCTGCAACGGCTTTTACAAGCTGCAACGAAGATAGGTTAGATATTCCTCAGAAAGGTGTAGCCTCTATTGAGGATTTCTACCAGACCGACGCTGATGCTGAGTCTGCATTGGTAACAGTTTATTCCGACACTTACGACAACTACGCTTTCATGGGCGATGTTACCGGTTGGAACTACTCTCCTTATATTGCTCTTACTAACTGGATGGCCGATGATGTTGTAATGCCTGGATCAGGTGAAGGTGACTGCGAGCCTGAACGTCAGTATCACGATTTCCGTTTCAACACAGACCTTAATATTCTTGAGGCTGGTTACAAAGCCTTCTACCGTTCTATCCACAAATGTAACCTCCTTCTCAACAACACAACACCTGATACAGAAGTTAAGAAACGTTGTATTGCTGAGGCTCAGGTAATGCGTGCTTTCAACCATTTGTTGCTTGCTATCTATTGGGGTACTCCTCCGATTGTAACAACAGTGCTTACAGCAGAAGATTTTCCTGAAAATGCTGAATCTCAGCAAGCCGTTTTACAATGGGTTGTTGATCAGATTGATGAAGCTATTGCACTCAATGTTTTGGACAAAGCTAAACTTGGCGACAAAAATTCTCGTTACCACATCACTGAAGGTTTCGCTTATGCTGTAAAAGGCAAAGCTCTCCTTTGGAAAGGTGATTACGCAGGAGCTAAAACAGCTCTCAAGAAAGTTATCTCTTCTGGCGCTTACAAGCTCGTTGATGATATGGAGATTCTTGGTCACCACGCTGGTAAAGGTTGCGACGAAATCGTTTTCGAATTCAACCTTGGTGCTAATCAAGACGGTGTTACAAATCTTGGCAACCGTGGTATGGGTAACTACCCCTACTTGGTTAACTGGCGTTATGAGTTCTTCAAGGGTCTACAAGGTGCTGGTTCTGATCCACGTTTGAATATGGATGGTTGGGGTTGGATTTCTCCCTCTAAAGTGTGGGCTGAGGCTCTTATCGCTAACGATGGTATGGATTCTAAACGTCGCCAAGCTTGGATTAAGACTTACGAGGAGGTTCTCTACGACATCATTTGGCCTTCTGACGATCCCGCTACTTGGACACCTGGTAAAACCGATTTCAAGGCTAAAGATCCAAGCCGTGGTTTGAATCCCCAATTTGGTTCTCAGTATTACGGCTGTAGTGGCTATTTCCCCTGGAAAACCGTTATGCACGATCCTGCCGACAACAGTCACTTGAACTGGTGCGGTACTTGGGATGCTAACTATACCATTATGCGTTACGCAGAGGTTCTCCTTATGTACGCTGAGGCTTGCGCAAGAACAAGCGACAACGATGGTCTCCAGTACCTGAACGATATTCAGAATCGTGCAGGATCTCAACACATTTCTTCTTCTCTTACACTTCAAGAAGTTAAGAACGAAAAATGGTTTGAAATGTGGCAAGAAGGTTGTCGTGCTGTCGACCAAATTCGTTGGGGAGACATTGAGAATCTCAAAACCGCTGACCATACTATCTACATTCTTAAAGATGCTATGGATCAAGGTGCTGCTGAACACAAAGCTGTTATTACCGTTGACGCTGGTTCTACTTTCAAAGGCAAAGGAGCAGGTTTCAAAACTGGTAAAAACGAACTTCTTCCCTTCCCCTACAAAGTTCTTACTCTTAACCCAAGTTTGAAACAGAACCCTGGTTGGTAGTAGATTGCTGAATATTACTTAGGTAATATCTACCCTTTATAAAAATTGTCCGCCGCACTAAGTGCGGCGGACTTTTTTTATTATTTGATTACTTCGTCCATCATTACATCCCGTTCTTCGCTTGGTATTACTTCAAGAAATTGAAAATCAAAGCAAACCCCCATTTTATAGGCGTTGTGAAGTAGCGGCAATAGACGGTCGTAGTAGCCTTTGCCTCTGCCAAGACGTTGTCGGTGATGGTCGAAAGCCATGCCGGGGATGATGGCAAGGTCTATTTTGTGATAATCAGATATGGATAATAATTGTCCAGTGGGTTCTAAGATATTGTATGTGCCCACTTTCATTTCGCTAAAACCATTGAAATGCTTTAATATAAGATTATCTCCATCAACAACTGGTAGAACAACTGTTTTACCAGCGTTAAAAGCGGCAGAAATTAGCGGTGATACATCCACCTCGTCGGGCAATGGGCTGTATAATAATATGTAGTGTGACGCCCAAAACACGCCGTCGTCGAGTATCCATTCGCATATTTTATTAGATTGGCATTGTAGCTCTAATGTGGAGCAATTGGCTTTGCAACGGCGAATTTCGGCTCGTAGGGCTTTTTTATCCATTATGGTGGGGTAGAGGTTAGTACTTTTTAAACCAACTTGCAATCTTCATTTTGAGTACGCCCCATACGGCCTCGCCGAATATGCCTCCGCTCATCTTGGATGTGCCTTGCTTGCGGTCGGTAAAGATAATCGGCACCTCCTTGATTTTGAATTTCTTTTTCCAGGCTGTAAACTTCATCTCTATCTGGAATCCGTATCCTTTCATTTTTATCTTATCCAAATCAATGGCTTCCAATACTTTACGGGTGTAGCTTACGAAACCAGCGGTGGTATCCATAATCTTCATCCTAGTAACTATGCGCACATACATAGAGCCGTAGTACGACATCATGATTCGTCCCATAGGCCAGTTTACCACGTTTACGCCAGATATGTAGCGGCTGCCTATTGCCATATCATATCCGTCGTTGTAACAAGCGTTGTATAGGTTAATAAGGTCCTCGGGCGGGTGCGAAAAATCGGCGTCCATCTCAAAAATATAGTCGTAGCCATGTTCTATGCTCCATTTAAAGCCTGTGATGTAAGCCGTGCCGAGCCCGAGTTTGCCGCTGCGCTCTATAATATTGAGGCGTTCGGGAAACACTTTGATGAGATTTTTGACAATATCGGCAGTGCCGTCTGGCGAATTGTCGTCGATGATGAGTATGTCGAAAGGTTCGGGCAGTGAAAATACTACTCTTATGATGCTTTCGATGTTTTCTTTTTCCTTATATGTGGGAATTATTACTACTTTGTTTGACACGATCTCCTCTGTTTTAAAATTCAATAAATGTTTTCTGTTTTTTTATTATGCTGTGGTAGACAATGCTGCCATTGAATATTTCGTTGTGGTAATATTTTTTTGCCGTTTTCTTTAGTTTTTTGCGTTGCCTTATCAGTTTTGAAATTGACGCGTAAAAAGCCATGTGCGCTTTTAATACAGCAAGAAAGCATTTAATATGTAATTTGCAAAGATATACCGCAGCAGATGCGCCGTCTAATATCAACCTTATCCAAAGTATTGGTATAAGTTGTTTTGGTGGAAGATTTTTGAACATCATTTTCAGGCAGTTGCGGTAGTTGAGATATAGTTTTTGAGGGCTGCCTTGTTGTAGTGTAGCACCACCGAGGTGGTAGACTTCTGCTTCGGGGCAGTAGAGTATATCCATACCCATGTTTTTGATTCGCCAGCAGAGGTCAATCTCTTCCATGTGCGCAAAAAATGATTCGTCGAATCCGCCTAACTGCTTAAAAACAGAGGCTTTAACGGCTATGAATGCGCCTGTAGCCCAAAATATTTGGTTGCTTTTTACGCTGTTGTATTGTCCGTTGTCGGGTTCCACATGGTTGAGTATGCGTCCTCGGCAGAATGGATAGCCATAGCGGTCGATAAATCCGCCTGCTGCTCCAGCATATTCAAACATTTTTGGATCGCGTAGCGACTTGATTTTTGGCATTGCCGCAGCTGCGTTTGCGTTTGATTCCAACAACTCTATCAACGGTGTCACCGCATCTGAACGCAGTTCTATATCGTTGTTGCACAATACGTAATAATCGCTATCAATCTGTTGCAAAGCTAAGTTGTATCCTTGAGCAAAGCCGTAGTTTTTGTCGAGTTTTACAACCCTTATGTTTGGAAAATCTTCTGAAAGTATTTTTAGCGAATTGTCGGTGCTGTGGTTGTCGGCAACAATAATCTCGCAGTCAGTGCTTTGTGTATGAGTAATCACCGATGTGAGATACTGATTAAGCAGGTTTTCCCCGTTAAAGTTTAATATAACCACAGAAATTTTCATTACTATTTTTTCATATAGTAGTTTACCTTGTTGTAAAATTCGTCGAAAATACCCTCGCACGATGCAATAATCTCGCCGCCAAATATATAGTCGTTGCCGCCATTATAGTCGCAGACTTTGCCTCCTGCTTGTTCTACAATAAAGGCGCCAGCAGCCACGTCCCAAGGATGTAGCCCATATTCATAGAATGCTTCAAAACGTCCGCATGCTGTATATGCAAGGTCAGCTGCAGCCGAACCTAAACGTCTCATTCCGTGAGTGTTTACCATCATGTCGGCCATCGAGTTCATAAACTTGTCTTGGCGTGTGAAGTCGTAGTATGGAAATCCTGTAGCTATGAGCGAATCTTTGAGTTCGGTGCGCTTTGATACGTGTATAGGCTTTTGGTTGAGCCTTGCACCGCCACCTTCGTAAGCCGAAAAACATTCGTCTAATCCCACCTCATAGATAACACCCAACACTGTTTTGCCGTTTTCTTGGAGGGCTATGCTTATGCACACGGGGAAAATTCCGTGTATAAAGTTAGTAGTGCCGTCTAGGGGGTCGATAATCCAGTTGAACACCTCTCCGCGTTCGTTTCTGGTGCCCTCTTCTGCAATAAATCCGCTGCCAGGCACAAGAGCGGCGAGAGTTTCGGTTATCTCTTTTTCAGCAGTTTTGTCAACATATGACACAAAGTCGTTTTTGCCTTTTGTTTCAACTTTGGCTATGTCAAACATACTATGCTCTCGGCGTATGTAATCGCCCACTTTTTTAGCCGTCATTTCAACGGCACGGCATAAATTTTTATAATCCATTATTTTAGGTTATTGTTTTTCTATGATATCTGCTTTTATGTTAGGTATGTCTTCCACCGGCTTGGTTATCTCTTTTATCTTGTTGCGGTATTTCCAAGTGAGGAATGTTATGGTGAGCCCTGCTATAATCAGACAGGTTGCTATAATTTGTGCCTGAGTAATTTCCATGCCCAAAATATGGAATTTGTTGTTGACCCTTATCGATTCTATCAGCAATCTTTCAATGCCTTGCAGCGTAAGGTATATGCCAAACAACATTCCAGGAAAGATTATTTTCTTTCTGATAATCATTAATATACCAAAAATGCTTAGCATCATAAGAGTTTCGTAAAGCGAAGTGGGATAAACGCCTTCGGCAAGCACATGGCAATGTTGTCCACCACATTCTTCGATAGGAACTCCCTGATTGATAACGTTGTGCGGAAAATTGTAACTCCAAGCCCATTCGGGAAGCCAGCTCGGACACGGATTGTTGTTAACAACGCCCCAACAGCCGTCGCCAGAAATTTCACAGCCAAGTCGACCTAATGCATAACCCATTGCTATACAAGGCGATGCACAGTCTAATGTGTGAAACGAACTAATCTTGTTTTTTTTGAGGTAGAGCGCCCCGGCAGTACCTCCCACAATCAGACCACCGAAAAAAGTGAGACCGCTGAACGAGAAAAGTTCGCCGATAGGGTCAGCGAGAAATTTGTCGAAGTTTTCCAAGTTGTGGAATATTTTGGCGCCAAGAATGCCGAAAATGCCTGCTACAACAAGCAGGTTTCCAGCTAATTGGTGTGGCATTGTTTTCACAATCACAGTTTTGGGCTTATCTAGTTTGTGTTTGTTTTTGTCGTACCATGTGTAGCCTGCGGCAATGAGTCCGCAAATAATGCCACCAGCCCAACTACCCCTCGACGACAAAAGAAACTCTTGTGCGTTGTTGGCAAATTCGTGGTAATTAAATATTACAGCCACCAATTTGTAACATATAATAAAGGTGATGAAAAAAGACGTGGCAAGTTCAAGCGGGGTAGCTTTTTCGCCCACTTTTTCTACCTTGTATAATGCGCACATCAACCCTTCACGCTCCTTGCGTTGGTATTCTAATTTCATAATAAACGCGGCAGTAACAAAAGCCAACGCCACAAAAAAGCCGTAGGTTTGTATCGGCAGTGTTATGTTGCACCCAAAAACGTCGTTGAAAAAATCGCTCAGAGTGGCGTAACTAAGTAATGTAAGTTTCATTTTTCGTATTTAAAATAATGTGTAAAAGTAGTAACAATTTTTGCAAATGGCGCATTGTTTAATAAAAATTAACGGTTTGTTTAAACCGTGTGGCTAAAAAATTTGTTTTTTCAAAAAATATGTGTAACTTGCCCAATATTTTAAAACGCATTACAGCAATGGAAAATCAAGCAGCAGGGTGGTTGATATTGCATACCGAAGGCAAAGAACCACAGAGTTTTACACTAAAAGAGGGGCGAAACCGTATAGGTCGCAAAACTTCGCAAAATTTACCCGACGTATACCCCGAGGGCGATTTATTTGTGAGCAGAAACCACGCAGTTCTTGTGGTTAAGAAAAACGAACGCTCTGAGTATGAGTATATTATAGCTGATAACGCTGAAATTCAAGGCAATCCGAGCCTCAATGGTACCTATATTAATGGTAACTCTGAACGTCTCGGCGATAAGCCTATGAAACTCAAAGACGGCGATACTATACAGGTGGGTATTACTAAGTTTGTGCTTAAGACCGCAGCAGTGGCTATTAACGCCGAAGACGCTATTAAACTTGCTACTAAGTTGGATTATACCAATACGGTAGAGTTTGAAAGTTCGATAGCTGTGCTTCGCAAACGGTGCTAATATCCTTTTAAACAATTAGTTGGCAATGGTAAAAAAAATATTTGCTACTGTCTGTGCCATTATTATGTGCAGTTTTGCCATAGCACAGACCGCTGTGATTTCGGGAAATGCCAAAAGCTACGCTGGCGACACTTTATGTATGTACGCCGTAACTGACTATATATCAAATACCGAGATACTTGTCGCTACCGCACCTGTGAGTGCCGATGGCGATTTTGTTTTTAAAATTCAAGGCGTTGACCACACGTTTATGGCGTATATCGACCTTACTGTATTTAAAGGTGTGGTGATTGTGCAACCTAAGGCCAATATTACTATTGGATTACCAAAAAAACAACAACTTGCCATTGAAGACCGTCTGAATCCATATTTCAAACCCGAAAAATTTTATGTGTTTAGCTCCAGTGCTTCGCTCGACAACCTGAACAATGCTATTCCGATGTTTGACCGTGAGTACAATCTCGCTCTCAACAAGGTTTATTATTCGTTTCAAGGTGTCTCCAAGGCATACGTAGATAGTGTGGAGGCCAAGATTTCTGCAGCTGTTCCTGCCAGCGACAAGTTTTTTACCGACTACCGCGAATACAAATTTGCATTGTTTGACCATACTGCCTACCGTCGCAACAAAAACGATATTTTGCAAAAACTCTTTACTTCGCGCGAGGTGCTTGTTCATAATCCCGCTTACAACGAACTTTTCGACGAGTTGTTTGTGAATCCTCTTTCGGGTGGAAAAACTTCTGTAGTGAGTGTACAAGGTTTATATACAGGCATTTACGATAAGAGTTACAATTCTTTGAAACGTATGCTACTTACCGACCCTGTTTTTTCGGCAAACGACCGTCTTGTTGACTATGTGATTCTTAAAGGTTTGAACGACAGCTATTATGCCGACACTTTCCCGAAAGAAAATCTCGTGGCTGTGGCAGATTCGTTTGCAGTGATGTCGAAAAACGTTGATTTGCGCCCAATTGCTCAAAGATTGTCTGAAAAGTTTAAAAAACTTTTGTTGGGCTATGCCGCTCCTGATTTTAGTTTGAAAGATTCTAAGGGAAATGACTTTACCCTCAGTGCACAAAATAAATTTGTGTATATATCTTTCTTTAATCCAATGAGTTATACCGCTCAGTCGGAATTTGAGCTACTCAAAAAGATTCGCTCTGAATTTAAGCCAGATGTATTGCAGATGGTGACAATATTTGTTGCTCAGGATTATAGCGAAATGGAGCAGTTTTTGGCAAAAAATCCCGATTGCATATGGCCTGTGGTTTGGTATAATCACAACACCAAATTGTTGAAAGACTACAATATAAGGGCTTATCCTACATATTATATGACAAGTCCCGACGGCAAACTGGTGATGAATCCGGCTCCTGCACCTACCGAATATTTTGAGCCTAAGTTTGCCAACCTTGTCCGCGATTGGAAAATAGAGCAGACTCGCCGTCAATATCGCGACGATAACAAATCTCTGCGTTAACATCTTAACTATTAACTGCTTGAAATGCTTGGTTTTTTAAAACAGGGACTATCGAAATATCAAAAGTCGAAACTCAACAAGATAGTTGGGCAGTTTCTCTTTTATTCTACCATTATTACATTTTTTACTACGGTTTACGAGTTTGGTTTTCTTGATGAAACCACCGACACAAGCCTTTTGCACGATTATTACTACATATATCTTTTGGTATACTTTTTCAGTTTTTCTACACGCATTCCGTCGATGTTTGAAAAAAAGAGCAAGATATACCTTATTATTATACGCATCCTACTTTTTGCGTTTTTGATTTTCTATTTTTTCAATGTAAAATTCCTGTTCGACGCTGTGGATTATCACGGGTGGTTTTACCGGCTTATTACAAGTCCAAACCTCGTGTATGTGCTGATTATCAGTATTTTCTTTATTGAGGTCAGCAAGTCTACATTCAAGGTTTTGGTGTTTAACGTTACGCCAGAGATACTTTTTGCCCTGAGTTTCATTATATTGATATTTATTGGCGCGGGATTGTTGATGATTCCCAACGCCACTGTTACACGTATCAAATTTGTTGATGCGCTCTTTATGGCAACTAGCGCCACAAGTATCACAGGTTTGCAGTGCATCGACTCTGCCGTGGGCTTTACTTCCTTGGGGCAAGGTATATTATTGGCACTCTTGCAGATAGGCGGTTTGGGAGTTATGACTTTCACTTGCTTTATTGTATATTTCTTTAGGGATACAAGTTCGTTTAAGGCTGGTGCTATGCTTGGCAATATGACTGGTACTGAGCGTCTTGGCAATGCCTTCGCCACTATTCTCAAAATTGTTGCCTATACGTTTACAATTGAGGCTATCGGTGCTTTATGTATCTTTTTTTCAATAAGATACGATGACGGTTTCCCCGCTATGTACGACAAGGTATCGTTTGCAGTTTATAACGCCATTTCTGCATTTTGTAATGCAGGCTTTACAACTATTCCTGGTAGTATGACCTCCGACCTTGTGGCGCACAATTATTCGCTTAAAATTATTATTGCATTGTTGGCTATACTTGGAGGCGTAGGTTTTCCAATACTTATGAATTTGCAAGACTCTGGATCAAAGTTTTTGGTAAATCTTAAGAATTGGATTTTCGGCAACATCGACTTTATGTTTCAACTTCCGTCTACTGCTATCCGGCGCACTATCAATAAGATATTCCCTTTTGCAAAACTTTCGCTGCCGGCATACCCTCGCAAATTCAGATTTCATTTAGGTTGGAAGGGAGTTGCCTTTGTGCACCTGCCTCGCGTGGTAAATGTAAACACCAAACTTGCTACCATAGTGTCGATTGTGCTTTTAGTGTTTGGCACGGCATCGTTTTTCGTGCTTGAATACTACAATTCGCTTACCGCTCACGAAGGTTTCTGGTATAAACTTGTTGACTCGTTTTACTATTCGGTGATGCCTCGTTCGGCGGGTTTCAACGATAGCGACCTTTCGCTTTTCCGTATTCCTACATTGCTGATAATGATGTTTTTGATGTGGGTGGGAGCCTCGCCGGTTTCAACTGGTGGCGGTGTCAAAACCACCACATTCGGCGTGGCTTTGCTTGATATTTTCAGTATTCTCCGTGGTAAAGACCGACTTGAGATTTTCTGTCGCAAAATTGCCAACAGTACTGTGCGTCACGCATTTGCAGTGATAATGATTTCGCTCGCCGCATTGGGCGTTGGTACGTTTTTGCTTGTGATTTTTGAGGAAAACAATCCCGACGCCACACTGCTCAACCTTGCTTTTGAGAGTACTTCGGCGTATTGTACCTGCGGACTTAGCATGGGCATCACGCCCGAACTTAGCGCACCAAGCAAATATTTGCTTTCGTTCTTAATGTATCTTGGCAGGGTGGGGGCTCTCACTATTGCAGCGGCGTTCTTCACCAAGGCTAAATCGCAAAAATATATGTATCCAAAAGAAAAAGTTTATATAGGCTAAAATATAGGTTATGAAAAAATATATTATCGTAGGACTTGGCAATTTTGGCTCGTCGCTGGCAATCAAACTTACCAATGCCGGCAATGAGGTTTTTGGCGCAGATTCGATTCTGAGCCGTGTTGACGCTATTCAAGAAAAAATCACGTCGGCGGCCATGCTCGACTGTACCGATTTCAACGCTATAAAATCGGCTTTGCCTTACAAAGATTCCGACTGCGTGATTGTGGCTATTGGCGAGGATATTGGTGCGTCTATTTTGGTAAATGCTACTTTTAAGCAGTTGAATGTGAAGCGTATAATGAGCCGTGTGATTTCCGAAACTCACCAACGTGTGCTCGAAGCCATTGGCATCACCGAGTTTGTGCATCCCGAGGAGGAAACCGCATCGCGCCTTACCGAGGTGTTGAGCCTCACTGGCGCAATGGACGTTTACAGCCTTTTCGACAAGCACAAGGTGGTGGAGGTGAAACTCCCCGAACGTTATTTTGGTAAAAAGGTGATTGAAACCGATATTCGTCAGAAATATCATCTCAACGTGCTTACTGTTATCAAGAAAGTGCAGCACAAAACCCTTCTCGGCAAGATAAAAGAGAAGCAGGAAGTGCTCGACTACGTTACGCCCGACACCATTCTCGAAGTGGGTGATATTATTGTAGTGTTCGGAAGGTCAAGCGATTTGAAAAATTTTGTGAATGATTAGCCTGCGGTTTATTTCATTGTATTTACCCAGCCCATCCACACCAATCTGTCGCCGTGCAAAGTATAGTCGGTGTTGTAAACTGTTATAAGATAGTTGTTTTCGGTATTGTACCAACTACCGTCGGGATATTCTAATGTGCCATCTGTGTGCTTAATAATATAGGTGTAGTTGTAGAGACCCTGTTTTAATAGCATAGAACAGCGGTATAATCGTTCGCGCGAATCGTAACTCATCTTGTTGGAGGAGTCTCCAAAACTATAGTTCGACAGCGCTCCAAAAACATACACATCGCCATCGGGCAGCTGCGGATATTTTAGCCTAAAGTCTACTTCTATGTAGTCGGATTCCACATCGCGGTCAAATCCTCGGTCGTTTTTGATGTAGTATTGCCCATTTAAATCCTCTTGAAATGAATACGATACGTCGGTAGGGTAGTGGGGGGTGAGTGAGTAGTGGTACATACCGTTGCGAAATTCAATTTTGTCGATGCCTAAAGCCTTGAAATTTACATCTTTGGCATCGAAATATAAATATTCGCTGCCGCCGTCGAATATATTTTCTCCTTCGTTGTGGTGGAAACGAAGATTGTTGGCGTCGGTAAAGTTGTATTCCAACTTGTGGCGGTGGTCTACGTCGCCGTTTTGCATCACATACACTTTTAAGAATCCCGCAGCATTTGAAATTCGTTCGCGACTATTGTCGACATTAACCTTAACTTGTTGACCTGTAATAGAATATTCGGCAAGGAACGGACGCTCAATTTGTGCGTCTACCTTTAATCTTGTTTCGGGTTCGGCTATCATAAATTTCTTTTGCAGAATTACCTCGTTGGGATTGCTCTCGTCGAAGATAGTTATCAGATAGTTGCCGCTGATTTTTAACTTTACATCTTCGTTTGGAATATCTATTATATAATGTGTAAACACGCTGTGTGTGTTGAACGAATTTCGGTAATTGTTGATACTGCGGCTGTCGAACCCTTCTGCAAACTCGTAAAAATCCAACTCGTCGGGCTCAAAGGCAGCATTGCAGTGCCTGATAGAGTATGCCAAACGGTGGTAAGGGTCGTCCATAACGTCGAAACTGAGGGTCAGGCTCTCGCCAAGTGTGCAAACGGGCATTCCCATTTCGGTGCCTGTTTTCCTAAACTCCACTGTCTTGATGTTTTCGTTGGCAAATTCATTTGTGGTTTGCGCCGTTGCCACGTTTGTAATGAGCAACAGAGATGCGGCAAAAATTTTTTTCAGTTTCATAGCGTCATTTGTTTTTTCTGCAATATCTTTGCAAAGGTTAATAAATTTTTTGAATTACAAAAAAATGAAGATAGTCTGCGACAATAAGGTTAGATTTTTAGGCGATGTGTTCAATGGCGTTGCCGAAACGGTTTTGGTTCCGGGACGCGAAATCACTCCCGAAATAGTAAAAGATGCCGATGCGTTGATTGTACGCACCCGCACCAACTGCAACGAACAATTACTGAGCCAATCTTCTGTAAAGTTTATCGGCACAGCTACAATTGGTTACGACCATATCGACACCAATTACTGCAAACAAAACAATATTTTTTGGACCAATGCTCCCGGATGCAATTCTGGCTCGGTGTGTCAATATATTATGTCTGTATTGGTTTGCTTGTCGGAAAAATACGGCATTGACCTTAAATCAAAGACCCTTGGCGTGATAGGAGCGGGGCACGTGGGTGCAAAGGTGGTGAAAGCCGCCAAACTTTTGGGTATGAACGTTTTGGTAAACGATCCGCCATTGGAGTTCTCTGGCTATAGTGATTTTGATTTCTGCTCGCTCAATTATCTGCTGCAAAATGCTGACATTGTGGATATTCATGTTCCGTATTCTACTTCTGGTAAATTTGCCACACACCATCTTTGCAATCATGATTTTTTGAACTCAATGTCCGATGGTTCAATTCTTATTAATTCGTCGCGTGGTCCTGTGGCCGATAATTCCGCTTTGTTGTCGGCATTAAACAGTGGAAAACTTTTAACAGCAGTGCTCGATGTGTGGGAAAACGAGCCAAATATCAACCTTGAACTGCTCAAGCGTGTGTTTATCGGCACTCCTCACATTGCAGGCTATTCGGTAGACGGCAAGGCTAATGCCACTATGCAGATTGTTAGAAGTTTGAGCAAGTTTTTCAATCTTGGCTTAAATAATTGGGTTCCAGACACTTCGGAATATCAAGGAATGAGCCTTGATTATGCTCACATTGCTGATTATAAGGCTGTAATTGACTCTTATAATGTTCTTCAAGATAGTTCAAATCTAAAATCCCAGCCCGAAAAGTTTGAATATTTGCGCGAAAATTATCCTGTTCGTCGCGAAAGCCTGTAGACTTATGTGCAAAAAAAAAACGAACCTTACAAGTGGTCCGTTTTTGTTAGGTTAAATTCAAAATAGTTTTAGGTATGTTTGGCCTTAAAGTGTCGGTTCGGTAAGGCGCAATAAAAAAAATAGTTTTGTTAAGTTTGTTTTCATTATTATGACACTTCACTTACTCAATACCCTAAGCAAAAAACGTATAATTTGTGATTTTAATAATAAAAGTGCTGATTTATAATTATATAAATTAATCACCAAAACGCCACAAAATACCAAATTTAAAATGGAAGTCGGTGATTGGATAACAATCGGTAGCAGCATAATAGTCTTTAATCATACCATCGTTGATATGTTCCCACTTGAAAAACATGAGCACACCTTTGATTTTCATGTTGAAAAAAGCGTTGATAATAGGATAGTTGCCAGCTTTTAACTCAGCCTTATCGCCGAGAGGGTAGAAAACCGATGTGGCAGGGCTGTATCCGTATGCGTCGTACTCGCTTGAATATCGTACTTCGCCACCTATCTGGGTCAGCAGCACTTTGGGAACGAGGAAAAATTCAAAATATGTGGAATGGTATAATGCAAAATCGGGCAGGTTGAGAATTTCGTTTTTGTCGGAATGTTGCCACACAAATCTATTGGCAAATCGTACGTGCCACACAAAGAAGTCTTTAGTAATTTTTACCGTTTGCACGGTAATATTGCCATTGTCTTGCATTGGCACTGCTTTGCTGTTGAAGTATATGTAATCGGTAAGCATATAGTTTGATGCCGACACCTTGAAATGCCATTGAGGCATACCGAATTCCGCACCTATTCTAATAATTTTGCTTTTTGAAAACTTGTTGTCCCACTTGAAATTGTTGCTAGAATAGTGTTTTTCAAAATATGTTGGCTCAAGATTGTAAAAATCCACCGATGCGTCTAAATAAGCGTTAACGGTATCGCTGTTATGTTTAAAAAGTTTGTATCCGAGTTTGCCGTTCAATTCAGTGTCGCCTGATTTGGCGCCAGTTAAGTATTGTTTGAAATCACCGCTCAGATATAGGCTCCGCGATTTGTTTTTAAATATTCCTGCCTCAAAAAACGTGTTTTGATTTTGTTCTGAATAGTTTTTTTCAATATAGTTGGCAAGGTTGTGATAGGTTTCGTGCTCAATACCAATTGCGCCTCTGATACCTGGCGAAAATCCCATAAGCTGACCTTCACAAATTTTCAGCTGAAATTTGTTAGTTACTCTTCTAAAGAAAATGGAGTCGTAAGTGGCTGGTACATTTTGGTAAAAATGATCAAAAACCGTAGAATCCATATCGCCGTCGGTGTAAGAGCGGAACTGTTTTTCAAAGTCGAATGTATAGTTGAAGGCAATTCTTGGTGTGTAGATTTCGGTGCGGGTGGAGTCGTTGATGATTTTAAAATCGGTAGTACCCAACGAATATTCGCTTACAAGTCCCCAATGACGGTAGCCCCAGTAGCTGTCACTTTTGTCCATCTTGGTGTTGAAGCGTTTGTTGTTGAGGTCAATCGAATCTTTTAGAATACCGCCGTTTTCCTGAATTTGAAATTTGTTGAACTTATAAAAGGTGTATAGGCTGAAATGCTTGCCTCGGTAGCTGATGTTTGGGGCAAACGACACTAGCCTTGTTTGCTGATGCGACAGTCGGCCAGCGCTACCGTCTAACTTTATGTTGAACGCCCAATTGAATTTGCTGTTAACGTTTTGAGTATGAGTAAAATCCACAATCTGTTCTTTGCGAGATTTGGGCGCGGTAACATAATAAAGCCAAGTGTAAGGATGGTTTACTTGATAATATTTGGTCTTTTCTGGAACGTTCCAAAAGTCGTTGAGCGAGTTGAAAAATATTATGGAGTTCCACTTGTTGATAGGCCTGTCGTCAAAAACATTTGAAATATATGGCGACGCCATATTTCCGAGGTTGGTGGTGGATATTGATTGCTTTTCGTTTTTGTCGTAAACTTGAAAGAGATGGAGTGCAGTGTCCTCGTCCAATTTGTAATCTACTGGCGAAAGGTCTTTGCCGAGAGTCCATACGTTTACTTTCATCGGATAATCATCTTTCTTTTTCTCCTTTTTAGTTTTCTGGGTTTGAGCCTGGGCTACGCCAGATACCAGTACCAAAATCATTAGTACAATCACCCCTTTGCCAGTGGCTATCATTTTATTTATGTTGCAAAATAACTTCATGTCAGTATGATAAAACAAGCCGTATCTTTGGCGGCAAATTTTTTTGCAAAAATAAGGTTCAATATTCAAATCGTCAAATTTATACGCCTATAATCGTGAAAAAAAATGTATAATTAATCTTAATAATCTCTGTTTTTGTAATAATGACGCTTGTAATATCCAATAAATCAATCTGATGAAAATTATTACAAAAATCTTTTCAAAAAAATTTGCATAATACATATTAATCTGCTTAACTTTGCACCCGAAAAAATTGGCCGAGGTAGCTCAGTTGGTTAGAGCATCGGATTGTGGATCCGAGGGTCATGGGTTCGAATCTCTTCCTCGGTACTAGTTTTTTAAGGTCGCCATACGGCGACCTTTTTTTTTGCTATTGATATTTTTTTTGTCAAAATTTTGAAATTATCAAAATATAGGTTACATTTGTAATCTAAACTATTATTTTTTCTGACCGAGATGAAAATTTTAAATTTGGCTTTGGCAATAGCCGCACCCGCTTTGATGTCGGTAGCTTTTTTACCGACAGAAAACTTGCCTTCGATTTCTAACAATGTATTGTATACCAATAACATAACCATACTAAAAGGTTCTTTTAGACTTAGCTCTCAACCATATTACGATTCGCTTTTTAGCAAAGCTGATCGTAAAAAACTAGCCAAGGCAGAAAAGCTCCGCTCCAAGTGTGAAGACATCCTTTTGGAAAAAGCCGCTCTTGAAACGGAAGCCAACGATTTGGAGCGTGAGGGGGACAAATCATCTAAAACTTTGAAAAAAATTACTAAACTTCGCGCTAAAGCTGCCAGCAAAGAACTCGCAGCCCTCAAATCTTTTGAAACAGCATCTGCCACATTCAAAGATATTTACACTGCCGAACTTAAAAACAAGATTGTTGACACTTCGTCGGCTCGTGGTAAGGCTGCCTATGCCCTCGCTCAACAGGCTAACGAACTATACGCTCTTACCGAGAACGAGAAAAAGACAGTGAATACCGAAAACGCATTGACTATTTACCGTTCAATGTATAACAAATTGGATAAAGCAGTTGAAAACCAAGAACTTGCTTTCGCTATTCTTAAAAACGACCCCTTGGTTGATTACACCCAATATCTTTCGCCTACTAATTCAAAACCGGTGTCTGACCCCAAGGTTGTCGCCTCCAAAGACGAACAGCCTGTTTTGCGTGCTCCTCAGCATTACGATTTCAATACAGATGCAAATATTTACCGTATTCGTTACAACGAATTTGTTGATAGTTTGAAGGTTAGCGATACCGACCGTGCAGCTATGCAAAAACAGTTTGACGCCGAAAACAACGCTTCACAGCTGATGCTCAAGGCTACAAATCTCGGCATTAAGGCCGATTCGTTGCGTATTTTTGCATCTGAGGCTCTCACCATTACCGAAACAGAGTATTATAGTCAACTTGCCCAAGAAGAGGAACTTAACGAATGTTCTTCGCTTGTTTCGGCTGTAACACAAGAGGTGAAAACTAACAATGCACTTTTTGAACTTTACGAAAAATATATTCCCAAAATCCGTAAAAATAATCCCACCGCCAAAGCTTATGAAGATCAGGCTGTTAATCTTTATAATATGTCAAAATCTTACGAGACTTTTGCAGCCAATAAGTTTAGCAAGGTGGAAAAATATACATCTCTTTCTGCTGGAAACGAAATTAAGCTTCAGTCCATAGCCTGTATGGAAAACGCCATTGCAAGCTATCTAGGAATGCCGCTTACTTCCGACAAACATATTGCTGCCTCTGTAATGGATCATTCCGACGGAGTACCAATGGATATGCCAATGGTGGCTGAGCCAGAAAAACCTACTACTGCCCAGCCTTCTGCGCCCGCCAATCCCACTGTTAACAATCCTAAGGCGCAACCAAAAGATACCGTGGCAACAAGCAAACCAAAACAAACTGCCAAAACTACCACCACTCCTAAAACCACCACCACTCCAAAAAATACCAGTGGCAATACCAGTGGCGCTAATAAGCCAAAAGCAACTACTTATCCCGTTGCCAAAGTTCCTGTATCTAATTCAAACGCTCCAGCAGTTTCGTCGTGGTACTATACCAAAGAGGATCAGCGTTTAAGACCATACACATATCCTTCGGGAACGGTGTTTACCGTTGAAACTGGCATTTACAAAGAGATGCCCGAACCGGTGGAGTTTCCTGCAGTTAATGTATTTGTAGCCGAAAAGCTTAAAAATCAGAACTATATGCGCTATTACCTTGGTTCGTACAAAACATACGATGCAGCTCTTGCAGCTCAGGCAATGGCTAAAAACGGAGGCTATAAATCGGCAGTGGTTTCTGCATTTGTTAATGGTAAAAAAACTAACGTGAATACTGCAAAGGCTTCTGCCGAAAAGCAATCGGGATATCAGGCGCAAGTTCAAAGCGAACTTCGCGACCTGAGTGCTTACCAACAGCAGTTTGCTCCCCAACCAGAACCCATTCAGATAGCACAATCTACTGGCACTACCGACGCACAACCTTTGTCTACTATATCTGGAACAGCTTATGCAGTGCAGATTTCGTCGGTGCCCACGCTGCTCACCAAATCTTCGTTTAATGTTAACCAACTCTTCTACGACCAAAACAACGGTGGTCTTTACCGCTACTACACAGGTGTTTCCACCGATTTTAGCATTGCCAAAGCCAACCTCCAGACAATGAAAGCTTGTGGCTATGAAGATGCTTACATTATTAAAGTGTCGAACGGACAAAATGCAGGTCCTATTGCTTCGTCTAATCCTCAAACAGCGTCAAACAAAACCGTTTACCGTGTGCAGATAGGAGCATACAAATCGGCTTTGTCGAAAGAGGTTAAAAACAAGATGGACAAACTTAAGAAATCTTACGCTGTTCATACATCGAAGAGCGGAGAATACACCGTATACACCGTTGGTGATTGCGACACGAGAGCGCAAGCTGACAACCTCAGAGCAAATCTTGTGAAACTGGGATACACCGAGTCGTATGTGGTTACATTTATTAATGGAGTAAAACAATAAATATCATTGTCTTATGGACTATTTAGGCTTTTTATTAGCGTTAGTTTTTGTATTGGTATCGGTAGTTTTGGCCACGATTTTGCTAAAAGATCGCAAAACTAAATTCTCGAAATCGATTCGTGAACTAGGCTATCATGTTTTTGGCAATCCTTATTACAACAAGGCTAAAGAATTAGAACCTGCTGAGCGTGAACGTCTTGTGGCTGTGTTGAAATGCGCAAGAGATTACACTATCAATATAGATTTTAAAGAGGCCATCGAAATAGCCAAATGCAAAAAAATAACTAATATTGAGCTGTTTATTTATAGTTATTATATTATAAATCAGGTGGATGCAAGCTTTTCTTTGGAAATGTTGCGTAAGGTGGCTGAAATTTTGAAACAAAACGCCGACGATGCAAAACTTAAAGAGGAGCAAAATTCCGACTCTGCCGACAAATCTAAGAGCGACCAGAAAATACGTCAGAATGTAGAAACATTTGCACGAAGCTGGGCCGACCAGATAAATGCCGACCTTAAAATAAGTTACGAAACCGCTTTGCGTTATATCAACGACAAGAAAGATTTTAGCCAATTGGTAAGTCTCGATATTATGGCTAAAAACGAGGGTCTCGACATCGAAGAACGCCCCCTAATCAACCAAATCGACGAAGAAGGCCTCAAACTTATAATCTATGCTATGATTCGCGCCAACAGTGCAGGCATTTTCCTCGATGACGAAAGTAGTTACCGAATCAACAAGGTGCAAAATATCAACGAGTACAAAGACGCCTTTAAGATTACTACCACCTTGCTCAAAAACCTCTATAAAAACTATCACCGCGACGTTACACGTTTTACCAATGCTATGATTAGGGCGCACAATGCTCAGTTGTGGCTTAATTTCTCTGAATCTGATCTTTATGCTCTTTCTGATGATGATTTCGACAATCTTATTTCTAACCTTATTAAGGCAAAGAATAGTGGCATTACCATTGATCCTAAGGATTTGATTCTACACAATGTTTCAGGCGAACAGATGAACAATCTTATCTCCGCCATTATCAAGGCAAAGGCTTACGGACTTTCGGATCAGCTTAATTTCAACGAGCTGATGCGTTATCATGTAACCACAGGTTCTGACGTTATGAAATTTGTGAAATCGCTCCGTTTTATCAGAGAAAATGGTCTTGACTTGGAGATTACAAAAGACGACCTTATAGAATATTCTCGACCCGATGCCGATATTTACGACTGTGTTCAGTCTATGAAGATTGCTTCCGAGCTGGAAGCCACCGAAACCGAGAATGGTATCACCCGTCGTATGGTTAAAAAACATTTCTTAGAGTTCGGTAGAGTGCTTGAAACTATTAAGAGTATTCGCAAGGCCCGTAAAGCTGGATTATCTATTGATATGGTTCTTGCAGGTAAGATTATTCGGTCGGGCAAATATTCCTCGTTAGACGAAGCTATTTCGTGGGCATTGAAACCTCAGGTTGTGGAGGTAAAAGATTGTTTGACAATAGTTTGTAAGTCTGGCGTACAAATCACTCCAAAAATCAATATTACTGTGCGAGGCAAGATGGAACTCATTTTTGTTGGTTACGGCCTCGACATTCTTGGTAAACGCATCAATGAGGCTGTTGTTACTAAACTTGAATCGTTCGACGACCATGAGTCGATACTCAAAAACTTGTCGCCCATTTCGCACGAAGTACTCAAGATGATTAATGAGGAGGAGGAAAAACGCGAAATCAAGACCAATCCCGAACGTGCAACCGAAACTCAGCTTAACAAATATTGCGCTTATCAGCTGTTGGACGTAAATATTTACGATATTATTATTGGCCAAAATATTAAGTCTGAACTAGAACTTCGTCAGGCTGAAATTCAGAGCCGCAAACGCATTATTCAAGCCGAAGCCGACCGTGCCAAGGCCGAGGCCGACCTGCGCATTGCTATGGTGCAGCAGTATAAAGACGGCACAAAACCTAATTTCAACGAACTTCACAAGGCTAATCTTTTGAACGAGAAACCAAAGTCGATTGAAACAGGTTACGAAAAGGATGAATAAATTTTATTATATTTGCTAAAAAAAATATAGTAAATTACTATTAGTAAAGTAAATTATATATATATTTGTGACTTAATTGATTAATATACTACTCAAAATTAGTGCAAGATGACTAAATTTATTTATACTATATGTTTGATTTTCACGCTGTTATTTGTTCAGTCGTGTACTATCAACGACAATGAAGACCGCTATCAGGATATTCAGATTTCGGAACTAGTAACTGATGATGTGAGCGAAAACCCAACTCTTTCTGCAGAAGGTAGTGTGTGGGACACAATTTTGGTGGTGCTTATTGCATTGGTGATAGCTGCGTCGGTGGTCTACTTTTTTATAGCATTGGTACCGTTGAAACTATGGTTTCAGGCTCGATTGTCAAAAGTGCGGGTGTCGTGGTTTTTGCTTATCAAGATGAAATGGCAGAATATTCCTCAGTCAAAAATTCTTTACTTGCTTGTTAAGGCACAAAACGCCCACCTTAGCCTCGATCCAAAACAGCTTTGCGACCACTATCTTGCAGGTGTGGATATCAATGTGGTGGTTGACACCCTTATCCGCGCAGGTAACGCAAAACTTAAAATTTCGGTTGAGGAGATGGCTCAGCAGTATCTTGCCAAGGTTGACGTTACTGCTATTATTCATGCGCTTATAATGGCTAAAAACGCCAAAATAAATGTAGATGTTACCGAACTTGCCGCTTATTACCTTGCTGGCGTAAATGTTATCGACCTTATTAAGGCTAAGATTGTGGCCGACAACTCTGGTTTCAGCATTTCGCTCAACGACCTTAAAGAGCACTATTTGGCTGGTGGTAACCTCGAAAAGACTATCGAAGCCTATATTTCAGCCAAGAAAGCTAGCCTGCCCGATTTCGAGTTTAAGGATATTGCCGCTATTGACCTTTCTAACCTTGATGTGGTAGAGTCGGTTAAATCAGCTATTACTCCTCGTGTGGTGGAAACCGATGGTGTGCGTGGTGTGGCTCGCGATGGTGTTGAAATCACTATGAAAGTGAAAGTTACTATTCGTTCGCATATCAAAAACATCATTGGTGGTGTGAGCGAAGAAACCGTGCTTGCTCGTGTTAACGAGGGTCTTGCCACACAGATTGGTCTCGCTAAAAGTCATAACGAAATATTACAAAACCCTTATCTTGTTGCCGACAAGGTTGAAAATGCCAACCTTCATGAAAGTTCGGCATTCGAGATTCTTTCTGTCGACGTTTCGGATATTAAGGTGGGCAACGATGTGGGCGCAGGACTTAAATCTGTGCGCGCTAAGGCTATGGCCGAAGAAGCTCGTGCCGAACTTATCCTCGCCGAAGAAAAGGTTCAAAAAGCTATGGCTTCGGCTTTCCTCGACGGCAATCTTTCTATCAAAGATTACACCGACATCAAGAACAAACAAGCCGACACCCTTATGCGTCAGAGTTTTGCCAAAATGGATGAATCGGGCAACCAGCTTACAAAGGAGGATATTCTTGAGTCGGAAGATGCTATTCCATCAACTTACGACGAGGAAAAGAAGGAGCAGGACTAATTATTCCAAACTAAACATTCCCGCATAAAAAAACCTAATGCTCGTATTCACTACGAGCATCAGGCCAACAACTTTAAATTTTAAGAATTTGAGAAAAAGTGGGAGTAACAGGATTCGAACCTATGACCCTCTGCTTGTAAGGCAGATGCTCTGAACCAGCTGAGCTATACTCCCGTTGTCTAACGGTTTTAATTTCAATTGTAAGTTTCCAATTTTGAATTATCTACTTCCAATATTTTAGTGGGAGTAACAGGATTCGAACCTATGACCCTCTGCTTGTAAGGCAGATGCTCTGAACCAGCTGAGCTATACTCCCGTTGATTGACGGTTTTAATTATTGATTGTAAGTTTCCAATTATGAATTTTCTACTTCCAATTATTTGGTGGGAGTAACAGGATTCGAACCTATGACCCTCTGCTTGTAAGGCAGATGCTCTGAACCAGCTGAGCTATACTCCCGTTAAAAAGAACGTTTTTTGCTTTTTGCGCTGCAAATGTATAGGTAATTTTTGTAACTGCAAACTTTCTGCGCTATTTTTTTACACTTTTTTATGTTTTTTTTACAAAGAACTGATTAATGGCATTTTATCATACTCACTTAATTTTGTTGTAAAGCAATTTTCTATGCCTGTATGCGTTTTACTTGGTATTTAATAAAAGTTTTTTTTTATGAGAAAGATTCTATCAGTTTTAACAGTCCTATTCCTGTTTTCATCGTGCGGGAAGGACGAAAATGACGAAACCTATTCCGACATCGATGATACTCCTTCTGCTAAGTCGTCGGACGATTATCGTGGCTTTATGCGCGATTTTGTAACCTCTATCAGCAAAAAGGGCAAGGCTGCACTACCTGGTTTCGCTGTGATTCCTCAGAATGGTATCCAACTTGTGACTACTGGCGACGAACCTGATTCTCCTCTTGCCGAACAGTATCTCGCTGCTATTGACGGTCATGGTCAGGAGGATATTTTCTATGGTTCGCCATCCGACAACAAAGCAACGTCAAACTTCGATACCGAATGGCTCCGTGCCTATTTGGATCGTTCTAAGGCAAAGGGAAATGTTATTCTCTGCACCGATTATTGTAGCAGCGATGACAAAATCAAGGATTCTCGCAAAAAAAATGCTGAGGCTGGCTATTTGTCGTATCAGGCTATTGAGCGTAATTTGAATGTGATTCCTAATTATTCTCCCGAAAACGAAAATGCTGATGATATTAAATCGCTCAAAGATGCTAAAAATTTTCTTTATATTCTTGAACTGAGCGATTTTGCATCCAAAGACGCTTTTATTTCGGCTGTTTGCAATACTAATTTTGATGTTTTGATCACCGACCTCTTTTTTTATGATAACAATGCTTTTACCGCTGAGGATGTAGACCGCATGCGCCAAAAGAAAAACGGCGGCAAACGTATGGTGATTTGCTATATGTCGATAGGAGAAGCGGAGGACTATCGTTTTTATTGGCAAAGCGATTGGAAAAATAATCCACCCGAATTTCTAGATGAGGAAAACCCCGATTGGGATGGCAATTACAAGGTTAAATACTGGATTTCTTCATGGCAAGATATTATTCTTAACCAATATCTTCCCAAAATACTTGATGCCCGCTACGATGGTGTTTATTTGGATATTATCGATGCTTTTGAGTATTATGAAGATGAGGATTAGTATTATTGTATAATTAAAAAAAGGCTTCCAAAATAAATTGGAAGCCTTTTTTATTACTAATCGAGGCACGTCTCTATTGTGCCACCACAACTTTCTTTCCTTTGGTTTTTACGTAGTAGTCGTGGTCGTATTGGCTTTCGCAATAGATGCCGGGGAGGTAGAATTCGCCAAGGTAGGCGGCGTTGAGACGAACGCGGCAGCGGATAGAGTTGCCGGGTTGAAGTTTGAAGAATGTGTACACACGGTCGTCGCGCTTGTCGATGTAGCGGACATTGCCGTAGTAATCTTCATTGCCGTCATTGTCAAGGAATTCAACATCTACATCCAAAATCTCCCATCCTGAGGGGAAGATGCTGGTGAGGGCGAGGTCGTCGACACGATATTGACTCGTGTTGGTAACGGTAACAATTGCGTCGAAATCGGTTCCCTGTGCTATGCGCGAGGGGTCGATAACATCGTTGCCCGATTTAAACTGCATTTTGGCAGTGAGGTTCGACGATTGCGGCACTTCGGTACCGTTGGCAGGTACGCCCGTGTTGGTAACTTCCACATACACAATGCTGTTGCCCGAATTTTTGAATTTCACGATACGAGGCTGAGTGCCGTCAACATCAAGTTTGCCGGTGTAGAAAGCGCGGTTGTTGTTGGCGTTAACGGTTTTGCCATTGTAGGTGTAGGAGCAGGCTATGTCGGCAGATGGTTTATACTTGTTGAAATATTGACTGAGAGCCACAAGCGAGAATGCTGTGGTTTGAGTGCTCATCCAACGGTCGGAGTTAACATAGTCGGCAATCTGCTTGGCAATGGCGAAAGCCTTTTCTTGTTGGTTGGTTTCGCAGTAGGTTTGCAACTCAATAGCGCGCTCCTTGATAGCCGAATAGTAAGTTTCGGTGTAAGAGAACGAACGCTCGGTTTTAAACTGTTTTGCGAGAATCTCCTTGGCTGTGTTAGCCTTACCTGCCACAGCGTAAGCCGCAGCAAGGTGGTATTTGGCGTGGTTAGAAAGGTTTGAGTTCTCTTTCAAGCGGTTCATAGCCGAAGTGAGGGGTTCGCCCGAAAGCGCAAGCACATAAAGTCGGTATGCCTGAGTAAGATACGAGTCGGCATTAGATCCGTACCAATTTTGCGCTTGGTCTTTTTCAAATTTCTGCCATTTTTTCAGCACGTCGGCATTAACGGCAAAACCCTTTTTCTGCGCCTCAATCAAGAAATGACCAGCGTAAGAAGTTACCCAAAGGTCGGGATAACGCTCGTTTGGCCAATAAGAGAATCCGCCCGACGACACTTGCTGCTTATAGATTTTTTCGATAGCCTTTTTAACATTGTCTTCGGCACGAGCCTTATCGTCGGCAGAAAGGTCGGTCATATCGGCAAGGAACAACTGCGGAAATGCCTTAGAAACAGTCTGTTCCATACATCCGTAGGGGTAACCTACAAGGTATTGCAAACGGCTATTGAAATTCAACGGCATTATCGACGAAATATTGATTACTGCTGTGTTGGAACCTGCTTTGCCAATGGGCGTGAATGCTATTTCGGCGGTTTCGCCTGCGTTAACAGCCTTGGTAATGGTTTGTGTGGATGGTGCGTTGGGTTCGCGGATTTCTACCACAAGGTTCATCACCGACTTGTGACTGCCCGAAGTGGCTGTAATTTCAAACGTTGCAAAGCCTTTGTCGGAGAGGGTTTCAAGGTCGAATGTGGGCATCTGCTCGCCTTTTTCGGTGAATGTCAAGGTCTTAGTAGATTCGGTGGCCTTCAAGCCTTTGTATGTTTTGATTGATACATTTACGTTTTTAATAGAATTGTCGCCGGTGAAAACCGAAACGGGGAGTTTGAATTTTTCGTTGGGACCAAGCACGCGTGGAGCGGTGGCAAACACCATAAGAGGTTTGGTTACGGTAGAAGTTTTTTCGGCGTTTCCGAACGCCTTGCCGTTGCCTGCCACCACCATTGTGCGAACCGAGCCAAAATATTTGGGCAGTTTAACGGTGTGGGTTTTAGAGCCTCCGCTGATGGTAAACGGTCCTAAGAAAATTGCAACCGACTGTAAATTATTGGCTTTCTTTGGGTTGAGCATTTGATTTGATTCATCGCCGCCGACACTGAAAATTCTTTCAATTTTGCCGCCGTAAGCGCCTATCACATTGTCGAATATGTCCCAAGTTTTAACACCGAGAGCCTCGCGGGCATAAAAAGCGTCCCACGGATTAGGTGTTTTGAATCGGGTAAGGTCGAGCAAACCATCGTCTACCACAGCAAGTGTGTAAGTCATTGGTTTATTGTCTTGTTCCGAAACTGTAATCTTAACATCGGTTTCAGCCTCCAAATTATCCGACATTGTGATAACGGGTTTTAGTTTGGTGGCAGGATTTTCGATGTTGATGGGCAAAACGCCATACATACGGATAGGCATATCGTTGATAGTCTGCGAGTGAGGCTGCACAATGGTTACAAAAGCGTACACACCAGGCTCCATATTTTCCTGAGCGGTAAATGAGTATTGGGTTTCGCCTTTTTGAGTATTGATCCATTCGCTCGAAATGGTTTTGGTGCCGCTTTCGATGCTTACGAGGGCGCGTCCGTTTTCGGGAGTGGGAATGGTAAGTTTAACTGTTTCGCCAATGTTGTATTTAGCCTTGTCGGTGGTAAGTAGCACTGTTGTTGCGCCTTGACCCTTCTGAGGATTACGTCCGCGCGATTCGGGCCAATCCATATAGAATACCCTTGTGGCGCTTACTCCTGTGTTTACATCGGTGAGTTTCACCTTGTAACGTCCCCATTCGGGATAGTTTACACGGATAGAGAAATTACCTTTGCCGGTAATGAATTTGGTTTCGGTTTTTAATAAGGTATCGTAGTTTTCTGACTGATAGTTACCGTCTTCCCACCACCAACTCCAACGCATTTTGTAAAATTTCATCTCAATTTTGTGAGCCTTTTCCAACGCCTTTCCATTAGCGTCAACCACAGCCACAGCCACGGTTTGGTCGGCATCGGTTTCCACTGTGCCGTCTTTTTCGTTTTCGAGGCAAACACCCACGTAACTATCGTAGGGACGGCATTTTACAGTTACTTCATCGGTTGAGAAATTACCTCCGTTTTCAAACACGCGGGTGGTGAACACAGCCTTAAACTGCGATGGAGCGTTTTCGTTGTAATCCATTTCGGGCTCAAAAGATACGCTTCCGTTTTGGTCGAGATTGCCCTCGTAGACTGTTGTGGGCTCGTAATCAAGTTCGTAATTGTCGTTGTCGAATGTGTAACCCTTCCAATTATCGAAAGTGAGCGGCATATATTTGGCAGAATATTCCGACACCACTTTCAAACCCTTAGCCGATGCTCCGTGAAGCCATCGAGAGTTGATTGTGATACGGTTGCCCGATTTGGTGAGGGGGTCTTTGTTGAACTTAACGTCGATTTTCAGGCGGTTTGGCTTAACGGTTTCGATGCGTACATTTTTTTCAAAACGAGCATCGCCGCAAGTTACCGAAGCCTCGTAGATACCTGTGCGGGCATCGGGCTGCGTAGCAAAATCTATTACATAAAAATTCTGAGGATTTTTGGTAAGAGTGCGTTTTTCGATAATCTGATAATCAGGATTTTTAACTTGGAAAACAATCGGATGTCCCTCAGGAACAGCAAATTCAGGGTCTTCTTTGATAACGCAGGTGAGGTGCACAGTGTCGCCAGGACGCCATACGCCGCGTTCGCCATAAATGTAGCCTTTAAGACCGTCCGCCATACGAGTTCCAGAAACATCAAACCTACTGAGCGACAACGAACTACCATCATTTAACGAGATATAAGCGCGGTCTTTACCGTTTTTGGCAATGGCAAAATATGCGTTTTTGATTTCAGAAAAATCAGCCTCGCCGCTCTTGTTGGTAGATTTGGTGGCAAGCACCTGCTGCTGATAGCCGTAGATTTCTACCTTTGCGCCAGAAACAGGTTTTGCACTCTTCAAATCTGTTACATAAACCTTTACATTGTTTTTAAGGTCTTTTTTGCAAATAATGCCAATGTTTGACGCAAGAATATTTTGCGAAATATAGCGGTCGGGGTTGTAGTAAGCCTTGTAGCAGGGGTCGTCTTCGTGATCCCAACGGCTGCCCTCGCCACTGTTGCAGTAGTCCCAATCCGACTCGTATTCATCGGGACTCCATTTAACGTCTTTAAGAGCAAGGTCTTTTTCGTCGTCAACGGGGTCAACATCGTCGCACGAATCACAAACAGCAAGATGACTTTTGCGGAAACTGATTTTTATGCTGTAAATAGCACCGCGTTCTGCCTGTATAAGTTTCGATAAATCAAGACTATAACGCTTCCACGATGAAAGGTCGGTGTCGTTGGCATTAGCAAGGTGAATGGTGCTGCGATAAACCGGCACGCCAACGCTTTTGAGGTTGTAAGTATATGTGTTATTGAGACTTCCGTTTTTAATAAATTCCAAAATATTTTGTTCCAACACCTTAACAATAGTAACGTCAACGGCTTTGAGGTTAACCGCCTCAAAAGGATAGATAAGACCGTTTTCGCTGTCGGGAAGGATAACGCCATTTTTAACAGTGCGGATTTCGGGGTCGGGTGCCGAAAACTCTATTTTAAATATCTTCTCGTCGCTGTATTTGGTGCTGAGAATGTTTTGAATACCAGAGAAAACCGAAAGTTTAGCCACGCCCTTAACATTGTTGTCGGGGAAAAGGATAATGCTGTTGCCCTCGCACTTGGTTTTGCACGAGATTACGCCGTCGTCGTTGGTAAGTTGCACAAGTCCGTCGAGATTTTGTTTTTCTTTAAGAGGGTCGCTAAAAGTGAGTTCCACACGTTGTTCTGCGCCTTTTACCACATCTAACTTGGTAATTTTAAACACGTTAAGCGGTTGAATCTCTGACTTTACCTCGCCTTCGGATTTTGAGTTGATTTCGTTGCCATTGTATTTAATAACAAGGTGACCAAGGGTTTCGGTGCGCTCAATATTGTCGATAGAAAAAAGGAACGCATTGCCATCTCGGTCGGTTAACCAATTGATATCCACCTCATTGCCATTAATAAACGCAGAAACGCATTTTTTGATGCTTTCGGGATTTTCGGTGTCGGAGGTTTTTACAGTACCGTTTACCTTAATGGTTTTGAGAGTTTTGCGGTCGGTGGTAACCTGTTCGTCGATTTGCACTTTGAGGTTTTGTTCCACCACCGAAAAACCAAAAATAAAGTTTTTGAGATGGTCTTTGACATTTGCGATACGGTCGAGTTTGAGGATACCTATATAGTCCTCGCCGCTCTCCAAAGGTTGCGACGGAGTAAACTCGATAGTACGGCTGTCAATTTTTTTGCAAGTACCTGACACATCGGGCGAAAATTCAAACACATCGGCATTGACTTCGCCCTCAGAAAGATTGCTTGCAAAGTCTTCGGCAAGACGGATTTTGATAGAGGAGTGCTTGCTGAGCATACCGTCGGTGTAGGCGGAAACATACTCGGCAAATTCGGGATTGTCGCAGTTGATAGCGACCGATCTTTTCAGTAGCGCCTTTGTAGCCCCCGCAATCGGAATCACAGCCACAAGTATCGCCACAATAAGCCAAACAGTTGTTTTTTTCATAGGTGGAGATGTTTTAAAACCGTTATTTATTTTTTACAAATATAGTGAATAGTTGCAGAATGAGGAAGGAAATGGAAAAGATTTTTTTAGCCTACTTAGGGTAAACTGAAAAAGTTTTTTTTCGTATTTTTTATAGACATATTGTAAGATTTTGTTATTTTTGCATAAAATTCAAGAAGATGGAAATAGCCGAAATAAAAAAAACTTTTAAAGATAGGACTTTTAGTGCAATGGCAGAAGCCGTTGCCGAGTACCTCAAAAGTCAGCCAGTTATCAAGGCGTGGATTTTTGGCTCGTATGCTCGCGGCGAAGAAAAACCGTGGAGCGACGTGGACATTCTCGTGGAACTTGACAAACGCAAACCCATAGGACTGTTGAAGTTTGTCGGCATAAAAAACAATCTTGAAGACATACTTGACAAAAATGTAGACCTTGTTGAAAACGGAACTCTACGACCCTACGCCGTAGAAAGTGTCAATCACGACAAACAATTAATCTATGAGAGAGCACAGTAAAGATAAAGGTCGGCTTGAAGATATTCTTAATAGTATCAAACTGATTGAAGAATATTCTGTGGGAATATCTTTCGAGACTTTTGTGGCTGATACTATGCGTTATTATGCCATAATGAAAAACGTAGAAATTGTGGGGGAGGCTGCAAATATGCTTACAAGAGATTTCCGCGAAACAAACACAGAATTACCTTGGCGAGAAATTATTGGTATGCGCAATGTGCTTGTACACGGTTATTCGAATATCTCTAACGAGCAATTATGGTCTGCTGTAACAGACGACATTCCGGCAATCAAAAGCGTGATAGATAAATACTTAAACAATATTGATTGGAAACAATGGGAACAAACTCCTCAAACATATAGCGAAATAGACAGCACTCTTTACAAAAAAACATTGGAAACAGCTAAAAAGCTCAAAAATATGCACTTAACCGTTGATCAAATAATAAAAGTAACAGGTTTGTCCGAAAGGGAAATTGAAAAACTATAAACCTCATTCCCCCTTGCTCAGCCGCTGTATCTTATCAATATTCAAACTCCTTGCCGATGCATCGAAGATTTCTTTGTAGATGCCGCCTTGACGGTAGATTTCGTCGGGATTGCCGTGCTGCTCTACACGTCCCTCTTTTAGGGCATAAATCATCTCAGAATCAATAATTTGCGAAATAGAGTGCGAAATTATCACCACGGTGCGGTTTTGCTTGATGGCGTCGATGGCGTTTTTGATCTGCTCGGTGGCAACGGCGTCGAGACTTGCCGTAGGTTCGTCTAAGAATATTATCGGCGGATTTTTGAGAAACATACGGGCAATGGCAATGCGCTGCTGCTGTCCGCCCGAAAGTTCGTTGGCATTGGTCTTGAAACCGTCGGGCATCTTTACAATCATATCATAGATGTAGGCTTTTTTGGCAGCATCTTCCACCTCCTCAAAAGTGGCGTCGGGCTTGCCGTAACGGATGTTTTCTTCGATTGAGCCGTCGAAAATGTGATTTTTTTGAAGCACAAGACCAATGTTTTCGCGCAGATACTGAGTGTCCCAATCACGGATGTCCACGCCGTCGAGTTTGATTGTACCCGTTTGTGGTTCGTAAAATTTGTCTAAAAGGTTGACAATCGTGCTTTTGCCTGCGCCCGAAAGTCCTACAAAGGCGGTAATCTTGCCGGGTTGGATATTCATATTGATATTGGTAAGTGCCTTTGTGCCATTGGGATAGGTAAAGTCAACGCCCGAAATCTCAAAATTGCCCTCCACCTTGGCGGGACGGTGGTGTCCGCTCTGTTCGATATCCTTGTTATTGTTAAGAATATCAAAGAAACCTTCTGCGTAGATAAGCGCGTCGTTGAGGTTGTCGTAAATCATATGCAGTTGGCGGATAGGCATCGTAACATTGGCAAAGAGCATAATATGATACATAATTTTGCCGATAGTCATTCCAGGGTAATCGATAAGCACAAGATAGGCAGTAAGTATGATAATTAACACAGTACCAATCTGTTCGGTAAAAGTTTTGAGCGAATTAAATAGAAAACTATAACGGCGGGTGTTCATCTCGTTGTCGGTGAGTTGAAGTTGCAGCCCGTATTGTTTGTCGTTTTCGATTTTTTCGCGGTTGAAACTCTTGATTACCGTAATTGACTGTAACAGATTCATTATGCCGTTGGATTTAGCCTCGTGATTGGTGCGCATATTTCGCCGCCACCCTCTGAGTTTTTTTACCTGACGGTATGTGATATAAAAATATACTGGAATAATTGCCAAAGCGGTTAACCCAACATAAACATTTGCCAAAAACATAAGAATCAATGCAATAACGGCGCTTGTGGCGGCAGGGAGAATGTCAAGAAAAAAGTTGTTGACAGTCATACAGATAGAGTTGACACCACGGTCGATACGGGTCTGCACCTTGCCGGGCTTGTTGTCGTCCTGAGTAAAGAAAGCAACCTTAAATGTAAGCACTTTTTCGATGATAGATTTTGCCAAGTCTCTCGAAACAAGTATTTTAAGTTTTTCGCCAAAAAACCGCTGTCCAAATGTTATCAATGCCACAAGCAACTCTTTGCCGAGAAGTATAATTGAAATAATAGTAAGTATCCTTGTAGCCTCCGACCATTGAAAACCGCCCTCGATGTGCAAAAGTCCGTTGATAGCGTCAACTGTTCGATCTAAAACCACGGCATTTACCTGCGCAGCAAGCGAGGATATAAATGTAAGTGTTAACGTTAATATTATCAGCCATTTATACGGTTTTACAAAGGGCCACACATTCCGGAATAGTTGCTTGATGTTCATTTTTGGTAATAGTTATTCCCCCACCTTTACTTCCAATATCATTTTTTCTCCATCAAAACACATTATGTTTCCTGTGGTAAGGTCGATGGGGCAGTCGAGGTCGAAGGGCATATCTTTAAAACGGTATTCGGTGTATTTTCTGCCGTTTTGGTCGGTGAGAGATTCATTGGGATTTACCTTGCCGTCGATTTCGCCATTGAGCGCAAAATTGCTGGGGCAGTGGGGTATTTCAAAGGTGTATTCTTTTGATTCTGTTTTGATTATCAGAGTTTTATCTAAATGCGAATCGTTTGAACAAATAATGTGCAACTTGCCATCTGCTGCAAAAACAGATGAAATGTAAAGGTCGGAAAAATGGTCAACATTCTCTACCTTAGCATTTTGGTCGTAAGTTGTGGGATAGAAAATTGTTCCAAAATTGTCGGAAACTTTAACGTTTTTCATCACAAGATTTTTTTGCGAAAAAGAGGTGCCTCCTTTGCCGTTGGTGAGGTAGAGTGGATACCATTTGCCGCCGCCGTTGCAATATAAGTTGGTGTATGAACAATTGTTAGCATCGCCAAACTCTAACTGAAACATTATGCAGGCGTTACATTCATCTTTGTAGCCGTCGAAATGGAATGATGGAAACTCAAACCTGACATTATCAAACTTGATATTACCGCCCTCAACACCCTCTCTGCCGTATGTTTGCGCACCGTCGATATGCGTACCCGTAATATTGGCTTCGGGAAGAAGGTCGCTGACGTAGGTATTGAGGCAGGTGAAATTTTTCAACGGATTCATAGCATCGCCGATAAAACCGCCTATCTTGCAGTGGTTTAGGGCGATATTAATCTCTTTTACTCCGCCAGCAAAAGTGCAATAATCAAAAGTGAACGATAGTTTGTTGTCGTTGTATGGTCCTCCATTATAAAAGCCTTTGAACTTGCAGTTTACAAAGTTGATTTTGATATTTTTTTCATATCTTTCGGGACGAACCACATTCATATCAGCATCCGAAAAATCATAGTCGCGCACGGTAACCTCTTTTGGCAAATCGGTGAGATTGCTTGAATATGAGGTAATTGTGTAAGACTTTCCCTTTTTATCATCGTTGCCCACATTAATAAATAGTTCGCCTGCTAATCCGCTTTCTGACAAACGGTTAAAACTTGTAGCCTCGTCGCACCCCGAGTTGTATTTGTCGGGAATGGCGGCGTAATAAAAGTTTGCGCCATTGCGCGAAAAATTGTCTACCACAAAATCGTCGTTGTCTGACTTGTGGCACGAAAATGCTAATACTGAAAGTGTTGCGGCTAAGATAATGGTCTGAGTTTTCATAGTTTGGAATATTTGGTTTTTCATTCTATCACCTCCAACTTCACCTCGTGCTTGGATGTAGACTTGTTGTAGTTTATTCCTACGAGGATGATTTGTTTTGAAAATCCTTTGAGGCTCTTGGGGTACTCCTTGCGTTTGATTTGGTCGATGGCACTGTCGGCTGTCTTGTCGTATTTGAGTTCCACAACTATGGCAGGACGTGACGACCCGGGCAGGGGAATGAACACCATATCGGCAAAGCCTTTGCCTGTGGGCAGTTCGTGGAATATCTTGTAAAACGGCTTGGCGGCGTAGTATGCCAAGATTATGGCGCAGCGCATTGAGTTCTCGTCGTTAAACTCCAAGAGCGATGACGCCTCAAAATGGTAGTCGTCGAAGGCGCGGGCGATTTTCTCTTTTTTGAGGTTGATGGTGTCTTCCAATAGGCTCAGAGAAGCACTAACAGATTTTGACAGTTCTCCCCATCCCGCCACGCTTACGGCGTTTTTAAACTCTATGGCTACTTCGGTGTTTGGAATTCTTACTCGCTGAGTTTCAGGTTCGTAAGATAGATAACCAAGATGTACCAAGAGGGTCATAACATCGTCGCTTGTTTCGATATTTTTCATATCGTTGCGGAAACTTGCCGGTTCTATCACCTCTGTTCCGCCGCTCATCATCTCTATTATCTTCGTTCTTACATTGTCGACGTCGGTGTGCAGGTAGGTTTCTATTGCCATAAACGATGCGGTCTTCGACCAATAACTGTTGTAGTTGCGGAACAGAATCGACTGCATTACCGAAAAAGGGTTGAACATAGATTTTTCTCTGCCTATAATGTATCCGTCGTAGGCGTGCTTCATCAGTTCAAAATCCATATCGTGCTCCTTGCAGAGGACGGCAACCTCCTGCTCGGTAAAGCCGTAGTACTTGTCGGTGAAGCCCGGATTTACAACGCTGTATTCCACAAAATTGTTTAATGCCGACTGTGTCTTTATTTTGATTATGGGCAGGATACCTGTCATATATACCAATAGGAACACATTGTTGGCATTGTTAGATTTGAACATAGCACGGAGGAAGTTGACATACTCGTCTTGTACATCTTTCTCTACGTCACGCACGAGCATATCCCATTCGTCGATGATGAGGATAAAGCGGTCGCTTGTCTTTTCGTTAATTTCTGCAAGGGCATTGCTGAGACTGTCCTGTTCTTCCAAAAAGGCATACGATTTTTTCAAATCTTTGATGAATTGTTTCTGTGCAACTTTGAGTATCTCGTTTTTGGGGATGTTGGCGAACCTATTCCAATCTATAAATATAGTAGGATATTTGTTGAGGTGGGTTTTATAGTCGGGCGACTTGGTGATTTCTAAACCCTCGAAAAGATTTGAGGAATCACACGAGCGGTCATAGTAGGCATACGCCATCTTTGCAGCAACTGACTTTCCAAACCTACGGGGACGGGATATGCATATAAAGCGGTTTTCGGTGTCCATATTCTTGTTGAGGATGTCCAACAGACCCGACTTGTCGATGAAGTTGCTGTTCTTGACGCTTCTGAAATCGCTGTTTCCGTAATCTATAAACTGACTCATAGTGGTTTTATTTTCCGCAAATATATGCATTATTCGGTAAAAAAACAAAAAACAGGGGGTTCTTTTTTGTGGGGAATACACAAATGGACTCCGCCGGGCGGCGGAGTTTTTTTCTTTAAACAAAAATTTAAACGAATGAAAAGGAATTCAAGCGAATTAGGTTATATCAGTTAATTGTTTTGTTCTAAATTGCCAAAAAAGTAATACTTGTCTACATCCCATTCTTTATAGTTTTCGGGATGGAATGTAACGTTTCGACATAAATCATTACATAAATTGTCGTTGTCAAAATTGATAGCGTCAATAATATATTGGCTATATTTACATTTGGGATCAAATAATTTGGTATTTCTATCTAACGAAATAATATAAACGTCTTTTATCTTATATATGTAGTACCATTTGGATTTAATAATTTCCAAATTATTATTAATATCCATCTTCTCGCGTATTTGACTTACTTCTTTATAATCCTTTAAGTCTAAAATAGATATCCATATCAAAAATACAGCAACCATCATACAGAAAATATACAAACATAATATTCCATAAGCACCCCACCAATGCTGTACAAGTATTCTCCTTAAAACAAATAATTTCTAAATTCATTTCAATTAATACCTTTTTTTTGTTTTTTTCTTGTTTTTTATTTGGTATTTAAAATAAAGGTAGTAATTTTGCACTATCCTAAATTTCACAATAAAATGAGTAAATTAAAAAATACAAATAAATGTGTGTTACGGTGTGGTAAGCGGAAACGCCCCAGCGTTCGTGAAAACGCAGGACACCTAAAACACACTTTTTTTATCATTCCTAAATTTTACGATTATGGTTACAAAAATTAATTTCAACGGTCAAGAACGTATTGCCGTTATTCTTCCTTCGTATGCAAACCATTTGCCGCCAAAATCTTTTACTATCCTTAAAGCCCTTTTTGATACCTTTTGGCGTAATAAATTAAATAACGGTACGGTGTTAATATTAAATAATAGTAGTTCAATAGGCATTTTAAATGCTATTGAAATTGTGTCTGAGTCCTTAGAAAAAAATCTATTAACAGAAAACAATGTATTACAATCGACACAGAATAAAATGTTAAAATAAATACAAAAGTTAAATTCCTAAATTTCACGATTATGGTTACAAAAATTAATTTCAACGGTCAAGAACGTATTGCCGTTATTCTTTCAGAAAAAGTAAATAATATGTCTAAACTTGAAATTTCAAGTTTAGGGATTATTTTAAATTACTTTGTCGGGTATCACGGCGGTAATTACGATGTATGGGGTACAATCGCCGCGTGTGATTATGCTATGGGGTTCGATGAAACATCTATTGCAGAACATCACAAAATTACAGAGGAAAGGTTAAAAAAAAGAAAAAAATAAACGATTATTTTTAATAGAAAAAAACGCCCGTTTGTTTTCTCAAATGGGCGTTTTAATTTACAAACAAAATCCCGATTATTATTATTGTTTGGCTCGTTCTATTTTTTTAGTAAGATAGCGCATTAGGGTACTATAAGAAATGCCATATTTTGGGTAAATTTCTAAACGCCAAATATTTGCAATACTTTTTCTTTGGTTGCCAGGCTCGAATTTAGATAAAACTTCCTCGCCTATATGCAACATTCTTTTTTTTGTACTTTCGTGCATATTGTGTGTTTTTAAATTGTTGCGCTTACAATTGCGCCAATACCTTTGCCCCTAATAGGTAAAGCAATAAAACGCTTGTCGAATCCTACAATCGTGCCGCGTTCGCTTGGGTCGTCAATATTGGCATACATATAAATATCTCCGTCCGCTTTCATAACTTCTTTTGCGAAAAATGCCACACTTGCAAACTGTGTGCTTTCGGTTTCGGTGTCAAATGGAATTTTGGACAAAACGCCGTTTGTAGTGGTATATTTGGGCATCTGTGAAAAAGAGAAAAAGCCAAAACCAGCAAATTTGAACGGCTCGCCATTTTTAATGTCGGTTATTTCTTTAAATAATTTTACGTCCTCCAATAGCAAGTCCGACACGTGTTTGGGGTGTAAAACTATATAACGTTCTTCTAACGGGATTTCGGCATCGTCAAAACGTTCTTTTAATGTTAAAATGTCCGACAATGTAAGCCTTTTTCTACCGTTAATATTTTCGCCCGTTGTAACAATTACGGGTGTGTTTTCGGTGTCTTGTTCGGGTGCGTATGCGTGAATTGCTTTTGTGGCAACGCTTTTTCGTAAAGTCGCACGGTGTTGGCTTATTACGCTTTCTAATTTGTTGTAACTATATTCCAACGTTTCAGGACGGCGAATTATAGTATTTTCCGTCTCAAACTTATCTAATAATATTTCGCTGTCGGTGTCGGTACGGTCAAGCGTTCTAATTGGATAAGTTGTGTTATTTACTAAAACTTTGGGGTCAAGTCCCGATATGGGAACGTGCAAACGGTCGTTATCTACAAAAACGGAATAATCGACCGCCTTTTGTAAAAAACTGTCATCCGGATAAAAGTTTTCTAAAACTTGATTTATCCATATTTCTTTGTTAATTGCCATGTGTTTATTTATTGTTGGTTAGTACTTTATATAATTCGGGGTTGTCTTTTAGCGTTTCGGGGTCGTTTTTTCTGTACCATTCTAACGACCTTGCAACGGGTGTGTTTTTTTCTTTGGCTAATAGTGTGTTTATTAATTCGGGGTTGTTTTTTAGCGTTTCTGGGGCGTATTTTCTGTAATCGCTTAGTGTCCAATTTTCCCGCCCTTTGTCTTTTAATTGCAAAATATGTGTTAAACTTGTGGGGGTGGGTATAATTGATAATAACCGTTTTATTGTTGCTATGCCGTTTGTGTCGGCTATTTCTGTAAATAATTTACGGTCAAGGGTTAATATTTTCCCGTCTGTTTCGGCGGTGTCTAATAGTTGTTTTATAACTTCGTTTCCTTTGTTTTTCTGCAATGTTATAAAACGGTTGTAGGCTTTTGGGTCAGTTTTTGCAAGACTTGAAAATATATCTATTTGTGTGGGGTCAATATATCCCAAATAAACCGCTTTGTCAATACTCATACACAAATCTTTGTTACGTGCTGCAATTGCATTTTTAAAGGCTTGTAATATTTCATCATTGCTAGCATTTTTTTCTAAATCCAAAAGTTTTTTTAATGCTTCCTTTAAATCCTCGTCGGTTGTTTCGTCTAAATCAGCAAGTTTGTAAACAAAACCGCCCGAACGTTTGTAAAGTTTAACGGCGTTTTCGTTGCTTGGTATGTCTACAATTGAAATTTCAATAAGGCGGCATTTTGTAACGGTATCAACGCCGTTTATTATTTCCTTTTCTATATTGTCAATTCCTATTGACGCGCCGCGCAAAAAGCCGTTTTCTACTTGTTGTTTAACTTGGTTGGCAAGTTCCGAAGAGTTATCGAAAACAGCATCAGCAAATAATATATTACCGTCTTTTCTTATATTTTCCCACCGTCCTATTATACCCGTTTCTCTATTGTGCATATAATACATTACGGGGTGTTTTTCAAAATGTGTGGTATCAATGCCAGCCGTTAAGACTGAAAAACCGTAACTGTTTATTGTTTCATCTGATACTATAAATGTATATTTTGTTGCCATTATCTTAGTGTTTTATTATTATGTTGCAAATTGACACATAAACATTAGCATAATGAAAAACTTTTTCTATTTTGATAAAAAAAACAGTTGCCGCCGTGTTTGGTTTGTCTTCAATGCTGCCACCGTGCTTTGTTAGAATACCATTTGCCGCCGTGTTTGGTTGTCATCAATGCTGCCACCGTGCTTTGTCGGAATACCATTTGCCGCCTTGCTTGGTTTGTCATCAATGCTGCCACCGTGCTTTGTCGGAATACCATTTGCCGCCGTGTTTGGTTTGTCATCAATGCTGCCACCGTTCTTTGTCAGAATAACATTTGCCGCCGTGTTTGGTTAGTCATCAATGCTGCCACCGTTCTTTGTTAGAATACCATTTGCCGCCTTGCTTGGTTTGTCATTAATAAAAATAACTACACCTTATATATTTACACCCTTTCACAGCCGTGTAACGCCGTTTTAGCGTTTTTTACCCTAAAAACGCCGTAAAACGCTGTATTTTAATATTTTAACCCTTTTTCAAAATGACTATAAAAACCAATTGTGGTATACACCAAACCCCCGATTTTTCGGGGTTTGATGGCTGTTTTTGGTCTTAGTGTGGTGTTTTTCTCACTGTTTTTGGTTGAAAACATCGCCGTAACTCCGCCGTAACTCCGCCGTAACTCTTTTCACGGAGCAAAAATCGCCACCTTTTCCGCCACGTTGCAACACCCTTGCAACGGCATAAAAAAAGCCCGCAGGCGCACATACCCACGGGCTAAAAATTAACATATAATACGCTAAATACTAACTATTTAAATATCCAATCCCCACACAATCACACCCACCCACCAACCATCCACCATTTCCGCTCCGCCTTCCCTTCCCCAATCACCATAAAATCACCATAAATTACTTTTTGAGTGAAATTCGGGAAATGCTAAGTGATTGAGGGATAAAGGGGTAATGGGTGGGGGAAAAGATTTTTTGTGGTGTGGGGGATACAAGCATAACTATCAACGGACCATCATCTATATTATTATCAAGAGACCATACGATTATCAATATTATACCCCAAATCAATGCTGATATAGAAAAAAACATACAATTGCGGGCGTTTTGTCTTTTAGAATCAATATCCTTCCACTTTTTGCTTTCCATAATCTTTTACTAAGTTTTCTATTAACGAATAATCTTTTTACACTCTTTAAAAAGCAAGTCCGTAAATATCTATTGGCATCGAATCGGAAACCTTTTTGCAAATATATGCAATGGTTTTGACATTAGCAAAAAAAACCACCGGATTAACCCACCCCATTAACCCGGTGATTATTAAAATTTTACATTGTCTTAGTTAATCAAAAATACCTTCTCTTTGCCATTATATGTGGCGATGATGGTGGCGCGTCCGTCGGTGATTTTGCCGATGGAGATTTTTAAACCAGTTTTGATGTCGGCATCCACACTAAGGGTTGATTTATCGGTAATTGGTGCATATACCTGATAATGATTACATTCGTAGTAACCGTTGAAATTGGTAAAGAATACCGGCTGCGAAGGAATAACGAGCGGTTTGCCGTCGGCGGTGATTGTAATCTGCGGAACTTGCGGAATATCAATCGATTCGTTGCCTTTGGTAAAGCCAATTCCGTGAAGATCAAATAGTCCGTATGGTTTGTTTGATTGACGACGTTCCCACGGATTGCGGGGTTTGGGTTCTTCCAAATCGGGACCTTCGGCTACAAGATAGATGGCGTGTTTGCCAGTAAGTCCTTCTACCTGAGGCACTTTTATAGAATAAACTTTGGGCGATTTTGAAGCGTCGGCGGGTACTTCTATCACGCCGATTTCTTTGCCTTTCCAAGTGGAGTTGGTGTATGGACCGTCGAGCATAACGTGGATTTTGAATGCTCCGTGACCTTGCGACGAAAGGTTGATATTGAGCGTTGCTCCGTCACCTTTTTTGATTCCGGCAAATGCTTTAACTCCCTTGGTATCAGATGTTAATCCTCCAAAGCCAAAATATTTGAAACCTACAACGCCTTTGTTGGTAATGCCCACAAGATCCATCGAATTGTTCCAAACATCGTGATTATCTTGCATCCAATTGTTGTTGCTCATATAGCAGGCAAGTCCGGCAGAGTAATATTTATAAGGTGGAAGTCCAAAAATCTGAAAACCTTCGCTTGTAACCTCTGCGCCGGTGTACTCTTTGCCGTTCGTAGCCTTTGCAGTCCACTCATTATTAGGCGCATACGGGTCGTAAGCGGTGATTTTTACAGTGCCACCGTCGGCAACAGATTTTTTGTCCCAAGTGATTTTTACAGGAGCCACCATCGGCTGACGAGCGTATCCAAAACCGCGCGGAGGACGGTGATAGAACACATACCACTGACCGTTGATTTCTTGAATAGAGCCGTGAGTATTGTGTGCAGCGTTGGTTTCGGTAAGTGCAGAGCCGTCTTCGTTGAGCACAATTCCGCGCGAATCTACCAAAACTCCGCCCGAACGCCAAGGACCTAACGGAGAATCGCCGTAAGCATAGCGTAGAGCCGAATTGGTTGCGCCCAAACCGTATTCTGTGCCGCTGTATCCCGAAAACACCATTACATATTTGTTTCCCACCTGACGTATCGACGATGCCTCAAAGAAATTGAAATCCAATGGGTTCTGACCTTTATAAAGTGCTTTGTATTCCGAACCGGGCTTGTCTAAGAGTTTTCCGTCGCGAGTGCTTGCGGGTATAAATGGGTCGATGAGCGAAGTGCCAGGACGCTGCGAATACATTGTGTTTTGGTCTAACTCACAAGCAGTTGAATGTTGAAAACCATAAAAAACGTATGCGCGAAATCCTTTTTTGTAGTCTTTGTCTTTTTTGTTGGTGATAGGCTCGATAAATACCGAGGGGTCGAAATCAATTAGCGAACCATCCACACAAGCACTTCCGTCGGGGGTAAGGTTGATGGGCGTAAAAGGGCCATCGGGACGGTCGCTTTTGCACACCATAGGAATGCGTCGCCAGCCACGCGAATGGGGATAAAGATAGTAGGTGCGTTTGCCGGTTTCGCGGTCGTTAACTTCCACAAGGTCAGGGGCAAACATAGTATCCCACTGTCCGTTTACAAAGTACGAAAAAATCGGACCTTCATCGCGCCAATCGGCAAGATTTTCAACGGGAGCGCTCCACATACGAATATCGTTGCCACAATAGTCGGTGTAGCGGGTATCGTGAGAACCAATAATGTATGCGCGGTATTTGCCCGGATTGTCGGGGTCTTCAAACACACGGGGTTCGCCATCGGGAAGATGCTCCCACAGAGGCAGATAAGGGTTTTGCGCCGCTGCCGTGAGGGCACAAAATGTTGCAATGCTTAAAAAAAGTCTCTTCATATTAAATCAGAATAAAAATTTATGGGGTAAAGATAGTAATAAAGTGTAAAATAAACACTATTTTTACACCGAAATATTTTTAAAATAATACTCTATGAAAAGACACTTAATTTTGATTACATCAATGTTGACGGCGGCAGGCTTATCCGCCCAAAACCCTGTGGTGCAAACGTGGTTTACATCCGACCCCGCGCCTATGGTGCACAACGACACGCTCTACGTCTACACCGGACACGACGAGGACAATGCCGATTTTTTTTGGATGCAAGAATGGCGCGTGTATTCCACCACCGATATGGTCAACTACACCGACCACGGTTCGCCCCTTGCCCTTGAATCTTTTTCGTGGGCCGACGACCGCGCGTGGGCTTCGCAAACCATCTACCGAAACGGAAAATTCTATTGGTACATCTGCGCCCATTCTAAGATTTCGGGCGGAATGGCAATAGGCGTGGCTGTATCCGACAATCCCACAAAGGGTTTCAAGGACGCTATCGGCAAACCGCTTTTTGAAAACGGAAGTTGGGACCACATCGACCCCACCGTTTTTATCGACGACGACAATCAGGCTTGGCTTATGTGGGGTAATCCGCAATGTTACTACCTGAAACTCAACGAAGATATGATTTCGTACAGCGGCGGTCTCGGACAGTTGGATATGACCGAGGAGGCTTTTGGAGCACCCAAGATGGCGCAACGCGATTCCACCAAAAAGTACAAAGACTGCTATGTGGAAGGACCTTGGCTCACCAAGCGAAACGGCAAATATCAGTTGCTCTACGCTGCGGGAGGCGTTCCTGAACATATTTCGTATTCGGTAAGCGACAAAATTACATCAGGTTGGAAATATGCCGGCGAAATTATGCCTTTGTGCGAAACTGGCTCGTTTACAAACCATTGTGGCGTTATCGACTACAAAGGTCATTCGTATTTCTTTTATCATACGGGCAAACTTCCCGGAGGCGGAGGATTTGGCAGAAGCATTGCTGTTGAGGAGTTTAAGTATAATTCCGACGGTTCGTTCCCCAAAATTATGCCCACCGACGAGGGTGTAAAACCCATTGCCACTTTTAATCCTTTTAGAAAAGTTCAGGCGGAAACAATGGCTTTTTCCAAAGGAGTAAAAACCTACCAAAACGACAAACAGGGCGTTTATGTAAGTAACATTCACAATGGCGATTACATCAAACTGCAAGATGTAGACTTTGGCAAAAACTTTCCCCGTGTGTTTAGCGCGTCGGCGGCAAGCGGATTGCGTGGCGGCAAAATAGAAGTTCGTCTCGACAGCATCCGTGGCACTCTTGTAGCAGCCTTGCAAATCGACGGCACAGGCGGTTGGGAAAATTTCAAGACCTTTGCTGTTGACTGTGTGGGCAAGGCTGAGGGCGTTCACGATGTTTATTTTGTGTTTTCAGGAAGAAAAGGCCCCGAACTGTTCAACCTTGATTTTTGGGAGATGCGCGGAATTGAGCAATGCAATATGCCTGCTTTTCAAACCAAGTTTACAGCCGACCCTTCGCCGCTCGTTATTGGCGACACTTTGTTCCTCTTCTGCTCGCACGACGCATCGCCTGAGCACATCGTAGACCCCAACGAAAAGAGTTCGGCAGGTTTCTTTATGTACGATTGGCTGCTCTATTCCACAACCGATATGGTAAACTGGACAGAGCACGGCGCAGTGGCATCGTTGAAAGATTTTTCGTGGCGTAGTCGCGACAATGGCGGATGGGCTATCCAAGTGGTTGAGCGCAACGGCAAATACTATCTCTACGCACCTCTGCACGGTCACGGAATCGGAGTTTTGGTAGCAGATTCGCCCTACGGACCATTCAAAGACCCGCTCGGCAAACCCCTCGTTTGGGATCAGAGCAACTGGTACGACATCGACCCCTCAGTATTCACCGACACCGACGGTCAGGCGTATATGTATTGGGGTAATCCTCACACATTTTACGCACGTCTCAATAACGATATGATTTCGTTGAAAGACAGCGTGGTACGTCTGCCTCATATCGAAAATTATCAGGAAGGACCTTGGTTTTACCGCCGCGGTTCAAAATACTATCTCGGATTTGCATCTACCTGCTGTCCAGAGGGTTTGGGTTATGCTATGAGCGATAACCCAACAGGACCGTGGAAAAGCACCGGCTACATAATGCGCCCCACACAGCGCGACCGTGGCAATCACCCCGGAATTGCTGATTTTAAGGGCAAAACCTACATTTTTGGACAAAATTACGACCTTATGCACATCGACCTCTGGGAACACCACGAACGCCGCTCGGTAACAGTTGGCGAAATGCACTACAATCCCGACGGAAGCATTGAGGAAGTGCCCTACTGGCTCGACCAACAGCCTCTCAAACAGATAAAACCTCTCAACCCCTTTGCACGTGTTGAAGCCGAAACAATGGCGTGGGGTTACGGTCTCAAATCTGCCAAAATCGGAATTGAAAACACCGGCGTAGTAGAAAAAATGCCCTACTCAACCGGCAAGCGCAATATGTATGTCAACGACCTCAACGATGGCGAATACATCCGAGTTCGCGGTGTAGATTTTGCCAATGGAGCATCTCAATTTGCCATCACAGCGGCCGCCACCGGCACAGTAGAAATTTCGCTCCGCATCGATTCGCCCAACGGTGCTGAAATTGGCAAAGTTTTGGTAAAATCTACCGGCAACGTAGAAAAATACAAAGCATTCACCACCAAAATCACCAACGCAAAAGGCATCCACGACCTCTACATCACATTCAACAAGGCTAATGGAGAAGTAAGATTAGATTGGTGGAAGTTTGGGAAATAATGCATAATGCAAAATGCATAATGCATAATGCATAATGCACAATTAAATAAAAAAACGGGCGGTGATTACCGTCCGTTTTTTTTTGTATGTCAAATCAGTTTTATCTCTTTCCGCCGAGCATTACAGCCAACTCTTTATCTTTAAATGTGTGCTTTTCTTGATCCCAGAAACCAAAGTCGGCATCGTAGCACCAAGTGGTCCACGCAACGTTAAACTCGTCGAAAACCGAAAGCATATCCTTTGTCCAAGCGTAGGCAAGTTGACGGTCAACAGGACAATATACGCCCCATTCGCCGCAGAAAAGTTGAAGACCATATTTTGCTGCCACGTCGATAGCGTCTTTCATTTCGTTGTAAATGCGGTCGCGGTTCCATTCTTCCTTGGTGTATTGCTCAATAAACGGCTTAACGCTGTCGGGAGCGGCGGCGTAATCCTCTTGCGAAATCGGAATGCCAGGGTAAGTTACCTTGCCTGTGTAATCCTTAATGTTGGTCCACCACGCACCGTAATGCGTAACAATCATCGGGTTGTAGTAGTGGAAACTGAGGATGAGGTTCTTGTCGTTTTCGGGCACTTTGAGGAATTTAAATGTGCCAACGCCCTGCCAAAGGTTAGAGCCGATAACGAGTGTGCGTTCGGGTTCGCGGGCGCGGATAGCCTTGTGAACTTTTGCAACAAGGTCGTTCCACTGCTCGTGTTTTTCGGCGGTGGGCTCGTTCATAAACTCATACGCAACCCAATCTGTGCTGTATCCGCTGAGCGAATCTTGCAGTTGGCTCCAAAGATTGATAAGTCCCTGTTGAGCATTCTCGTCGGTAAAAAGAGTGTTGTGTCCACCCTCGTTGCCAGCGTTGAAATAGTGAGCGCGGATAATGTGGAGGTCAACAATAGCGCGAATATTGTATTTGCGGGCAAGGTCGAGAGCGTTGCGCAGAAGAGCCCACGCCTCGGGAAGTTTGTTGCCCTGCTCATCCCAAAACTGTTCCTCGTCGATAGGGATACGCACGTGGTCGAAACCGAGACTGTCGAGGCGTGCAAAATCGTCCTCCTGAATATGCAAACGACGTTCTTCGCCCCTTGCCTCGCTTTGCGAAAGCCAATGGCTCAGATTGGTTCCGCGTTTGATTATAAAGCCCTCCTTAACCTCAGGCTTATTTCCGCAAGATGCTATAATACAGCATAGTGCGATTAGTGCAAATAAAAATTTTTTCATTTAAGTGACGTATTAAAGATTATTATCTCCGCAAATGTAACAATATTTTAAAAAAAACAATTTGAAACTTGAAAAAATCGATTCTACATCAGCCCCGTCATATACACTGGCAAACAGGTTGTATCTCCATCTTTGACGTAATCTTTGGTGTAGACCAAAAATTTTTCTCCTATGCGCGAATGATATTTTTCACTAAAAGCATCTAATGACTTGTGCGACTTGTAGCCCGATGATTTAACCTCAATAGGACATATTTTATTACCCTTAGAAATTAAAAAATCAACCTCATAATTGGTATTACCTTTGTTTGTGGGAAATGTATAGTAATACAATTCGTTACCCGCTGCATAAAGCATTTGAGCAACAAGGTTTTCGTATATATAACCGAGATTTGCTTCAAGTTTATCGAAAAGCAGTTTTTGGTAGATGATATTATCGGTGTACTTTTTATCCCAAAAGGCGAGTGCAATAAAAAGACCAGTATCGGCTATAAACATCTTGTAGGCATCCATAAGGCGGTGCATTCCAAGACCAACATTAGGGTCGGTAGTATGAAAAGCCAAGTTAACCACCTTGCTTTCACGCATTTCTGAAACAATGGTGTCGATATTGTCGGTGCGTCGCTCTTTAATAGCAGTCTCGATCATATACCGCGAGGCATTTGTATTTAATTGAGCCGGAATGTTTTTAAACATCATTGAGGCACGCCCCGACGGGTCGATTTTTCTGAAATCAGTATCGTAGAGTTTCAAAATATCGCGCTTTATAGCATCAACTTTTTGCATATTGTTGTATTCAAGATAGGTATCCACCGATTGTGGCATACCGCCAACAAGCATATATAATCGAAGATCGTGCATAATGGTTCGGTGCGACACTCCAAGCGGCTTTTTTTGCTCGTAAAAAATTCTAACAAAATTAAGTCCGTTTTCTTTACCCATAGCCCATAGAAACTCCTCAAAATCCATAGGGTGAAGTGTAAGGCTTTGTTCTTCACTCGGTATCAATATGTTTTGCACATTTCTTTTAATCGAAATCAATGAGCCTGTTTCGATATAGTCGTAACGACCATCCTTAACTAAATGTTTAATAGCCTGTCGTGCCAAAGGTTGATTTTGAACTTCATCAAAAATAATCACCGAATTACGCTTATAAAGTGTAACATTAAATAGTGTCTGCAACGATAGGAAAAAGTTGTTGAGATTAAACATATCCTCAAACAAATGATCTATATCCTTTGACTTATGCGAAAAATCTATAAGAATATACGATTTATATTCACTTTTGGCAAAAGATTCTACAAGTGTTGATTTGCCAACACGTCTTGCACCTTCTATAAGTAATGCAGTGGCTCCGTTGCGTTCTTGTTTCCAACGCAGCATATCATCATATAATTTTCGCTTGAATATCATACAGTATAAATTATTGGTTTTCGGCAACAAAGATATAACACTTTGCAGAAATCCGCAAATTTATTTTGGCAAAAAATGCAGAAATCCGTAAATCTTTTTCGTCTAAAAATGCAGAAATCCGTAAATGTTTAGTATCTTGGCTCATTAAAATGGTTATCAGTTAATTTTGTCGGCAATACAATTATTGATAAAAATCACTATCTTTGCCCAAAATAAAAAACTCATCACTTATGAAAAAAATCTTAGTATCTTTATTATCAACTATTTGCGTATCTTACGTATCGGCGCAGCAGGTGTATTACACACCCCTTGCCGACAATGCACTGCGGGTGAGATACAGCAATCAACAAAATTCTTCGTTGCCAGATTGGATTTACACCGCCGACAAATTCAACGGCGAATCTAAGGCAAAACCCACCGACATTGCTCTTGTGGAGCAGACTCTCCGCAACGACACCGCTTTTCTGAAATTTTCGAGCAGCGATAGCGAGTTCTTTTTTGGTCTTGGGCAGTTTCAAGACGGATTCAACAATATCAAAGGTCTGCCGCGCCGCCTTACGCAGGTAAACACGCAGATATCGATTCCGGTGCTGATTTCGAGCAAAGGCTACGGAATTATTTGGAACAATTATGCCGAAACATTCTTTAACCTTCCCGAAAACAAGGTGCAACTATCTAAACAAGAGGGCATTGGAGCCACCGAAACCGTAAACGTTACCACCACCGAGGGAGGCCGTCAGGAAGTCCGCCACCGCAATCTCTACGAGGCAGAAATCACTGTAAATCAAGACGGTGAATATGCTATTCTCTTAGATGTTGGACAAAAAATGGCTCGTCGCCACAACCTTCAAATCGATGGCAAAACGGTTATCGAAATGCAGAACGTTTGGTTGCCGCCCACAGCGTCCACCATTGTGCATCTTACCAAAGGCACGCACAAGGTAATATCCGAACTATCCGACAACGACCGTCCTGTGCTATTTTTCGGAATCAACGACAATATCCAAACCCTTACCGCATATCCCTCTGACGCAGTGGATTACACCATAATCAAAGGCACTCCCGACGAGATAATTGCCACCTACCGCAAACTCACCGGCGAAGCACCTCTGATGCCAAAATGGGCGCTGGGCTACATCCATTGCCGCGAACGTTTCCACTCGCAAAAAGAGATTCAAGAAACCGCCGACAAGTTTATTTCCGAAAATATTCCTTTGGACGTGATTGTTCAAGATTGGCAGTATTGGGGCAAAAACGGTTGGAACTCAATGGTTTTTGATGCCGAAAACTATCCCGACCCCAAGGCTCTCACCGATTATCTGCACTCCAAAAACATAAAGATGATGCTTTCGGTATGGTCTAAAATCGACAAAAATTCCGAAGTGGGCAAAGAGATGGAACGCGCTGGATATTACATACCTAACACCGATTGGATCGACTTTTTCAACCCCGAAGCCGCCGCCGCATATTGGAAAAATTTTAGCCAAAAACTCCTTCCCACAGGCATCGACGCTTGGTGGCAAGACGCTACCGAACCCGAAAACGACGACCTCGAAAACCGCTTTGTAAACAATGGCACTCTCGACGGCAACCGCGTGCGCAACGTCTACCCTGTGTTGGTAAACAAAACTGTGTATGAAGGACTTATCCGCGACCAACCCAACAAACGCCCGATGATACTCACCCGCAGCGGATTTCTCGGCATACAGCGTTATGGCTCAGCACTTTGGAGCGGCGACGTAGGCAACGATTGGGAAACTCTCCGCCGTCAAATTACAGGTGGATTGGGTTTGCAGGCTGCGGGTGTGCCGTGGTGGACCTACGATGCAGGCGGATTTTTCCGTCCTCGCGACCAATATCAAAATCAAGATTACATTAACAGAATGTTGCGATGGATACAACTATCGGTATATCTGCCGCTTATGCGCGTTCACGGATATATGAGCGACACCGAGCCGTGGCGTTATGGTGCTGAGGCTCAAAGCATTATTAAAGATTGCATCGAAATGCGCAAAAAACTTACTCCTTATATATATAGCCACGCCGCCGAAATTGCTTTCAACGGCTCCACAATTATGCGTCCCTTGGTTTTCGACTTTGCCAACGACCCAAAAGCATTGGAACAAAAATACGAATATATGTTTGGCAAGTCACTATTAATCAGTCCCGTAACCGAACCCGATGTTACTCAATGGCAAACGTATCTTCCTGAAAATGAGGGCGGATGGTATGATATAAATCACCAATTTGCACATTACAACGGCGGACAAACCGTTACCACCGAAATAGACCAAACCCAAATTCCTGTTTTTGCCAAAGCGGGCAGCATCTATGTTGAAAAAATTAACGGAGATTACTTGGCTATCAATGTTTTATATGGCAATAATGCAGAATTTACGCTATACGACGACGATGGCACAAGCACTAATTATCAAAACAGTATATATCAATATTCAAAAATCAAGTTTTCGTGGAACAATGCCGCCAAAACTCTCACCATAGAATCTCTTGGAAGTAAAAAGGCTGTAAATCAGACATTTGAAATAGCAATTATGGGATTGGAAACTCATAAAGAAAGCCATATTCAAGTAGGTGGTTTTGAAAGAACCAAAACCACAGATATAAAAGGTGCAGGTTTCAAAACCGTTAAATACAAAGGCAAGACTTTGAAGGTAAAATTTTAAACCGCCTACAAACCGCAGTCTATATCATTGATATTTTTAATTGTCGGCTGACATTCAGTATGTTGGCCGATAATTTTTTCCATCCACATCATATTGTACCAACGGTTGAACTTAAAGCCGCTTTTTTGAAATTCGCCCACAAACCTATAACCGTGCTTTTCGTGAAACCTTCGGCTTGCATCGGTAATATGTTCGTCGTTTGGTGTGCAAGATGATGTGATACTTGCATTTACATTCAAAATACCTTGAAGGCTGAGCAAACGTTCCAACTCTGCCAAAAGCACCGAACCCACATTTTGATGGCGGCAATCCTTATGGACATAAATAGAAGATTCCACGCTCCAATCGTAAGCCTTGCGCACCCTAAAACGCGATGCGTAGGCGTAACCCTTGATTACGCCGTCTTCCTCAGCCACAATGTAGGGGTAAAAAGTTTTGGTTTTCTCGATACGTTGGGCAAACTCCTCAACAGAAGGCACATCCCATTCAAATGTAATCGCCGTATTTTCAACATAATAGGCGTAAATATTCAGCAATTGCGCCGCATCAGCAGGCGTGGCAAAACGTATTTTCATTGTTTTAAATTTTTTTGCAAAAATAGAAAAGTCGTATGACTTTTGCAAGGATTGTTACAAAAGTCGTATGACTTTTGTGGTAAAGAATAAATAACATATCGGGAAAACTGCACTTTTGGACAAAATAAATTTCGGGGGAACTGCAAAATATCTTAAAATTAATTTCGGGGAAACTGCATTTTTTTGAGCTAAACATTTTGAAAAAACTGTATTAATGTTTATATTTGCACTGAAATTTAAATAGTTAATGCATTATGATATTCAAACGCAAATTATACTCAAAAATGCTGCAATGGAAACAGCAATGGCAAGGTAAGTATGCTTTACTCATCGAAGGTGCAAGGCGTGTTGGTAAGTCCACCTTGGCGGAAAGTTTCGCCAAAAACGAGTATAAGTCGTACATATTGATTGACTTTTCAAAAACGTCACCACAAATAAGTGAATTGTTTGACGACATTAACGATTTGAATTTCTTTTTCGTTAAATTGCAAGGTATTTATAAAATTCAATTGGAAGAACGTCAATCTGTTATAATCTTTGATGAAGTTCAGAACGAACCGAGGGCGCGACAAGCAATCAAACATTTAGTGAAAGACGGCCGCTACGACTATATTGAAACAGGATCTTTGATTTCTATCCGCAAAAACATCCAAAACATTGTGATTCCGAGCGAAGAAATGAGCCTTACACTCAATCCAATGGATTTTGACGAGTTTTATTGGGCATTGGGCAATGAGGTAACACCCACGCAGTTAAGGCAAGTTTTTGAGATGAAACGCCCCATAGGAGATGCCCTTCACCGCCGTTGGATGCGAGATTTGCGGCTTTATATGCTTGTGGGCGGTATGCCTCAGGCGGTAAGTGCGTATTTGGAATACAATAATCTACAAAAAGTGGACAGTGTAAAACGTGAAATATTAAAACTTTACGACATTGATTTTCATAAGATTGACCCGTCGGGCAGGGCATCGTTGATTTTCAAAAATATTCCGGCTCAACTTTCGGGCAATACTTCGCGCTATATTGTTTCGTCTGCGATAGGCAGCCGTCGCACAGAAAACACAGACACCGTGATTTCGGAAATGTGCGAGAGTCGTACCATCAATATTTCGTACCACTGCACCGACCCTAATATTGGACTGAGTTTGCACAAATCGCTTGATGCCTTTAAGATATTTATGGCTGATACAGGATTATTTGTAACACTTTGCTTTTGGGACAAGGACTACACAGAAAACATTATCTATGAGAAACTTCTGAGCGACAAACTTGAAGCCAACCTCGGATATATTTACGAGAATCTTGTCGCTCAAATGTTTATCGCATCGGGCAACAAGTTGTTTTATTATTCGTTTCCAAAAGACGAAAAGCACGTTTACGAAATAGATTTTCTGCTCTCTCGCGGCAACAAACTTATTCCGATAGAAGTTAAGTCGTCGGGCTACAAGTCGCACAAATCACTTGATATTTTTTGCGACAAATACTCCGCTCGTATAGGCGAAAGGGTTATGCTATATACAAAAGATTATCAAAAAGACGGTATGGTTCAATGCGTTCCGATGTATTTTGCAGGGTTGGTGTAGGGGAAATAATATGAATGGACGCATCTATTGGTAGAAGATTTGCAAAATGAAAGAATACGTTACATTTTTGGAATTTGAGTAATCCTCTTTTTCTGTTATTGACGGCATTTCAGGCAACCACGATGGCGATGTTTTTTAGAACCAAACGCGTCAATTAAGTATATCTATGGGCAATGAGGATAAAAGTTGATTATTGTTTTCACTTAATGTTGGCACGTTTATTAATAATCTTTTCCTTGCTCTGCTACATCCTACATAATAAACACGATGCGTTTCATTGTTGTCAAGGTCAGGATGGATTATAAATTCAAGGTCTTTTTCTTCGGGAAGTATAATAAAAACGTTATCAAATTCTTCGCCCTTTGATTTATGAATAGTTTTATGTTTAATATTGGCATCAACATATTTGACACCCATAGCCGCATCCAAATAATTATGGGCTAGATAAAAGGATTTATATTGTCCCTCTCTAAAAGAAGGTAAATGAATCCCTATTACATTTGAAACAAAATTATAGAAATCCATTAGTGTCTTATTTCGATACTCATCATATCGTTGTAAAAGACGACGAAGCCAAATAATACTTGAAGTCCTATCTGTATTTATTGTATCTAATTGATGCCATGCGCTTCTCAAATCATTTAATTTCGCATATTCCACTGCTTTTATCAAAGACTTTATTATACATTGACGTTCTGTGTTTGAATCAAAATCATCTTCTAAAATATTAGAAAAAGTGCTTGATTCTAAATGATTTCTCATTGAATTTGCTAATATATTTTGAAAAGCAAGCGTTTTTATATTATCTGTATGACAAAGTTCTATCGCTTTTTGATAGCAATCCAATTTGTCGCCAACAATTAAAACCGGTTTTTCTCCACGTTCACCATTGACATATATTTGTGTAAATGATGTTCTAATTAAATTAAGGAAATCGATTATTTGAATCGTACTACGTCGATTGCCACGAATCTCATATTCTTGCATCTTAGGTACTTTGAAATCGTCAAATTGCTTGGCTGTTGCTCCAATGAAACCGTATATTGATTGTGCCTTATCACCTACAACGCCAATTGTTGTTCCATGTTCGCCCATATACAACAAAAAGTCATTCACGAAAGGAATTGTATCCTGAAATTCATCAACATAGATGTATGGATATTTGGCACGAAGTAAAGTATAAAGATTTAGGTACTTGTTCAAAATAAGCCAAGATATGTAAAGGATGTCATCATAGTTGATTAAACCTTGATTCCACATATATTGCTTAAACAAGATATATGCATTGTTCGGGATAAAATAGTTTCTTGATTTATGTGGTTGTTTGGGTTTGTATTCTGTGAATTGATTGTTATTATAATGCCAAAATGAATTATGTAGTCCTTTACAGTAACTTTCTGTTTCAATCCATTGTTTCCCCGCTTTTGACAATAACCTATTTGCTATTCCAATCGAAATATAATTAGAATCATCAATAATAGATATGTTCTCATATTGCAATCCAATTTCATTAGCAACAAGATAGACATAAGGTTTAACAACATTGGTGTAAAGAAAACTATGGATGGTTGTGACATCTACACAGTCATTATTGTATTGCAATCTTTTAGATATCGTATCTGTACCCACATTAGTATAAGTAATGCAAGCAATTTTTTTTACTGCACCTAATCTTTTAGATTTAGCAAGTACTTGTTTGATATGGTTGACAAGCCAATGCGTTTTGCCTGCTCCGGGTCCCGCACTAACTTTAAACGATTCTTCAATAGGAATCTTACTATCTGATGTTATGAGAGTAGCCATTTGAGTGCTTCTTGTATGTATGTTGGTACGTGGAAATCTTTTTTATCTTTTGCTTCCGCGTGGAAATTATTTTCTAACACAACAGTTAATTCTAATGCATTCGTTCCTTTGGTTACAGAATTGAGGTAACGAGATGCAAGTATTGCTTTGCGCTTTTCTTCTTTCGACCAATTTGAATTGTTGATAGAATTCTTAATGCGTGTATTTTCTGCGCCTTCCCTAAGTATTTCGAGCATCTTGGTAACATCAAGTTCTTTAATTAAACTCTTTAATTCATTCCTATTGCTTACTGATTCTGTCAATAATAATTCACAGTCAGCATTTTCCCTCATAAGGTCGTATTCAAGAGTTTTGCCGTATGTAGAATCTTGTCGAAAGAAACGGATGTTGGGATGTTCTTTATATTTGTTATCTTCTTCATCTCCATGATGTTTGTATTCGCTTGTTGATTCTTGACCATATTCATAGGGATAGCATTTAACAAAATCATTGCTGTCTTGCAGTTTCATTACAGGATCTATATCTGTGATGCAAGCAATACGTTTGTTGATTGCAAATCCATTTGTAGTATCAAACATTTTTAAGAAATGGTTAAAGTAACGACCACCCATATTAACAACTAAAACATGGGAATCTGTTAAATTATATCCTAAGTATTTGGCGAAAACAGGCAGAAGCAACTCTTCTGCAATACCCTCTACAAAAATTAATTTGCTTGCAAAAAACATATCGGATTTGGTAGCGTCAAGAAATCTCTGAACAAATAATTTTGATTTTTTATCATCCTCATTAGTTTCGTCAAACACATTACGCGGATAGCCTACGCTTATTTCACCTAACTTTGTAGTGGAAAGGCATAATAAATCTTCAACCTTGACGGCGGAAACAATCTGAGTAGAATGAGTTGTAATGAATGTTTGTCGAATATGATAATTAGTTTTATTGTCTTGCAAAAACTGTAAAAACTTGTACTGCATTGCAGGGTGAAGATGTGCTTCGCATTCTTCTATTGCCAAGAATGTTATCACTTTTGCATTGCGTTTCATAAAGGCTGTATTTGCTTCGGCTTGCATTTTCGCAAGAAGCAAAGACATGTAAATGAGGTTGTTATACCCTAATCCATTGTAAGTGGTGGGAATCTCTATGCCAACACTATATTTGATAATCAATCGAAGTGCCGAAAATAATTCATATTCAGTCAATTCTCCATCAAAATCAGGGGTTGCCCCATTGAAGGTTACTCCCGATTCTTTGGCGTATTTCAAAAAAATATCTTTGCCTAATTGCAGTCTATTCTGCAAAGTTGTCATTAACGGTGATGTTTGTTTCAAAAAATCATCACGTTTTTTCTTTAACTCTGCATTTTTGTCATCATCAGACTTGGACTCGTCCTTTTTAACATCATAGTCGATGAAGAAATCAAGTACCTCTCTTAATAATGGATTATAACCGGCGTATAAATCGCGGTTGACATCTCTAATAGCATCAAGAAATTGATAATCAATTTTATCTAAGATGTCACGATTTATTTTATTATTTCTTGCGCCACTTGTTCGTACCCCTTGATATTTCCTTATATAATCTCGTTCCAATATTTTCCATATTTCCTTTGCGGAAGATAACGTAGAAACATCTGCTATATAATTATCCTCTTCATTATCTGACAATTGGTATGTGTATGATATTTTGGCCTCATTGCTAAGTGTTTCATCTATCATAGCATCACTAAAAAGTGCAATTTCTTGAGAAACGTCTGACTCATTTTCGCTTTTGTGCAGAATGATTGATATAGCAAATTTTGGAGAGTGTGTTTTTAGAACATTTACATCAGTTTCATAATATAGGTCATTCGTGTGAACGTCTCTATGTCCATAATAACCCAACACAAGACCTAATGCCCTTAATAGGTTGCTCTTGCCTGTATTGTTATGACCAATTATAACATTCACACCCTCGTGGAATGGAATACTTACCTCTTTAAAGTTTCGAAATCCTGATATGTTAATTTGTTTAATATACATCACTAAAAATATAAAGTATTACACATAATTCAATTATAATACTAAAAGAAAAGCATTAGAATATGCTTTGTAAATATAAGAATTAATTTTTGAAATGACAATACCTATTCCTCAACTTATTGATAATAGTCAACACAAAAAAACATCATTATTTCCTCGACGCAACAAAAAATGCCATTTTTATTTCCTCGACGCAACAAACGCATTTTATCGGCGCTATTATCGTTAGAAAAAATCTTTTCCTCGGGAATAGGTCTTAAATAATTTTTCTACCTTTACAGCACAATTTTTTTAACACATACCAAAAAGATGAAAAGATTTTTATTAACATTCTGCGCTGCTGCAACGATGTTTTCGACAATGGCGCAAAAACCTGAAACTCAGGTATATCTATGTTTTGGACAGTCGAATATGGAGGGCAATGCCCAAATTGAAGAAATCGACCGTCAGAATATCGACCCACGCTATCAAATGATGGCTGCGGTAGATTTTCCAAAAATGGGCAGAAAAATGGGCAAAACCTATCCCGCCGTGCCGCCTCTCTGCCGCGAAAACACAGGCCTCACTCCCGTTGACTATTTTGGCAGAACAATGGTAGAAAACCTTCCTAAAAACGTGAGTATCTGCGTTATAAATGTTGCTATCGGCGGTTGCGACATCAAGGCTTTTATGAAAGATAGCATCGAGGCATATTGCAAAGTTTGTCCCGATTGGATGGTGCCGATGCTTGCCGCTTACAACAACAATCCTTATCAACGCCTTGTGGATATGGCCAAAATCGCTCAGAAAAAGGGCACTATCAAAGGTATTCTTCTGCATCAGGGCGAAACCAACACAGGTCAGGAGGCTTGGCTCGGAATGGTTAAGTCGGTGTACGACAACCTGATGAAAGACCTCAACCTTAATCCCGACCAAGTGCCATTGCTTGCAGGCGAGGTGGTAAACAGCGACCGTGGAGGTGTTTGTGCAGCCCACAACCCAATTATCAACCGTTTGCCCGAGGTTATCAAAAACGCTCACGCAATTAGTTCGAGCGCCTGCCCCGAAAACTTCGACCAACTGCATTTTACCGCCGAAGGTTACAGGATTCTCGGTCGCCGTTATGCCTTCAAAATGCTTCAATTACAGGGCATTACACCAAAAGACAACTCTAATCCGAGGGCAAACAATTTGGTGTCGCCTGTTATGCACGTTATGAATTTTTATTTTGACCGTGAGCAAAACAAGATGGTTCGCGACAACAGCAAGGCTAAACTTCGCTCGGCAACTTTCAATGTATACGCTCCCAACGCCAAAAAGGTGGAATTTTCTTCGCAATTTACCGACGGTTTGCAGCCTATGGTAAAAAATGCTAACGGCGTGTGGTCCATCACATTAAACTCGCCCAATCCCGACATTTATCCCTATAATTTTGTGGTAGACGGCGTTTCGATTTCCGACCCAGCAAATATGGAGATTTTCCCTAACGAAAATTTCAAGGCTTCACTTTTCCAAGTACCTGACAACGAGCAACTTTACACCGTAAAAGACGTCCCCCACGGACGTGTTACTTATATGCAATACAAGAGCGACGAACTTGGTGTTTACCGTCCGCTAATTATCTATACTCCTGCCGAATACGAAGAAAATCCCAACAAAAAATATCCTGTTTTCTACCTTGTTAGCGGCACCACCGACACCGAAGAAACTTGGTATAAAGTGGGCAAGTTCAACACCATTCTTGATAATTTGATTGCCAACGGCAAGGCTGTGCCAATGATTGTGGTGCTTCCCTACGGCAATATGCTCCACGGCACTCCAAATCCCGCCACAATGGACGCAGTGCCTATGTATCAGCAGTTTGCACGCGTACTCACCAACGAAATTATGCCTTTTGTAGAAAAGAATTTCCGCACCAAAAACGACCGTGAGAGCCGTGCCATTGCAGGTTTTTCGCGTGGAGGCGGACAGTCGCAATACACTGCGTTCTCTAATCCCGACAAGTTTGCTAATATGGCGTCGTTTAGTTCGTACCTCATTCCTGAGGCTATGGACAAAGAGTTTTCGAGCCTCTTGACCAAAGATAATATGAAAAAGACCTTCAAAGTGCTTTGGTATGGCGTTGGCTCCGACGATTTCTTGTACAACCACGTAAAAACTCACCGCGATTATTTCGACAAACGCGGCATCGAATACAAATACAAAGAAACCGAAGGCGGTCACACTTGGATGAATGCAAGAGATTATCTTACAGATGTTTATCAATTGCTGTTCAAATAGGTTGATTTAAAAAAAATAAATATAAAAGGAGAAAAACATTATTGTTTTTCTCCTTTTTTTATAATCAAACTTATTCATTGAAAATCATTAGTATATCCAATAATACCCTCTGATTCTTGTAGTTGTAATATATTCCTTGTTGTAATAGTTTTTTTCAATAGTGATTTTGTTGTTTTCATCGTATTTGATATTAAAGAAAAACAACCTAAAATCTAAGTGCGGTCGACTTGTGCAGAACATCATTGATGATTGGTTATAGAGATTTTCTATTTCATCAATATTATTTAGAATATTATTTAAATTTTCAGTGTTCATATTAAGCAAATATCGGGAATATATTCGATAACCGTAATTGTCTGAATGCTCTTGTGGATATTCTTCATTAGATAACCATTCTAATCTTTTTGCACCCTCTTCCAATATCTCATTTTTAAAATTAGAAAAATCCTCAACTTTATATGTGCTGTATAATACAGCACAATAAAATTGACCCTCAATAATAGGATAAATATCGAATGAAGGTCTGTCAAAGTCAAAAAAATACTCCGCAAAATGTGCTTGGGTTTGGCTTATAAGGCGTTTTAATAACTCGTTTTTATCATCAGAACTAATGAAACTATTGTTTTGAAAAAATAGAGAATGATTGCAATAATCAGCAAGTTGTTGGGCATCATCGCATTGGTCCACAATTTTGTTATACTCCTCAGAGTTTTTGCGCATTGATGGCAATTGCTCAAATTTCGACGACCATTGCATCGCTGTGTCGGGTTTGTAATGAATTTCTTTCCCTGTGCTTCTGTTTATTGTTGTGGTTCCTGCCCTCTCAGTTTTTAACATATCAAGACTTAAATCGTACGAGAGTGAATCATAAGGCGGAATCCAATTGTATTTAAGAGCATCATCTATTTTTAAATAATAGATTTGTTTGTCGGTGCCCACTTTTTCCAAAATAAAACAATGATATATGGCAGGAGGCTCCAATATCAACGACATCGACACTAAATTGTTGTAAAGATATGTTTTGTCAACATCTCCTTGTATAAATTGAGCGAGTATGGCTGTGTCAGGAGACCCTAATAATGGTATAGAATCTTCCATATAAACTATCTTGGGATATTCTTGAGTGGGTTTGTCGGCACAAGAACAGATTGTGATTAAAAATATAAATATGTAAAATGTATATCTTTTCATATAATTCTGATTTTAGAGATATTCCCAAAGTTTACCATTATAGTATTTTTCATAAATAAACTTATATTGATTATTTTGGTATCTGAGTTCAACTTTTGCTTTTCTATTTTCAATAGTGTCACAAATATTTACTTTATAAGTTTTGTTTAAGGTGTCATTAACAAAGCACGAATCAACAATAAAGAAGGGTTGTTGAATATTGTTTTTAACATCGTTATAATTATGTCCGTAGTCCCAAGGCGAATAATAAAAGAGAGAATAAAAAATTATCTTTCTAATATTTTTATAACCTTTATCTGTCAGCGGATATTGATTGTAATAGGTATTAATAAAGTCTTCAACAAATTCGGTACTTTGAATTTTGTAGAATTTGCTCAAATCATTTAGCCTTAATTCTCTGTACTTTTCATACTTATAATATAATAAATCGACAACCGTATCCCTAAATGTATCATATATATATAAGTTGTAATACCCGTTTGCTCTTATAGTTTGTGCATAAAGGTCTTTATCAAGCATTTCTACTGTTGGAACGTGATATATAGTACCCGGCCAATATATTGCACGACTATCGAAATTAATCACAGTATCCTTTCTGTGTTTACTATCAGAATCAGATTTCAACCCGCAACAACTTAGTACAAGGCTCAGAGTAAAGAATAATATGTAGAATGTTCTCATTGCTAATCAGTTATTTTAATAATGGGCGTTTTGGCAAATATAGGGATTTTTTTTGAAAACAAAAAAGGCTACCGAATTGGCAGCCTTTTTATATTAATTATCCTTGTGTTATTCCACCACCAAAACAAATCCTCCTCTTGGGGTCATTTCAATGGTTTTGGGTAAAGATTCGGGATTTTCGATTGACCATTTGGATTCATTATCAGCATCATAAAATGCCTGAATTGTTTTAGCATTTTGGATAAAACTCAAATCAATGTTTGCCGAAAGATTATCGTCTTTGCCATTGATTCCAGCCACATACCAAACATTTCCCTTGCGACGTGCAATTACGGCATACTCGCCCGGATAGCCTGCCACAAACTTGATGTCGTCCCAAGCGGCGGGAAGATTTCCAAAAAACTCCTGCACCTCTTTGGGCTGAGCCAAAAGACTTTCGGGACGGTCGGCTATGTGCTGCAATGCCGATTCAAACAATACCGTAAGTGCCAATTCGTGAGCATTGGATGTGATGTGAGGATTTTGCGAATCAGAAAATGCACAAGGCGTGTAATCCATTGGTCCAATAACATTGCGGGTAAAGGGCAATGTGGCGTTGTGCCAAGCCGCTTTTTTGGTTAATTCAGGTCCATTGTTGTACCATTCAGCACCATAAACAGCCTCGGTGCTCATAAGATTGGGATATGTGCGTTGCCATCCGCGAGGAATGGTTGCACCGTGAAAATTTACTGTAAGATGGTGTTTTGCAGCACTTTGCAAAAGGTCGATACAATAACTCATATTGGCTTGGTTGTCGCCGGAGAAAAAGTCGATTTTTACACCTTTTACGCCGATTTTTTCGCACCAAGCAAACTCTTTTTCACGTTCTTCGGGTTTGTTGAGACGGAATTTTGGTCCGGGAGCACCATCTACCCAACCTATCGACGAACTATACCAAATCAAGGGTTTTATATTTTTGTCAACTGCGTATTTTACAGCATCTTCGATGGTTTTTCCATCTTTCATTTCGTCCCATTCGGCATCGATAAGCACGTATGGAAGTTTAAGAGTAACGGCAAGGTCAACATATTTTTTTATAATGTTGTAATCGTTGCTGCCGTGATTGTATGCCCAATAAATCCACGAAACCACGCCCGGCTGCACCCACGAAAAGTCGGCTTGATAATCTGTCGGTTCTGACACGTCGGTAATGAGCGTACTTTCAACAATATCAGCCAGTTTGCCTATTACAGCCACACGCCACGGAGTAAAAAATTCGCCGGAGATTGTGGTTTCGTTTTTATCGGGACGCACTTCGTAGGTTTCAAGATTATTGTCGTTCCAAAGGCAAGATGCACTGTTATAATTTTTTACATCAGCCTCGCTCAAAAGCACAAACACATCTTTAACCGGCTCTATCAAAGCGGGATAGCCCCAACGACAGCAAAATCCGTCAGCCGATTTAAACACGCCCGAAAAACTAAATACAGGTTGTTGTTTTGCGGTGTTGGCCTTTGGGAAAAATCCCTCATACGATTCGCACCACTGTTGCATCCAGCGGGTTACGCCTTCGGGAATATTAAAGGCGGTTTTTTCTTGCGGAATTGCCGAATCGTTGAGATTGTGCAAACGGTAGCGGAATGCTATTCCATTGTTGTACACGCGCAAAATAAGGTCGATGTTGGGATTTAATGCGGCGGAATATTCGCTTGCAAGGTTTTGGCAATTAGCCTTTTTGCCTGTGAGCATTGTGTAGTCGTCGGTAACGGCTTGCACATACGAAAAATCGGGCGCAATACAATTATCAAAACCAAATTTTTCGATTGTGAGCACCTTTTGGTCGTAATACGTTACGCTAAACTTGCCCGAATCGGCAAAAAGCCTGATATTGGCGTCGGGCGAAGTGCAAATAAAATTGTTGGGCTGATGGCAGCCCGATGCGCCAATCACAAGCGCTGTGGATAGCAAAGTCAAAGTTTTACAAAATCTAATCATATACAATAGTTTAAAATGTTAATTTCTAAAAATATAAAACCCCGGTTTTGGCGGGGTTTTAATTAGGATGTCGGTAATCACTGACGTTAAAAAATCGTTTAAAAATATTATTCAAGCACTTCTGATACCTTGTTTTTAAGTGTTTGTTTTGAAAAAAGCCGAATAATACTTATTTAAAATAAATCCAATCAATTTCGATGTCTTTACCTGTGATTTTCAGGTCGATGACACCTTTGGGTTTTGCTTTCAAAGCAATAGTAGCGGTTTTAAATTCCGCACTTTGTGGCAGTGATCCGTCGGCGATAGGCTTGCCTGTGCCGTCGGTGATGGTTACCGAACCTCCTGTTGTAGAGCGATATTGAATATATGCTTTTTTGAATTTTCCTGCGCCAAAATCCACACGGTTGTAACGCACGTTGCCGTTGCTTCCAAAGATTGTTTTCCAACCTTCAAAACGTTTGGTAGTGTCGGCGTCGTTGGCGTGAAGGTATTCGATTTTAGCCGATCCGCCAATTTCGCTGTAACGGTCGATTTGGATTTTCTGAGTTGCGTTGTTGATGCCTACGCCACGGAGAGTAGGTTTAACGGGACGGATAGTACCGTCGGCATTGAAGAAAAGGCTATCCACACATACGGCGCGGCTCTTGTCGAAATTGGGCGAATAGTTGTTGTGATGGTAGAATAAGTACCACTGTCCCTTGTAGTTAACAACAGATTGATGAATAGTCCAGCAATCGGGCCACTCTTCCAAAATGATGCCTTTGTATTCGTAAGGACCCATAGGATTCTTAGCCATTGCGTAGCCAATCACCTCGGTGTTTTCGCGAACGTAAGGATATGTAAGATAGTAATTTCCATTGTATTCAAATGGGAAAGGACCTTCTGCCTGACGCGATGGCAAACCTTTGAGGCAGTTTACTCCGGTCATCTGAAATTCGCGGTCGCCCCATTTCATTGTTTCAGTGGGGGTATCGTCGGCAATCTCGTTTAAACTTGGTTTTAGTTTAGCACAGCGTCCTGCGCCCCAGAAAATATATGTGTTGCCGTCGCTTGCTTGCAAAAGTCCCGGGTCGATACCGTTGATACCTTCGATATTTTTCTCCATAGGTGTGTAAGGACCTTCGGGCTTGTCGGCGGTGGCGATGCCTATACCGAATCCGCGTCCCTCCTTAGTGCCGTTGGGGAAGAAGAAATAATATTTGCCGTCTTTTTCGATACAGTCGGGAGCCCACATACTATATCCGGTGGGATTGCCCCAAGGAACTTGCTTTTGATTGAGAATTACGCCGTGGTCGGTCCAGTCGGTAAGGTTTTCAGAAGAGAACACGTGGTAATCTTCCATACAGAACCAATCTTTGCGTGGATAATCGGCAGCCGAAGCCGGTGGAATATCGTGCGATGGAAAAAGATAAAGTTTGCCGTTGAAAACCCTTGCTGTGGGGTCGGCTGAAAATTGGTCGCGAATAATGGGATTCTGCGCCGAGGCTTGAAGACCCGCAGCCGCCAATGCAGCCGCCAAAATCAATTTAAAATTGCTCATAACTGTTGTGTCTATTTTTATTATGCAGTGATTATTAATAATGTGAACGTACTTAGTGATGCTTAAAAAAACTATACAAAGTAAATCAATTATTAAGACACTGCCGCAATCGTAAGCAATTTTTTTTGTCGAAGCGGTGAATTTTAACAAACTTTAAGAATTTTCGGAGGTTTCTTCCTCGTCCTGACTGCTTGAATGCTGTTCGCGCCAGGCTGTGGGATTAGTGCCGAAAAAGTTGCGGAATGCCGTGCAAAAATATGCAGTATTTGGAAATCCCACCATATCGGCAACTTCAGCAATAGAGAAACCTTTGCGGTTGAGAATCAATTCCGACGCGCGTTTGAGTCTAATATTGCGAATAAATTCTGACCCACTTTGATTAGTAAGGTCTTTGAGTTTGCGGTAAAGGTGCACACGGCTGAGACCCACATCTGCGGCGAGCATTTCGGTAGAGTATTCGGCATTGCTGATGTTTTTTTCCACAGCCTTTACAATACGTTTCAGAAGTTTTTCTTCGGGGTCTTCGTATTGTTCAAGGTCGGCAGAATTGGTTGGCTGTTGCGCACCGCTGTAATTAACTATAAGTTTGTGCCTTACTGTAATAAGATTTTTAATAGTCTGCTTTAACACATCAATGTTGAAAGGCTTTGAGATAAACGCATCGGCACCTGCTTGCAGACTCGAAATCTCCACATCGTCGCCGGTTTTAGCGGTGATTATTATCACAGGAATTTCGTTGCTGTTGATATTCTGTTTGATACGTTTGCACAAACCATAACCATCGAGTTCCGGCATCATTATGTCAGTGATAACAAGGTCGGGTAAATAGTAAAGTATCTCCGACATTGCGGCTGCTCCGTTAGAAAAATGGGTAACAAGGTATTCGTTGCGAAGTTCTGAGATGAGGTATTCTGCCACATCGGGGTCGTCTTCCACAAGGAAAATGCGTTTTTTAGCAAAAGCGGCTTTGCTTGTAGGTCGTTTCTGAGGAGTATCGTCCTGTACGTTTTGGATGTTTTGTTCTGCTAAATTATCGTCTTTTTTTATTGGTGTTGAAGTTGTGTCTGCGTTTTTGGTAAGATTGAGAGGATGTGCAAATGTAAACACAGCACCTTCTGCATCGGTTTTGTTGTGCGCTGACAGAGTGCCACCAAGTAGTTGGGCTAATGATTTTGCCAAGTGAAGACCAATTCCTGTACCTGTTTGTATATGAGTAGAATCCGCTTGATAAAAACGGTTGAATATTTTATCGATATCGTCGTTGTTAATACCAGGACCGCAGTCGGATACCGAGATTTCTACTGTCTTGTCGGTAAGCTGTGCCGACACTTCTATTGCGCCTTCCTCGCGGCAAAACTTCATAGCGTTGGAAATCAGGTTGGTGATAATTTTGTCAACTGCATTACTGTCGGTAACTATGGTAAACCCTTCGGGAAGGTTGTGCTTGAAGGTGAGGCTTATATTTTTTGATTCGGCTTTGAGAGCGAACAATTCAATTATGTTGTTGATGATGGGAATAAGTTCGTATTCGGCCAGTTCCAACGACATTTTGCCATTGTCTATTTTGCGCATATCAAGCAGACTGTCAACAAGTTTGCGCATACGGTCCACACCAAGGCAGATAGTGCGTATCTCGTTTTGTATTTTTGGCTCTTGATTAGTGGATGCAACTTTTTGCAGCGGACTAACAATCAGCGACATAGGTGTACGTATCTCGTGAATCAGGTTGGTGAAGAAACGTAGTTTTATCTTATTGTCGATTTCTGCTTGACGGTGTTTGTCGATCTCTTGCTGGCTTTTTTTGTGACGATAAACCATATATGCCACCAATAATACGATAGTTAATCCCAAAATAATGTATAATATCTTGGCAATTAGCGAGTGATACCAAGCCGACATAATTGTTACCGTTATGGTGTATTTGGGTGATTCTACACCGTCGGTAATGCTGAAAAGGCTGATTTGGTAAACATCTGGAATCAGACGTATGAAACTAAGTTGCCGCGAATCATTGGCAATACGGACAGGTGCATCGTTGTTGACTGTATAATAATAATGTGTGTTTGGTGATGAAAAAAAGTCAACAGGAGTAAACTCTATCGTGAATGAGTTTTGATTGTGCTGAAGAACAAATTCTCGTGCGCAAGATGCTGGTATAGATATAATTGGCTTATTGAGAGTGGAGTCTGACGGGTTGATTTCTCGGTTCCGTACCCAAAAGCGTGTTATTTTTACTCCATTGGAGGCAGACAATTGTTTGCGTATATCCTTTGGATTGAAATATGTTATTCCGTCAAATCCTCCAAAATAGATAATTCCTTCGTTTGACCTACATACAGCATTTTTTGCAAATTCTCCGTTTACCGTGCCGTCTGATGTGGAATAACGTGTAATGTTGTATTCGTCGTTGTCGGTAGTTATCCTATAAAGACCATTGTCGGAGCCTGCCCAAATGTTGTTAGCGCTATCTTTTGTAAGTGAGTAGAATGCGGCTGATGATGCCCCTTCTATTGCAATAGATTCCTTTCCCCAGCCTTGTCCGTCGCTGTTGCCTTTGATGATGTACAATCCGTCGGAGGTGGCAGCGGCAAGTCTGTTTTCGTCTAATGAAAGGAGTGAGAATATTATGGTGCGATCAAATATATGCTTAAATACTGCTTTTTTGTTGTAATTGCCTATAAAGTAAATGCCGTTGTAAGAGCCTACTGCCAAACTGTTTTCTCCGATTTTTTCCACACAGCACGACCATAGGTTTGCATTTAAGCTTACATTCTTGAAAACTATCTGTTTGTCGGTGCGAATGTCTACAAATCCTACTCCACTGCCAAGAGATGCTATCACTAAAACATTTTCGTCTAATCTTGCTATGTTTGCCACTCGCGAAAAATGCAGCCTGTTAATATCGTCGGTTAGCGGTATGCGTTTATATTCAAATGTTTTAGTGTCTATTTTCCATAATCCAGAACCGTAGCTACCAACATACACATATTTGTCGTCGATAGCGCAAAGCCCCACGATGAGGCTTGGAAAGTTGTTGCCCACTAGATGACGTACTACGCGTTTTGTTTTTATATCGGTAACATAGATGCCGTCGTTGTCGGTGGCTACCCAAAGCATTCCGTTGCAGAAACACAAAGCTGAAACACAACTTTGACCTATTATGTTGTCGGTGGCGGATTTATAACCTAAATAGTTGAATATTGTCTTTTCGGGATTAAGCACTAATACCCCTTTCTGGTAAAGCCCAAGCCATATGTTGCCCGATTTATCCACAAATACCGAATGTACTTTGAGTTTGGAATCGTCTAAAAACGGAACCGACATTGAGTAGTGCGAAATGGTTTTTTCTTTAAGGTCGAGAACTTTTAAACCATTGCCATCAGTGCATGCCAAAATCTTGTCGTCGCCAAGCCAGCGGCAGAGAAAGTATGGCATATCTGATTTGCCTTGAATTACGCATTCAAAACTATCGGTTTCGGCATTGTATTTACATACATCGTTGCCTGATGTGCAAGCAAACACATCACCGTCTTTGTTTTTAAACAGGGTGCTCGAAAGGATATTGCTGTTGTAATTATGTACCGAATTGGCATCTGTGCGAATTAATCCGCCTCTATTGTCGGCCACAAACAAACTGCCATTTGGAGCTTCTACCATATAGTCTACTGGATGCACGGATGTGCGTTGTGGAAGAATGTATGGCTTAACAACAATGTTGCCATTGCGGTCGGTTTCTACTGTGCAAGGCGAGTCGCCTAGTGCGATTATGGTGCTATCAGATAGTTCTATGAAACTTGAAATTGAAAAATGAAAAGGATCGCCATCACTGCGGCGCGCTGGTTTTGAAAAATTGTCGGCTAGCGGATTGTATACTTGTACCCCTTTGTATGTGCCTACCAATAGACGTCCTTGGCTGTCGATAAAAATATCGCGGATAAAATTGTTTGCCAATGAGTTAGAGTCGGCATCATTGTGCCTATAGACTTTTACCCGATTGCCATCGAAACAATTCAGTCCGTCTTCGGTAGCTATCCATACAAAGCCATATTGATCTTGTATTATTTTGTTTATCAAACTGTTGGATAGTCCATCCTCGGCTGAAATAAATTTATACGACTGAGCAAAACAGCCGAATCCAGAACAGACAAGCAACAGCAATGTCAGTATTCTATTCATTTTCACTCAAAAACAATTTTCATGGCAAAGGTACGCTATATTTTGTTAAAACCAAAAAAATAAGCCTATATTTAAGGTGACAATCTCTTGAACACTTAATTTGCTATCTTAGCTATGTTACATAAGCAAAATATATGGTAACGCAAATGAAACATAACAAAAGAAAAATGTAACGCCACAAAACAATATCAGAGTTTTGTCTTTAAATATTTACCTGTATACGATGCCTTATTCTTGGCAATTTCTTCGGGCGTACCTATGGCTACTATGTTGCCACCGTTTTTGCCACCGTCGGGTCCTAGGTCGATGATATAATCGGCACTCTTGATTATTTCGGGGTCGTGCTCAATTATCACTACGCTGTTGCCGCGGTTTATTAGGGCGTTGATGGTGTTTAATAGGTTTTGAATGTCGTAAAAATGTAATCCTGTGGAGGGCTCATCAAAGATAAAGAGCGTGTGAAGGTCTTTTTTCTCCGAGAGTAAAAATTGTGCCAGTTTCAACCTTTGATTTTCTCCGCCTGAAAGCGTGTTGGAGGTTTGTCCTAGTTTGATATAGCCGAGTCCCACTTGTGATAGCGTGGATAGTTTGTTTGTGATTTTTTTTGCGGTGTTGCTCTCCTTGTCGGCACCAAAAAAATCTACTGCTTCCGACACCGACATATTTAGTACATCGTAAATGCTTTTGCCATTGTATTTTACGTCGAGTACTTCGTCTTTGAATCGTTTGCCGCCGCAACTTTCGCATACTAGGTAAACGTCTGCCATAAACTGCATTTCCACCTTGATAACGCCATCGCCTTGACATTCTTCGCAGCGTCCTCCTGCTGAGTTGAACGAAAAATGCCCTGGTGTGTAGCCCATCTGTTTCGATAGCTGCTGCTCCGAAAATAGCTTGCGTATGTCATCGTATGCACCAATAAAGGTTACGGGGTTTGAGCGCGACGACTTGCCTATCGGGTTTTGGTCTATGATTTCAACATTGTCGAGCATTTTTACATCGCCCTCAATGCTATCATGGTCGCCGGGTTTGATTCCGCTGTCGTTGATACGCTGGGCAAGGGCGGGGTAGAGGATGCCTTTGATTAGCGATGATTTGCCGCTTCCACTCACGCCTGTTACCACTGTCATCATGTATAGCGGTATCTCAACGTCAATATTTTTGAGGTTGTTCATTCGTGCGCCTTTTATGGTGATGCGGGGCGATGATTTTTGATTCCATTGTCGGCGTTCCGGTACGGGAATTTTCTCTTTGCCCGTAAGGTAACGCGCTGTAAGACTGTTTTTTGCTTTGCTTAATTCTTTTATTGTACCTTGAAACATTATTTCGCCACCATAAACGCCTGCTTTTGGTCCAATGTCGATTATTTGGTCGGCTGCGCGTATAATATCTTCGTCGTGCTCAACCACAATTACTGTGTTGCCAAGGTCGCGGAGTTTTTTTAGCACGCGGATAAGTTTTTCGGTGTCGCGACTGTGCAGACCAATGCTAGGTTCGTCTAATATGTAGAGCGAACCCGTGAGGCTTGATCCAAGCGATGTGGCAAGGTTTATTCGTTGAGATTCGCCACCCGATAGGGTAGAGGAGAGGCGGTTGAGGGTTAGGTAGTTGAGCCCAACATCGCAGAGAAACTCCAATCGCGAAATTATCTCTTTGAATATTCTGTTGGCGATTTTTTCTTCTGATTCGGTGAGTTTTACGCTACGGAAAAACGCTAAAAGTTCGTCGATGGGCATGTTTACAAGTTCGCCAATGCTATGGTTGCTCACCTTTATATATTGTGCCTCTTTTTTTAGACGCGACCCATGACATTCGGGGCAGATTGTTTGCCCACGATAGCGCGACAACATTACACGGTATTGTATTTTGTAACTTTCGCCTTCTACGTATTTAAAAAATTCACTTATGCCGTATTTGCCGTTCCAAAGAATCGCTTTTTCTTTGTCGGTTAGGTCGATATACGGTTTGTGAATAGGAAATTTTTTGTAATTGGTGCGTATAAACTCATCTTTAAATCGGCTCATTTGCGGACCGTTCCAACATTTTACGGCATTGTCATAAACTGATAGATTTTTTGATGGAACCACCAAATCTTCGTCGATTCCTACCACACGTCCTATGCCTTGACACACGGGACAAGCGCCTATTGGATTGTTGAAGGTGAATGTGTATATGCTTGGCTCTTCGAACTTGATGCCATCGGCTTCGAACCTTGTGCAAAAACTTTCGCGCACGGTTTCATCGCCTTGAATTTCTATCATACAGTCACCGCAACCTTCGTAAAATGCGGTTTGAACGCTGTCGCCCATGCGGCTCATGGCGTCGGGTCGTGTGCTACTTTTAAATCTGTCTATAAGCAAATAAATTTCTGAGTAACGCTTTTTTATCTCGTCGGCTGAATCGATGTCGGCAATGTTGATAACCGTTTTCCCTCCGTTTTTATCGACTGTCATTAATCGTGTAATACCCTGTGCCAAAAGTGTTTGCAATTGTGCACCAAGAGTCCTGTCTTCGGGAACAACCACTGGGGCGAGCAAAGTAACTTTTGTACCTTCGGGCAATGATGCGATGCGGTTAACCACATCGTCAACTGTATGACGTTTAACTACTTGCCCGCTTATAGGCGATATGGTTTTGCCAATGCGTGCATAAAGGAGTTTTATATAATCATAAATTTCGGTAGATGTTCCTACGGTGCTTCGGGTGTTTTTGCTTGTAACTTTCTGTTCTATGGCTATGGCAGGCGGAATGCCTTTGATATAATCCACTTCTGGTTTGGTAATGCGGCCGAGAAACTGTCGTGCGTATGCCGAAAGACTTTCTACATAACGGCGCTGACCCTCTGCATAAAGGGTGTCGAATGCGAGTGTAGATTTGCCCGAACCACTAAGTCCCGTTATTACAATTAGTTGGTTTCTTGGTATGCTTAGCGATATATTTTTGAGGTTGTGCAGTCGTGCACCTTTTATTATTATAGATTCTGATTCGGATGTTACGTCCTGTTTTTTGTTGTCCATACTTTGGGTTTATACAATTTTTGCAAAATTACATCTTTTCTTGTTTTTTTTGTTTAATTTTGCCCATTATTAATAAAAAAGTAAAATTTAAAGTAATGATACAACGTATTCAAACAGTTTATTGGTTTTTGGCGGCGCTTATGGCTTGTATGATGCTGCCTTTTGAATGGATGCAACTTATTGTGGCAGACGGCGACTACACTTTTGCCGCCTCGGGCATTAGCAAGATAACAAGCGGAGCAGTCGACACTGTGGTCAACGGCATTCCCTTGATGGTATACATTATCGCCTACGCGGTGTTAAATCTTGTAATCATTTTTCTCTACAAAAACCGCATATTGCAAGCACGATTAACCACCATTGCAATTATCTTAGCCATAGGACTTTATGCAGTAATTGCATTTTACCGCTATATGTCGTTCAACGTCGACGTGGTTTCCTCCAACTTCAACTATCCCTTGCTCTTCCCCTTGGTATGCCTCTTTTTCGACTACTTGGCTCAGCGCGGGGTAATCAAAGACGAAATCAAGGTTCGCAGCCTCGACCGCATTAGATAATTACAGTAGAGACGTGCCATGGCGCGTCTCTATTTCATCAATCCCTCGTCTCTCACAGCCATCATCACTGCGCTTGCCGACACTATATAATATTGTTCGTTGTTGAATTTTATTTCAATAGCGCCAGTGCGTTGATATACGGCAAGGTCGCCACGCTGCATTTGCAGGGGGATAAATTTCAGTTTTTTCTCCTTGTTTTTCCACGGTTCGTCGTAATCGTCGGTGGCGGGTATTGGGTAGCCGGGTCCAGTTTTGATTACGTATCCAAGACTGATTTTGTCGTTATCTATAACGCTGGGCGGCAGGTAAAGTCCGCTTTCGGTTTTCTCTTGCGGGTATTTGGGCTTTATCAGCACCTTGTCGCTCATTATTACGAGCTGTTCTAAATCTTTTTCTTTTAAGTTTATTGTCATTTTTGTAGAAATTTTGCAGCAAATGTATAAATTTGTAGCCAATTTATGATAATAATTTTTGTAATAAAATGAGACAGAGAACAGGTCAGATATATACCGACGTTGAAATCACCAACGTAGCCGCCGAAGGTAAGGCTATGGCAAAGATTGATAATATTGTGGTTTTTGTAAAGGGCGTTGTGCCAGGCGATGTGGTTGATATTCAGATTACTCACCGCAGCCGCAATTTTCGCGAGGCCAAGCCCATTGCCTTTAAAAAATATTCCGATCAGCGTGCCGAGCCTAAGTGCAAGCATTTTGGTATCTGCGGCGGATGCGTTTGGCAAAATCTTCCTTACAATCTGCAACTTAAATACAAACAGCAGCAGGTGGAGGACGCTTTTAAGCACATTGCCAAAATACCTATTCCTGAGGTTTCGCCAATTTTGCCGTCAGAGCAGCAATATTATTATCGCAACAAGTTAGAGTTTACCTTTGCTTCGTGCCGTTGGCTCACCGAAGACGAAATGCAAGTACCCGATTCTGAAAAACAATTACAAGGACTCGGCTTTCATATACCAGGACGTTTTGATAAAGTGTTGGATATCAAGGAGTGTCTTTTGCAAAACGACCCTTCAAACGCTATCCGCCTTGCCGCTAAGCAATACGCCATCGACAACGGTCTCGAGTTTTTCAATCTTAAATCGCAGGTAGGTTTTCTCCGCAACATATTGATTCGTACATCGTTAAGCGGCGAAATTATGGTTATTATGGTGTTTAACGAGGGTTCTGCCGAAAAACGCGAAAAAATGATGGATTACCTTTGCGATCAATTCCCGCAGATTACATCCATGAATTATTTTATCAATCCAAAACGCAATAGCGACTATTCCGACCTTGAATCGCATTGTTACCGAGGCAAAGATCATATCACCGAAATACTTGGAGATTTGAAGTTTAAGGTGCAACCCAAGTCGTTTTATCAAACCAATTCAAAGCAAGCATATAATTTATATAGTGTGGCAAAAGATTTTGCTGCGCTCACTGGCTCAGAAACCGTTTACGACCTCTACACAGGCACCGGCACAATTGCCAACTTTGTAGCCCGCAACGCCAAAAAAGTGGTTGGTATTGAGTATATTGCCGAGGCTATCGAGGATGCCAAGGTTAATAGCCAAATCAATAATATTAACAACACCGCGTTTTATGCCGGAGATATGAAAGATGTTCTTACTCAGGATTTTATCAATCAAAATGGCAATCCCGATGTAATTATTATCGACCCTCCGCGAGCAGGTATGCACCCAAGTGTTGTAGATACCATTCTTGCCGCAGCACCTTCTAAAATAGTTTACGTTAGTTGCAATCCCGCAACACAAGCTCGCGATGCAGCTTTACTATACGCACAGTACGATGTGGAGAAGATTCAGCCTGTGGATATGTTTCCGCAGACGCACCATGTTGAAAATGTAATACTTATGAAAAAACGCAGCCTATGAAAAAACTCTTGTTGCTCATATTGTTTTTTGTGATTTGGGTTTCTTCTTCCTTTGCTCAGCAGGTTGAAATTTCTGGTACCCAGCGACGTTTCCCCGGCCGCAATGCAGAACTTTCTTCGGTAAAGGTTCGCATTCCCAAAACTATGACAATAGTATCGGTAACTGGCAACAACAATGGTTTTTGGATTACAAAAAACGGCAAATCAGAGAAGGCTTTTTGGACCGAAAAACAGACGAGTGATGCTGTTGGATATAAACTTACCAAGGGTGAATATCAGGTATTCCCGAATATCAAGTCCGATGAAAATTCTGCTTCCGTAACCATCAAACTGCAATAATTCAATGCGTTATATCCTGCATATCGACCTCGATACATTTTTCGTTTCGGTGGAACGTCTGCTCAATCCCGAACTCGTTGGCAAACCGGTGCTCTGTGGTGGCACTTCAGAGCGTTCGGTGGTGAGCACTGCAAGCTATGAGGCACGCAAGTTTGGCGCACATTCTGGAATGCCTATGGTGACGGCTCGTAGGTTGTGCCCTCAAGCAGTGGTGGTTTACAGCGGACACAAGATCTATTCGCATTATTCACAGTTGGTTACCAATATCGTTGAGGCAGAAGCTCCTCTCTACGAAAAAGCCTCTGTCGATGAGTTTTACATCGACCTTTCGGGTATGGACAAGTATTTCAACGTGTTGGAATGGAGCCACAATCTGCGCATGAGAATCATCAACGAAACCAAGCTTCCAATTTCATTTGGACTTGCCCCAAACAAGACCGTCGCCAAGATAGCCTCTGCCAAAGCCAAACCTATGGGCGAAATTTTTGTTGATTACAATCATGTGCAAGATTTTCTCGACCCTCTGCCTGTACAGAAGATTCCCGGGGTGGGGGAGTCGTCACTGCCTAAAATCAACAGCCTTGGTATTTACACCATCAGAGACCTTCGTTTGTACCCCAAATCGCTGTTTGTACGTACTTTTGGCAAATATGGCGAAATTATGTGGCAGAAAGCCAACGGCATCGATGACACTCCTCTCTGCACATATCGCGACCCCAAATCAATCAGCAACGAAACTACTTTTGAAACCGACATCCGCGACCGCCAGATACTCGTTGACACTATTATATATATGTGTGACGCTCTTTCGCACCGTCTGCGCAAACTCGGCAAAAACTGCGTTGGCGTATCCATAAAACTGCGTTTCCCTTCTTTCAAAACTGTAGAAAAAAGCCATCGCATTGCATCTACCAATTTTACCGATACTTTAATTTCTACTGCACTATTGCTTTTTAAGCAATTATATAATGGCGAATCTATACGCTTGATCGGTGTTAAATTCGACATATCTGATCAAATTGTACAAAACAGCATTTTCGATTATTCTCCCAAAAAACAGAATCTCTACCGCGCCATCGACTCTCTTCAAGACCGTTTTGGTAGCGCAGTTATTCAGCGTGGCAACAACATCTCAACTGATTCCAACGATGAGGGAACGTCGCCGAAAGATTAATTTACAAACACAGCAAGGTTGTCGTTTTCTTCTTCGGCGGCAGCAATCACATTTTTTATTTTTTCCGAATATTCGTCAGCGACGTTGACAATGTTTACCGCCGTGGGAGTGGTTATTTCATAAAGACAATCATATAAAGCGTCAAGATTGCCACCGTAGTAGTCGGGAAATTCAAATTTTTCAGCTAAATATTTGTGTATCTCCTCTTTGCCAGAGAAGTTTTCAAAGTCGAGATATATTTTTTTCATGTTAGTATAGTTTTTCAAATGAGTTGTAATGGTCTTTTGTGTAATAAATTAGGCCGTCGTCGCTATATACTATTCTTTTGGCGTTTCGTCTTCCGCTCTCGTAGTCGATATCGCACTCATAGTATTGCCGACCCTTTTGTTTTGGCAGAAGCCCCTCAAAGTTGTTGAACTTATCTCCGCCAATACTTTTGCCAGGTGCCACCTCTTGTAGATTTCCCTTCTGGCTATTCCAACCGAGAGTTTGAGCCTCCTTTTTGGTGATGTAGTTGCAAGGCAAGTGATTGTAAATGTGGATGTAGAGTGCCACATTGTCCTTGTCGGTATAGCATCCATCGGGTGCGATTGATTGTGTAATTGTTTCAACTGCCTCTGTGCCCGCCTTTGAATTGGTTTTGACTCCACATGAAACCACTGAGGCAAACAACAAAAATAATATGTATGTTAGCTTCTTCATTATTACGTATTTTGTTTTCAAAGATACTACTTTTTTTGATATGTGTGTTTTATTTTTACTAAAAATCTACTTATTTTTATTTCTGTAACATTCTCACATACAGCTTGTCAAAAAAAAATGCGTAAAACTCTTAAAAAAACACTCAAAAAATTTGGAGAATGGGTTTAAATGTGCTTACCTTTGCACCCGCAAACGAAAAAAAACGACGGACATTGAAACAAATTTTGGTTAAGAAACGTTAAATGAAATCCCGCCCAATGGGAAACGAAACCTTAACACAAACTAAACATAAAAAGTTTGGAGGAGAACAGAAACCTACCTAACTTTGCACCGCGAAATTTGAGAAAGAAACTTCGCCACGCACATTGAAAATACTGACAGGAAGCACAAGGC
>JAEEGH010000926.1_pt1 | contig 89162 bp, 67 predicted proteins | sample 9134181 | NCBI WGS metagenome assembly JAEEGH01 (sample SAMN16246544, study PRJNA631951) | gut metagenome | biome: gut microbiome; feature: rumen; material: DP-attached | host: Bos | place: Iran: Karaj | collected 2018-10 | reverse complement strand
CGGATTGCTCCTTTGACCTCTCTGCCATGCGACAGTGTGGTCTTATGCGGTATTAGCAACCGTTTCCGGTTGTTATCCCCCTCAAAGAGGCAGGTTGCTCACGCGTTACTCACCCGTTCGCCACTAAATGTACAAAGCACCAATCACTCCGTACGAAGTGTTTGTCACTTTATTTTGCCTACGGGATCGCTTCGCGATCCCCGGCGCTGTCGAAGCAATTGGTGCTTCGTACATTCCGTTCGACTTGCATGTGTTAGGCACGCCGCCAGCGTTCGTCCTGAGCCAGGATCAAACTCTTGAGTTCAATCTCTTAAACGCCTCTCAGCGTTTTGCTCACTTTTTTCGCTTGGTCGTGTTTCTTTCGCGTCCGTTATTCTCGATCTTTCGATCATGAATTGACTTGGCTTGTTTGTTGATGCACTATATAGTTTTCAAGGTGCTTCGCCGTCTCCGTTTTGCGGGACAGCTTCGTTAGTATATCGCAACACTCTTCGTTTGTCAACACCTTTTTGCAAACTTTTTTCAAGTTTTTTCGGTCCCCGTTCCCGGTTCCCTCTCCGGCGCTGCTCGCTTCCGTGCCGCGAACGTCGCCTATATTACTCCTTCTTCCTTCAATTGTCAATACCCTTTTTTGACAAAAATCACAATATATTTTAGCAGATAACAAAAATCGGAAGCGTACTCAATTCCGCTTCCGAATCCATGCCGCAAATCCGCAATTTTCAACCTGCGGTCAATCATGTCCATCGACAATTCATATGCGCAGCGCAATTCAATTATCGTCCATATAAGCAAGAATCGGAAGCGCATGCACGCTTCCGATCCGATTCATTTCTGAATTTAAGAGATCATATCGCCCTGGTGTGCGATCAGCGTGGCGTCGTAGACGCCGTCGACGCGCAGGAACTTGTCGACAAAGCCGGTCTCGCTGGAGCGGATGCGAAGCTCGACTGCGAGCTCAACGCCCTCGCGCTGCACGGTCTTGGACTTGACGCGCGCGTACGGGATCTGCGCGACCATCGCCTTGACCTGCTTGGAAGCACGTTCCTCATAGTGCAGGATCAGCAGGTACGGCAGGGACGCCTTCTTCTTGGACGAAGCAAGCAGCAGCATGAACACACCGATGAGGATCGCGCCGACGATCGCGGCAAGATAGAAGCCCGCGCCGAGCACGATACCCTCTGCGATCGCCCAGAACATGAACACGGTGTCGATTGGATCCTTGATCGCGGTACGGAAACGCACGATAGACAGCGCGCCGACCATGCCGAGGGACAGCTTGACGTTGTTCGACATGATCAGGATGACCATCGTGGTGACCATCGTCAGCATGACGAGGCTCATGTTAAACGTCTTGGAATAGATGACGCCGGAGAACGTGAGCCGGTAGATCAGGTACACGAACAGACCGATCACGAACGCCAGAATCACGGTCACGAGCAGCGGCAGGACCTGGTTGGTTGAGAAATTGAAGATTTCCCGCAGTGAAGTTGATAAATCCATACTATCCTCCAAATGTTTTTCTTTCTTATAATATCAGCAGTCGTATTGTCTGCAAAAGAGGTACTTACTTGCCGCCGTTTTCAGCGACGCCGGGAGCTGAATGAGCTCCGCCACATACGGATCGAGGTAGTTGTTGAACTTGACCTCGAGCACGCACTGTCCGATCAACTCCGTAGCGGGATAGGTGATCGCATGCGGATCGAAAAGATCGGTGCAAAGATAGCCGGTGCGGATGTTCCGGTCGAGCGTGATGCGTACGTCCTCGAGCGGGAACACGAACGGCTGCCGGTAATAGTCGACGAGCACCTTTGGCTTCAGCCCCTCCGTGCGAAGCGCGGCGTACGCCTCCTTCGCAAACGGATTCTGCTGATACATCAGAAAGGTGTACTCCCCCGCGATCAGCGCTTCCGCCTGGTTGCGCGTCAGCGACAGGCTGTCCTTTTTGATGAACTGTCCGTTTTTGTGCTTGCGCTCCAGCTTGATGACGCGGTCGGAGAAGTTATAGATGCGGATGCGCCACTTGTCGCGGTACTGGACGCCCGCGACCTTCTCGCTGACCGCAGCGTCGTACGCATCGTCAAAGTACAGGCTGCGGATGTGATACCCGCCGCCGGTCTTTTGCGCGTACGGATCCGGCTTCATCGCAGCGCTCAGCCGGATCGCCAGGAGCTCCGCGTCGGCGTCGGAAATCACATACTTAAGTTCGTGCCGATAGCCCTTGGCATTCGGCTTCAGCTTCAGATTCACGAGATCTTGCCCACCTTTCCGAACAGGCTGATCATCTCATCGTCGCTGAGATGATAATGCGTGTGTTCGTTGATATAATGCTGGCAATAGTACAGGTACCAGTCCTGATAGTTCCTTGCGTACTGCCGGATCTTGTCGCAATGGCTGTTCCAGCCCTTGGTCGACAGATCGTGGTACGGTCTCCAGCGAACGAGGTCGTAGGTTTCCATTTCCTTGCGGATGTTTTCCTGCAGCACGTCCACTTTTTTCAGAATCTTCTCCGGCGTAAAGACTTCGTTATAGAAATACGCGCAGTATTTCAGGAAGATCTTCACAAAATCGTTGTTCGACATCATCGAACGTCCGAGCACCGTCGAGAAGGATTTCCCGGAGCCGTGTCCCTTCGGATCGAAATACTTCCAGAAGTAATCGCGCCGGTAGCCGGTGGAGTTTTCTGCCGCCTGGTTCGGATTGTCGCCGTTCATCGCCCAACAGTAGTCGTACTGGATCCAGCGCCACTTGTTGTCCTTCTCGGACGAGCGCCACCACTTGATGTTGCCGGTGTCGGTGTTGCCGATGATGATCTCGAACGCGCAGTACATGGCGAACTGATCGGCGTCGACCTGCCGGCAGACGTATTCGTAATCCGACGGATTTGAAAGATCGCAGTTGTGATTCTCACAGTACGCGATCATATCCTTGTAGTCCTGCAGACCGTCGCCGCAGACGACGCACTGTTCGTTGTTGCCGTTCCACTTGAGGATGTCGAGCGAATCGACGTCCTGCACACCGTAATGCTGCGCGATATAGAACTTGCTGATCTTTTCACGCAGATTGTAGACGCCCCAGTACTGTCCGTTGATGTAGACGATGCACTGATGAAACGCCTGATTTGCGATATCGACGTCCGCGTCGTCCAAAAGGCTCTGTACCATGATGTCCCGGATGCGCGAAAGCGCAGCGTCCTGTCCCGACGCGCGCAGCACGAGGGACTTATAGGAATCGAACGGGCGATTCTCAAACATCGGATACTCAATGCGGCTGCTGCTGCCGAGTCCTTTTCTGGCGATCAGCGCAATGCCCTTCTGTCCGAGCTTTCTCGAAAACGCGCCGAACATGCGGATATACAGGTTCGTCTCATACAGCACTTCCCCGCCGCCTGCCGTCGTATACGTCATCGTCGCGGGCTTTTCCCACATGCGTCCCTTCATATTGAAGTTGGCATACTTGCCCATCGTTTCCTTCTTGTCGGACTGACCGATCATGATCTCGTCGGCGCTGCCCTTGCCGGTGTAGTCGTTGCCCTTGACGTACATGCCGTACTGCTTGTCCCAAAGGTTTTCAGGCTCGGTGACCAAGAATACGACCGGCAGATTGGTCTCATGCGCTTCGACGGTCTCTTCGCCGTTGATGATGACGTAGGTATAGGATTGAATGTCGCTCGGATAACGGCTGCCGTCCGACGCAAAGGTGCGGATGCGCAGAACCGTATTCTCCTTGACGGCAATCGGGCCCGACACGCGCGTGTCGGATTCGGTCGGCGCGGTCGTTTTGACCGGATCGTTTTCCTTTCCGCAGGAAAGCGTGTACGTCGCGTAGCAGCCCTCCGGAACGCTGATGTTTACCGTCTGGATTCCGCGATAGATGCCGCTGTGCGTATCGGCGGTCGCCGCTTCGCAGTAGATGCCGCGTCCGTTCGCATCGTTTGCCGTGCCCTCGGTCGGCTTATCAAACAGCTTCCACGCGCCGCTTGCGTCGCGTCCGTAGGACACGCAGGAATGCGATTCCGGAACAAGCACGCGGTCGATCAGCATGCCCGCCGCATCGTACAGAAGCAGCGTCTCCCCCGTCGCCGAAAGGTCAAAGTTCAGAAGGTACTTTCTTTGATCCGCGGTCACGTCCTTTTCGGACTGACCTTCCCGCGGCAGACTTCCTTCCATCTGCAGGACGAGATATCCTTTTCCGGCGATACTCGTTCCGTCAGGAAAAACCCATTTCCTCGGTTTTCGTTCGTTGTCCGTGATCGAAAACCCCGATAAGTCTATCTGTGAATCGGACCGGTTGTACAGCTCGATCCAGCTGCCGAGATCGGCGTCGTAGGGTCGGTCGCTGCCCGTGCTGTTTGAATGCGCATAGGTCACATGGTACCCGTCGATCAGGATCTCGTTCAAAGAAATATCATGCACGCCCATCGGACCGTTTTCCTTTTCTTCAAACAGGGAACGTCCGTTGATCGTGTTATCGTAGCCGGGCGTCGGCTTGTCCGAGCTTTCAAATATCGCATTCGGATCAAACGCGCCGTTTGTGTAGATGCGCGCAAAGGAGCAGTTTTTCTGCTGCGGTCCGAAGTCGATATAGTCGACGATCAGATCCTTGTTCGTGGTGAACACAAGGGTCTCGCCGCCCTGCGAGGACAGACCGAAGTCAAAGCTGTATACACCCGACATCGGCTTCTCGGTATGATACAGCACGAGGTAGGTATACGCTTCCAGCACGGTCCCCTGCGGGAACGTGTACTTTTTCGGTTTTGTGGGGTCGTCACTCAAACTGAAGCCCGAAAGGTCGAACGCCGTGCTGCCGGAGTTGTAGAGCTCGATCCAGTCACAGTAGGTGCCGTCCGGCGCCTTATGCGCGGTGCCGTTCGACGCCATGAGCTCGGTCACACGGACCGGACAGTCGGTCATTTCCGCGACGCCTGTCTCGGAATCCGCCTGGCGCGAAGCGTTGAACGCGTTCCAGCCCGCTTCCGTGTTCGGATAACCGGGCGTCGGCTTCATGATCGTCCAGGAGCCGTCTTCGCCGAATGCGAGCGAATTGCCGCCGACGGCGACCGTTTCGCCCTGTGTGCCGTCTCCGGTGACGTACGCGTTGGCGTTGCCCTTCTGCCCCGAATAGAAGCCGGAAAGGTCAACTGTCAGGATCGCCGTGCCGGACGGATCGACAAAGCGCAGGACGTCATTCTTTGAAAGACCGAAGTCCGCGACGATGACCTTGCTCTCCGTACCGTCGCTGCCCTTGATCCGGAGAAATCCGTTGCCGTTCGTCGGATCGTCCTTCATGCACCAGACGACCAGATAGTCATGTGCATGAATGATCGTTTCGCTCGGGAACATCCAGATCGAGATCTCGTCGTCCGTCAGACCGTAGCCGAACAGATCGATGTCCGAATCGCTGCGGTTGTACAGTTCGACGTAGTCGCTGTAGGTGCCGAGCGGGTCGCGCACGGTCTGTTTGTTGCTCACCAGGATCTCGCTGACAATCACGTCGGAATTGCTCTGCGCACTGGGCGAAGCACTGCCTGCGCACTTGTTCGCCCCGCAGCCGATCATTGCGGAGATCGCAACGATGACCGCAAGCAGGACTGCCAGAGCGACCGCCAGGATCGCGCGTTTTTGCTTTTGTCTGTTATTCATATCCGTTCCTCGTATTGGTTTCCATTCTGCAACGATTGTATCATACCATATTTTTCACCGTCTGCAAGACAGAACGGGAATTATTCACAAAAACCACACAGAAATGTTGCCTATCGATAGTCGTGCATGCGTTTCAGCAGGGTCTTTCGTTCGTTTTCCTCCGGATGCACCGCGCAACGAAGCAACAGCGCATGCTTGATCTTCCCGACGCGTTCGCCCGCGGGCAGTCCGAGCTCCCGCATGATATCGGCGCCGGAAACCGCAAGCTCGCGTTCCGAAAACGGCGCGCGCTCTTCCCTCATCTTCCGATAGATCTCCCGCCACCGTTCTGCGGTGAAGTCCGTTCGGACGCCGCTTCCGCGAACGTCCGCTTCGCGGATCATGATCAGATCCTCCGTCCGCTCCCTGCCGAACGCCGCAAACCGCTTCCGAAGCGTCGCTTCCGACGCGGAATCCGTCAGATCGAACATATGGATGCGGATCGCGCCGCAGACCCGGTCGATCAGTGCATTCGGATACCGGAGACGGACGAGCATCGTCCGCGCGGTCTCGGCTCCGTAAACGTCGTGCGCATAAAGCCTGCCGTCGCGCTTCAGCGCTTCCGGCTTTCCGACGTCGTGCAAAAGCCCGATAAGCCGAATGCCGAGCTCCTCCGGCGTGTTCTCGCAGGTATGGAACAGGTGCGTGAGAACGTCGTATCGATGATAGTCCGTTCGCTGTGCCATGCCGTCGCACGCGGTCAGCTCCGGCAAAAGATACGGCAGCGCGCCGACGTCCCGCAGCATCGTGAGCGCGTCGCATACGCGCGGTCCCAAAAGAATCCGGTCCAGCTCCTGCCGTTTGCGCTCCCACGCGACGCCTTTGAGCAGCGCGGCGTTCGCCTTTGCCGCTTCCCATGTCCCGGGATCGACCGTAAAATCCAGCGACGCCGCAAACCGCACAAGCCGAAGGATGCGCAGTCCGTCGTCGCGAAGGATCACGGCGGGATTCTTTGTCGTCGTACGCAGCACACGGTTTTCAAGATCCTTTTGCCCGCCGGTCGGATCAAGGATCGAACCGTCCGCAACGCGTTCATACAGCGCGTTGACCGAAAAATCTCTGCGAAACGCGTCCTGCTCCGGCAAATCGGCAAAGCGGACCGCGTCGGGCTTGTGCGCGCCGCCCGCGCCGTAGGATTCGGTGCGGAAGGTCGTGTGCTCGTAATCGACGCCGTCGATCGTAAGAAGCACCGTGCCGAGCGTCTGCTGCACGATCTTCGCCTCGATCCCGAACGCCTTTGCACGTTCGAGCAGCTCGTCCGGTCTTGCCCTGCTTGCAAGGTCCACGTCGTGCACCGCCCGTAAAAGCTGTGCGTCGCGCACGCAGCCGCCGACCGCATAGAGCTTTACCCCTTCCCGTTCGAGGGCTTCGGCAAAGGCTTTGAGCGCGATCGGCAGCTTCAGCATATTATACTTCTCCCTCGGGCGGTTCGGAAGCCGCCTCCGGCGCGGCGGGCGTTTCACCCTCTTCCTCTTCCGGAAGGATCTCCTGATGCGGCAGAAGCGCGACGCTTGCGATCTTCGTATCGCCGTCGAGCGACATCAGACGCACGCCCTGCGTGTTCCTGCCGATGATCGAGATCTGATCGACCGGCATCCGCATGATCACGCCGTCGTCGCGGACCAGCAGCAGGTCCTCGTCCTCGGTCGTCATTCTGAGACAGGCAAGTCCGCCGGTCTTTTCGGTCGCCTTCATGGCAAGGATGCCCTTGCCGCCGCGGCCCTGGACCGTGAACTGGCTCTCCTCGGTACGCTTGCCGAGACCCTTTTCGGTGACGGTCAGCACAAGCCCGCCGGGCTGTACCAGGATCATATCCATTACAACGTCGCCTTCGTCCAGCTTGATCGAACGTACGCCCATGCCGCCTCTGCCGGTGGCGCGGACGTCGCTTTCACGGAAGCGGATGCACTTACCGTTTCTCGACGCGATGATGAACTCATGCTCGCCGCTGCTCATCTCCACGGAGATCAGCTCGTCGCCCTCGCGCACGGTCTGCAGCACAAGACCGCCCTTGCGAATATTCATGCATTCCGAGATACGCGTTTTCTTGATGAGCCCGTCGCGCGTTGCGGTGACGAGATAGCCCGTCTCCTCGACTTCTCGCGGGACGATGAACATTGCCGTGACCTTTTCGCCGGTGCGAAGCTGCAGAAGGTTCACCACCGGGATGCCTTTCGAGGTGCGGCTCGCTTCCGGGATCGCGTAGCACTTGATCCGGAACACGCGGCCAAAGTTTGTGAAGAACATGATCGGCGCATGCGTGCTCGAAACCAGCACACGCTCGACATAATCCTCATCCTTTGTCGCCTGTCCCTTGACGCCCTTGCCGCCGCGGTTCTGCGCGCGGAAGGTCTCGGACGGGGTACGCTTGATGTAGCCGAAGTGCGTCATCGTGACCGCCATCTCTTCTTCCTGGATGATGTCGTCGAGGTCGATGTCGTCCAGCGCCTGCGTGATCTCTGTGCGGCGCGGGTCCGCAAGACGCGCCTTGACGTCGAGCGCTTCCTCCTTGACGACTTCGAGAAGCTTATGCTCGTCGCTGAGGATCGTGCGTAAATATGCAACGCGCTCGCGAAGCTGTCTGTCCTCTTCCAGAAGCCGCTCGCGTTCGAGACCGGTGAGACGCTGCAGACGCATGTCGAGGATCGCCTGCGCCTGCCGCTCGGAGAAGCCGAACTTGGTGCACAAGCCGTCCTTTGCCGCCTGTCCGTTCGGCGAAGCCTTGATGAGCGCGATGATCTCGTCGATCACATCGAGCGCGCGCAGAAGGCCGTCCAAGATGTGCAGACGCTCCTCCGCACGGTTCAGATCGAAGCGCGTGCGGCGCGTAACGACGTCCTTCTGATGGAGCAGGTAATAATACAGGATCTCCTTGAGATTCAGGATCTTCGGTTCACCGTCGACCAGCGCGAGGTTGATGACACCGAACGTATCCTGCAGTTGCGTATGCTTATAAAGATTGTTCAGAACGACGTTCGCGTTGACGTCCTTCTTGAGCTCGATGACGATGTGCGTGCCGTTGCGGTCCGTTTCGTCGCGAAGGTCCGAGATGCCCTCGATCTTCTTTTCGTGCACGAGATCCGCAATGCTCTCGACAAGCCGCGCCTTGTTGACCTGATACGGGATCTCGGTCACGATGATGCGGCTGCGGTTCTGGGAAAGCTGTTCGATCTCGGTCTTTGCGCGGACGATCAGCTTGCCTCTGCCGGTGCGGTACGCCTGCGCAATGCCGCTCCTTCCGAGGATCGTTGCGCCGGTCGGGAAGTCCGGACCGGGGATGTACTGCATCAGCTCGTCGACCGTGATCTCCGGATTGTCGATCAGCGCGACGAGACCGTCGATCGTTTCGCCGAGGTTGTGCGGCGGCATGTTCGTCGCCATACCGACCGCGATGCCGTTTGATCCGTTGACCAAAAGGTTCGGGAACCGCGCGGGCAGCACGGTAGGCTCCTGCTGCGTGCCGTCGAAGTTCGGCTGGAAATCGACCGTGTCTTTGTCGATGTCGCGCATCATTTCCATTGCCATCTTAGAAAGACGCGCTTCGGTGTAACGCATCGCCGCCGCGCCGTCGCCGTCGGCGGAGCCGAAGTTGCCCTGCCCCTCGACGAGCGGATAGCGGGTATTGAAGTCCTGCGCCAAACGCACCATTGCGTCGTACACGGATGCGTCGCCGTGCGGATGGTATTTACCCATGCAGTCGCCGACGATACGCGCGCTCTTACGGGTGGGCTTGTCGGGCGTGACGCCGAGCTCTTCCATTGAGTGCATGATGCGGCGGTGCACCGGCTTCATGCCGTCGCGCACGTCGGGGAGCGCGCGGCTCGTGATGACCGACATCGCGTAGGCGATGAAGCTCTTCTGCATCTCGCGTTCCAGATTGATCGGCTGGATGCGACCGTGAATGGTTGTGGTTGTCGTTTCGCTCATATGCTTACCTCATCAGATATCCAGGTCGGTGACCAGCTTTGCGTTCTGTTCGATGAACTCGCGCCGCGGCTCGACCTTGTCGCCCATCAGCAATGTGAACAGCCGGTCGGCTTCGACCGCGTCCTCCACCGTGACCTTGAGCATCAAACGCTGTTCGGGATCCATCGTCGTTTCCCAAAGCTGCTCCGGGTTCATTTCGCCGAGGCCCTTGTAACGCTGGATCTCCGGCTTCGGATCGGGACCGATCTCCTTGAGCTTTGCTTCCAGCTCCTCATCGGAATACACATAGCACTGCATCTTTCCGCGCTTCACGCGATAGAGCGGCGGCTGCGCGATGTACACATAGCCTTCGTCCACCAACGGACGCATATGCCGGTAGAAGAAGGTCAGAAGCAGGATCCGGATATGGCTGCCGTCGACGTCCGCATCGGTCATGCAGATGATCTTGTGATAGCGGAGTTTTGTGATGTCGAACTCCGTGTCGATGCCGGCGCCGAACGCGGTGATCATGTACTTGATCGCGTCGCTACTGAGCATGCGGTCGAGACGCGCCTTTTCGACGTTCAGGATCTTGCCGCGAAGCGGCAGGATCGCCTGATACTTCGGGTTTCTGCCCATCTTGGCGGAGCCGCCTGCGGAATCGCCCTCGACGAGGAAGATCTCGCAAAGCGACGCGTCCTTTTCGGTGCAGTCAGAAAGCTTTCCGGGAAGCGCGGTGGAATCCAAAGCCGTTTTTCTGCGGGTAAGGTCCCTTGCCTTTCTTGCCGCCTCACGCGCGCGGGAAGCCATCAGGCACTTATCGACGATCATTCTGCCGATCGGCGGATTCTCGTCGAGAAACTCGGAAAGTCCCTTGTAGACCGTGTTGGAAACGAGCGGCCGGATGTCGGCGTTGCCGAGCTTGGTCTTGGTCTGACCCTCGAACTGCGGCTCCTGCAGCTTGACCGAAATGACCGCGGTCAGTCCCTCGCGGATATCCTCGCCGGACAGCGAGCTGTCCTTTTCCTTGAAGAGATTCGCGCGCTTGGCGTAGTCGTTGACCGCGCGGGTCAGCGCCTGCTTGAAGCCGTCCAGATGCGCGCCGCCCTCGTGCGTGTTGATGTTGTTCGCGTAGGTATAGATGTCTTCATTGTAGCCGTCGTTGTACTGCATCGCGATCTCAACCGTCGCGGTCTCCTCGCCGTTTTCCATGCGCTTTGCGGAGAAGTAGATCGGTTCCGGATGCAGGACCTCTTTATTCTTGTTGTAGTGCGAGACGAACGAGCGGATGCCGCCCTCGAAGCAGTAATCGCGCTCCATCTTCGGTTCCTCGCGCTCGTCGATCGCCGTGATGCGCACGCCCGCGTTCAAAAACGCCAGCTCGCGAAGGCGGGATTTGAGCTTATCGAACTCGAATTTTACCTCGTCGAAGATCTCCGCGTCCGGCTTAAACGTCACGCTCGTGCCGGTATCGTTCTCGGCGCATTCGCCGACGACCTCGACCTTCGTCACGGGGATGCCGCGCTGATATTTCTGCCGGTGGATCTTTCCGCCGCGGCGTACCTCGACCGTCAGGTCCTCGGACAGCGCGTTGACGCAGGAAAGCCCGACGCCGTGCAGACCGCCGGAGACCTTGTAGCCCCCGCCGCCGAACTTGCCGCCCGCGTGCAGGATCGTCAAGGCAACCTCCAGAGCGTCCTTGCCGGTCTTTTCATGATAGCCGACCGGGATACCGCGGCCGTTGTCACTGACCGTCACGGTCTCGCCCTCGTGGATCACGATGTTCACATGGTCACAGAACCCCGCCATCGCCTCGTCGATCGAGTTGTCGACGAGCTCGTAGACGAGGTGGTGCAGACCCCTCGAATCGGTCGATCCGATGTACATGCCCGGACGGCGGCGAACCGCTTCGAGCCCTTCCAGAACCTGGATCTGTGACGCGCCGTAATCGGCGCTCACTTCATGCTGCAAATCTTCCATACTGTCTCCTATCGTCGCGGTCTATTGAAAAGGATTTCAACAGACCGAAATTTACAGTACCGCCTATCGCACTTCGTGCGACCGGGCGGCGATCCTGCAAGGTGTAAAACCCGCCGCGCATGTCACCGGGTTTTACGGATTTTCATTCCGTTCTTCCCTTGCATCTTTCGTGCGTGCGTTTACAACGCACTTTCGTCTTTCTCTATTCCCCGGTATGGGAAGGTCACACCTTCCCGTTCTTTGCTTTTCGCGGGATGCCGGGATTGGCCGTCCCCGCAGACGGACGCGATCCGCCCTTATATGTTCGTTTCGTTCAATCGCTCTTTGAGCGTCTGGATCGCCGTTGCGGCGGCATAAACGTAGGTCGTGCCTTCCCGCGAGCAGATCACATACGATTTCGGTCTTCCGTAGGACGGATAATAATGCCCCGCCTCCACGCAGTCGCGGATGATGCGTTCCGTTTCCGCCGAAGCGTGCTCCGTCGGCTGGATCGCGATCACATCCTTGGTCGGCACAAAGCGGTTTTCTCCGATGTGCAGAAGCATTATTCCTCCACCACCCTTCCGTTGGATACGCGGTACACCTGCATGCGCACGGCGCCCGCCTTCACAAATTCTTCGAGATGCGTGCAGGTGACAAACGTCTGACAGTCCGAAACGACCTCCAAAAGCCTTGCCTGCCGCTCCGCGTCGAGCTCCGAAAACACGTCGTCCAGCAGAAGCACGGGACGTTCGCCGCGCACCCTGCGGACAAGGTCGATCTCCGAAAGCTTCAGCGAAAGCGCCGCGGTCCGCTGCTGTCCCTGCGAACCGTAGATCCGAAGATCCCTGCCGTTCAGCAGCAGCCCCAGATCGTCCCGATGCGGTCCGACCGAGGTGAACCCGCGGAAAACGTCCCGTTCGAGCCGTTCGCCGAGCTGCACCGTCAGCGTTTCGCGCATCGTGTCGTAATCCTGCACCGGGATCGTCGGCTCATAGACCGTTTCAAGGATCTCCTTCGTGCCGCTCATCTTCGCGTGCAGCGTATGCGCATTTTGGGAAAGCTCCTCAATAAACGCCGCGCGGTTTTCCATGATCGTCGCGCCGAGCTTGCTGAGCTGCTCGTCCCAAAGCTCGATCATGTCGTACGGCACCGGATCCTCCTTCAAAAGAAGGTTGCGGCTTTTCAGCGCCTGATTGTACTGCTGCAGCGTGTAGTAGTACGAGGGCTTGAGCTGACTTAACTCCATATCGAGAAACCGCCGCCGCTCCTGCGGACCGTCCTTGACGAGCGCAAGATCCTCCGGTGAGAACATCACGACGTTCAGACACCCCATGAGCTCGCCCGAGCGGGAGAGCGGCGCCTCGTCCAGATAGACGCGCTTGCGTTCCCCGCGGACAAGTTCGATCCGGATCGAGCGCGACCCGCCGCGCGTTTCCAAAGAAAGCGCAACGCTGCCGTCCGTCATCCCGTCCATCAGAAGCTCGGCGTCGTGCGGGGTCCGGTGGCTTCTGCCCAGCGCGCACAGAAAGATCGATTCCAACACGTTGGTTTTTCCCTCGGCATTGAGCCCCGAAAGGATGTTGAGCCCCGGCTCCGGATACAGCAAAAGGTCCGTATAATTCCGGAATCTATGCAGTTCGAGTCCCTTAATCCGCATGGGCGTACTCCCCTCAGAATTTACCATATGATTATAGCACATCCGTCCCGTTTTGTAAATATTAATATAGAAGAAAAAGGGAATCTTTTCATATACTTTACATTGCAGATCCCGTTCGGACCGCTCGCTTTCCGGGTATCAAAAAAGCCCGCAAAAAGCGGGCTACAGTTCTCCCCTTTGTTCGACAGCTCTTTTAATAAAACTTCTTTACTTCAAACTCTTCTTTCTGTTTACTCTTAACAATATGAGTAGGCAAAGAAAGAACCGAATCCATCTCCTTTCTTAATGCTTTCTTCTTTATAGAGAGCTGTACTAATTCCTTTGTGACAACATCGTGCTCATATTGTAAGTCCAGTATTCTTTTAGCTAACGCTCTTTTTTCAGACAAAGCAAACAATCCTAATTCTCCCTTTTGTGTGTTATAATTCTTTTCTTCGTTACTAATGGTTCGGATTCTGTCCTTTCGTGCTGTTATCTTGCTCTGTATTTCTTCTAGTTTTATCATGCACGAATCAACAACACTTTTTACCTTCCCTTGGTATAGAATTAGCCTATCGAACATACGTTCCTCTGTGTTCTTCTGTATTGTGTTGCTGATTTGACAGCCCTCGAATTCTGCTAATTGAATTCCGTTATCAAGTAATTGATCCAATACATCAAGGGGAAGCTTCTCAAGAACAAATTGCTTGATCTCCTCACGAATGCTGTTTGATTCAGTTTCCGCAAAGAGCTTTCCATTTGCTGAAATGTGATTACTTATCCATGCATTCAGTTCTTTATCGTCATAACAAAGGCTGTCTATTTCTAAATAACTATCTTTTATTTGTTGTGCTCTCTCAGAAAGAACCTCGTAAGTCAGATCTTGTATTTCTATATCAAATCTATTGGCTATGGATTCTATCACCGATTTAATATTATCTGTCGTGCCCATTCTCTTGCAGGCGCTAATCATCTCCTCTTTTGATACTTTGAATCCAATAGTTTCCATCGTCTCAATAAAATGATTATCAATAAGTCCTATTTCTAACGCTTTTGCAAAAACCATTTCGTTAAAAGGACAAATGCTAAATGCTTCCAAAACGACGCGTTTCTTATCGCTCACAAGATCAATATTATTAAGGATCTCAGTAGATCTATCTATATTATAATGACAAATTGCGTTGTAATTAAATACTCCGGCGCCATTTAAAGATTCGATTATTGTTTTGAAAACCTGCTTGGAGAAATCATCAACGGCTTTCATACAGGCAGGCCAATACCTTTTTAATCTTAGTTCCGACATTTGTGAATCAAGCCAATTGCTATTATCCTTGTTTAGCCTTTCAATTGCATTATTGTATTCAATCTTTGCTTGTATTATCTGTCTATTGATTTCATTGCTTTCTCTATTTGCGAAAACCAAATAAGCCAAAGGATCGCTGGTATACACGCTTGTGCCTGTCCCTGTTACCCTTGAGGTTGCCCTAGAGTATGCATCTTGAAATTGACTCATATAATTATCATAGGCTTTACGTAAAATACTCCTTGCCTGTTCTTCGCATTCATTATTGATTTCTAGTAAACGAGTAAAGCGGATATTATTTTCAATAAAATCTGAAACTGTAATATTATAAATGCTGTGCTCAGATAATCTTTGAATAATCTCTTGGATAATTGGTGTGAATACGGTTCTCCAATCTATAACGTCAAAACCCTTTTCCTTTGAGTTAAGATAGGCTCTCAGCGGTTCAAGCATCATTAAGTGGAATGGCATATATTTATTGCTATATTGTACAAATTCGGTTACTTCAAGCGGTATCATAAACTCTTTTCCCAGATAATCAATCTTGAAACGAAGCATCATCATCCCCCCATGTCTATTGTACGAAATACTTGATAGTTCGATTATACTCAATACACATTCTTATTTCAAGCTGTATTATGTACTTTCTCTCCCAATATAAATATGGAAGGCCTCTCGCGTAGAGCCTTCCAAACATCCCCTTGGTATATTTCATTCCCAACGGAAAGAGCCTATTATAATTATCACTAGCTTACGGCAGATCCTCGACGATCGTTTCGGGCGGAACTTCGAGGAGCTCCGGATGCTTCAGATAATTGAACAGCTTGCGGCTTGCCACGACGTACTGCGAGCCGGAACAGACGCGCTCGTCCATCACGATGCCGACCGGAATGCACTTCTCGAACACGATCTCGCCCTTTCTCCGCTGCGGGACCTCGTGCGGGATGCCCATCGCCATGATCATCGTCGTCGTGCCAAAGTTGTAGACATGATGATAGATCGCGTTCGTTCGGATGCTCGCAAGGTTCGTGATCGTCATTGAGCAGTGGAACGGGCTCGCGTCGATGATGCTCTTCGGCAGCAGACCGAACTTATCCATCGCCTTGAACACGCATACGCCGAAGCGGCACAATCCCGGGATCTTCAGAAGCTTGCGGATGAGATCGTCGGTCGAATTGGTGTCGCCCTGCCCGCGGTTTTCCTGCACATATTGATCCAGCGTCTGATGCACATCGTCGATCGTAAACTCCGGCTTGAAGTGCATCTTGTTCATCGTGCCCTCGGTTTCGCCGGGCTTCAGGACCACCATGCCGACCGCGATCTCGTTTCGCGCGTAGATCGTCTTGTTCACGACAAAGCGGTTGATGATCGGATACTCCGCAACCGTGCGGACATATGCCGAAAGCACCAGCCCGAGATGCGAATACTCCTTGCCCTCCGCGCGCTTTTTGTTGAGGTATGCCTGCATCGGCGCGACCGGGATATCGACCTCCATCATGTTCATGGAATCGCAGCGCTGATCCATGATGTGCGCCGCGACCTGGTACATCGGCTGCGCGGTCTTGACGCGTCTTCCGTCTTTTCTCATCTTACTCTCCTTCTCTTGAATGGATTGGTTTTTCTATGGTCTCCGGTTCGCCTTTTCTCGCAAATTTCTGCACGCCGTAGATCCCGACAAGGATCACAACGCAGAACACGGCGGAAAGCCAGGTGAACGGCTCCTTGAGGATCAGCGCGCCCGCGATCACGGAGACCGCGGTCGTCAGATTTGCGTAGACGGTCGAGCGCGTCACCGTCATATACGTCGCCATATACGACAGCAAAAAGTAGCTCACGACCGAGCAGCAGACCGACAGGAACAGCACCGGCAGCAAAAACCGCATCTCCCCCATCGGTGCAAAGAACGCGGCGAAGTCAAAGCGGGTCCGCACGAGCGCGATCGGCGTAAAGCACACCGCGCCCATGCCGATCATGAGGTACGTCCGCTCAAACGCCGTAAACTCCGCGGACAGTCCGCGGTCTAAAATGCCGTATGCCGCCGCGGACAGCACCGCAATGACCAGCCCGACCACGCCGATCCAATCGAGCTTGCCGCTCGAATGCGTCAGCAGCCCGATGCCGATCACGCCGCCGACCGACAGAAAGCTGAACAGGATCTGCCCGGGCATCGGCTTTTCGTGCAGGAACGGGATCGCCGCAAAGATCGCCACGATCGGAATGACCGCGATCATCACGCCCGAAAAGATCGTCGTCGAATGGATCACGCCGAGCTCCTCGCCGATGAAATACACGACCGGTTCCATCAGTCCCATGAACATCGGAAGCCAGATCCGCTTCCATTTGCCGCGGAAATCAATTTTGACGACGCGCACAAGAAGCAGCAGGTTCATAACGACAAACGCGATCAGAAACCGGTGCGCAAGCAGCAGATACAGGTCGTTGTTCACCACGCCCAGCGCGGACTTCGTGCCGAGAAAGCTGAATCCCCAGAACACATGGCTGACGACAGCCGCCAAAAAGAGCGTGATCTCCTTTTTCTTCTTCATCTGCGTTCAGTCGATCCTGTATTCGAGGATCGTTTTGCGCTCCGTCAGTCCCATCTTCCGGTAGAACGCGAGCGCATTGACGTTGTCGTTCCAGACGTTCAGCGTGATCCAGTCGAAGCCGTTTTCCTTCGCGTACGCCTTGACGTGCCCGAAAAGCCGCTGTCCCACGCCGGACCGGCGTTCGCATTCGTCCACGCACAGATCATCGATATACAGCTCTCTGCGTCCCACGATGATCCCGTCGTCCCGGATCTCGTGCACAAAGCAGATCGCGTAGCCGACCGTGTGGTCGGTTTCATCCGTTTCCACAAACAGCACGCAGTTCGGATCGGCAAGGAGCTTCAATACATCCGCTTCGGAATACTTCTGCGTACCGCTCCGGTACATATCGGGACGCACGGCGGCGTGCACTTCAAGCACCTGCCTGAGAAGCGCGGAAATGCGCGGTGCGTCCTTCGGTTCTGCTCTGCGGATCATATGGCTCCTTTCGTGCGGCGACAGCCGCAATTTGTGCCGCGTTAGGGCAAATCGTTCAAAAGCAGTTTCCCTGCGGCGCGATATGCCCCTGGCGAGGCGCAACAATCTTACTCCTTCATCATCCTTGCAGCAAGCTTCATGCGCTGTTCCTTACTGAGGATGCGCTTGCGCATGCGGATGCTCTTCGGCGTGATCTCGACAAGCTCGTCGTCCGCGATGAACTCCAGGCACTGTTCGAGCGTGAAGATCGTCGGCGGCGTGAGCCGCAGCGCTTCGTCGCTGCCCGCCGCGCGCATGTTGGTGACGTGCTTCTTCTTGCAGACGTTGACAACGATGTCGTCCGCGCGCGCGCATTCGCCCACGATCTCGCCCTCGTACACCGGAACGCCCGCTCCGATGAACATCCTGCCGCGATCCTGCGCATAGAACAGTCCGTAGGAGCAGGAATCGCCCGTTTCGTGCGCCACAAGGCTTCCCGTCTTGCGCTCGGCAATGTCGCCCTTATAGGGCTCGTAGCCGTAGAATATGTGGTTCATGACGCCGTTGCCGCGCGTGTCGGTCATGAGCTCGGAACGATATCCCATCAGTCCGCGCGCCGGGATCAAAAACTTCAGACGCGTGCCGGTGTCGCCGAGCGTCGTCATGTCGGTCATCTCCGCCTTGCGCATGCCGAGCTTTTCCATGACCGCGCCGACGTATTCCTGCGGCACGTCGATGGTCAGCTCCTCGATCGGCTCGGTCACGACGCCGTTCTCATCCTTGTGCAGAATGACTTTCGGACGCGATACCGCAAACTCGTATCCCTGGCGGCGCATCTGCTCGATCAGGATCGAAAGATGCAGCTCGCCTCTGCCGCTCACGCGGAACGTATCGGTGGATTCGGTCTCCTCGACGCGCATGGATACGTTCGTCTTGACCTCGTTGAACAGTCGGTCGCGCAGGTTGCGGCTCGTGACATACTTGCCCTCCTTGCCCGCAAACGGACTGTCGTTGACGAGAAACATCATCGAAACGGTCGGTTCGTCGATCTTGACAAACGGCATGGGCTCGACGCAGGCGGGATCGCATGCGGTCTCGCCGACGTTCAGATCCTCCACGCCCGCGACGCAGACGATGTCGCCCGCGTACGCTTCCTCGACCTCGACGCGCTGCAGCCCCTCGAAGTTATAGAGCCGCGTGATCTTCGTGTCGCGGCGGCGGTTCTCCTGTCCGCCGCACAGCGTAATGATCTGACCGCGCTTCGCCACGCCGCGCTCGATTCTGCCGATGCCGATCTTGCCCACATAATCGTCATAGTCGATCGTCGAGAACAGGATCTGCAGCGGCGCGTCGGTATCCGTCGCGGGAGACGGGATCTCCTTGAGGATCGTATCAAAGACCGCCTGCATGTTGTTCTCCATCTGGTCCGGCTCATAGCCCGACATGTTGTTGCGCGCGGACGCGTAAACGATCGGAAAGTCGAGCTGCTCATCCGTTGCGCCGAGCTCGATGAAAAGCTCCAGCGCTTCGTCCACGACCTCATAGGGACGCGCTTCGGGACGGTCGACCTTGTTCACGACGACGACCGCCTTTTTGTTGAGCTCCAGCGCCTTACGGAGCACGAACCGCGTCTGCGGCATGCAGCCCTCGAACGCGTCGATCAGCAGCAGAACGCCGTCGACCATCTGCAGAATGCGCTCGACCTCGCCGCCGAAGTCCGCGTGACCCGGCGTGTCGACGATATTGATGCGCGTGTCGCCGTAGGTGACCGCGGTGTTTTTGGACAGGATCGTGATGCCGCGCTCGCGCTCGAGGTCGCCGCTGTCCATGATGCGCTCGGTCCCCTGCTCGCTGCGCCGCAGCGCGCCCGCGTCCTTCAAAAGCTGATCGACCAGCGTCGTCTTGCCGTGGTCGACGTGTGCGATGATCGCAACATTGCGAATATTCATAAAAGCTCCTCTTTTCTTCGGATTGTCTGTATTTCTTTCAAAAAACAAATCAAAATATTATACATCGCTTTTCTTCCGATTGCAAGCAAAAACTGCCAAAATCTCGCATGCAAGCGTAAAAAAGACGAACAGCAAAGCCGTTCGCCTTCATCAGATGCATTTATTCCAGTCCGACCGCATGCCGCAGGATCGCCGCCGCGTCCGAAGCGTCCACCGTGCCGTCGCGCGTGTAATCCGCCGCAAGCAATCCCTCGTCGCAAATGTCGGAAAGCTGTACAAGGAACCGCAGCACCAGCGCCGCGTCCGCCGCAGTGACGTCTCCGGAACCGTTCGCATCGCCCGGCGTCACGTCCGGCACTTCGGCGCCGCGCGTGATGTAGTTCTTCCAGATAAACGCGCCCTGTCCCGTATTGCGGTCCATGATGCGGTACCACTTCCCGGACTGATAGTAGACATAGACCGGATCGCCTTTGTTGATCGCCCAATACTTATTGAAGTTGGTCGAAGGTCCTGTGCGCAGGTTCGAGTCGTCGGCATTGCAGACGCCTTCCCAGCGCGGCTTCGGCTCCCGCTCATAATAGCTGACGGAATCGCCGTGCACCCAGCCCGTTCTGCCGCTCGCTTCGTCATAGACCCTGCGCCATTCGCCGCTTTCTCCCGATACCCAAAGGATCGTGCCGAGCGAAAGCTCCCGGATCACCGCGTAGACCGTTCCCGGTCCTTCCCGCAGATTCAGGGACGCCGCCGTTACGATCACATCATAGTCGGCCCCGATCGGCGTCGGCGCTGCCGTAGGCGCCGCGCTCGAACCCGGCGTCGCGGTCGGGGCTGGCGTCGCGCTCGGCTCCGGATCGTCGCCGTCTTCATAGGTAAAATGGAATGTCGCGTTCGATTCGATCGCGTTTCCGTCCGCATCAAAGAGCGTTGCCCCGCGATAGTAGAATTTCAGCACGTCCACATAGGAGTACCCTTTTTTGACCATCTGCCCCGCGCCGCGATGCGAAAGCCCCGCGCGATGCCCGCTCGAAACGCCCCACACAAGCTTCCACTCGGTCTTTGCCGTATGCACCGCAAAGCAGACGGAGCCGGTCGCCGCAGACGCCGCGGCGGATTTTACCTCGGCAGGCGTGCAGGAAAAACTGACCTGTTTTCGGGTTCCCGCGCTGTCCTTGACCGTCAGGGTCCAGTCCCAGCGCTTCTGCGGCGCGAGCTCGCTCGGATAGCGCGCGGTGCCGGACGGATTGCTCGGATCGTAGACGCCGACGAGCCGGTCGACCGAAACGATCTCCTTTGCGTCAGCCTTGCTCAGAAGGAAGGCATAGAGCGCGGCGTTCATGTTCTTCGGCGTTTTGCCGTCGATTGTCAGCACGGTGTTCTTGGAAGAGCCCAAAAGGTCGAACGGATCGTAGCCGAACCAATACGCGCCGTCGTTCGAGCTGCCGCCCCAGCGGACGCGCGGCGTGATCGCCTGTCCGCCGTTGGCGGTGCTGTAATAGGTCTTCACGGTCTTGCCGTTATACCGGAGCGTCTGATCCCAAACCGCGTCGACCGCCGCAATCGTATTCCTGTCCTCCGCAACAAAGCCGTAGTAAAGCTGCGAGGTCGTGGTGTCGTAGACGTCGAAATACTTGCTCTTTCGCGCTTCGACCTCGGCGAGCGCAAAGCCCTTTGCGCAGATCGTCTCGACCTTCAGAAAATCGGGCTTCGAGGAATCCGAAAGCTCGCCGCTGACGACGCCGTAGAGATACTGCCGCATGCCCACATAATTGATCAGCCGCATGGTGCCGCCGTCGTTATAGAACACGAAATCGCCGTAATACTTGCGCGTGCCGTGCTTTGCGTTGTCGAACGTCAGAATCGTGGACGCGTCGGTCCCGACGCGCCGTAAACGCGTGACGGTGTCCGTCGTTTTCAGAACGCCCGCGGACGAATGCGACAACGTGATCGTTCCGTCCTTGATCTTCGCCGTAACGATCCCGCCGGTGACGGTCTTGCTCCCGACGGCATATTTCCCGGAGAGTCTGACCGTCAACGTATCCGCGCCGTTTGTGGACAGGAGTACGCGCACGGTCGTTTCCTCCTCCGCCCGTGCCGACCGGAATGCGATCGGCAGCATGAGGATACACAGCAGCAGACAAAGCATCCGTTTCATCGGCGCGCCTCCCTTCCGTTTGTTTTCTGCTTCCGTTATACCATAAAACCGCAAAAAAACAAACGCCCGAAAGCGTTTGTTGCAAGAATATTTACAAGGATGACGAAACTTTGTTGCATTTTTGGAAGATTCAGGAAACCGGCGCGAAGATACGCATCACGGCTTCCGCCGCTTTGACCCCGTCGACCGCCGCGCTGACGATGCCGCCGGCATAGCCCGCGCCTTCGCCGACCGGATACAGTCCTTTGTGCGACACGGATTCCATGCCGGAATCACGCAGGATGCGAAGCGGCGAAGACGTTCGGCTTTCGACCGCCGTGAGCACCGCGTCCTCCATATCGTACCCTCTGAGCTGTCTGCCGAATGCTCTGAGTCCGTCGCGGATCCCCGCCGAAACGAAGTCCGGCAGGCAATCCGAAAGCTTTGTATAGCGTACGCCCGGGCGATATGTCGGCTCGACCGAGCGCGAAGCCTTGGACGCCTCGTCCCGCAAAAACGCGCCGACCGTGGACGCCGGCGCCGTGCCGTCCGCGCCTCCGGCGAAAAACGCGTTGCGTTCGAGCCGGTCGAGATAGCTGAGTCCGTCCAGCGGGTGCGTGCCGAAATCCTCCGGCGTGATCTGCACGACGACCGCCGCGTTGGCGTTTCTGCCGTCGCGCGCAAAATTGCTCATGCCGTTGACCACGACCTGCTCCGGTCCGCTTGCGCTTGCGACGACCTGTCCGCCGGGACACATGCAGAACGTGTAAACGCCGCGCTCGCCGCTCCTCGCGGTCAGCCGATACTCCGCCGCGCCGAGCCGCGGATGGTCCGCCATCGGTCCGTACTGGCTGATGTTGACAAGACTTTGCGGATGTTCGGCGCGTACGCCGATCGCAAACGCCTTCGGCGCCATTGCAACGCCCTTATCAAACAGCATCCGCGCCGTGTCCCTTGCGCCGTGTCCGATCGCAAGCAGCAGCGCCGCGCAGGGCTCCCAAACGGTGCGCCCGTCTTCGCGGATGCACGCCGCTGTGATCCTGCCGTCGGTTACGCGGACGTCCGTGAGCTTTGCGGAAAAGCGCACCTCACCGCCCGCCGCCTCGATCCTTTTTCGCAGGTCCCCGACCACGGTGCGCAGCCGGTCCGTGCCGATATGCGGCTTTGCAAGGTACGCGATCTCCTCCGGCGCGCCGCTTTTGATGAGCTCTTTGAGCACGCCGTCGATGTGCGGATCGCGGATGCGGGTGGTGAGCTTGCCGTCCGAAAAGGTCCCTGCGCCGCCCTCGCCGAACGCAACGTTGCTGTCCGGATCCGGGTTTGCGACGCGCCCGGACCAGTACGTTTCCACGTCCTTCACGCGTTCCTCGATCGGTCGTCCGCGTTCGATCACGAGCGGTCTGTAGCCGTTTTCGGCAAGCGTCAGCGCAGCGAACAGTCCGCCGGGACCGAGTCCGGTGACGATGATCCGTCCCTCCGGCTGCTTTGTGCCGAACGGGATCGGCTCGGGCTCCGTCGCCGTGACCGTCTCCGCTTTCCATTTCGGATCGTGCAGCACACGCTTTGCGGCGGCGTCGGTCAGCGTCAGCTCCGCATGGATGCAATAGAAAATGTCCTGCTTTTTGCGCGCATCCAGTGACTGCCGCACGATGCGCATGCGGATCAGCGCATCATGCGGAATACCGAGCTTTTTACAGCACGAAGCGGCGAACGATTCGTCCGTCGCATCGAGCTCTTTTCTCAAATTCTGAATGTAGACTGTTTTCATTCGGATCGGTTTATCCGTTTGTATCGTTCACAAGGCTTTTCAGAACGACCTCGACCGTATTGCTCTCCAGTTCGATCAGATAGTTCGTTCCGTCGCTGCCGACGAATGTGATCCGGATCGTCGGTTCGCTCTCGTCCGTCGATTCCGCAACGAGATAGCTCTCCACATACAGATTAACGCCCTTGAACTGAAGCTTGAACGGGAGCGCGAGCTTGCCTTCGCCGCAGTGAGCAAGATCGACGCTCGCCGTAAACCATTCCTGTTTGAAGGCGTTCATTGCATCGGCAAGCGCGGTGACCTTGATCTTGATCTTATCGGTCTTTTCCGCAAGCTGCATTCCCTCGTCCGGGCTCGAATACTTCACCTGGACTTCATACTCCGCGCCGCTGACCTCGCGCTTTTCGGTGACGATCTCAACGTCCGTCATCGACTGCTCCATATTCACCATGCTGTCTTCGGGGAAGAGCAGCTCCGCGCGCACCGTCTCTTTTCCTTCTTCGGATTCGGGATATACCGTTTCCGTCCGGATCTCGGTGATCTTTGCAAGTTCCGAGGCGTCGCCGTAGATGCGGACCGTTTGAGACTCTCCCTGCTTGATCGCGCAGCTGTACCGGTAAACGTTCGTGTCGATCTTTTCTTCGGAGACGTCTATCTTGATCGGGACCTCCTTATATCTGCGGATCACGATGTCCTCGACGTTCACGACCACATCCTTTGTTGCGGATGAAACAATGGCGTTTCCCTTCTCATCCAGGAACGTAACCGGCAGGGTCCTTGCATGCACGCCCGGGAGCTTGGACAGATCCTCGTTTCCGAAGGAGGCAAGGTCAAGCGTGACCTCCGCGCCGTAGATCTTGTCGATGTCGGATTTCAGGCCGGTGATCGACTGAATGGTGACCTTTTTCGGCGGGAAACACTCGAAGTATTCCTTGAGTGAATCGTTCACCTTGACGATCTCGGGCAGACTGCCCTTGAGCTTGACGGTCGCAACGATCTTATCGCTGCTCTTGACGCGCTCGATGGTCACCTTTGCCCGTTTCTCGGACATGCCCTTGAGCGTGCCGTATTCGGGGATCTTGGTCTGGATGTCGATTTCGATCTCTTTCCTGTCCGGATCCTGATCGCTCGTTGTAATGCTTCCGAGGTCCACGAAACAGTTGACGGACGACTGATCCAGCTTGCTGTGCATGTCGATCGCAGCCTCGATGTTGAGGTCGACCGTTGACGGATTGATCTCAAGCACCTCCCAGCCCTTAGGCAGCCGGTCCTTGTTCTGGTAATCCACGCGGATCTCGGTCAGGCGCTTGACGTAGTTCGGTTTCGCTTCCGAAAGCACATATCCCCAAAGGAGGAGCGAAAACACGAGCGCCGTGACCTTCAGCAGGATGTTTTTGGTAAAGAGGTTCTTTACGAACTGTCCGAGCGCGGAGATAAACTTCTTTCGTTTTGTCATCTTATGCCTCCGCCCCCTTTTTCTGTCTCTTCCACGGAAGGACAAACGCCGTGTCGTCCCGGATGAGCAGACCTTCCAGATGGTCGTTCAGCGCCTTTTCGTCCAGGAACCGAATGAGCTTGCCCTCGCGCGCAACGGAGATCGCGCCGGTCTCCTCGGAAACGATGATCACGACGCAGTCCGCAACGGAGGAAACGCCGAGCGCGGCGCGATGCCGCGTTCCGAGCTCGCGCGCGACCTTTGTGTCGTCGGACAGCGGCAGAAGGCAGCTCGCCGCAACCACGGTCGTCCCGCGGATCACGACGGCGCCGTCGTGCAGCGGTGTGTTCGGCTCAAAGATGTTCTCGATCAGTGCGCCGGAGATCTCCGCGTTCAGCGGAATACCCGTCGCGGCAATGTCGCCGAGCCCGGAGCGCCGTTCAAACACGAGCAGCGCGCCGACGCGGCGCTTGGACAGATGCAGGATCGAGCGTTTCAGATCCATCACGATCCGTCGCGATTCGGTCTCGTCCGCGCCGCCGAGCAGTTTGGAGAGCCGATTCGACCCGATGCGTCCGAGCATACGCCGGATCTCAGGCGTAAACAATATAAACAGAATGATGAAGATCGAGCCGCCTGCCAGCGTGCTGTTCAGAATCCAGTAGATCGTTCGCAGGTTCAGCACATTCGCCAAAATGGAGAACAGAAACAGAAGCCCGATTCCCTTCATGACCTGGAATGCACGCGTCTCCTTGGTCCATTCCAGTATCTTATACAGAAAAACGGAAATAATCAGAACGTCGAAAATGAAGCTTACAAGACCGCTCGGCGTCTTGATCGCATCGAAAATGGTCTCAAAGTTGTTTTTCAGTTCCAATTTCCGGTCACCTCTCTTTCCCGTGCGCCGCAGAGCGGCACACAACATTCTGACAGCTATATTATACCATCAATGTGTCATAATTGTCACGCAATTATTACAAATTGCAGCGAATTTGTTCCGCATTTTTCATCAGAACGGCATACACCGCCGCCGACGCGCAAAGAATCGCCGCGGCGATCACGGTTGTCAGCCATCCGAGCCCGAAAAGAAGCGGCAGCAGAACGGAAACCGCGGCGAGCGCAAGCCCGATCAGAAGCATACAGAGCACCGATCCGCTCTGCTTCACGACCTCGGTATCCGATTTCCAATCGAGGCGCGGCATTCTTGCGTTCACATACAGTCCCATGAATGTGGTGAACAGCAGCGCCGCGGCAGGCAGAAGCGCGATGCCGACAATGTCCCACCCGCTCAGGATGTTCCGATAGGCGACAAGCAGCAGCGTGATCGAAAACAGCAGCGACGGACCGACGAGCAGCAGATTCATCAGAAGCTTTGCGCGGATCCACAGCTTTGCGGAAACCGGAAGTGTCTTTGCGATCCAAAGCTGCTTCCCCTCCATCGAGATCGCGCAGGCGGTGGTCGGCGAGATCGTTGCGCAGAAGATCAGGATCCCCGTGATCGCAGCCGCCGCAAATCCCTGCGGCATCGTGCGGAGATAATCGGACAGCATTCCGGAAAGGGCTGCGCCGGCAATGCCGAGCACGGCGATCAGCACCGAACCGAACACCGTATTGACGACCCATGCCGTGCTGCTGAAAAACCGCTTGCGCTCGATCATGAACAGCGCACGCTGCGCGCTGCTTTTTTTCAGCGTCCCGAGCCGGTAATTCTTCACATGGTAGCCCGCGATCATCCGGTCGTGCAGCGGAAGGAACGTCCTGTCCAAAATCAGCAGGAACAGCGCGCACAGCACCGCGGAGCCTAAGATGAACAGCAGTGCAAGCGGAAGATTTCCGACCGCTCCCCGCGCAAGCCATTGCGCCGGCGGGTAGACGCGTGACGCGATGTTTGCGGTCCGTGCGGGATTGCCGATCGCGCGCGCGCTGAGCTGCGGGAACATGTACGCAAACACGATAAAGCCCATAAGGAGCAGCATCTTGATTGTCGAGGTAACGCCTTTTTTATACTTGCTGCGGGCAAACGCCGCCGAAAGCAGCAGGTCCGCGCCGCTCCCGATCACGATCGGAACGACCGGCACCGAAAGGACCATGAGCGGGAATACCGGATAAAACCACGGCGTCGGATCGCATATCGCCGCATAGATCACCCCGCACGGCAGCAGATACGCCGCGCAGTATACGGCTTCGACGCAGTACAGCGCCGAAAACCGTGCGAGCACGATCAGAAACGTCGGGATCGGCATGCCCATGAGCGTGTCAAAGTCCGCAAAGCCGGACAGCGTCGCGCTGCCCTGCGCAAACGCCATTGCAAGCGCAAAGAGGCTCGCCATCGCCGTGATCATCAGGAACGGCAGCGCGGGATCGACGCCTGCGCGCAGCAGCTGATACGACGTCGTCGCGGACATGCCGCCGTACACTACGACGATCAGCACGATCGCCACAACGCCCATGACCGCCTGCCTGCGTTCCCTGCTGTCCTTCGAATGCCGGATCACGGAAAAGCGGAAAAGGCTGTTGAGATACAGCTTGATCAGCGTGCGAAAGGTCTTCATGCGTCCGTCAGCTCCAAAAACAGTTCTTCGAGGGAATTGTCGCCCCGCACTTCATCCATCGGTCCCGCCGCGATCAGCCTTCCGTTTTTGATGATGGCGATCTTGTTGCACAGCTTTTCCGCGACCTCCAGCACATGCGTGCTGAAGAAGATCGCGCTGCCGCTTTCGACCATCTCGTGCATGATGCCCTTCAGGGTATGCGCCGCCTTGGGATCGAGCCCTACGAACGGCTCGTCGAGCATCAGAAGCTTCGGCTGCTGGATAAGCGCGCCGATCAGCGCGAGCTTCTGGCACATGCCGTGCGAATAGGAGCCGACCAGATCGCCGAGCTTCGATTCGATCTCAAACGCCTCGGCGTACTTCCGGATCCGCTCTCTGCGCGTCGTTTCGTCGATGCCGTAGATGTCGCAGAGAAAATTCAGGTACGCCGTTCCGGTCAGAAACGTATAAAGATCCGGATTGTCCGGAATATAGCGCATGATGCGCTTCGCCGCCATCGGTTTCTTTTGAATGTCGATCCCGTCGACGAGGATCTCGCCTTCCTCGAACGGCAGGATGCCGGAGATGCACTTGAGCGTCGTCGTCTTGCCCGCGCCGTTGTGTCCGATGAAGCCGTAGATGTCGCCCGCTTCGACCGTAAGGCTCAGCCCGTCGACCGCGTGCGGTCCGTTCCCATAGGATTTTACAAGGTTCCGGATCTCCAGCATTGTTATTCCTCTTCCTTCTGCCGGTACAGCACGAGCTTTCGCCCGATGCACTGGATGACCTCCGCCTCCGTTGCGGCGGCAAGCTGCTCCGCCGCTTCCTTTGCGGAAAGCTCGCTCGTTTCGAGCACGGAAAGCTTAATGAGCTCGCGCTTTTTAAGCGCGGCGTCGACCGCCTCGATCAGCGGTTCCGTGATGTTTTCCTTGCCGATCTGAAAGATCGCCGTCAGCGTGTTCGCCTGTTTCCGAAGCTCCGCACGTTCTTTGCCTGTCATACTGTTTATCCTTTCTTAATCCGTAAAATCAAATTCCCATTCGCCGAGCCGGATCGTGTCGCCGTCCTTTGCTCCCATCTCGCGAAGCGCAGAGATGATACCCGTTTTGATCAGCAGCTGCTGGAAGCGGCGCATCGAAACGTCGTCCTCCGGATCGGTCGTATCGAGGATGCGCTCCACGTCGCCGCCCTCGACCACATATGCGCCTGTGTCGTCGCGGCGGACCGTAAAGCCCTTTTCGTACTGCGCGCCGGTCAATAGCTCCGCCTCATCATAGACGCGGACCGGCGGAAGCGCATCGAGCATCGCTACGATCCGGTCAAGCATCGGACCGAAGCCCTCCGTGGTCGCCGCGGACACCGCAAACACCGGGATCCCATGCGGCTCCAAAGCGTCTTTGATTCGCTCAAAGTTTTCCTCCGCGCCGGGAATGTCCATCTTGTTGCATGCGACGATCTGCGGCAACGCCGCAAGCGCATCGGAGAACTTCGATAGCTCCGCGTTGATCTTTTCGTAATCGTCCAGCGGATCGCGCATCTCGCTGCCGGACGCGTCCAGAACATGCACAAGGATGCGTGTGCGCTCGATGTGCCGTAAGAAATCGTGCCCGAGCCCCGCGCCCTCCGCGGCGCCTTCGATCAGCCCCGGGATGTCCGCCATCACGAACGAACGGTCATAGCGCGTCGCTACGCCGAGGTTCGGCGTCAGTGTGGTGAAGTGGTACGCCGCGATCTTCGGCTTTGCGCTGGTCAGCACGGACAGGATCGTGGACTTGCCGACCGACGGCAGTCCGATGATGCCGACGTCCGCGATTGTCTTGAGCTCCAGCTCCACCTGCCGCTCCTCGGTCTTCACGCCGTTTTGCGCAAAGCGCGGCGCCTGCTTCGTCGCCGTCGCAAAGCGCGCGTTGCCCTTGCCGCCCCTGCCGCCGTACAGCACGATGCGCGTCTTTCCGGGCTCGCTCATATCCGCGACGATGCTGCCGGTCTCGATGTCGCGCACGACCGTTCCGACCGGGACCTTGATCAAAAGGTCCTCACCGTCCCTGCCGGACTGCAGTTCCGCCCTGCCCGGCTCGCCGTCCTGCGCGCGGAAGTGCCGGTATCGCTTGAAATCGAGCAGCGTGGAAGCCTGCGGATCCGCGACGAACACGATATTGCCGCCCCTGCCGCCGTCGCCGCCGGAGGGTCCGCCCTTCATGACGTACTTTTCGCGGTGGAACGCCGCGCAGCCGTCGCCGCCGTTTCCCGCTTTGATATGGATCGTTGCCTTGTCAATGAACTGCATGCTCGCAAATCTCCTTTAAGGGGCAGACGGAACACTTCGGGCGCTGCGCCGCGCAGACCTGTCTGCCGTGATAGATGAGCCAATGGTGCGCGTCGCCCCAGTCCTGTTCGGGAATGTGCGCCATCAGCTGCTGCTCGGTTTTTTCCACGTCCTTCGCCTCGGTCAGCCCGATGCGGTTCGCGACGCGAAACACATGCGTGTCGACCGCGATCGCGGGGACCTTGAACGCGTTGGACAGCACGACGTTCGCGGTCTTTCTGCCGACGCCGGGAAGCGAGGTGAGCTCCTCGCGCGTTTCGGGGACCTTCCCGCCGTACCGTTCCAGAAGGATCCGGCTCATCGCAAGGATGTGCTCGCCCTTCATGCGGTAAAAGCCGCAGCTTTTGATGTACGGTTCAAGTGTCTCGAAGTCGAGCTCGGCGAACGCCTCCGGCGTGTTGTACTTCGGGAACAGCACGTCGGTGCATTTGTTCACCTGCTTGTCTGTGCACTGCGCGGACAGCATGGTCGCGACCAGAAGCTCGAACGGCGAGGAAAAATGCAGCGCCGGCTTTGCGTCCGGATAGGTTTCTTTCAGAATGCCGAGGACCTCGGCTCGCTTTGCTTCACTTAACACGGGACGCCTCCAATGCATAGGTCGCGGCGATCGCGCCGTCGGCGCATGCGGTCACGACCTGTCTTAACGGCGTGTTGCGCACGTCGCCTGCCGCAAATACGCCTTTGACGCTCGTTTCCATTCGTTCGTCGGTGATCACGCTGCCGTTCTCCGCCAGCGCGACTTGATCCCTGAACAATTCGGTCCGCGGGACCACGCCGACCGCCACGAACAAACCGTCGGTTTCAAGATCGCATACCTCGCCTGTCACGCGATCTCTGAGCCGAACGCCCGAAAGTTTTCCTTCGCCGAGAAACGCTTCCGGCACGCTGTTCCAGACGAACGTGATGTTCTCCGTTTTCAGCGCGGCGTCGGCTAAAATCGCGCTTGCGCGGAGCGCGTCGCGCCGGTGCACGACATAGACCTGTTTGCAGAGCTTTGCAAGATACAGCGCATCGGAGATCGCCGTATCGCCGCCGCCGATCACCGTCGCCGTGCGGTTTTTATAGAACGCGCCGTCGCAGGTCGCGCAGTAGGAAACGCCGTGACCGGTCAGCTCCTTTTCGCCCGGGATCCCGAGCGTTTTCGGCGATGCGCCGGTACAAAGGATCACGGCCTTTGCTTCAACGGTCTGCCCGTTGAACACAAAGCGCTTCGGATCCTCGTCGAGCACAAGCTCCGAAACCGCGCCGTATTCGATCTTCAGTCCGAAAGCCGCCGCGTGCTCTTCAAACCGCGCCGCAAGCGCATATCCGTCCGGACCGTCCGAAATGCCCGGGTAGTTGTCGATCCGGTGCGTTTTCACGATCTGTCCGCCTGCGAACATTTCCTCATATAGACAGACGTTTGCGCCGCCGCGCACGGCGTACAGTCCCGCCGCAAGTCCCGCGGGTCCTCCGCCGATGATAGCGATATCCAGCATGGTTTGTTCCTCGTTTCCGTAATGCCGATCTCCGATAAAAGCGATCAAAACGCCGGTCCAACCGGAGAGCAATACATAATCTCACAAATACAGTATACCGGTTTTCCGTCCTGCGGTCAAGGGAAACCGTCCGACAAAAGCCTCCGTTTGCGCGAAGTTTTCAACAAGTTTGCAAATGCAAAAAAGGGACCGTTCCGTTTTTTCGGAACAGCCCCGCAATGCAAATTGCTTACCGTTTGTTTTTCTTCGCCGGACGAACCGAGAACGCCTGGACGAGGATCGCTGTCACAAATCCGATGAGCGGCAGCGGCAGGAAGAAGTATCCCTTCACGAACAGCGTCTCCTCCGTCTGATCCCACGGAAGGATTCCGAACTGCCACATAAGCAGCACCGCAAGATAGATCAGCGCCGTAAACAGCATGATCAGCGCAGCGATCGTGATCTTTGTTTTCCGTTTCATATGCATGCCCTCCTGTCAGTCCACGATGGCGAGGATGTCGCCCGTGATGCGTGAGTTGTGTCCGAAATAATGCTCGTTCCAGTACATGCCGGAGGATCCGCCGCCGTCGAAGTTATAGGCGACCTTCATGCCGAGCGAAGCGCAGAGCGCAGAGACTTCGTCGAGCGTCATGCCCGGCGCTTTTCCGTCGGTGCCGCCCCCCGTCTCAATGTTCCGGATGGTGCGGTCGCCGAGCACGCACAGGAACGCATAGTGTCCCGGCTCGTAATAGCCGAACACCGTACGCGGATTGCGTGCGTTGAGCGCTTTGAAGTTGGATCTTGCGTTGCCGTCCGCATCCAGAAGCGTAGGTCCGAAGTAGAACGAATGGTACGGATAGCTTGCAAGGATCTCTTCGTTGTTGATCGGATCGTTCTTCACATCGAAGCCGCGCACCGTGCCGTCCTGGTAGATCACCAGAAGGTCGGAATGCTTGCAGGTGTGGTTGCGGATCAACATGCCGTTGCGGATAATCAGTCCCTCGTCGTTCGCGTTGTTGGAGAAATAGTCGGAGTTGATCGCGACCAGCGCTTTGGACTCGCGCGCAAACACCTTCAGCTCCTTTGCTTTTCCCTGATCGTTTTCAAACACCGCTGTCAGCTTGTCAAGATCGCGTACATACAGGTCCGCGATCTGGTATTCCTGCTTGTCCTTTTTATAGTGATGGATCTCGATCGCGACACTCTTTCCCGCATAGGTGTAGACCAGCGTCTTTACGGTGCCGTCCGCAAGCGTTTCGCTCGTGTTCGGCTCCGTGATCACCGGCTCGCCTTCGGAGAACTTTTCTTGATACTTGTCGCCCAAAAGTCCCGGGATCGGCGTAGGCTCCGGCGTCGGCGCTTCGGTCGGTTCCGGCGTCGGCGTTTCGGGCGCGGGCGTTTCACCCGGCGCAGGGGTTTCCCGTTCGGTCTGCTCGGGCGTGACCTCCGCGGTCGGTTCCGGCGTCGGCGCTTCGGTCGGCGCCTGCGTCGGCACGCGCGTTGCGATCGCGACCGGTCCGGTCTCCGCAGGTCTTAACCACTTCACCCAGCCGAACGCGCGGGCGTTGACGGTCATCGCAAACGCGCCTGCCAGAATGACGTCGATCACAAGGATCAGGATCAGGTTCTTTTTCTGAAAGCGTTTCGGTTTCGCGCCGCCTGCCGCATACACCAGCAGATACAGAAGCGCCGTCAGGATCATCAGGACCGGGATCACGAAATGCAGGTATTTCGTGAGGAAAAACTCCGAGCGCACTACAAAGTGGAATCCCGGATTGAAATGATCCAGGATATAAAACACGATGTAGTTTGCGGATAGAATTGCAGTCAGGTTCGCAAAGATCATTGCGACCGTGCGAAGCGCCGAGAAGCGCTGTTCTCCGTTTTTGTTCATTGCTTGCTCCCTGTTTGTCAGTCTTTCGGACGACCGTCCGAGTTCTTTCCTGTTTGAATCTTGTGCACTATACCATACCGACCGGCTGTTTTCAAGTCTTTTCGCCGAAAATCGTCAAATCAGATACAGCACCCATCGGAAGATAAACCGCTTCAGCGGCTGATCGGCATACAGCTTCCGCTGCGCCGCGTGTATATGTCTGAGAAGCAGGCGATGCTCCTCCTTCATCGAATGGTTCGAGAATCCCGCTTCCAGCGCCCATTCCTCCGCCTTCGGCTCCTGTTCAATGCCGAAGCGTTCCATGCGGCGAAGATACTCTGCCATATCCGGGATCGAGCGGCGCGTGTCCGGATCGCGGAAGCGCTGCTCCCGCAGTCTCCGCATCAGCAGTCCCGCTCCGAGCCATGCGAGCGGCACAAGCGGGATCAGAATCCACCATGCGCTGCCGCGGCGTTTTTCGTTCGGTTTGTCGTTCTGCTCCGGATCGACGGTTCCGTTCCCGTCCTCAGGCGCGGGCGTCTGTCCCGGCAGTTCGCTCGGTTCCGGCGTCGGTTCCGGACTCTCCTGCGCAGCGTCCGGCGTCGGTTCCGGCGTGATTTCCGGCGTCGGCTCCGGCGTGATTTCCGGCGTCGGTTCCGGTGTGAGCGACGGCACCGGCGTTTGATCGGGCGTATTCGGTCTCTGCGTCTGCTGCGGCGTATCGGACCGGCTGTCGTCGGAACGTCCCTTTGTGCTTTCAACCGGCACCCAGCCGAGCCCGAGAACATAGACCTCCGTCCATGCGTGCTCGTCGTTTGCCGTAACGGTCACGCCGTGCTTGCCGACCTCCTGCGGAATCTCGACATAGTAGCCTACCGTATATCGCGCGGGAACGCCGAGCGCCTGCAAAAGCGCAGTCGTTGCGCTTGCAAAATGCACGCAGTAGCCCTTTGGGTTCTCGGTCAGAAAATACAGAACGAAGTCCTTTCCCTTCGGCACCTCGCCTGGCGTCAGCGAATACTCGCCCAGATCCTGCACATATGCGGCGATCATCCTTGCCGTTTTCAGCGAATCGTCGGAGGCGGTGATCCCCGCCCGCTTCAGTATGTCCAGAAGCGCTTCTTTTTCTTCGCCGTCCTCCATCACATACTGCTTCAGCGCGTAGGATTCGTAATACTCGCGTTCGTCCTCCGTTACCGTGCCCGGATCGGTGCTATACCGCCACGCATAATGCCAGCCGTAATCCTTCCAGGCGCCGGAACGAACAAAGGATTCCTCCGCATGCGGCGCGCTTGCGCGTTCGTCCGGATTGTCCCCTGCCGGATCCGTCGTCCAGGCATACGGCGTGACGCGCTCGCCGGACATATAGTCATAAACCCACAGAAGCGACTTCGTTTCCTCCTGCCGTTTGCCGAGCGCCTCCATCGAGTTCCACGCGCCGCGGTACGCGCCTGCGGCTCTCCAGCGGTTGTCCCGGTATGCGCCGTAGGAATGCGTCCGAAGATGATAGACGCCGGACTTGGCAACGACGGTGAACCGTTCCGTTTCGTCGTCCTTGCGCTCGTCCTCGCGGGAAAGGTTGATGCTGTGCGGGTTATTTACGCCGAACCATGACATCGCCGTATCCACGATCGTGCCGAACTGCTGTGAAAAGATCTCTTTCCTGCGCGCCGCCGACAGCGGTTCATACGCCTTTTCCGGAAAGATCGAGACGATCGACAGCACCAGCGCAAGCAGCATCGGCGCTAAAAGCACGGCGAACAATCCTCGTTTTTTGAGCTCGCCTCTCCGGAGCCCGTTGCCGAGCAGCGTGTACCCGAAATACACGGTCAGAAGCACCATGGTCCACAGCTTCGGCGGCTTGTTTGTATAGACAAGGCTGACAAGCAGCATCGGCAGCGGAAGCAGCATCGGCAGCAGGATCATCTTGCTGCGGATCAGCGCAAACGACAGCACAAAGCCGATCACCGCGGCAACGATCATCAGAAACAGCGAGATGCACGTCTCCGGATCCGTGACGCGCGCGGCGTTTTCCGCCATCTTGTCCATATCGACCAGCCACGAAAGTCCCTTCGGCAGCTCGTCAAAAAGGCGATAGATGAGCACGGTCGCGCCGTCGCCGACCCGCCGCATCCGAATGGCAATGAGCATGACCACCGAAGCCAGAAACAGCACGCCGAAGGCGGGACCGTACTTCGGAAGGTTCATCCAGAAGGACAGCAGCAGCGCAACGAACACGCAGTACAGGATCAGCGGCGTTATTTTGAACCCGATTTCATAGGCGGTCAGCATGGCGGTGGAGCACGCGATCATTCCGCATGCAACCGGCACGGCGTCCCCGAACCCCTTCAGGATCGCGTCACGATGCTTCATTCGCCGCCTCCTTTCCCGGCTCGATCCGATACACCAGGGTATCGGAACCGCCGAGGTAAGGCTGTGCCGGTTCGTCCCGTATGGGTTCGGACAGAAGCGATTTCAAAAACCGCTCCAGATCGCCTTCGCCCTTGATCTCCGCAGTGCGCAGTCCGTATCGGAGCAGATACGGAATCCCGCTTTCCAGCAGCTGATCGGAGAGACACCGCAGCTGTTCCAGCACGCTCTGTTCTTTTTCATAGTTTTCATACAGGTCCATGGACAGAACGACCCGACGCCGCAGCATTTCCTGCGGTTCGCGCACGATCGGCGTATTCATCTTTTCGGTCAGCTTCCAGTGGATGAGGTTGATCGCGTCGCCCTCGCGGTACGGACGCAGCTCGTGATCCTCGGAATAGCCGAGCGGTTTCGGCTTTCGTATCAGCTCCGAGCGCACAGAAAGCTCCGGCATCGGCTCAGGCTTTTCGCTGTTCGGCAGGACCGTCAGCGCTACCGTTCCGCTTCTTTTGATCGGGACGGCAAGCAGCCCGAGATAGTCGCACACGCGTGCAGAACGGATGCGGTACGAGATCGTTCCGAGCCGCTCCGTGTCCGGCGTAAAGGTCTCCTCCTTCTTTTCCGTGCCGTAAATCAGGACCTTTTCTTTTGTGCTTTTTGCGTCGAGAAACAGATTCTTCTGCTCCAGCTTCAGCTTATACAGCTCCGGCGGCAGAAAAAAGCGGCAGCTGACCCGGATGTGCACTTCACACGGACGTCCGCGCTGCACGTCAAAGCCGCCGTACAGCTCCGCCTGCGAGGACAGGATCGCAGGAAGGCTCAGAAGCAGAGACAGGATCGGCAGAAACAGCAAAAACAGCAGTATGTAGTATGTCGCATACTGCCCGTAAGCAAGATGCAGCGCGGCAGCCGCCAGAAGCGCCGCGGCATATGTCAGTCTTCTCTGGATCATCCCCGTGCGGCGGGCGGCGCGGTATGCGCCATGATATCGTTCAGAATCGCATCCGCCGTTTGCCCGGACGCCTTCGCTTCCGGCGTCAGGATCAGACGGTGCGTGATCGTCGACGGATAGATGAGCTTGACGTCGTTCGGAACGACATAATCGCGTCCCTGCACCCATGCCGCCGCCTTTGCCATGGATACGACCGCCAGCGACGCGCGCGGGCTTGCGCCCTGCAGAATCGCCGTATGCGAACGTGTGGCGTTGGAAAGGCGGATCACATAGTCCATGATCTTTTTATCGACGAACGTCGCGTCGATCGCATACCGGATGTCCCTGAGGCCTTCGCGGTCCGCGATGCACCGGACCTGATCCAGCGGATTGCCCTGCTGCTTGCGGTTCAGAAGGTCGAGCTCGTCGCTCGGACGCGGATAGCCCAGCGAGAGGCGCACCATAAAGCGGTCGAGCTGGGAATCCGGCAGCAACTGCGTGCCGCTTGCGCCGACCGGGTTCTGCGTGGCGATGACCACGAACGGATCGGGCACGGGATGCGTGACGCCGTCGACCGTGACGTTGCCCTCCTCCATCGCCTCCAAAAGCGCGGACTGCGTACGGCTCGTCGCGCGGTTCAGCTCGTCCGCAAGGAAGAGGTTGCAGAGGATCGCGCCGGGTTTATAGGTCATCTGTCCGCTTTCGCGGTCATAGAGCGAGAAGCCGACGATGTCGCTCGGCAGTACGTCGGGCGTAAACTGAATGCGATGGTATTCCAGCCCCAGCGCTTTGGAAAACGCGAGCGCCATCGTCGTTTTGCCGACGCCGGGAATATCCTCCAAAAGGATATGTCCGCGCGCAAGGATCGCCAAAAGCGCCATTATAAGCACATTGTCCTTTCCGACAACGGCTTTTTTCAGTTCGTCCAGAATGGATTTCGGATCGTTCATCGGTCTTTCTCCCCCAAACAGGTATACTTTTCATGTATGTGCAATCATTATAACACATATTTGCGTCCAAAATGTATCTAAACTGCAACAAATTCCGGTTTTTGACAAAAAACTCCTGTTTTCTGAAACAAAAGAGCGGCGACCATGCGATCGCCGCCCGTTTTTGCAGTCCTTACCAAAGGCGGATGCCGTCGTGATGCGGAAGCTCCTTGATGTGCCAGATCTCGTCCGCGTACTGACGGATCGTACGGTCCGAGGAGAACTTGCCCGCGCTTGCCGTATTGATGATGCACTTTCTGGCGAACGAACGAATGTCCTTATAGTCGTTCAGCGCATCCGTCTTGCGGTCGATGTACGGCAAAAGCTCCTGCAGAACGAAGTAGTAGTCCGGCTTCTGCCAGCCGTTGCCGAACAGCAGCGAGCGGTGCAGATCGGTGAACACGCCGGTGCCGTTGTCGGAGAACGTGCCGTCGATCAGCGCGTCGACCACGCGGCGCACGCGCGGCTCGTAGTCGTAGATCGCCTTCGGATTGTAATGCGGACGCAGCGCGTTGAGATCGTCGACGCTGTAACCGAACACATAGTTGTTCTCCTCGCCCGCCTCCTGCACGATCTCGACGTTCGCGCCGTCGAAGGTGCCGAGCGTGACCGCGCCGTTCAGCATCAGCTTCATGTTGCCGGTGCCGCTCGCCTCGGTGCCAGCAGGCGAGATCTGCTCGGAAATGTCCGCCGCCGGAATGATGTGCTCCGCATAGGAGCAGTTATAGTTGTGCACGAACACCACGCGCATCAGATTCTTCATGTCCGGATCGTTGTTGATCTTGTTCGCGATCTCGTTGATGAACTTAATGACCGCCTTAGCGCGGAGGTATCCGGGCGCCGCCTTTGCGCCGAAGATGAACGCCGTCGGCGTGAAGTCTTTGATGCGTCCGTCCTTGATGCCGAAGTAGAGATCGAGGATCGCAAACGCGTTCAAAAGCTGACGCTTGTACTCGTGCATGCGCTTGACCTGCACGTCGAAGCAGAACGATTCGGGCAGATCGACGCCTTCGCGCGCCTTGATCAGCGCGCGGAGCTGGCGCTTCTTTTCCCGCTTGATGCCGATAAATTCGTCGACGTCCGCGTCGCTCGTGAACGCTCTGAGCCCCTTGAGCTGTTCGAGATCGGTGATCCAGCCGCCGCCGATGCGATCGGTGATGAACTTCGAGAGCTCCGGGTTGCACAGCCCGAGCCAGCGGCGCTGCGTGATACCGTTCGTCTTGTTCTGGAAGCGTTCGGGATAGACGTCGTACCAGATCTTCAGAACGTCGTTCTTCAGGATCTGCGTATGGATCTCGGCGACGCCGTTGACGTAGCTCGACACATACACCGCAAGGTTCGCCATGCGGATGATGTTGTTCGACACGATCGCGTACGGCTCGCAGTCGAGCCCCTTCGCCATGATCTCGCCGCACAGCTTGGTGTTGATGCGCCAGATGATGTCGTAGATTTCCGGCAGCAGGTCGCGGAACAACGCGACGTCCCACTTTTCGAGCGCTTCCTGCATGACCGTGTGGTTCGTGTAGGAGAAGGTCTTCTGCGCAATGTCGAACGCCTCATCAAAGCTGAGCCCTTCGCGCATCAGAAGACGGATCAGCTCCGGAATGGAGACCGTCGGATGCGTGTCGTTCAGCTGAATGGAAACGAGCTCCGCAAACTCGGTGATCGGGCGATTCTCACGCTTGAAGCGGAAGAGCAGGTCCTGCAGCGAGGCCGAGGACAAAAAGTACTGCTGCTTCAGGCGGAGGCGCTTGCCCGCGGTGGTCGTGTCGTTCGGATACAGCACGCGCGTGATGTCTTCGACCGCGTTCTTTTCCAACACGGCGACCGCGTATTCCTGGTTGTTGAACTTCTGGAAATCAAAGTCCTCGACCGCTTCGCTCTGCCAGAGGCGGAGCGTGCCGATATTGTCGGTGTGATAGCCGATGATCGGCATGTCGTACGGGACGGCGCGGACGGTCTGATCGGAAAACTGCACGAGGACTTCGTGCGTGTCGCGGCGGCGGCTCCACGGATCGCCGAAGCGCTGCCAGTCGTCTGCGCTTTCGGTCTGGAAGCCGTTCGTAAACGTCTGCTTGAAAAGACCGTACTTATAGCGGATGCCGTAACCGTCGAGCGGCAGGTTCATCGTTGCCGCGGAATCGAGGAAGCACGCTGCAAGGCGTCCCAAGCCTCCGTTTCCGAGCGCCGCGTCCTCGATATCCTCGAACACCGCAAGATCGAGCCCGCGATCTGCAAACTCCTTCTTCACTTCATCGAGGATCCCGAGCGCGAACAGATTGTTGTAGACCATACGACCGACAAGGTATTCCGCGGAGAAGTAATAGGTGCTTCTGGTGCGTTCGTGCGCATGGCGGCTTTCATACCACGGGTCTGCGATCGCGCCCATCACGACCGAAGCCAGCGCGGCATGGAGCTGCTGTACGGTCGCTTCCTTCAGCGAGACCTGCGCATCACGTTTCAGGACAAGTTCGATTTGCTGCATGATCGTTTTCGTATCCATAATCCCATCCCCATTCTTAACTTTGGTCTGTATTATATCATACTCTTCCGCATAATGCAAAAAAACCGGCGGAAAAATCCGTCGGTTTTTGTAAAAATTGCGTAAAAGCCGATCAATTGCCCCACCAGCGTCTGGCATTTACAAAGTATTTCTTCCAGTAGTTGCTGGAAACGGTGCGCCGGACGACCTTTCCTTCCGAGCTCGAAGCGTCGATCATCTCGCCATTGCCGATGTAGATGCCCGTATGGCTGACGCGGCTGGATTTGTCGCTCTTAAAGAAAAGCAGATCGCCCTTTTCGATGTCGCTGAGGCTCGTGATGTTCTTCCAGCGGCTGACCTTCGAGAAGCCCGAGGCGTCCATGCGGCTCGTGCTGATGCCCGCCTGCTTCAGACAGTAGTAGACGAAGCCGGAACAGTCGAACGAATCCGGTCCCTTGTCGCCGAGCACATATTCGCAGCCGATCTTGGATTTCGCGACCTTGATCAGCTTGTCGATTCTGGTGTCGTACTTCGGCGTCGGCGTAACCTTTTGCGTCGGCTTCGGCGTCGTTTTCGGCTTTGCGGTCGCCTTGGCGGTGGTCTTGGACGAAGCCTTCGGCGTCGTCTTGGAGGAATGCTTTGTGGGCTTCGGCGTCGTCTTCGGCGTGCTCTTCGATTCGTTCTTCGACTCGTTCTTGGATTCCTCTTTCAGCTTTGCTTCGAGCGATTTGGAGACCTTCGGATCCTCGCCGAACAGCTTTTCGAGCGTCTTTTCGCCCGCCTTGCCGTCTGCGGAAAGCCCGTTGCGTTTCTGGAACGCCTTGACCGCTTCGATGGTCTTTTCGCCGTAAAACTGATCGACGTCGCTTTCATCGAGATAGCCGAGGTCGACGAGCTGCTCCTGCAGCATCTTGACGTCGCGCCCCTCCGCGCCTTCCAAAAGCATGTAGTGCTGCGCTTCGCTGCTGAACAGAAGCGCCTGCGTCTGCTCGCCCGCGATGCCGTCCCGTTTCAGCCCGTGCTGCCGCTGAAACAGCTCGACCGCGTATTCGGTGGAATTGCCGAAGTAATCGGTCGGCTCCTCGATCTCCAGATATCCGAGCTCCATGAGCCGTTCCTGCAGTGCCGTGACCTCTTCGCCCTTATCGTGCTTCTTAAGCGCGACATACGTCGCCGCCGGCGCGTTTTCGCCCGATTCGTTCGGATTGACGACAATCGCATCCGGATCATCGACGCCGTCCGGATCCTGCTCGTTCCGACCGTTTTCCGGATCCGTCTCCAGGGATCTGTCCGGTACAGGCGCACGCAAAAGCGCGGGCAGCTCCGAAACCGTCTCGGATGTGTTCTTCGCCTTCCCGGAGCAGGTGCACGAGGAGATTCCGATGATCATCGCAATGATGATCAGCAGCAATGCAACGCCAAACAGCAGCACCGTCAGCGCCGTACGCTTCTGCTCGACGCTGAGGCTGCTCCAGTTATGAATGATGTAAGGAATTGTCAGCTTTTGCTTTTCCATACCGAAAGTGTATCGCTGTTTTGGATTTTGTGCAAGCATTAATTTTTGATGTTCAACAAAATTTCATAATGATGTTGCATTTTTGTTGCATCTCATTCCGTCGGCGATTCCGCATCCGCTTCCGTCGGCGATTCCTCCGCTGCCTGCCGTTCGTACCAGTAGGTGACAATGCGTTCGATCGCCAAGGCGCTGGAGCTTCCGGACAGTCCGTTCGGAATGAATGCGACGATCGCGATCTCGGGGTCCTCGCGCGGCGTGATCGCCGCAAACCAGCTTGTATTCTCAATATCGATGTTGTTCGACGCCGCCGTCTGCGCCGTTCCGGTCTTGCCGCTGATGCGTTCGAGATACCCCTTCTGCGCAAACGCCATCGAAAAGACCGAAGAAGCCGTGCCGCCGTCCTCCGGCGAAACGACGCCCTTCATTCCCTCTAAAATCGCGTCCCAGAAGATGTCCGGCGCCTGAATCGTCCGCACGGGCTCCGGCGTGTTTTTGAGATACACCGTACCGTCTGCGGCGTCGATCTCCCGAAGCACGGTCACGGGACGGACGACCCCGCGGCTCGCAACCGTCGAAACGTACCGCGCGATCGAAAGCGGCGTCACCAGCATAACGCCCTGTCCGATGCCGGTCTGAATCGTGTATGTCGGCTTCCAGCGAAGCTCTTCGAGCCATGTCGAGATCGAAACGATCCAGCTTGTGTGCGTGTAAGAGACGCCGACCGGGATGTTCAGCTCGTCCTTCAGGATCTCACGGATCTCCGTGCCGCGCTCGCGCTGCTCGCCGTCCATCAGCCGCAAAAGCCGATCGGCGCATTTGCGCATCTGCGCGTCGGAGATCTTCATTCCCCGCTGATCGCGGATCGTGCGCAGGAGGTTGTAGATGCGGTTATAGATCAGCCGCGGCAGTGCGGAGGTCTGCTCCGAAAGCGACTTTTCGCAGTCGTAACGCGCCTTCTGTCCGCCGATCTGCACGGAAAGCTCGCCCGGCAGCTCCACGCCGGTCGTATCCTTCATGCCGAGCATGCCCGCCCAGTAATTCAGCCGTTCGATGCCGACGCGGTCGGCGATCGTATAAAAGAAATAGTTGCACGAAACGGTAAGCGCGCGCGACAGCGTGAGGTTCGCGTGCTTCGCGGTGTTCGTGATCCAGCAGCTCGGCGCGTTCTGTTCAACCTTGGTCGTCGGATCGTCGACGAAATAATAGTACGGCGAATGGTCCGAGATCATTTCGGTCGTCGTGAGCTTGCCCTCCATAAGCCCCGCAAAGCCCGTCGCCATCTTGAACACCGAGCCGGACGCCGTGCGAATGCCGATCGCGCGGTTCAGCGTCGGCTGATTGGTATTCGTGCCGAACAGCTGCTCATATTCGAGGGCGTCGATCCCGTCTGTAAAAATATTCGGGTCGTAATCCGGGTACGACGCCAGCGCAAGCAGCTCGCCCGTCTTGACGTTCAGCACGATGACCGCGCCGGTCTCCGCGCGCTTGATGGCGTCCGTATTTCCGCCGCTGAGCCGCTCGTATTTTTCCCAGTCGGATTCGATGCGCTGTTCCTGCTTTCTCCGCGTCTCCTCGATGTTCTCGCGCAGCGCATCCTCGCAGACCTTCTGCAGCTCAATGTCGATCGAAAGCTGTACGTTCATGCCGTCGGTCGGCTGCGTGGAATCGAGCACCTCCACGATCGCGCCGCGTTTGTTTTTCAGGATCCGCGTCGTGCCGAGCCGTCCGTACAGGTGCGGCGTGAGGTATGCTTCCATCGTCTTTTCGACGCCCGCAATGCCGATCAGATCGTTGTAGGAATACCCGAGCTCCAGCATGCTTTGGGTCTCCTTCCCGTTCGGATCAAACGGCGCGTAATCCGCATACGAATAACCGACGGTGCTCATGTCGCTGGTGACCTGCCGCGAGAGGTAGCCGATGATGTGCGACGCGGTATGCCCGTACGGATACACGCGGCAGCTGCTCTTTTCGGTGAGGATGCCGGTGAGCCGGTCGCTCGCCATGTCGAGCTCGGTCACGACCGCCAGCGAAACGTCGTACGCAATGCGCACGCCTTCAAACGCGCGGTAGCTGTTCATGACGGCCTCCTGCCGGATCGACATGATCTTTTTCGCCTCATCGAACGGCATATTGTCGGGAATGCACCACGACGCGCGCAGAATGCGGTACGCCTCCTCTGCGGAAAGGTCCGGGTTGCTGAAGCGGCAGGCGTCGATAAAGTTTCGCTTGCGCGTCGCCGCGACGGACGGACTCGTTGTGCGGAAATCGTACACGAACGTGCCGTCGGAAAGCATGTTGATATAGAATGTGTCGATCGTTTTGCCGCCGCCCTCTTCGATAATACGGATCGCTTCCATGAGCGAGTTCGTATATCGCGCGCTGTCCACGGGCGTGCGGTTAGCGGGATCACGGTAAAAGAGCACATTGTAGGTCGTTTCGTCGTAGGCAAGCACCACGCCGTTGCGGTCGGTGATCGTGCCGCGGTTGCCGGACTGATAGGTCGTGACCTCGGTCGTCTGCTGCACCGCCGCCGAATATGCCTCCGTCTCGCGGATGGCAAGCTTGTCCAAAAAGAGCAAGAGCACACCGAGCATCACAACAAAGATCCCGATGAGCATCCAGATGCGCGTATTCAGTTTTCCCTTTTCACCGCGTTTCATTTCAAAAGGGAACTGCCTTTCTCCCGGCTTCTCAGAAGTGCCGCAAGCGGGTATACGAGAAGCGCTTCAAGTATGATCGACGGAAGCGTTGCGCGCAAAAGCCGGAACGCGTCGAACCGCGCGCCGATCGCCAGCGAGAAGATCAGAATCACCGCTTCCGTGGCAATTGCGCCGACCGCCGCAAACGGGATCAGAAGCCCGCGCCGGTATCCGCCTTTTCCGGTAAAGCCGTACACGATCATGACCGCGGCGAGGTATGCCGCCGCCGAAAGCCCGAGATACGGATTGCAGAAGAGATCGCAGAGAAGTCCGCCGAAAATCGCGATCGGAATGCCGTCCTGCACCTTCGTTGCCGCCGTTGCGGCAAGCGCAAGGCTCAGCGTGAACAGCGGACGGATCCCGTTGCCGGACAGCGCCGGAAACACGAACGCGTCTATGAACACCGCGAGAATCGCCGCGGGTATGAGCAGCAACCGCTTCATCCGATCGCCTCGTCCACGCCGACCACGATCAGCGCTTCCTCCAGGTGCAGAAAATCGACGTCCATCGAAACGACCGCGTCGTGCGTGCCCCTGCCCTCCCGATTGACGGAAAGGACCGTGCCGACGTACAGACCCTTCGGAAAGAACCCGCCGATGCCGCTCGTGCGGATCGTATCGCCTTCGCGCACGTCCGCCTTGCCGGGCAGATAATACAGCAGCGTTCCGAGGATCTCGCCGTCTTCAAGATACAGCCCGCCGAGCATGCCCTCGTCGCGCGTACGCTGCACCATCACGCTGATGCGCATCTTTTCGTCGCACATCGTTTTGACCCGGCACCAGTTCGGTCCGACCTCGCTGACGCGTCCCACGACGCCGTCCGGCGTGATGACCGCCATCTTTTCGGCGACGCCGCTGCGCGAACCCGCGTTCAGCGTGATCGTATCGATATACGGATTGCTGTCCCGCCCGATGACCGATGCGGTCACAAAATGCATGTCCGGATTCGATTCCGCAAAGTTCAGCAGCTCCGAAAGCCTCGCGTTTTCCTTCTCGGTCTCATCCAGAAGCGCAAGCTTCTGCTCCTGCAGGAGCACCGTTTCTCTGAGCCGTTCGTTTTCCTCCTGTATGCGCGACGGGGTGAACACGCGGGCAAAAAATCCGCCGATCCTCTGCTGGACGGCGTGCAAGCCCTCCGCGACCGGCACGACGGCAGTGCCGAACAGACCGTCCTTCGATCCCCTGCCGTTTGCCGTAAACGCCGCAAGGACGATCAAAAGAACGATCGCAATCAGCGCGATCCACATGGGTCTATTCTTCCAAAGCTTCCGCATTCCCGCCTCCGATATACCTTTTCAAGATACAGTATATCACAGGTTGCGCGGGCGGAAGGTGAACTTTCGGTTAACTATTGCCGCGCAAGCGCAAAGCCCGCCGCGATCAGCGAGGCGACGCCGATCAGCAGAAACACCCACCACGGCACGCAGTAAAAGATCAGCGCCGCAGCGCCCGCGCCGATCGCGGCAAGCAGCAGCCGTCTTGCCTTTCCGTTCCGTTCGCATCTCTTTCGCATACGCCCTTCCTCCTTTTCTGTATCATACGCAGAACCGTGTCGTTCTGTGACGAAATCCGCTCCGGCGTCCCGCCGGAACCCTGCGGACGAAATCGGAATAGGATGGTTTATCAGCACATAAGGAGATCGGGTATGCAATCCGAATTGATGACACTTTCCGGCGTTTCGCACAGTTTCCATACGGTCGAGGGCGAAACGACTGCGATACAAAATCTGGATCTGACCGTATACGAAGGCGAATTTCTTGCGATCGTCGGTCCGTCCGGCTGCGGCAAAACGACCGTGCTCTCCCTGATCATGGGGCTTATCTCGCCGACCGCGGGCAGCGTGCGGTTTCTGCGCGAAAACCTGCGGCTCGGCTACATGCTGCAGCGCGACCATCTTCTGGACCACCGCACAGTGGAAAAGAACGTGCTTCTGGGACTTGAGGTCCAGCATCGGCTGACCGAGGAAAGCAAAGCGCGCGCATTTGCGCTGCTCGACAAGTACGGGCTCGGCGAGTTCCGTTCCTATAAACCGCAGCAGCTTTCCGGCGGCATGCGGCAAAAGGTCGCGCTGATCCGCACGCTGGCGCTGGAGCCGGACCTGCTGCTTCTGGACGAACCGTTTTCCGCGCTCGACTATCAGACGCGGCTGAATCTTTCCGACGAAGTCTACCGCATCATCCGCAGCGAGCACAAGAGCGCGATCCTCGTGACGCACGACATCTCGGAGGCGGTCTCGATGGCGGACCGCGTCGCGGTCTTTTCCGCGCGTCCGGCGCGGCTGAAGGAGATCGTCGACATCGGGTTCCCCGCCGCGCTGACGCCTTTGGAGCGTCGTGCGCAGCCGGAATTTCACGACTGTTTCGACCGTATCTGGAAGGAGCTGAAGCCATGAAATACACCGCCGTTTCCGAAGCCCACGCGCGGTATCTTCGCCGCGTCCGCCGCGACGCGCGCATCGTCGTCCTGTCCCGGATCGCACTGCTGTTCGGCTTTCTGTTTCTTTGGGAGCTCGGCGCGGACCTCCGGTGGTTCGACCCGTTTATCCTTTCTTCTCCCTCGCGCGTGATCGCCGCAATCGTCCGGCTCCACACGGACGGCTCGCTTTGGCTGCACATCGGCACCACGCTTTTTGAGACCGTGCTCGGGTTCCTTCTGGGCACCGGGCTCGGCGCGCTTTTTGCCGTGCTGCTGTGGTGGATGCCGAAGCTGAACCGCATCCTGGACCCGTACCTTGTCGTTCTGAACGCGCTGCCGAAGATCGCGCTCGGTCCGGTGCTCATCGTCTGGATCGGCGCGGGCACGGCGTCGATCGTGGTCATGGGCGTGCTCGTTTCGCTCGTCGTGACGACTGTGACGGTGCTGAACGGCTTCCTTGCCGCAACCGACGAAAAACAGCTCCTGATGCGCACGCTCGGCGCAACGAAGCTGCAGACCTTCTTTATGGTGGTGCTGCCCGCAGGCGTGCCGGACCTCATCTCGGCGCTCAAGATCTCGGTCGGCATGAGCTGGGTCGGCGTGATCGTCGGCGAATACCTCGTCAGCAAAGCCGGGCTCGGCTACCTCATCGTCTACGGCGGGCAGGTCTTTAAGCTCGACCTTGTCATGGCGTCGGTAACGGTGCTCTGTATTCTTGCCGCGCTGATGTACTACGCCGTCGCGTTTCTCGAAAAAAAGGTCCGCCGCTGAACCGGTCGAACGAAAAAAGGCTGTTCCGAAAGCAGAACAGCCTTTTGGCGGTTTGTGTCAGCGTTCCATGCGACGCTTTTTCCAGAAATATGCCCCGGTGCCGACCGCGGCGGCAGCCACGACGGTGATCACGCCGATCACGATCAGCTGCTTCGCTTCCGGCGAATGCTTGGACGGATTCGGCACCAGCTCGGTGGTATCGGACGGTTCCGGCGCAGATGCTTCCTGCTGCGCCGCAGTTGTTTCCGCAACCGGTTCCTGCGTCGGCTCCTCGGTGGGCTCGGGCGTCGGCTCCGGCGTCGGTTCCGGCGTCGGCTCCTCTGTGGGCTCGGGTGTGGGCGGCGGTTCGTAGCCGACAAACAGCGTTTCGTCGATGTTGTCGAAAATGTCCTCGCCGAGCGGCACAACGCCCTCCGCCATGCCGAACCGGTTGAACGCGTATCTGTCGTCGTCCTCCCTGACCTTGAACCGGAACTGCTGCTGCGACTCGTGCATCTTGTATGCCGCGCACGCGACCTCAAACGCCGTTTCGCCGTCGAACGCGGACAGCGGCGTATGCGAATCGACCGTGATCGGATTCTCCTCATAGAGGTGCAAAAACAGCTTCTGTACCTGCCATGTGCCGTAAAGCTCTGCGGATTCCGGATCGTAGCTCGGGTCCGCGGCAAGACGGAACGCCTCGCGCGAAGCTTTGGAAACGAACACATGCTGCCAGTGCCCGTACTCGCCCTTCTCATCCTGCGCAAAGACGACGAGCGGTCTGTATCTGCGATAGACGACAACAAGGTTTTTCAGCAGGTCCTCGTACTTGAACTGCGCCCGCTTCTCCTTCGTCGCGTTCTCCACAACGTCCTTCATCCCGAGAAAGATGGGATAGTTGCGGATCCCCATCCGCCATGCGCAGTTCTCCGCCTCGCGGATGCGCAGAAAGCGCTGTGTGGTCACATAAACGACTCCGCCTACATATCCCTGCTCCGCGCCGTAGACCGGCGGAATGCTGCCGAGAAAGAGCACATCGTCGTCCATGTGCGTGGAAATCAGAAGGTAATCGAGATGATCCGGCGTCTGCGTCCAGTCATGGTACGGCTCCGGCAGCTCGCCCGCGCCGAAAACCTCGCAGGTGTTGACCTGCATTCCCTCGTCGCCTGCCTGCACAACCGCCTTGCGCGTCTCGGGCAGGATCACCGTGATCGTCTCATAATACGCCGGGATCGCGTCCTCCGAAAGCAGCTTGCCGTCCGCATCATACTGCAGGACGCGCACGCCGTCTTTGATTTCCCGCCACCTCAGGCACAGCCTTACACCGTCGAGCGCCTCTTCCCATGTCACCGAAAAGGAATCATTGGGCTCAAATATCTGATAATGCTCCGTTTCCCTGAGAACGCGGCTTGCCGCATAGCGATATTCGCCGAAGTCAAAGGTACACTTGTCGTTCAGTTTTTCTGCTTTCTCCGAATCCGCGCGCGCGGACGCGACCGTCGGTACAAGAAGCAGCATACAGATGATCAAAATACAAATCCGTTTCATGCGGTACAGTGTATCACACTTTTTTCTCCTGGAAAAGTCTTTTTTCGCAAAAAAAGTTATAAAAAACGGTCCGCAATAAGCAGACCGTTTCCGGAAGCGGTTCAAAGCCGCCGCAAGCACAACAGGCTCTTACAAGAATACCCGCTGACACTTGCTCTTATTTTACCTTGCAGCTCTTGACGTTCGACCACTCGCCGAAGTAGGTCATGCCGTTGAACACATGATACGAACGGATGCGGACGTAATAGGTCTTGCCGCTCAGGAGGCTCTTGATCACGGTCGACGCGGTCTTCGGGTTTGTGATCTTCACCGTCTTCGCGTTCTGCGTGAATGCGCTGTTCGTCGCATACTGGATCTGATAGCCCGTGAACTGCGAGCTTGCGCCCCACTTCACCGTCATCTGCTTCGATCCCGCCGTCACGCTGTTCAGCGTACGGGTGGTGATACGCACGGTCGTCTTCAGCGGACCGACCTCGCCGAGGTTGAAATTGTCGCCGACGTTGCCGCCGATCTCTGCGCCGGTAACCGGATCGATACGCTTGTTGAAGTACGCCTTAATGCCGTATTGATACCGCGTACCCGCATAGACCTTGGTATCGAGCCAGTTGAGCTCCTTCGTGTTGTTCCAGCGCACAAAGTCCGTCCAGCCGTTGGTGGTGCTGCTCCATGCTCTGCGATAGATCACATAGCCGTCCGCGCCGGGAACCTTGCTCCACGTGAGTTTGATGCCATCCTTGACGTTCGCAACAGTAGTGGTCGACGTTGCCGGCAGGTAGATTTTGAATACACTGTAGCAAAGACCGGTATATTCATTCTTGAACGTTACCAGTAAAATTGCTGTTCCTGCATTGACATTTTCGTAAAACTCCCCATCATAGTTTGCAGGATCAATCACATTTCCGTCAGTATCTTTTACGGTAAACCGAGGTTCCTGCGCTTTCCCGTTCGCAATTACATAGGGTGTCTTTCCCTTGTACTTAATGTCTCTGCTGTCCCACTCGATCGTTGCGTCATATCCGGGAATCGGCATGCTGACATGGTCAAAAGCTACTTGTACTTCGACCCGCAAAGTGCCCAACAAATATCCCGAGCTGTTTCCTGTGTCATAATCATAAATGAAAGAACTGACTTCCGTATCGAAAGTCACAATACCGGTTTCTGTATCTAAAGACGAATGCTCCCAATCCAGTAGTTCAACATTTGTCAGAAGTTCTTTCGGAACAAGCTGTGCCAAATCATAGGTATATGTCGTACTGTATGCCGTACCCAATTGATCCTCAATTGTCTGTTCATAAAGTTGAGGATGCAAATTCGGATTTTGTGTGAGATCAAGCCATGTCAGGCGATTGTTTTTACAATACAGGTCTTTAAGTGATTCATTTTTACTGACATCCAACGCCGTCAACTGATTACCTTCACACGACAAAACTGTCAAAGCAGCATTATTGCTGACGTCCAATTCCGTCAGTAAATTGTTATCACAGAATAAATCTTCCAATTTTGTGTTTTTGCTTACATCTATATGTGTGAAGCAGTTATTCGTACATTCCAACCAACCCAAATTGATATTCTTACTGACATCCATTTCTGTCAGCAAATTGTTATTGACTGTAACATAGTCCAACGCAGAACACTTGCTGACATCTAATTCTGTCAACGCATTATCTCGGCAGTCTATGTGTTCCAATAACGGATTGCCGCTGACATTTAGATTTTTCATTTGGTTGTTCTCACAGAAAAGAATTTTCAACAACGGAGCATTGCTCAAGTCTAAAGAATTCAGCATGTTATCAGTGCAATATAGAGTCGTCAATGCTGAATCCTCACTCAATACCAGCTTTGTTACCTTATTATGCATGAACCATAAGGCATATAATACCGGGTTGTTGCTAACATCCAGTATTGTCAGTTGATTCTTTCCACAGTATAACTGTTCCAAAGCCGGATTATTACTGACGTCAATTTTCGTTAATTGATTCTCGTCACAGGATAAGTAATACAAATTCGGATTATTGCTTACATCTATCTCCGTAATAGCGTTACCGACACATTCAAACTGCCCTAAATTTGGAAAATGCTCTATCCCTTTTACAGAACTGATTTCATGTCTGTTACAATAGATAGCCTCTACCTTAAGAACCTGTTCTTCGGTCATATAATAACCGCCGACTCCGCCGCTGACTTCCTGATCGTCAATGATAACTTGCCGAAAGTTCGGATCCGGAAAGTTTTCTTCATTAATTTCAAGATAACGATCGTCCGCGCTTGCTATATGCAGACTCAGCGGCAGCAGTGATGCGAGCATGATCATGCTCAGCACGATTGCAAGAAGTTTTTTCATGATTTCCCTCCTGTATATATATTATAATCAGTATATCATAAATTCGGCAGATTGCAAGTCGATCATCAAGCACTCCCGAAAGCGTATGAAAGAATCGGATTCCTAAGCCCTGCGCGCAGGGTCGCGACGCTTCCGGCAAGACAGTCTTCCCCCGTTTTTCGTCCCCGTTCCTATTTCTTCCGGCTGTACGGCGTATCGGAAAGCGGCAGCGACGTGCGGAATATGCCGTCGCGGTTATCGTACGCGTTCTGCACCGCGGGCGCGGTCGGGATCGTGCAGATCTCGCCGATGCCCTTTGCGCCACAGGCAAGCCCGTCCTTGGTCGCCTTCTCCACAAGGATCGCCTGCACCTCCGGCGTCTTGTCCGCGCGGAACAGTCCCAGCGTGCCGTACTTTGCCGTCGGCTTCCCGTCCTTTAGGGGGAAGTCCTCCGTCAGCGCATAACCGAGCCCCATCACGACGCCGCCCTCGATCTGTCCCTCGGCGGCGCGCGGATTGACCGCCACGCCGAGATCGTGGATCGCCGTCACGCGCTTTACCGTGCCGTCGTCGTTCAGCTCGACCACATGCGTCGCGTATCCGTACGCGATGTGCGAGACCGGGTTCGGCTTTTGAGATCCGAGCCTGTCGGTCACGCCGGTGTATTCGCCGAGGAACGAGCGCCCTTCGAGCGCCTCCCATGAGCCCTCGGTTTCAAGCGCTTCTTTGATCTGCTTTGCGGCGCGCACGACCGCCTCGCCGGTGAACAGCGTCTGCCGTGACGCCGTCGTGTTGCCCGCGTCCGGCGCAAGCGCGGTGTCCGGCGTGCAGTAATGCACGCGCTCGTGCGGGATACCGAGGATCTCCGCCGCCATTTGCGTCTGCACGGTGCCCATGCCCTGCCCGATGCACGCCGCGGACGAATGCAGATAGACCTCGCCGTCCTTGACCTCGATGCGGCAGCGTCCGGTGTCCGGAATGCCGACGCCTAACCCTGCGTTTTTCATGGCGCAGGCGACGCCCGCCTTCGGATCGCGTTCGAGGATCGGACGCGCGGCGTCGAGCGTTTCGACGAGCGCGGTCGTTTCGTCCGCAATCTGTCCGTTCGGCAGCACCTGTCCGGGGCGGATCGCATTGCGGTAGCGGATCTCGAACGCCGAGATGCCGACCATCTTTGCAAGCTCGTTCAGGTTGCACTCGGTGGCAAAGCAGCTCTGCGTCACGCCGAACCCGCGGAACGCGCCCGCCGGCGGATTGTTCGTATAGATCGCCTTGCCGTCGATGTCGACGTTTTGATAGTTATAAGGACCTGCGGCGTGCGTGCACGCGCGCTGCAGCACCGGTCCGCCGAGCGAGGCGTACGCGCCGGTATCGGAAACCAGCGTCGCCTTCATGGCGGTCAGATACCCGTTTTCATCGCAGGCGGTGGTAAATTCCATTTCCATCGCATGGCGTTTCGGATGGATGAGAAGGCTTTCCGCACGCGAGAACGCGACCTTGACGGGGCGGTTTGTGTACCACGCCAAAAGCGCCGCGTGATGCTGCACGCTCATGTCCTCCTTGCCGCCGAAGCCGCCGCCGACCATCATCGCGGTCACGCGGACCTTTTCCTGCGGCAATCCCAGCATCTGCGCGCATTCCTTCCGTGTCTGGTAGATGCCCTGATCGCCCGAGAAGATGCGGACGCCGTCGCCCTCGCGGTACGCCACGGCGCACTCGGGCTCCAAAAACGCGTGGTCCGTCGGCGGTGTGGAATAATGATGCGTCACGACATACTTGCTGTTTTTGATGACCTCCTCGGCGTTGCCGCGGACAAGATGCTCGTGCGAGAGCACGTTCGTTCCGTTCGATTCGTGCACGAGGATCTCGTCTTTGAGACCGTCCATCATGTTCAGCACGGACGGAAGCGGTTCGTAGTCCACCTTGACGAGCGCTGCCGCGGCGCGCGCCTGTTCTTCGGTCTCCGCCGCAACCAAGGCAATCGCGTCACCCAAAAAGTGCGTGATCTTCCCTTCCGGGATCATCACGTCATAGTCCTGTTTCAAATGTCCGATCTTGACCGTGCCGGGAATATCCTTTGCCGTCAGCACGCACACAACGCCGGGCGTCGCCTTTGCCGCGCGCGTGTCGATCGAAAGCACCCTTGCGCGCGGGTAGTCGCTGCGCTTTGCCGTGCCGTACAGCATGCCGTCGAAATAGAGATCGTCCGCGTATTTCGCGTCGCCGAGCGCTTTACTCGGCGCGTCCACGCGGTCGAGGTTTTCGCCGACGACGCCTTTTAAGGTCCGCTTCGGGACTTCTCCGCCCCCGCGGAAGGTCTTTGCGGCAAGCAGGATCGCTTCTTCGATCTTTTTATAGCCGGTACAGCGGCAGATGTTCATGCGGATCGCGCCCTTGACGTCCGCGGGCGTCGGGTCGGGATTCTGATCCAAAAGCCCCTTTGCCGCCATCACCATGCCGGGTGTGCAGAAGCCGCACTGGACCGCGCCCGCTTCGGTAAACGCATAGGCATAGACCTCGCGCTCGCGCGGGGTCAGCCCCTCGCAGGTGACGATATGCTTTCCTTCCATGCGGTCGGTCTGCTGGACGCATGCCTTTGCTGCCTTGCCGTCGATCAGCACGGTACAGGTGCCGCACGCGCCTTCCGAGCAGCCGTTTTTGACGCTCGTCAGCTTCAGATCATCCCGAAGAAAACGGATCAGTTTTTTGTTTTCGGGGCAGGTCACACCCCGTCCGTTGACCATAAAGGTCGCCATAAGCCTCTCCTTTCGGCGTTCAGCCGATCAAGTAGTGGTAATCATTGAGCACCGTTTCGATCAGCGCCCTTGCGTCCGGATCGATCGGATCGCGGTCGAGATCGACGGTCTGCACGCCGTCGAGCCGCAGTTTGACCGTGCGGTCCGAAAGCGGCAGAAAGCCCTTGTTCTCCGAACCGTCAAATTCGGCTTCGGTGGAAAACAGCGTGAACTTCTCCTTATACGGTTTCGAGTCGTACGGGCAGAATACGAGGCAGTTTCCGCACTCGTTGCACATCCGATCGACGTGCAGGATCTGCGGTTTTGCCTTGCCCGGCACACGGATCGCGACGTTTGCGCGGTTCGGACAGACCTGCACGCAGCATTCGCAGACCGTGCCGCAATTTAGACAGCGCCCGCGCTCCTGTTCCGCCTGCTCGTAATCTCGGAGGATCCCGTGCTTTTCAAAGCATGCCGCTTCGGTCGTGTCGCCGCATGCGCAGATCTCGTATGCATACTTGCCGACGATCGCGTCCGCTGCGGCACGCGCGTCCGCAATGCCCTCCACAACGGTCGCGGGACCGCGGCTCGCGTCGCCGATGACGTAGACGTGCTCACGCGACGTCCTTTGGTTCGCGTCGGCGATCACCTTGCCACGTTCGTTGAGCGCGATCCCGTTTTCGGTAAAGATCGCCGTCTCGACCTTTTCGCCGACCGCCGCGATCAGCGTGTCGCACGGGAGCTTGATCTGTTCGCCCGTTTCGACCGGACTGCGTCTTCCGGATTCGTCCGGCTCGCCGAGCCGCATGACATTGCAGAGAAGCGTTCCGTTTTCGAGCGCGACCGGCGCAAGGAGCTCGCAGAACTCCACGCCGTCCTCCTTCGCAAGCTGCAGTTCTTCCTCGTCCGCAGGCATGTACCGCGCCGTGCGGCGATACACGAGCATGACGCGCTTGACGCCCTTTTCGCGCTTTGCGGCGCGCGCCGCGTCCATGGCGGTGTTGCCGCCGCCGATGACGATCACGTTTTCGCCCATCGTTTTGAGCGTGCCCGCCTTGCTTTCCTCAAGGAAGCGGATGACGTTTTGCGCCTCGCCTTTTTCAAGCTTCATTTTGCCTTCCGCCCACGCGCCGACCGCATAGACGATATCGGTATAGCCGTCGCCGAACAATGCATCCGCCTTCGGCGCGGGCGTGTTCGTGCGGATATCGACGCCCATTGAAGCAAGGATCTTTTCGTCGTTGTCGATCGCCTCCGAACCGATGCGAAATGCCGGAATGACGTACCGCACGACGCCACCGAGCCTTGCGCGCTTTTCAAACAGTGTGACGGATGCGCCCTGCCGCGCAAGGAAGAACGCCGCCGCCATGCCCGCGGGACCGCCGCCGACGACCGCGACTTTTTTTCCGTTCGGCACAGCGGGTTTCAGATCCCGCAAAAGCGAATCCAGACCGTTTTCCGCAGCGGTCAGTTTTGCCCTGCGGATGCGGATCGCTTCCTCATAAAAGCTTCTCGTACACTTATCCGCGCAATGGTGCGGGCAGATCGTGCCGGTGATGAACGGCAGCGGATTCTTTTCGACGATGAGCTTCAACGCCCCGTCACAGTTTCCCTTGCCGACCATTTCGATATACTGCGGAATGTCCTGATGGATCGGGCAGCCGTGCGTGCACGGCGCCGTGAAACAGTCGAACAGCGGGACCTTGTCCTTGAGCTTGCGCTCCGGCTGCGGTTTCATTGGCTTTGTGTTGCGCACGGACGCGCGCGCCTGCTTGGATAAAAGCGCGACCCTGCCGACTTTGACGCCCGTGAACGGCTCGTAAGGAATCTCGTCACAGATTTTGCCGAGCTGCTCCAATCTCTGATACCCGCCGGGCTTCAGGATCGTCGTCGCAAGCGTGATCGGCCAGATGCCGGCTTTGAAAAGCTCCGCAAGATTGAACGCGTCGACGCCGCCCGAGAACGACAGCCGAAGCTTGCCGTCAAATTCCTCGCTCATGCGCTTCGCCATCTCGATGGTCAGCGGGTACAGCGACCGCCCGGACATATACATTTCGCTGCTCGGAAGCTCGCCGCGCGTGACGTCGACCGGGAAGGTGTTGCTGAGTTTCAGCCCGAAGGTCACGCCGTTTTCCGCTGCTTTTTGAAGGAGCCGCTTGAACATCGGCACCGCGTCACGGTACTGCAGGTCCTCGTTGAAGTGGTGCTCGTCGAACGCGACGTAGTCGAAGCCGAGCTCGTCGAGCGTCTTTCTTGCGTAGGCATAGCCGAGGATCGTCGGATTGCACTTGACGAACGTGTTCAGCTTTTTGGTGTCGATCAGATACCCCGCGATCCGCTCGATCTCCTGCGGCGGGCAGCCGTGGAGCGTGGACAGCGTGATCGAGGTACAAACATGTGGGCTGATCGAAGCGAGGTAGCTTAGGTCAATGTTTTGGAACCGGTCGAGGTTTGCCCGCGTCCAGTCCATGCACTCCTGAAAGATCGCGGTGTTCGACGCGTCCTTCAGTCCTTCGATGAACGCGTCGATCTTCGGGGACGTGACGCCCGCAAAGTCGTAGCCCACGCTCATGTTGAAGATGAACCCGTTCGGATCGCCCCAGCCGTATTCCTTGGTGAACAGCTTCAGCATGAACCACGCCTTGACGTACTCCTCGAGCGCCTGCGGCACGGTGAGCTCGGTCGACCATTCGCAGTTGTAGCACTCGTCCTTTGCGACGATGCAGGGCTTCCCGATGCACGCCGCAAGCTCGTCGCCGTCCATGATCTGCACGGTTTTGAGCTCAAAGAACCGGCTTCCCGCATAGTATGCGGCAAGGATGTTCTGCGTCAATTGCGTATTCGGACCCGCGGCGGGACCGAACGGCGTTTCCATCGTCTCGCCGAAAATCGACAGCTGCTTACCCGGGATCGGGCGGTACGGGCGTTTCACGCCGAACACGCTGCCGGTTTTGTATTCTGTCATGACCCACTCCATCAGCTCCCGAAACGGGATCGGCGTCATTCGATCGGACATAGTGACCTCCTTATAAATGAATGAAGAATGAATAATGAATAATGAATAATTCAGGAAGATTTTCCGGAGGAAAATCCATATTCATTATTTCAGTTTACGTTTACGCGTTCACCGCCGCCCAGAGCTTCTTTGCGCTCTCGCGGCACTTTGCCATGAGTTCCTTCTCGTCGCAGACCAAAAGCTCGCGATCCTTCATCAGGACTTTGCCGTTGCACATCGTGGTCACGACGCTTCTGCCGTTCATGCCGAAGAGGATGTGCGAGTTTGCGTTGTTCCCGTCCATCGGCGTCAGCGGATCGTAATCGGTCACGATGATATCCGCGTACGCGCCGGGCTTCAGAACGCCCAGAGGCGCCTTGAAATACCGTCCCGCGATCGCCGCATTGCCGTTGAACAGCATATCCGGGATCTCGCCCCACGCGACCGTCGGATCGCAGAGGTGGTGCTTGTGGATGATGTTGCCGACCTTGTAGCTTTCGAGCATGTCGTTCGTGTATCCGTCGGTGCCGAGACCTAAAAGCAGTCCGAGCTTATTCATATGGATGACCGGACCGCAGCCGACTGCGTTGCCCATGTTGGATTCCGGGTTGTGCACGACCGCGGTGTCGGTCGCCTTCAAAAGCTCCATTTCCGCCTTGTTGATGTGCACGCAGTGGATCGCAAGCGTTTTGTTCCCGAGAATGCCCGCGTCGTAAAAGCGATTGATGATGCGCTTGCCGTACTTGTCCAAGGAATCCTGCAGATCCCCCGGTCCCTCGGCGCAGTGGACGTGGAAGCCCGCTTCCTTTCCGCCGTGAATAAGGCAGTCCTCCAAGGTCTTGTCGGAGAGCGTGAACGCCGCGTGCAGACCCATCATGCCCTTCTGCATGTCGCTGTCGTCCGCCGCCGCTTTTTGAATGAAGCGCTCGTTTTCGAGGATCGACTGCATGCGCTTCTCCTCGCCGTCGCGGTCGCTTACCTCATAGCAGAGCGAGGTGCGCACGCCGAACTCCCTTGCGGCTTCGGAGATCTCATCGAGCGATCCGGGGATGTCAAAGAAGCTTGCGTGGTGGTCGAACACGGTCGTCACGCCGTTTTTGATGCAGTCGGCATAGACCGCCTTTGCGGACCAGAAATCGTTTTCCTTGGTGAGACAGCGGTCGATCTTCCACCACATGCCCTCCAAAATGTCGTTAAAGTTATGCGGATTGTAGCCGCGGATCGAAAGCCCGCGGGCGAACGCGCTGTAGATGTGGTTATGCATGTTGATGAGACCCGGCATGATCACGCCGCCGTTTGCGTCGATCCATTCCGCGTCCGGGTACTTTGCCCGAAGCGCTGCCGTTTCGCCGACCTCCTTCACATAGCGTCCCTCGACCGCAACCGCGCCGTTTTCATAAAATTCCGTGCCGTTCCTCGTCAGCAGTCTGCCATTACCGATCAGGATCATAAAGCCACACTCCCTCAATGTAATATTTATGAATATATTATACATGATTTTGCAAAGGAACGCAAGCCGTGAAACGGTGAAGTTTCCCCGTTCTCCCGCTGACGAATTATGAAAAAAGCAGGAAAGGTTTCACAATTCAAAAAAAGGATTTTGCGGGTCGGCGTCGTATATCAATATCATGATATTGATCTGTTTATAATGAAATCGATCTAATTATATTTATCTAATTTATATCTATCTAAATTATATAGATAATATAAGTATATAGATGTAATTACCTGAATGATCTGCAGCAAAAGAGGGCTGTCATGAGACAGCCCCCTGTTTTGCTGCGCGGATATCAAAGCTTATAGAAACATGCGACGAGACTGTCGAGCGAATTGTCAACAAAACAGGTCAGCGTGATAAAAGCCACATATTCCCCTTTCTGAATGTATATCTGCCTCTGAAAAACAGAAATGCCGTACACCTCGCCGGTGATGTTGACCCCCGGATACACGTCCCCGCCCAGTGTAACCGACGTTTTTTCCATGGCAACATTCGTATATCCGGCTTTCTCAAACGTATTCTTCATCTCCGGGATGATCATATCGATCATCGCATCCATTTTTATTGACTTATAGATTGCTTTCTTTTGGTACTGAATATTGATATTCTGCGTACCGTCTTCCGATTCCGCAAGCATTTCGGTAAACATTTCGCTTTGATTGATAAGCTCCTGAACATCGGTTGATAAGAACTGTTCGTTCCAATTGTTGACCTCCGCAAGCCGTTTTTGATCCGCGAAAGTCCAATTCTCCAATTTGACGCCATATCCGAGAAACGGACTTTCATAAGAATCGCCGTTCACGGTGCCGAATGTAAACAGCGTATCGGCGTCTTCGACAGCGTCCTGTACGGGCTCCTGCTCAGCGTTTGCCGCTGTGTCTGCCGTGTTATCCGTCGTTCCTTCCGTTTTCCGATCGTTTTGCTGCGCTGTTCTGCAGCCGAGCAGACCGATCGCAAAAACAAAAACCAGAATCCATGCAATAAACCGTTTCATAATGACCTCCTGTAAACCCTGTCACAAACTGTGTTTTATAGATAAGATATTATCACATGCTCCCCGTTTTGTAAATAAGCTCCGCTTTCCGCTGTACACTTTCTGATTATCAGACACGCCGAAACCGGAAAAAGCTGCATCTTTTTTGAAAAAATCGGAGCTGTTCAAAAACTCGATCGGGAGGCTGAAAAGATCCGTCAGGAGTTCTTTCGTCTTTTTCATCGGTTGACCTCCGCAAAGCCCTGCCGATGCACGAAAAAGAAGAATCTTGCAAAGCATTCCGATTCGTTGTAAGATACATTCAGAGAATCGGATACGAAAAGGAGACGGATATGAGACGCGTATACGGCTACCGCTGCACGCTGTGCGGAAAAGAATACCCCTACGGACCGGAGCTGATGACCTGCCCCGCCTGCGGCGAGAAGGGCATCCTCGATATTTTGTTCGACTACGACGAGGTCAAAAAGGAGCTGAACCGCGAAAGCTTAAAAGCGGATCGCGACAACAGCATGTGGCGCTACAAGGCGCTGATGCCGTTGAACGGCGAAGGCCTGTCGAAGTTTTTGCGCATCGGTTGGACGCCGCTGTATGAAAGCCTGCGGCTCGGCGACGAGCTCGGCTTAAAGAAGCTTTTCATCAAGGACGACGGCATCAACCCGACCGCGTCCTTGAAGGACCGCGCAAGCGGCGTGGCGGTCGCAAAGGCGCTCGAGCTCGGCTATGACACGATCTGCTGCTCCTCCACCGGAAACGCGGCGTCCTCCTGTGCGGGCAACGCGGCGCGCATGGGCTTGAAAACGGTCATCTTCGTGCCGGAGCGCGCGCCGAAGGGCAAGGTCGCGCAGCTTCTGATCTTCGGAGCGAACGTCATCTCCGTGAAAGGCGACTACCGCCAGACCTTTGAGCTATCCAAGGCCGCGATCGAAAAATGGGGCTTCTATAACCGCAACGCGGGCATCAACCCGATCCTGACCGAGGGCAAAAAGACCGTCGCGCTGGAGATCGCGGAGCAGCTTTGCTGGGAGCCCACCGACTGGGTCGCGGTGTCCGTCGGTGACGGCTGCACGATCGGCGGCGTCTACAACGGCTTCCATGACCTCTTTGAAATGGGCATGATCGACCGCATCCCGAAGATCCTCGGCGTGCAGTCCACCGGCTGCTGCCCGTTTGTGGACGCGGCGAACAACGACCGCGATCTCGTTCCGACGCCGGAAAACACGCTTGCGGATTCGATCGCCGTGGGCGTGCCGAGAAATCCCCGCAAAGCGCTGCGCGCGGTGAAAAACAGCGGCGGGCGCTGGATCGCCGTGACCGACGACGAGATCCTTGCCGCGATGCGGCTTTTGGGCAGAACCGAGGGCGTATTCGGCGAGCCTGCGGGCGTGACCGCTGCGGCAGGCGTCAAAAGAGCCGTCCATGAGGGCGTAATCCGCCCGAACGAAACCGTCACAGTCATTTCCACCGGCAGCGGTCTGAAGGACGTAAATAACGCTCTCCGCGCCGCTGGCGAGCCGTTCCTGTGCGAGCCGGACATCAAAGTCCTTGAAGCCAGCGGCAGGATCCGGTAACCGCAAACCGTCCGGAACCCGTAAAAAAGGAGGTCACGCCATGATTCGATACGTCATATTTCCGATGATTGCTGCCGCCCTCCTTTTTTGTACGGCATGCAAACAATCGGCTGTCCCCGCGCCGGTCGAACCGACCGCCGTCGCAGAAGCAACGCCCGAACCGACTGCCGTGCCGACGTCCGAACCGACGCCCGAACCGACCGAGGTTCCCGCACTGCCCTACGCGTCCGCCGTCCTCGGCGACGAGCCGAACGACGAAGCGTATGCGATCGCGGTATCGCTCTATGAGACGGGCGCAAACGATTTTGACGGAGAGCGAGCGTGGACGGTGCTCTTTGACGGGTTGACCCCGCAGACCGTCGACCGCCGCGCAAACCCGCCGCGGTTTTCGGGCGATCTCAGCGTCTGGATGACCTACGATCGCGACGGCGATTGGGACAACTGTCTTCTGGGCCGCTGCATCGGCGACGAAGCGGAATGGAACGCGCTCGATGCGCTGCTGTTCTCGCGGGAATACGAAGCCGATCCGGACGCCAGATTCTATATGCAGACGCCGCGATTTACCGTGCGGAAGGGCGATCTGTGCCGTTCCTCCACCTCGATATGGGACGTGGTCGGAACGACGTACTATATCGACGACGATGTCAGCACCTACTGGATTAAGCCGGACGGCACGACGATCCGCACCGATGCGGACGGTTCTGTTTATCGCAGCGTCGAAACACTGACCCCGGAACAGGTCGCATATCTCTATCTTCTGTACGAGGCGCATTATATGGCGCCTGCGATCCAGTACCCCTGCCCCGCCCATCCCGAGGAGATCGATTCCTTTCATCTGCTGATTGAACGGAACGGCGTGCGTGTCGAGCTGCCGCGGGAAAGCTTTGAGGGTTTTCTTGCGCTCGTTTCGGTTCCGGAGGATCAGACTGCGCAGACCTATGCGCCGTGCTTTGCCTGTGTGACGGAGCTGTTCTCCGACGCCGACGATCCCGCGCCGGAGGTGCTGCGCTTCCGCTTTGTACGCGACGGATACGACCCGGATCAATCGCCGTACCAGTGGTTCTCTTTACGCGAGGACGGCAGGATCGTTCGTGAAACCCCGATCGGCGCGGGCTATATCCACACCGTCGCGCGGTGGCGCTGCTTCGGGTATAACCGGATCGTTTCGGTCGCGTCGTTTTCCGTCGATGAGATCCTTGCCTATCCGGAGCGGTACGGAATCGAATAAACGGCAGCGTCCCGCATCCGCCTTTCGGCGGGGCGTTTTATCTGTGCGCACAGTTGACGGTATTTGTCGTTTTTGCTATAATGCAGCAAAACCATTCTGACAGGAGTCGTCCATGCTTCGGCTGAAACCGTTTCTCTGTATTCTGCTCGCGCTGATTCTTTGCGCGGGCTGTTCTGTTTTGCCGGAACCGTCTTCGGATGCGGCGCCGTCTGCAGCGCCGGAATCACCCGTGCCGACGCCGGAGCCTGCCAAGACGCCGGTCCCAACGTCCGAACCGACCGCAAGCCCGACGCCGACGCTCTCCCCTTCACCCGAACCGACGCCCTCTCCGACGCCGGAGCCGATTACGGAAGAACGCCTGGATTCCGGCGAATTTGACAGCTATTTTGACGACACGCTGTTTCTCGGCGATTCGATCACCGAGGCTTTTTCCGGCTTTATCCGCTCCCTGCGGGAAACCGATGCCTGCACGCTCGGAACGGCAAAGCTGTTCGGCGTGCGAGGCATGAATGTTTCGATCGCGTGCCGTGACGAGGCGTCGCCGTCCGGCCGCTCCTTCCGGTATGCCGGAAAACCTGTTTCCGTCACCGAACTGATCAACATCTGTGCGCCGAAGCGTGTCTTTATCATGCTCGGATCAAACGACATTACCGACCGTCCCTGGGACATGGTCGGCGCACAGTTTGCGCAGCTGATCGACACGATCCATGAAAAATGCCCCGGCGTTGAAATCGTCATGCAGAGCATTCCGCCGATCATGCGTCCGTATTGCGAGCTGAAGGGAATGCCGATCGACGTCTACAACAGTTTTAACGGGACGGTGCTGTCCGAAGTCTGTCGCGATCACGATGCAGAGCTCCTGGATTTTTCGGACATGCTGAAGGACGGGAACGGATATCTTCGCGAGGATCTATGCTATGATCAGCAGTACCATCTGACCAAAAAGGGCGAATTGATCTGGGTCCGCGCGCTCAGGCTCTATGCTGCGCAGCAGATGTGTCCCGGTGCAGAGACGCTTCTGCCCGAACCGTAAGCTTTCGTACCGAGACGCCCTGCGACATCGCCGCAGGGCGTTTTTTTCGGGATCCCGGAAACGCTGCCGCATGGAAATCACGCGCGTTTTTCGCGCGCAGCGGCGTTTCCCGCAAATGAAAAAGGAGATGCATCCGAACTGCATCTCCTTTTTGTTTGTACAAATTACAGATTGAACTGCTTGCTGATGAGATCGACGATCTCGGCGCCGATGCGCTTCTGCGCTTCGACCGTGGTCGCGCCGATGTGCGGCGTGCAGGAGACCATCGGATGGCTGTACAGCGCGTGGTTGTTCGCCGGCTCGACCGCCCAGACGTCCAGACCCGCCGCGCGGACCTTGCCGGATTCGAGCGCCGCAAGGAGCGCATCCTCGTCGACGTTCGTGCCGCGGCTCGTGTTGATGATGACGACGCCGTCCTTCATCTTCGCGATCGTTTCCGCGTTGATCAGCGCACCGCCGTCGACTGCCGGCGCATGGACGCTGACGAAATCAGCCTCTTTGAGAAGCTCGTCCATCTCGACGTACGGAATGCCGAGTTCTTCCTCGATGCCCGGGATGTGGAAGATATCGTACGCAATGACCTTCATGCCGATCGCCTTCGCCATCTTGCCGAGCGCCTGACCAATTCTGCCGAATCCCATGATGCCGAGCGTCTTTCCCTGAAGCTCGATGCCCTTTGCGTAGGCTTTCTTTTCCCACTTGTCGTTGCGCATGGTGTAGCCTGCGATGGACAGGAAGCGCGCGCACGCAAACATATGACCCATGGCGAGCTCTGCGACCGACTGGGAGGAAGCGCGCGGGGTGTTCTTCACGATCAGACCCTTGCTCTCCGCATACTTCACGTCGATGTTGTCCACGCCGACGCCGCCGCGGATGATCATCTTGAGACGACCCGCTTCGACCGCCGCGTCGATGATCGGCTCACGGACCTTCGTTGCCGAACGGACGACGATGACGTCGTAGTTTGCAAGCTCTTTCTTGAGGTCTTCCGGCTCATAGAACTGGGAAACGACCTCGCAGCCCTTTGCTTCGAGCGCGGCGATCGCGCTCTTGTCCATACCGTCAGATGCCAGAATACGAATCATAAATGCCTCCTTATGCGTTTTCCGCTTCGTACTTTTTGAGGAACTCGACCAATGCTTCCACGCCCTCTTTCGGCATGGCGTTGTAGACGGAAGCACGGAGACCGCCGACGCTCTTGTGACCCTTGAGGTTGTCGAAGCCCGCCGCCTTGGTCGCCGCAACGACTGCCGCGTCCTTGTCCTTGTCGCCGGTGACGAACGGGATGTTCATGAGCGAACGATCCTCCTTCACAACGGTGCCGTGGAACAGCTTGGAGGAATCGAGGAAGTCGTACATGACCTTCGCCTTTTCCTCGTTGCGCTTTGCCATCGCTTCAAGCCCGCCGGTACGGAGCAGGTACTTGAAGACCTTGCCGCAGACGTAGATCGCCCAGCAGTTCGGCGTGTTGTACATGGAGCCGTTGTTTGCATGCGTATCGAAGCGCAGATAGACCGGGACTTTGGGATCGATGTCTTCCCGGATGAGGTCTTCGCGGATGATGACGATCGCGAGGCCCGCGGGACCGACGTTCTTCTGAACGCCGCCGTAGATCAAACCGTAGTCGGACACGTTGCAGGGCTTAGAAAGGAACATCGAGCTCTGGTCGGAGACGAGGATCTTGCCCTTGGTGTTCGGCAGCTTCGGATAGGTCGTGCCGTGGATCGTTTCGTTCTCGCAGATGTAAACATAGTCCGCGTCGTCGTCGATCGGCAGATCGGAGCAGTCCGGAATGTAGCTGTAGTTCTTGTCCTCGCTGGACGCGATGACGTTGACCTTGCCGTACTTCTTGGCTTCCGCCGCCGCCTTCTTGGACCAGTTGCCGGTGACGATGTAATCGAACACGCCGTTCTTGCAGAGGTTCAACGGGATCATGGCGAACTCAAGCGTTGCGCCGCCCTGGATGAACAGGACCTTGTAGTTATCCGGAATGCCCATCAGCGTGCGGAGATCTGCTTCCGCCTCGTCGATGATCTGCTGGAATACCTTGCTGCGGTGCGACATCTCCATGACGCACATGCCGCTGCCCTTGTAATTCAGCATTTCGTCACGGATCTCTTCGAGCACCTCAACGGGCATCGTGGCGGGACCTGCGGAGAAATTGTAAACGCGATCGTACTTCATTTGCATACTCCTTTTTTATTCTTGGCAAAAATGCCATATTTTTACGATATCATTGTAGCCCATCCGCAAAAGAAAAGCAACCGAAAAGGGTTGCTTTCATAAATATATTTTCCTGCGATGCCGTTCCGCCTTCACTCGATCCGTTCGAGGATCAGCTCCGCCGAGCCGTCCTCGAGCGCGTTCCACCGGTCAAGATGGATGTGGCTGCCCACAGGCTCATCGGCAAGCGCTTTCAGATGATTTGCAAGGGACACAAGACCCTCGCGGTTTGCGCGAATCAGCGCCGTGCCGTTCCCGACGCGGACGTCGATCTGAAAACCCTCCTCCCAAACAAGATCCATGTTCTTATCTCCCTTCGGCAAGCTTCAGAAACTTCGTGTCGTTCATCTGCTCGTTGGTGACGTATGCGCCGTCCAAAAACAGCGCGTAGGTCGTGACCGGCGTCGGCGCGGACTGCGCCGCCTCGCGGCTTTCTAAGCGGATCGCGCGGAACGGGATGTCGTGTGCCTTTGCGGTCTCTTCGACGATCGGCACATACTTTGCGTTGAACGGACACTGATTCGTGTAGAACAGAACATACCCCGGCTCGTCAACATGCGGATGCGCGGCGCACGCTTTGAATTTCGGCTTCTCCGCGTCCGGCGAAAACGGCAGATACCAGAGCTGAATGCCGTTGTCGGCTTCGTCCGCGACCGTGAATCCCTTGTACTTCAAAAACTTCGGATTGGCAAGGAACGGCTTCTTCTTTGCTGCGGACAGGATGCAAAGTCCTTTCTTCCCCTGCGCTTTGGCGTCTTCGACGCACGCGGCAAGCAGATCGTTTGCATACCCGTGTCCCTTCATGGAGCCGGAGACCCAAAGGCAGTCGATATACAGATACCCGTCGGCGTCGATCGGGTTCCACGCCGCTTCCGCAGGCAGGTACTCGATGAAGCACTTGCCGCGCTCGGTGCTTTTCAGAAAAACAAGCCCCTCGTCGAAGCGGTCCGAAAGCCACGCCTTCTTGGACGAAACCTGCACGTCCCTGTTGTTCGAGATCGCGCAGCAGATGTGCTCTTTTTCAAGATTGTCCTTCGTTATCCGGATATAGTCCATATTCCCCTCCGAGAATCTCGTTTGTTTCATTGTACCGCGATTCCCGCAAAAACGCAACCGTTCCTCCAAAAGCGCAAATGTAGGTTTGTCAATGATATGTGACAAAGTGAGGGAAAGAAAAGAGCGTGTCCTTGGGCGAGTGCCAAAGTAGTGGTCGCATGGGGAAATTGTTGTACTGCCGCTGACGAACGGCGAGTTGGCTTTTGAAGTCGTCGAAGGAATAGAAGGAATGAGAAGCATAGAATTCCTCATTGTCCTTGCGGTGACTGCGTTCCACCTTGCCGTTGTGTCTTGGCGTGTAGGGCTTGATCAGTTTATGAAAAATGCCAAGCTCCTGGCAGGTCTTTTCAAACAGTGTAAGGCGATTTGTTGTATTTGAATTCAGTCGGTTGGTGAATTCGGGACCGTTGTCCGTTTGAACGCATTCGATCACATAGGGGAACTTTTCGGCACAATGGCGGAGGAAGGCGGCCGAAGAGTAGGTGCTGATCTCGTCAAAAGCTTCCAGATAGCGAAAGCGGGAATACTCGTCGATGAAGGAATATTGATAGAATTTCTTTCCCTTTGCCTCGCCGACGAGACAGGCAGACGGCACGTGCTTGACGTCGATCTGGACCCGTTGCCCAGGATAGAGCATCTGCTCGTAGGGTTTAGGCACATACTTGGGATTGGGAAGCTTGACGGCCATCTGTCCGCTGCGGATCAAGACCCGGTACAGACCGGAGATCGAGCGGGTATACCCTCTTTGCCGCAGTTTGACCCAGAGGACGACGATACCGGTGTTGGGGTTTCTTTTCCGCATGTTGCGGATCAGCGTCAGCTCCTCCTCGGTGTGCTGGTTGGGGTGCCCATGGGGACGATGAGACCTGTCATACAGAGATGTTAAGGTGCCGTCATACCGATTCCTCCAGCGATAGATGTACTGTCGATTGACCTTATATTTGCGAGCGGCTTTAGTCACACCGTGCTTCTCGGCATATAAAATAAGGGATTGTCTGTAGTGGGCGATCTGTGCTATACTTTTCATTGCGAACGAGGCCGATTCCTTTCTGTGGATTGTTTGGCGACTATTACAGTAGCACAATCGTCCTTCGTTCGCTATTCTTTTATTCCAGCGGCAGTAGTAGCTGCCTTGCTGTGGGAACGGTGGGAAACCTTCCGGCGTTTTCCACCATTCCCACAGCTACCTGTTACAGATCATTGTAACACCTACACGCAACCGTTCCTCCAAAAGCGCAAATCTCTTGACTTTGCGGACGCGTTGTGTTATGCTCACTCTGTTATAAAATCTGTACGGAGGCGTCATCATGATCGAGATCAAAACCGTTGAGACCCGCAATCTCTGCGAAAGCGCAAAGAACGGCGGCTGCGGCGAATGCCAGACCTCTTGCCAGTCCGCCTGCAAGACGAGCTGCGGCATCGCGAATCAGAACTGCGAAAAGAAAGAGAACAAATAAACACACACTTGAAAAGCCGCCGATTCGGCGGCCTTTTTTTGAAACAGGATTATGATACACCAGTATAAGCTTAGCGGATACAACATCGTGCTGGACGTTTGCTCCGGCTCGATCCACGCGGTCGACGACGTCGCCTACGACATGATCGCTGGCTTTGAAAACGAACCGCGTGAAGCGCTTTTGAACGCGCTTTGTGAAACATACGCCGACCGCGTCACCATGGACGATCTGAACGGCGCGTACGAACAGCTGCTCGGTCTGAAGACCGCGGGCAAGCTCTTTACCGAGGACAACTATGCGCCGATGGCGGGTACGCTGAAGGCAAAGACCTCCGGCGTCGTAAAGGCGCTGTGCCTGCACGTCGCGCATGTGTGCAACCTGAACTGCTCCTACTGCTTTGCAAGCCAGGGCAAGTACCACGGCGAACGCGCGCTGATGTCCTTCGAGACCGGCAAGCGCGCGCTGGACTTTCTGGTCGAGCACTCGGGCAGCCGCAAAAACTTAGAGGTCGACTTCTTCGGCGGAGAGCCGCTTATGAACTTTCAGGTCGTCAAGGACCTCGTCGCCTACGCGCGCTCGATCGAGCCGGAAACCGGCAAGCATTTCCGTTTTACGCTCACCACAAACGGCATGCTCGTGGACGACGACGTGATCGAATTTGCAAACCGTGAATGCCACAACGTCGTGCTGTCGCTGGACGGACGGAAGGAGATCCACGATCGCTTCCGCAAAGACTATGCCGGCAACGGCAGCTGGGACAGGATCGTCCCGAAGTTTCAGAAATTCGTCAAAGCGAGGGGCGGCAAGGGCTACTACATGCGCGGCACGTTCACGCATGCGAATCCCGATTTTCTGCAGGATATTCAGACGATGCTCGATCTCGGCTTCACCGAGCTCTCTATGGAGCCGGTCGTCTGCGCGCCGGACGATCCCTCGGCGCTGACCGAAGCGGACAAGCCGATCGTCATGGAGCAGTATGAAAAGCTTGCCGAACTGATGCTCAGGCGCGACGAAGAGGGACGGCCGTTCACCTTCTACCACTACATGATCGATCTTCGGGGCGGTCCTTGCATCTATAAGCGCATCTCGGGCTGCGGTTCCGGCACCGAATACATGGCGGTGACGCCGTGGGGCGATCTCTATCCCTGCCACCAGTTCGTGGGTGAACAGGCGTTCAAACTCGGCGATATCTTTAACGGCGTATCGAACCATGCCGTGCAGGATCAGTTTGCCGCCTGCAACGTCTACGCGCGCGAGGAATGCCGCACCTGCTGGGCGCGGCTCTACTGCTCCGGCGGCTGTGCCGCAAACGCATACCACGCCACGGGACGCATCAACGGTGTCTACGCCTATGGCTGCGATCTGTTCCGAAAGCGTATGGAATGCGCGCTGATGCTCGCCGTCGCGCGGCAGCTCAAAGAGGCGGAATAAGCCATGAACACGCCGATCTTCGATTTCGTAACCGCATACATTGAACGCTCCCCGGTCCGGCTGCACATGCCCGGACACAAGGGGCGTTCGCGCTTTTTTGGCGAGGATCGCGACCTTACCGAAATCCCCGGCGCCGACGCGCTGTATGAAGCGAGCGGGATCATCCGGGAAAGCGAAGCGAACGCTTCCGCGCTGTTCGGCTGTCCCACCTTCTATTCGACCGAGGGCAGCTCACAGTGCATCCGCGCGATGCTGTATCTTGCGATGCGGCATGCGCAGGGCGAAAAAAAGCCCTTCCGGATCCTTGCCGCGCGCAACGCGCACAAGACGTTCCTGTCCTCCGCCGCGCTTTTGGACGCGGAGGTCGAGTGGCTCTTCGACCCCGCGCCGTCGTACCTTTCGGCGAATCCTTCGCCCGAAGCGGTCGCGGAAGCGATCGGGCGGACGCATCCCTCGGCGCTGTATCTGACCTCGCCGAACTATCTCGGCAGCCGGATCGACCTTGCGCCGATCGCGCGCGTCTGCCATAAAAACGGCGTGCTGCTGCTCGTCGACAACGCGCACGGCGCGTATCTCCGGTTTCTCACGCCGTCGCAGCATCCGATCGACCTCGGCGCCGACCTCTGCTGCGATTCCGCGCACAAAACGCTGCCGGCGCTGACCGGCGCGGCGTATCTGCATGTATCCCCCGCCCTCTCCGCACTTGCGGACGAAGCGAAGGATGCGCTGCTGCTGTTCGGTTCGACAAGCCCGTCGTATCTGATCCTGCAATCGCTCGATCTGCTGAACCCGATCCTTCTTTCGTTTTCCGAACGGCTTTCCGCGTTTGTTTTGCAGCTCGACGCGCTGAAAGCGCGCCTGACTGCCGCAGGCTGGACGCTGTTCGGAAACGAACCGCTGAAGCTGACGCTCCTTCCGAAACGCCGCGGCTGTTCCGGAACGGCGCTTGCGCAGCTTCTCGAAGCGCAGGGGATCTTTTGCGAGTTTGCCGATCCCGATTTCCTGGTCTGCATGTTCACGCCGGACAACGGCGGGACCGATCTTGCGCGGCTTGAACGCGCGCTTGCGGCGATCCCCGAAAAAGCGCCGATCGAAGCACTTCCCCCGCGTCCGTCCGTTCCGGAACGCGTCTGTTCGATCCGCAAAGCGATGCTCGGTCCGCGCGTTGTGCTCCCGCGTCCGGAATGTCTCAATCGTGTGCTCGCAAGACCCGACGTCGGCTGTCCCCCCGCCGTGCCGATCCTGATGCCCGGCGAACGCATCGACGAAGCGGCGCTTGCCGCGCTTGCCTATTACGGCATCGAGCGCGTCAGCGTGCTGTAATACATTGAGAACCGCTTTCCTGTTTCAACTGCAACAAGGAACCGAAAGGACGCCATACTTTGAAAATCGCGGACATTTATAAAAGCAAAACCACACCGATCGTATCCATCTGTATCGCAGCCTTGTGTATAATCGTCACCGGTATCTATTTTATTGTTCCGAAGTATTACAACGCGCTGTCGTTTTCGTTACCGATTCAGTATCCCTGGCAGTTCATAAGCGGGCTGTTTCTCCATGGCTCACCGAATTTGCCGCTTCTGGGCAGCATCGGGCATCTGCTGTTTAACCTCATATTGGTTCTTCCCTTCGGCATCATGGTCGAAAAAATAATCGGAAGCAGGAAATTCCTCATTCTTTCGCTTTTCCTTTGGCTCATTAACCTGATCCTCTTTTATGTGATCGCATTTGTTATGACGCCGAAGGGAGAAACTGCGCACGGCGCAGGGATTTCGGGAATCGCTTTTGCGTACGGCGCCATCGGATTCTGCGCTCTGCTGCAGCTGATTCAGATGACGAAAAAGGGCGTCCTGCGTCAGGTCAGCTTTTACCTTTTAATGAACCTGATTCTTGACATGCTTCTTATGATAAATCCGTTTGTTGCCGGCGTTCCCTCTATGCTGATTCATATCGCTGCGGTCATAGCGGGCGTCGTTTATTGGATCATCGAACGTAGGGAGATCGACAACTTTTTGCGAAAGCTGCAGTCGCAAAGCGGGCAGGATCCCTGCGCGCCTTCCGTCTGACGGAACACCGTCAATTTTTTATAAAAAGGGACCGTTAAAAATGTTCAAACTGTCCTCCTGAGGAGCGATGGTACGCGGTAGACGATGCAGCGCATCGTCGCACGATCTGCCTCTGTAACGAAGTGGACCGAGTGAAAACGCGGATAGTTTGCGGCGAAATAATGAAAGGAAAAGGCAGAATCTGCCTTTTCCTCCGACTGGTGTTTCTTTCATAAAACATCGCCGCAAACGGTCTGACCTCTTTTACGACAGCCTGAAAGCTCTCGTTTCGAGAGCTTTTTTGTTTGGATCAGGAATCCGCTTTCGGCGCGTCCGGCTTTTTCGCGTTGTTCGGGCGGCGGCGGTTCGGACGGCGGCGGAATTGCTTCTTCTGTCCTTCCCCGCTGCCCTCCTGCTTCTGCGCAGGCTTCGGCTGCTCATTCGGCTTCTGCTGCTTCTGCGGCTGCGGTTTTTGCTGCTTCGGCTCGTTCGGCTTCTGCTGTTTCTGCGGCTGCGAATTTTGCTTCTGCTTCGGCTCGTTCGGCTTTTGCTGTTTCTGCTCCTGCTTCTGCTCGTTCGGCTTCTGCGCAGACTTTTGTTCCGGCTTTTGCGCGGACTTTTGTTCCGGCTTTTGCTGCGCGCCGCGGTTATTGCGGCGCATGTTGCTTGCCGCTTCCTTCTTAAACTGCGTGTCCGCGTCCTTTTCCTTTGCCGCTTCGGTCTTCTTTGCCGCAAGCGCTTCCTCCGGCAGCGGTTCACCCGGCGCGGAAAGATGCGTATACGGGTATTCGCGGATGTCGATCGAGCCGTCCTCCATGGTCAGCCGGACCTTGGTGCGCTCGGTGATCGCGTTGTTCTCCACGACCGTGCCGACGCCGTCGACCGTATTGACCTCTTTGCCCGGTCTCGGCATCTTGCTGCGGATCTCTTCGTACGCGCTCTGCTCATACTGCAGACAGCACATCAGTCTGCCGCAAAGTCCCGAGATCTTCGTGGGGCTCAGCGAAAGGCTCTGTTCCTTAGCCATCTTGATCGACACGGGGCGGAAGTCGTCGAGGAACGACTTGCAGCACACGAGCCTCCCGCACGGACCCAGCCCGCCGAGCATCTTTGCCTCGTCGCGCACGCCGATCTGCCGAAGCTCGATCCGCGTCTTCAGCGCGTACGCAAGGTCCTTGACCAGCTCGCGGAAATCCACGCGCTCGTCCGCCGTAAAATAGAACACGACCTTGCTGCCGTTGAAGGTATACTCCACGTCCACGAGCTTCATATCGAGCCCGTGCGCCGTGATCTTTTCCTGACATACCGCAAACGCGTCGGCTTCCTTTGCCGCATACATCGCGCGCAGGCGCTTGTCCTCCTCCGTCGCGATGCGGACGACCGGCTTCAAAGGCGCGACGACTTCGCTTTCGTCGACCTCCTTCGGCTCGCCCTGCGCCTCGCCGTATTCCATGCCGCGCGCCGTTTCGACGATCACGCCGTCGTCCGCCTGAATCGGCAGATCGAGCGGATCGAAATAATAGACGCGTCCGCTTGTTTTGAATTTGACTCCGATAACTTTAACCATAGTTTCCCCTTACGGCAGTTTTGCCAAGATCCAGTCGACCGTCATGGCGGGACTTGCCTTATAGCTCAGCATTTCCTTCGCGTCGACCGCAACTTGTATCATACCTTGAATTTGTCCGATTGTAAAGGTCGAATTGAAAATTGTTTCGATCTCGGTGCAATCCGTGTTACGTACATCCTTTACGCCGTTTTTCAGACGCAGTACATCCAGCAGGATCGAAAGAAAAATATCCAAAAAAGCATCGAGACGCTCGGCGATGACCTTTTTCGCCTTTTTCGGCGCGCCGTCCTCGTTCTCTTCCGTCACCGTATCGGTACAAAGCGCAGTCAACGCCGCATACGGCTTGCTTTTCGATGCAAACCGGCGGATGCACGCGATCGCTTCCCGCCGGAACGCGAGTGATTCCTCCGACAAAAACGCTTCCGCCCGTCCGGATACGCCATCCGACAGCTTTGCCGCAAGCGCCGCCGTTTTTCGATCCGCGCCGTTTTTCACAAGCCGGTCCGCAATCGTTTCCCAAGGCTCGGTCTCGGATCGTAAAACCATGCAGCGGGACAGGATCGTCGGGCGAAAACCGGATTCCGCGCCGGTCAGAAGCAGCAGCGTGTCCGTCGGCGGTTCCTCCAGCGTTTTCAGAAGCACGTCCTGCGCCGCTTCACTCATCGTGTGCGCGTTTGGAAACAGAATGCAGTGCCGCCCGCGCTCATACGCCTCGGCGTTGATCACCGCAAGCGCGTCGCGAACGATCTTGACCTGATAATCCGCAGGCTCAAGATAAAACGGGCAGTTTTCCAAAGCCTTCACATCGTCCGTGTGCAGCAGAAACCGTGCGGCGGCACGGCGGGCAAGCGCAAGCTCGCCGCTCTCCTTTGCCCCTGCAAAGAGGATCGCGTGCGGCGTCTCGCCGCGTTCGATCCGATCCATCCAGTCAGTCCTTTGCATGCACAGCCTCCGTAAGCTTTCTCCTGAGCGCGTCCGACGCATTCAGACATACCACGCGCCGCTCTCCGTTTACGGTAAACCAAACCGCGGTCGTCTTTTTCCGTGCGCCGCGGAACGATCTCTGTTCTTTCTTGGCGTCCGTCTTCCGATACGGTCCGACCTCCGTGACCGACGCGATCGGCACGCTCAGAAGCTGCTTTTGCTTTTTGCCGACGATCTCGGTTACCCGAAGCTCCGTATCGTACAGCTCGTACAGATAATCGACCAGCCGCGCGCGATAAATCCAGTATCCCGTCCCAAGCAAAGCCGCGATCAGCCCAATCTGCACATACAGCTTGTTCATGCCGAATCGCCTTGCAAAAACATATGACAGCGAGATCATCGCAAACGTACCGAGCAGCAGTATCACATACAGCGCGCCGTCCGTTCGGATCAGCCCGTGTCTCGGTTCCGTGCGTTCCGTATGTACGATGTGCGGCATTTTTCGCTCCATGCGGCTATTGTACAACAATTCTTCGACTTCGTCAATCAAACCGTAAAATAATCAGTATTCAAGAGATATTCAAAGATATTTAATTGTATTTCACTATAATCAACCGTATTCGCCTTTGCGAAAAGCAAACCGTCCTGTTATTATATCGCTTGCAGCGTTCCTCAGTAGCTCAATGGCAGAGCATTCGGCTGTTAACCGAAGGGTTGTAAGTTCGAGTCTTACCTGGGGAGCCAAAGAAAAACGACCATCTTGTGATGGTCGTTTTTCTTTCTCTTGTACGGCGGCTTACAACCCGAGGTTAACAGCCGCGGCTGTTAACCGGCGCAGAGCCGAGCGCCCGCTGTGCGGGATGCAGCGAGGCGGAAGCGCGGGTGAAACAGGGAGAAAAGCGCACAGTGCGCGGTTTTCGACCATGTTTCACCATGGGACGGGTTGTAAGTTCGAGTCTTACCTGGGGAGCCAATTGGAACAAATCCGAACCTGAAGCTCGTGGGCGATGGGTTCGGATTTGTTGTTTATCTCAGCATCTCTATGCATTCTACCCGAGCGTAATTAAGGAGTATCATCCGTATTGATGAAATAGTATTGTTAATCCATACCCCGCACAGGGGGAACCGTTGTTCCAGTTATGTTGCCGTAATAGTCCACCGTATTTCAATCCACTCCACCGAACAGAGAGCACTCTTGCGATCTGATTGTTGACGAGATAAATCCGTGCTCCCGCACAGAAACGGCAGCAAAGCGCTTTCGCGTACTGGCGTGATACAATTTCAATCCACGCCCCACACGGGAAACCCCGGCTGCAACGACCTGTGCCGTAGTCGCAGACAGATTTCAATCCACGCCCCCCGTGCGGGGGGCGACCCGTACTGCTTGCCCGCCGATTCCGACCACGATTATTTCAATCCACGCCCCCCGTGCGGGGGGCGACTTGCATTGAGTTCTGTCGGTTCAAAGACGTCGAATTTCAATCCACGCCCCCCCTGCGGGGGGCGACGTCAATGTTGCGGATGCCAGTACCCGCATCGATAATTCAATCCACGCCCCCGTGCGGGGGGGCGACATCGGGCGGCGGCGTGCTTGTGGTGACGGACACATTTCAATCCACGCCCCCGTGCGGGGGGCGACACCAACGTGCGTGCAGCGCAAGCCGTTGTGATGATTTCAATCCACGCCCCCCGTGCGGGGGGCGACCCGCACCCACGCTTGCATAACCAATCGGGGAGGAATTTCAATCCACGCCCCCCGTGCGGGGGGCGACGGTAGACATGATGATCGAGAGCGTCGAAGCGTGATTTCAATCCACGCCCCCCGTGCGGGGGGCGACGGATCCTGGCGTCGACGTGGGTCACGGACATCAAATTTCAATCCACGCCCCCCGTGCGGGGGGCGACTTCGGATCGGTGATCGCGGCGTTCTGATAGTACCCATTTCAATCCACGCCCTCTTGAAAGGGCGACAAATCCATCAATCTCTGATCTCGCAATGCACGCCGTCCGGAAGACGATCCGTATCAACAGTCACGTTATAATCCGCAAATGCGCGGCCGACCTGCACTTCCGGCTTCCTTTCGACCTTGACGAGATCAAACAGTTTATGCGCCGGCGCATTGCCGAGCTCGGAATCGTGTTTGAAGATGATGAGCTTCTGCACCGCCATCTTCCCGCGGGCCGCTGCGTGATCATACTCGAACATATTCATGATCGCGTCCCACAGCAGTTTCAGATCGTCCTCGTCAAAGCCCGTCGTCTTTCTGGCAAGATTCGCGGAGATGTAGCCCTCGCAGCGGTAGAGCCCGTACGGAAGGATGTACTTTCTGCCCATCTCGGTGTTCTTCTTATCCGCATCCGCTTCCGTGGTGATCGCAACACGCGTGATCGTGATCTCCTGCGGGATAACAGGGTCGACACTGCGCGCAAAGCCGAGCTGTACCGGCCCGCGAAGCTGTCCGCAGTTCAGGTTGCCCTTCATCATCGTGGTCATGACAGCACCGAAGGCACGGACGTCAAAGAAATTGTCCACCATGAAATCACGAACCAGAACGTCCGCATCCTTTCCGGAATTCTTGATCGCTTTCTTCAGGTCCTCCGCCTTCATGGAGGCTGCATCCGGAATATCGAGTTCTCTTAAAAACGCCTCGTTGTCGCTGCGATTGAGGGGAACACCGTCCTTGATATAGATACGATAGCCTGCAGCGTCCTCTTTGACAGTTTCGACATAGGTACGGATCTTACGCTTCAGGCAGACGTCCGTGATGATGCCGAGATTCGTTTCCGGATCGATACGCGGCATATTGCCCGCATCGGGATCGCCGTTCGGGTTGCCGTTTTCCACGTCGAACAGAATGACAAATTCATAGCGGTTTTTGATTGCTTCCTTCATTTTATGCTTCCTCCTGATTCTTTTTTTCAAAACGTTTTTGTTTCTGGTGATAGTAGCCGATCTGGAACACGCCCTGATCCTGCAGAGACAGATGCACCGGATAATCCTCTGTTAAAAGCATCATCAGTTCCGACACCTGTTTATCAAAGAAAACCCTGACGCCGCTGTCGAGTTTACGAAGGTGCTTGTCCTTCAGACTCATCAGAATCGGGAATACCACGCCGGGCGTTGCGCACGCCGAAGAGAAGTATTTATCCTTAATGGTCGAATTGATGCCCGGGTTTGCGCGCTCCTGAATCGCTTCAAGCACCGCGAACAATCTTCCCAATACATACGGTTGATAAGTCGTCTGATCGTTTAACTGCACTGTCATTCCCCCCTTAATCTTTTCATCATTGCTGTTTCGCAGCAGATATGCTTTGACAATTGCCATTCTTTCCCATGTGATCTCCCGATCCGCTTTGATTCGGATCTGAACCTGCTGATACAACGTTTCCGGATACCGTCCGCCGGTGAGGATCGCCTGCAACATTTCTCCTGCCATCTTCGGCGGAGGCGTTTTGTCCTTTGATTTCTCGTTTACCGTTGCTTTCAGCAGACGCCACAGTGGGAGCATCGAGGATTCGGTCTTGCGATCCGGGACGATCTCCGTTTGCCTTGCATGCTGATACAGATGTCTGACCATCTCTCCGAACGTATCCCGCAGGAAAAACCGAACGGAGAGTCTTGCGGCATTCGGCGCAATCCCGAGGATGTAGAACTTCGCCCCCGGATCGAGGTCACGATCCTCCCAGGTGATTGCCATGCCCTGCGAGATCCGACGCATTGCGTCATCCAGGTCGGCATCCGTCATCCCTTCTCCGCCACAGTCCATCAATACGGAAAATGCATCCTGATACTCCGCTTCGCCGTTTTCAGACCAGTAGACGACCACAGCGTCGCCGAACAGCTTTCGATGCGTTCTGTCCGCAATGAGATAATTCAGCGCAGACGTATAGGCAAACGCAGCATACTTACCGACAGGTGCATTCAGATTCTGCTCCTTTCCATATGAGCAGAATGCCGGCGCATTGAATGAAACCAGTGCCGCACCGCTCGACTGTGCTCCGGGAACTCCCTTTACGGACGGATGGATCTTTTCCGGCACGGTTTCTACCCCAGTGATCAGGCAACGCCCAAGTTCATCGGGATTCTCTTCAACATTGTCATACGCATTCTGCCATGCTTTTTCAATCTCCGGATCTGTCTGCGCGAAGGTATCATCGATCATAAAGACGAGATTCGCTCCGGCTTTGATTTTCTCAAGATACGGGTTGTCCTTCAGCTGTTCTTCTGCAGAAGCCGGGTCCCACTTTTCAAAGAATGCTCTCAGGCTGTTTGCGCACGGTGTTTCGACTCCATTCAGCAGCGAGAGATGCAGCTTCTTTGCTTCCGCGAAGCAGTCGAATGCGCGTTCCGGATTTCCTTTGCCGTCAATGCCCAGCAGGTAGGTTGAATTATCGCACAGGAAATTCGCTTTGATGCCGACTGTCCGTTTTACCGGCGCAGGAACTGTCATGTCCGAAGGCAGAACAACCGTCTTCCTGCCCTGTGTTACCTCGCGCCGCAGCGAATGGATCCGTACGAGATTTCCTTCCGCATCCAGCTCCAGTGCGTAAGAGACTTTTGCCTTGCTCCATCCTGGACGGTCCAGCTTATCCTGCCGCACCAACGCTGCATAATACTCTGTCAATGCCTGCAGAATCATTTCAGCACCTCCGCATTCCGAAGATCCAGCACGCCGTTTTCGAGTTTTGCACGGAAAAACATCGGCTGGATGTTCTTCGGATCCCGATAGTCCATGTCGTATAGCATAAACCCGAGATCCCGCGTTTCGTTCGGATAGGCCGTCGGAATCGTTTCGGCATCCCAAGGACGGAAATGCGCCGGGAACTCACGGCATCCGAAATACGGCTGATGATAGCATTGCCCTTTTGCAATCCGCCTTCTCAGCATCTCGCAGAACTTGCCCTCATTGTCTCCCACGCCCATCTTCTCAGGAACAAGGTCAAAATGCGCTTCAATGACATATCGGACATCCTGCAGGACCATAGCTGCTCGCTGCTGAATGTCTTCCGCCGTATTCAGATACAGTTCCGTCTTGCCGCCTGTCATTGCGTCGTAAACGGACGAAGCGCTGATCTTCGACTTGACCTCGTTTCTGCGAACGTTCGTGAAGGATATGGGCGACAGTACATGGATCCGATCGATCACATAGCGCATTCCGGGATGCCAGAAGATCGCTTCAAGTATTCCCCGCGCCGCCGACGGCGTCATCACGTCGTAGCTCACGCGTTCAACCTTCATCTCCGGCCTGGTAAAGCATGCGTAATCGCCCCATACTTCCAGTTTCACCGACATAGTTTCACTCCCTTCTTTCTTTCAGATGATATGGTTATCAGCTTGCGCTGTATTTCCCAGGATCAGCCCCATCTCTGAATCGTATCTGGAACGATCCTTCAGGATTGCGGCATTCTCCGTCAGCTGCTCCAGAGCACCTTCTTCCAGGTGCGTACGGAACTGTCTTTCGTATACATTGATCGCATATTGCCCAAGTTCACGAAGCAATGCCTTCGACGGTCCGTACAGTTTCAGCCGCTGCAGCAGTGACTCGCTTTCAGGGCATAGTACGTATATAACATAATCGACGCCGGAAATCATCCTGAAGTCCTTTGCGATCGTCTCAAAAGCGAGATTCTGCATCTTTTTCAGAATATCCTTCTGATCCAGCGCTTGTTGATCCTTCAGCGTATACAGCAGGAAAGCGAAATAATCATGAACCGATTCCTTGGACGCAAGCGCATTCCCGCGGCTTATGACCCTCATGGCAGCCGAGCAGTTCTGCCCGATCGCCTCCGGCACCTTCCGCCCCGTTTCAAAGATATAAACGGTACTGTCTGCCTTGTTGCGCTTCCCCTCGCGATTACACCGGCCTCCTGCCTGCAGGACAGAATCCAAGCCCGCAAGTTCACGGTATACGGCAGGAAAGTCGATATCTACGCCGGCTTCGATCAGACTTGTCGAAACAACGCGACAAACCTGCCCGGATCGCAATCTCTCCCGAACGATTTCCAGGGTATGCTTCCTGTGCGCCGGCGTCATCGCGGTAGACAGATGATATCGCCCCTCTTCCGGAAGCATGCGGTAAACTGCCTGCGCCTGCTTTCGGCTGTTTACAACGCACAGTACCTGTGTTTCTTCCGACAGTTTCTCTCCAAGCTCTTCATCGGAAAGCTTCCCGGCCTGTCGGTATGTTACGCGTTCAAAGATCGGATCGGCAAACACATCTTCCGGACACAGTTCTTTGACCTGCGCATCGGGATCAAACTCGGAAATGATCGGAGTCAATGCGGGCTGCGTTGCCGTGCACAGAACAGCGGAACAGCGGAAATTGCGAACCAGATTCGTGATTGCCAGTACACAAGGCCGCATGTAAGGAACAGGAATCATCTGCGCTTCGTCAAATATCAGAACGCTGTCGGCGATATTATGGAGCTTCCGGCACTTGGAGGTGCGGTTCCGGTAGATCGACTCAAAGAACTGTACGGAGGTCGTCAGGATGATCGGCGCGTCCCAGTTCTCTGTCGCGAGGTACCGTCTGTCCTGCTCATTTCCTTCGTCATGCGGGTATTCAACGCCCGAATAATGCGCAACCACGTTGCCTTTTCCAAAGATTGATTCAAAAACTGCCTGCGTCTGTTCGATGATGCGGGTATAGGGAATCACATAGATGACTCTGGACATTCCGTGCGTCAGCGCGTGATGCAGCGCGAACGCCATGGACGCCACTGTCTTCCCTCCTCCGGTCGGAACAGTCAGCGAAAACAGTCCTCTATTCTCCTTTGCCTGCGCTGTAACATATTTCAGGATCTGCGAACGTTTCCGATTCAGCTCCGTTTTCGGATTCTTCCATGGTGCCGTGAAACGATCGAGTTTGTCCGTTAACACAGAGATGTCTTCTCCGATATTACGAGACACTGCTCCCTCTGACATGAATGCTTCTGTGTCCAGATAATCGGCATCCACGAGGGATGAAAACAACAGTTTCGTCAGGAAATACAGATTGCGGATATCCATCCCTGCCCATTCCGGGACGGAAGGCTCCTCCGCTGACAGCTCCGTCCGATAATCGTCATACGGCTCCGGTGTTCTCCGCATTTTTCCCTGCAGCGTGCCTTCGGACGCATCGCTCCATCTCGATCCCATGTCCGGCAACCCGCTGTGATGCCCGCCGATACAGAAAGCGGCGATTCGCCCTCCCGGTGTGTTGGTGTTCCAAGCTACCTGGGCTCCAGCTGTGGAATGATCGACCTTTTCGGGAGATCCTTGGATTCGACGCTGGAAAGCATCTGAATACTTACCGATATCGTGCAACAAGCCCGCGTATTGAGCTAAAGCCGTCGCTTCAAACGGTTTTGCAAAGTCGGATGCTAAAGCGGCAACGTTTCGGCAGTGTTCACATATGCTTTGGTCTTTGTATGTGCCGTCCGGATTCTCTCTTCTGTGCGCAAGTTTCATACACATTTTCCCCTTTATCTCTCCAAGCCACAGCTTCATCGTGTCGTCTGTCAATTCTTTGCTATGATCATCTCACACAATCTGTCCTATAAATCGGAAAACTCACTGTCCCGAACTCTGTTTCTTCGATCCTATGCGATCTTTTCTTCGCACGTAGATCTCCTTCAAATCCTCGATCTCGCACCGTCTTTTCAGTTGGTATTTGTTCGCTTATAGTATAACCGTTTGATGTCATTTCGTCATAATAAATCGGCTATTCTTATATCGTAATATAAAAATAACCGAGATATGCGCCTTTTAGGCAAAACTGGCTTCGAAGTCTGAATAAAGTAGATTTAGCGCTTCATTACACTCAAGCAAAAACCGATCCTTGAAAGCGAAAACGCCCCGCCTCCCAGTACAAGGGATATACGGAGCGCTTCGCAACAGGTATTCGACGACGTATGGAGTGTAAACGTGGTGGTCTGCGCCGGAGAAATTCATTCATGACGTTTTGAAAAGGAAAAACTAACGACGCAGACCTTGTTTTCCCTTTCAAAGGTAGTATGACGAATCCGATGAAAAGATAATAATTCATAACGAACTGCGCCCGAGAACTGCATTTTTACCGATATGTTATGGAGAAACGCCTGACGAGCGCAGTTCGATCCGTTTTCACGGTGGCGTCCCTCTCTCTTTTATTATGACAATCTACCGTTCATGATAAGCGCATCATCCAAAACTGCGGTTGCTCCGCAAATAAAAAAACGAAAAAGCGGCTGTTCTGCGATTGAATCGTCGATTAGCCGAAAAATGACTGTTTATTGTATGAGAATTATGAATTGTTCTTTGTGCGCGGGAGCGACAGCAATTCCGTGACACGGCGTTCGAGGTGTTTTTCGATCGCCTGCAGATGCTCCTCCGGCAGGTTGATGGAAGGGTGCCGCGTGAAACGGAAGCCGATCAGTTTCCGGAGCTGATTGCGCTGCTTCGTCCCCATCACCTCACGGCAGACGTTTTCATAAGAAATTCCGTAGGGGTTGGATCGCGTCTTGGCATACTCGTCAAGATGCGCATAATCGTCCCCCAGAGCAAAGTTAAACAGCGAAATGCCGTTATCGAAGATCGGCGCCGCACCGATGACTTTGCCGGAATGATTGTCCCGCAGCACGCCGAAATTCCCAAAATGCCGATCCTCGTTATAGATCACTGCGTCAAATACCAGCATGCTCTTCAATTCCTCGGCGGCGTCTTTGCTGATGTCCGCATAATAATCGAGACACGCCTTGATGCCGCCGGACTTGACAAGATGCCCGATCGGGATATAGGCGGTGTCGATATCCGTAAACAGCTTGCACTTGGACGCAAGGATGTCCTTCCAATTCTCAAGATCATAATGGACGCAGTGCAGTCCCATGCGCTCTGCGATCTGGCAGGCATAATATTCGCTGTACGGTTCGCGGCCGGTGTTCGCTGCGCCTTCCGTGCCGCCTTTGTACAGGTAGATGCCGTCGCCCTCAATGAATCGCCATGCCTTGCGCAGCATTCCCTGTGTCGTCAGCTCAGGGGACGTTGTAAAGACTTCCCTGCTCCGCCCGACGCCGGTGTATGCCACAAGCGCAAGGACACTGGAAAAGCGATTCTCGTACAGGTTGTACTCTCTAAATCTGCCGGTAAAGCCGAGCGGAACAACCCAATAGCTGTCGTTCAGCGACAATCCTTTGCAGACGTCGATGATCCCCTTGGTGTTGTTGATGCTCAGCCCAAGCGTTTTCAGAATTTCATCCACGAATGCGCGATTTTTGGGGATCACGCGGCGTTCCAGCCACTTGATGATTCCCTCTCCCGTTAGCGTCAGATCGAGAGGGAAAACGGCTGTTCGGCTCTCATTTACGGACAGGATCTCTGCTTTCAAGCCTTCCAATCCGCCGTCGCGCAGCGTAAACGTCAGCAGCTCTTCGTCATAAAGGCGGAGGCTGTAATGATCGATGATATCTTTTTCTTTTTCATTCAAAATCACAGAGACGTCCTTTCCCAGCGCGTTTGCAACCTTGAGCAGCATATCCAGAGAGATATTCTGGACGCCGCTTTCCATCCGACAGATGTTGGAGCGTTTGGTGCCGATCATGTCCGCAAGCGCCTGTTGCGATATCCCCTTTTCGATGCGGGCAGCCGTCAGGATCGATATGATCTTCTGCCGATCTTCCGTTACAGAGCGATCGTCCGTCATCGCAATCACCTCCTTTGTCAGCGTCAATGTTATCATAAATGATAACAAAAGTCAACGCCAAATCTGTTATCGGCAAAAAACCATTTCTACGTACTGTGTAATCCGCCTGTTCTTGCCGATACCGGCAAAATTCCATTATTTGTTGCCGTAGGATGCTGATGTTTTTGCCGATAGCGGAAAGATCATCGCAAAAACAATCCTGTTAAAGTCAGAGCATGAAAAAGCCGGATCATGCGAGGCAAAAACCGGCACAAGTGTCGCAAGTGTCGTAACTCGTGTTGCAACAGATAGGTGCGCAGGGGTACGCACAGGTGTTTTGCGCAATTTGACTTTTTCAAAAAGCGCCTATTTTAGGGCGTTTTTGTGCGCTGAGGTATTCCAGGGTATTTCGGGAAATACGCCCAAAAAGCGTAGGTGCATCCTACCTGTGGAGCCACGTCATCGCAGCGTCTTGTTTCGCTGCGATTCCTTTCCGCAAGCGATCACGCTTGCTGCGGCTGAAACCGGCGCGGAGCCGAGCGCCGAAAGTCGCGGGATACAGCGAGGCGGAAGCGCGGATGAAACATGGAGAAAGCGCACAGCGCGCGGGTTCAGACGCCAGTTTCCTGTTCCGTTCCTTCTTCTTTGGACAAACCGTTCTGCGGGCGGCAGGGTCCTTCTTCGCAAACGGCAAGGTTGATCCCGCATATGATCGGGAAGCGCCTGCGCCGGAAGCTGCCGATCGTTCGGAGGTCGCCCGCAAGAGATTCTCCCGCCGCAGTCGATTGACAGATCAAGGTCTTTCATTTACAATAATGTCGAAATCTGTTACAGGAGAATTCTCATGAGATCGACGTTTGTCCGGCTTTCGATGCTGATCGTTCTGTTTGCCTTGCTGGTATGTGGAAGATTCATGATCGCTGCCGCATCCGCCGATGCAGTTGAGGCAGAGGATCTCCGCGAATCCTGCGTACCGGTCTTTGATCTCCGGTCAAGCGTCTCCGCCGGACGGATGCGCAGTGAACGGGACGATCTGCGCGGACAAGCCGATCCCGCAGCGCAGCTCTGCTCCGATGCACAAACGCCGTTTGCCGCGGCGGTCTTATCCGATACGGCGGACGGATCGCAGAAGCACGCCCTGCTTATGACGGTTTTGCCGATCGCCCTCGTTGTCGGCGCGCTTGCGGCAGTCGTATTCGGTCTGATCTCAAAGAAGAAAGGTCTGAAGATCTTTCTGTTTATCCTTGCGGCGCTGCTGCTTTCCGGCGGTATAGGCGCATATTGGTACAAGTCTAAAAAAACGCCGGCTCCCTCTTCCGTTTCGGATGATTCGCTGCCGGATCCGGTCCTTTACACGCAGCCGGAGTACGCGGACCTCACCGAACTGGATCTGCGTGAATACAAAAACGTTACAGCCGACTATGTGGACGCTGTCCGCTCTGCGCTTCCTGGCTGCAGGGTGATCTGGAACGTGCCTTTGACCGACGACGTATTCGACAGTAACAGCGCTTCGTTGACGCTTCCGCATTTTTCGCCGTCCGACGCGCAGATGCTCCGGTTTTTCCCGGATCTGACGCGTGTGGACGCCACCGGCAGCGACGCCTATGATTCGCTTCTGGAGCTGTCCCGGTCCGGTATCGAGGTTGTGTTTACCATGCCGGTCGGCGATCAGATCCTTTCGACAGAGGACGCGTCGCTTCTCTTGACAGGCGCGCCCGATCTCAGCCTGCTGACCGCCATGCTGCCCGCGTTTCCCGCGCTGCGCACGGTAGACCTGAGCGCGGCGGACGTGCCGCAGGAGGCTGCGTTCGACTTTGCAAAAGCGAATCCGTCGCTGACCGTTCTTCGATCGGTCACGATCGGTACGCAGCAATTCAGCGCCGCATCCGAAGCGCTGACGCTGTCCGACCCGATCGACGCCGATCTGCTTTCGGAAGCGCTTTCCTGCTTCGACGATCTGCAAAGGGTCGATCTGCACGGTTCCGTAACGGATCCGGACGCTCTGCTGCGTCTGACCGAAGCGTTTCCGTCGATCACATTCTCCTTTGCCGCGGATTGGAACGGCACGATCGAGGCGGACACGGAAACGCTTGATCTTTCCGATTGCACCGATCCTGCCGAAACGATCGCCGCACGGCTGAAGCTGTTTCCGAAGCTCCGTACTGTCCGGCTCCCGGACGTGCTTTCCGAACCGGACGCGATCCTGCAGTTTGAAACGGCGTATCCCGATACGCTGTTCCTGCGCGACGTGGTTGCCTTTTCCCAAACGCTGTCCAATGATATCGAAACGCTCGACGTGTCTCGCATGCGTTTCAATTCACCCGAGCAGGTCGAAGCGGAGATCGCAAAGCTCCCGCTTCTTAAGGAGCTTGTCATGTGCGACTGCGGGTTGTCGAACGAACAGATGGCTGCGCTGCGCGATTCGCACCCCTCGATCAAATTTGTCTGGATGCTCCATATCGCCAAGCACTCCCTGCGCACCGACGCGATCGGCTTTTCAACGAAAAATCCGTCCAAGTATACAAGCCCATATGCAACCGATGAATACAACAACCTCGTCAGAACGACGGTACGGCTCAAGAAAGGCGATCTGGATCAGCTTCGCTACTGCACGGATCTTGAAGCGCTTGACGTCGGGCATAACTATCTGACGAACGACGATCTTTCGGTGCTGCAGTATTTACCGCATCTGAAGATCCTGATCCTTGCCGATAACTGTATTACCGACATTTCCGCGCTTTCGCAGCTGAAAGAGCTGATGTATGTAGAGCTGTTTATGAACAGGATCCCGGATATTTCGCCGTTGGTCGGGCTTGAGAATCTGATCGACATCAATGTTTGCTACATTCACCTGACCGATACCGCGCCGCTCTATCAGTTCAAACAGGCTGAGCGTCTGTGGTTCGGACTGAACGGCATCTCATCCGATGAAATCCGGGCGATCAGCGAAGCGCTGCCGAATTGTGTCTGCAACGGCACCGTACGCGACTCAACCGGGGATGGCTGGCGCGAGCACCCGCGTTACAGGTGGATGCGAAACTTTTTCAACCAACCCTGAATGAAAAACCGGATCGCGCCGTTTCAAATCCCGGTCCGGAAGCGGCGCGGGCGCGCGCATCTGCGGACCGGCTCGGACTGCCCGGAAAACCGGAATGCCGTACGGGATCCATGATAACCACAGCAAGCATCGGAGGTCGTTATGAACAAACTCACCGTCTTTTATCTGGAGGGCTGTCCCTATTGCCGCAGCGCGGTGCGCGCTGTTCGGGAGCTTGAAAAGGAGCTCCCCGCCTTCTCCGCCGATCGGATCGATTGGATCGAAGAACGGCGGAACGCGGACATTGCGGATCGATACGATTATTACCATGTGCCGAGCGTCTTTTATCAAGGTCGAAAGCTGTATGAATGCAGTCCGTCCGATGACGATGCCGTCATCAAGGCACAGATGAAACGCGCCGTTGAGACCATGCTGTTCAGCTAACGTTCTTCGCTCGGTCTCTGCGCCGCAGAAAACCTTTTTCATATCAAAAGGGATGTTCCGTTTAACATCCCTTTTGTATTTCAGTATGAACGTATACGTCTGCTTCGGCATCAAGCGGAATCTATCCTGCCGAAAAGCCCTGCTCAGATGGCGCGGACCTGCGCTGCACACAGCGGGAATACAAAGGGACTGCCCAAAACGGATCTCCTGTTTTGAGCAGTCCCTTGTTTTCGTAAGGAAACGGTCAGATCTCGTTGTTTGCGTCGCTCATCAGATCAGCGAGCGCTTTTTCACGCACGACGCGCACGTCGGTCTCGCGCACCTTTTGGCGCAGCGGCAGTACCGACCGCGGGGAAACGGACAGCTCGTCGATGCCGATCGAAAGGAACGTTTCGGTCAGTGCAAGGTCAGCGCCGAGCTCGCCGCAGATGCCGACCCAGATGCCGTTCTTATGCGCGTTGTCGCAGACCATCTTGAGGAGGCGCAGCACCGCCGGATGATGCGGATTGAAGAAGCGTCCGAGGTCGTTGTTCTGCCTGTCGCACGCAAGCGTGTACTGCGTCAGGTCGTTCGTGCCGCAGGAGAAGAAGTCGACCTCCTTCGCAAGCCGGTCGGAAATGATCGCCGCCGCGGGCGTTTCGATCATGATGCCGACCTCGACGTCGTTGTCGAACGGAATGCCCTCGTCCGTGAGCTCCTTCTTGACGCGCTCGCACATCTTCTTTGCTTCGCGCACCTCCCAGACGGACGTGACCATCGGGAACATGATGGAAAGCTTGCCGAACGCGGACGCACGGTACAGCGCGCGGATCTGCGTATGGAAGATCTCCGGACGGTTCAGGCAGATACGCAGCGCGCGGTTGCCGAGCGCCGGATTCTCCTCCTTCGGCAGATTGAAATACGCGATCTGCTTGTCCGCGCCGATATCCAGCGTGCGGATGACGACTTCCCTGCCGCCCATGTCGGACAGCGCCTTCTTATACGCCTCGAACTGATAGTCCTCATCCGGATAGTCCTCGCAGTTCAGATACAGGAACTCGCTGCGGAACAGACCGACGCCGCCCGCGTCGTTTTTCAGCACCGCCGCAACGTCGTCCGGACTGCCGATGTTGCAGTAAATGCGGACGCTCTGTCCGTCCTTCGTGACGTTCGGCTTGCCCTTGAGCTCGTCCAGAAGCGCCTGCATCTTTTTCTGTTCTTCCATCTTCTGCAGCATCTTGGTGCGCGCCGCTTCGTCCGCGTCGACCAGAATATTGCCGTTGGAACCGTCGATGATGACCTCGTGCCCCGCCATATCCGGCTTCATCGCGTCGCCGACGCCGATGATCGCAGGAATGCCCATCGTGCGGGCAAGGATTGCCGTATGACTCGATCCGCTGCCACCCTCGGTGATGAAGCCCAGGATCTTGCTCTTGTCCAGCTGTACCGTCTCGCTCGGCGCCAGATCGTCCGCCGCCAGAATGACCGGGACCGGCGAGTCCACGCCGCCCGCGACCGCGCCGGTGAGGATCCCGAGGATGCGTCCGGAGACGTCCTTGACGTCCGCTGCGCGCGCCTGGAAATACGCGTCGTCCATCGATGCGAACATCTCCGCAAACTGCGCCGCGGTATCCGAAACCGCCGCCTCCGCGTTCAGCTTGTTCTCGGTGATCGCGGTCTGGATCGCCTCCTCGTAATCGAGGTCCTCCGCCATCATCGCATGCGTTTCAAACAGCATCGCCGCTTCGTCGCCCGCCTCGGCTCTCGCCTTTTCCGCAAGCTCGCCGAGCTCGGCGATCGCTTTTTCCTGCGCCGTCTTGAACCGCGCCCATTCGGCGTCTGTATCCGTGACCTCATACCGGGTCACTGTGCTCTTGACGCGCTGATAAAAATACAGGGGACCGAGCGCGACGCCGGTGCTGACGCCTTTGCCTTGAATCGTGATCATACTTTACCTCCGTATTCAGAATGGACAAAGACGGCTGTCAATCCGGCAGCCGTCTTTTGCTGGTGTTACAGATTTGCTTTGAAGAACGCTTCGATCTCCGCCGCGGCGGTCTCTTCGTCCGCGCCGTCGACGTCCACACGGATCGTGTCGCCCTGCTTGATGCCCATGCCCATCAGCGCCATCAGCTTCAGCGCATTGACGGACTTCTCGCCCTTATTGACGGTCACGGTCGAGGCATACTTTTTGATCTCCTTGACAAGAACGCCTGCGGGACGCGCATGGATGCCGACCGGATCGGTGATGGTGTACTCAAATGACTTCATGGTAATGTCCTCCTGTGTGATTTATTTTGCACCGCATTCGCCGCCTTCAAGGTCGTCGGAGTT
>JAEEGH010000925.1_pt1 | contig 89231 bp, 59 predicted proteins | sample 9134181 | NCBI WGS metagenome assembly JAEEGH01 (sample SAMN16246544, study PRJNA631951) | gut metagenome | biome: gut microbiome; feature: rumen; material: DP-attached | host: Bos | place: Iran: Karaj | collected 2018-10 | reverse complement strand
AGTGGGGAGAGATGTACGATAATTCCCAAACTGTTTGTAACTTTGAACACAGACAAGCTACAAAAGGGATATATGGGCAACTGCATATTTCCGTGTACCTTGTTGAGACGATATAAATGAAGTAAGATATGGAGTCATTCATGTTTTTAGGCTTTGGCCTTGACGCCTGGATTACCATCGTGACGGTGCTGGGCATGTTTACTATTCTGTTGTTCACCAAGTGGCGCAGCGACATGGTGTTTCTCGGAGCTATCGGTGTGCTTTACGTGACGGGTGTGCTCGATGCGAAGGAGGCCTTCTCGGGCTTCAGCGGCACGTCGGTGGTCACCGTCGGTGTGTTGTTTGTGGTCGTAGCAGGACTGACGCATACGGGCGTTCTGCAATGGATCGTGAAGCATCTGCTCGGTACGCCAGACAGCTACTCGAAGGCGGTGTCGCGACTGATGTTGCCCGTGGCTGTGCTCAGTTCGTTCCTCAGCAATACAACCGTGGTAACGCTCTTCGTCGGCATCGTCAAGATGTGGGCCAAGAAACTCGGTGTATCGCCCTCGAAGTTGTTGATTCCCCTGAGCTATGCCTCGGGCATGGGTGGTGTGTGTACGCTGATTGGTACACCGCCAAACCTCATCATCAGCGGACTTTACGAGGAGAAGACGGGAGTGGCTATGAACATTCTGACAACAACCATCCCCGGACTATTCTGTCTGGCCGTCGGCGTGCTTAGCATCATTGCCATGCGTCGTCTGTTGCCCGACCGCAAAGCCCCTGAGAGCGCTTTCGAATCGACAGGCGACTACACGGTGGAATTGCGCGTTCCGTCTGACAATCCCTATATCGGTCAGACGCTGGGCGAGGCAGGACTGTTCCACGTCAAAGGCGGCAATGTGATAGAGATGTATCACTTCGACGATATGCCGACGCCCGTCACAGAGGACGAACCCATTATGGGCGGTGACCATCTGATCTATGCCGGACAGATAGACGAGCTGATTGATATGGCAACGAGCCACCAGTTGGTGAGCTCGGACCACCATATTTTCTCCATGAGCGAGGTAGACCAGGACCGCTCGTTGCGCACGGCATACGTCGACTTCGGCAGCAGTCTGATAGGAAAGGCCATCGGCAGCAGTTCGTTCGAGAAGGACAACAATGTGATCCTGGCGGCTGTGGCCCGACGTGGCGAGCGCATCAAAGAGGCACCGCGAGACGTCGTACTGCAGGCTGGCGACACCCTGTTGCTGGTATGTCCGAAGAACTTCAATGTCGATACCTCGTCCATGAAGAGTGCCCTCCATTTCTTCGACTCCGACGACGTGCCCAACATCGGGCGTGGTACGCTGGTCTCCACCGCCATCATGATTGCCATGGTGGCACTGTCGGCCTTCGGCGTCCTGCCGCTGTTGCAGTGTGCCTTCCTCGCTGCCGCAGCCATGCTCATCTTCCGCTGCTGCAACATGGATCAAGCCATGAAGGCTGTCAACTGGGAGATCCTCATGGTCTTCGCCGGCAGTGCCGTCCTCGGTCTCGCCATCCAGAAGACGGGCATCGCCGAGTGGCTGGCCAACGGCATCCTCGACGTGTGTGGCACCAACCCCATAGTGGTGATGACCGCCGTCTGCTTTGTAGGTACCTTTATCACTGAGTTCATCTCGAACACTGCGGCGGGAGCCATGTTCTTCCCCATCATGTACGAGGCGGCAGAAAAACTGGGTTATGAGCCGTTCCCCTTCCTCATCGCCCTGATGGTCAGCGTGAGCAGCAGCTTCGCTACGCCTATTGGTTCGCCCACCCACATGCTGGTCTATGGTCCTGGCGGCTACCGCTTCAGCGACTTTATGCGCATTGGCCTGCTGATGAACCTCATCATCCTTGCCGCTAACATCTTCATCGTCAACATCGTGTATCCATTGACACCCTTGCAATAACTTTCGGGGGCTTTTAACACGAATGTCCACGAATGGCCCACGAATTGAGCAACGGAGCAAGAAAGGCCAGAAAGCTCCCAGCCCAGAGATTTTATCCGCCGAGATTGCTTTACAGCGATATCGCTCACGCTCGGCAGAATGAGCACGCTCTTCTGCCCTCGCTGAATCGCGACTTTCCGAAAGGAGTCCCGGCGGACTGCGTTAATGTAGTGGGTGAAGCTTGGAAGCTTCACCCACTAATGATGTCACGCTGGGAAGCGTGGGCTACTGCTGATGTCACGCTGGGAAGCGTGACCTACTAAAGTGATGATTCAGGTGCGTTTTGGATGTCTCAGGGGCTTTTCTATTTGTCTCATTTCGTTTGAGACTTTCAAAATAAACAAAATCTGTTTCAATATCGTCAAAATCTTTCGTTTCGGGCGTTTCGGGCTTGCATGGTTGGAGAAAAATGTGTAATTTTGCCATTTAAGAACGCCCCAAAAAAGAGTGGCCAAAAAGAGAGATACGGAGATAAGAACAAACTAAATAACCTTTTTTATTAACTTAATTTATTAATATTATGTACAACAATCTAACAAACTTGAGGCGAGGGCGACCGTGGCTGCTACTGGCGGCGCTCTTCGCGTGGCTGCTGCCACAGAGGGTGAATGCAGAAGCCTATGTGGAAAAACCCGAAAACTACTCAGTGTCGCTGGGCGGTTCGAACATCGTCTATTTCACGGCGCCGGTCTATGACCAGGATAATGCCGACCAGTGGATTACCAGTGGTAAACTGATGTGTCAGCCGGAAGGCGAGTCTCAATTCGAGGTCATCTACTGGAAGGCGGCAGAGACGGACATTTCCGGCAGTGCCACGGAGGTGAGCACCTACTTCAGCACGTCGGCCGACGGCTTCTTCGACATCACGAAGGGCAACACCCGCGAGTCGTTCCGACTGACGAAGGACAATGCCGGCAATGCGAAAATCAAGCGCAACAGCGACGGCATCACCTTCTCTTACGAAGCCGAGTGGGCGGTGCCCTACAACCTGTTAGGCAAGAAACTGACCTTCACCTGGGAGGTGAAGCGCGACGGTAACAGTTGGAGTGAAATAACGGTGTCTGGCCTGAAGACGGCGACCATCAAGATGCCGGCAGCAGCCTCAAAACTGCAGCCCTTCATCTCTCAGCCCATGTTGAACCCCAACAACCCGGGCAAACTGGAGTTGCCCTGGTTTATGACTTCCGACAGCATCGTCAGTGCCCGCTACGAGTACACCGATGCCAATGGGGAGCGCAAGAAGGTGCCTATCAGCAACATGGCCAGCGGAATCATCGAACTTGATGCCAACGTGCCTCACCGCAGCTTCCGTGTGGTCTGCAGTTACAAACAACAGGGTGACAAAGGGAGTTACCTCATTGAGGACCAAGGCTCATCGGCGCAGAACATAGCCATGATCCATGCGCCCATCGGACTGAAGGCCCGTTCATTAGGCGGCCAAAAGGCAAAGGTGGAACTGACGTGGAGCGTGCCCTATATAGACGATGAAGACCTGGCTCCCACCGACTTCTTCGAGGTGCAGCGCTCGCTCACCGGTAAGGAGGCTGACTTCGAGACCATCAACCAGGACTTCTTCTCTTCTAAAGCAAAAAAGGCCACCTACACCTTCATCGACAGCACCTTAGTGGAGTCCATGCAGGCGGGCATACTGGCGAACGGCGGCACGCTTGACAACCTGACCTACCGCGTGCGCCGCGCCATCACCCAGGACTGGGGCTGGGGCACCAGCAACAACTGCGCCGCCACCACCCGTTGCGTGGTGGACAATCTGCACCTGCTGCGCATAGCCAACTACACGGCTCAGTGGGAGGACTCGCTGGCCTACACCGTGCGCGTGGCCTGGCAGTATGCCGACGAGCGTGGCGCCGTTTGGGACGACCGCGCCAAGATGGTGCTGCGCGTCATCTCGAAGAACCGCGAGGGTGTCCTCGTCGATAGCTTGGTCTACAACATCGACGACGAAAATGAGCGCGCACGGCGCTACAAGGTGGTGAACCTGACACGCACGTGCGTCACCTATGATATAGATATGTATGTGGAGCGCGGCACGTCGCCCATCAACCAGCTGGCCGACGTGGAGCCGTACTTCTTCCCCATCCGCTCGTATGAAGACTGGCAAACGTTTAACCGGAACGGGGAGGCAGCCAACGGCAAGTACGACCTGAACGCCCGCCTCTATGCCGACATCGAGGTCAATACGATATTAGGCTGGAAATCGGAATCCCCCTACAGTGGCATCTTCGACGGCAACGGCCACACGCTGACCGTCAGTTACAAAGGAAGTGACAATAGTGCCTACAACAGCGAGTATATTGCTCCCTTCCGCTATGTAAGCAATGCCACCATCAAGAACCTGCACGTAAAAGGTACCATCAGCACCAATTCGAAGTTTGAGGGTGGTCTCATTGCACAAGTCAAGTCAGGAAGCACGGTGAGCATCGAGAACTGCCGCTCGTCGGTGACGCTCAACAGCAGCGTCAGTGGCGATGCCACCAACGGCGGCTTCATAGCCCACGTAAGGCCGGGCTGCAGCGTCACGTTCACCAACTGTAAGTTCGACGGCAGCTTCGAAGGGGCCAACTGCGCCCACAACGGCGGATTCATTGGCTGGACCGACAGCGGCGGCAAGGTGACCATAGACAACAGCCTCTTCAACCCCGGCCACTACGACTGCAAGGTCGACGCCAGCGCAACATGGTCGCGCAACGAAGCAAACATCACCCTGACGCTCAAGAACAGCTATGCCACCCTGGAGCTTACCGACCAGATTGAGACCATCGTCATAGACGGAAAGACCTTCATGGTGCTACATGACAATGCTGACTGGCTGAAGTTCAAGGCTCAGGTGGAAAAAGATGCCAAAACCAATGGCATACTGGCCGGCGACTTTACAACCACCGACACTGGCTCGTGGGAAAATAACTTCTCCGGCATTTTAGACGGTAATGGTCATACGATTACGCTCAATGTTAATAGTGGTAACACAGCAAATGTCGCCTTGTTCAGAAATGGTGAAGGCTGCACTATTAAGAACTTGCACCTCACTGGCAAAATCATTGGCAGTGACCACGTGGCAGGTCTTGTTGGTGTGGCAGGTGAAGTGAATGGCAAGTGGACCGACATCTTTAATTGCCGTGTATCGGCCAGTATAGAGTGTTCCGGTTGGATCGCAGGTGGCTTCATCGGTCGCGGCACCAATGCAAATATTCAAAACAGCCTGTTCGACGGCTCCATTTGGTGTCAAAGAGCACAGGTTGATGGTAATCAGAACTGGGCTGGTGCATTCCATGGTTTCAGAGATGGCGCAGAAGGTACCGTTTCCAATGCAATAGTACAAAACTGTCTGGAGAAAGCAACTTGGTACAACATTCTTCTCCAACACCTGAACTCGAAACCATGGACTTATTGGGGTAATGGCGAGAATTCTGATACCAAAAACAACTGGAGCTATACTGGTGTAAGTGGAGCCTCCAAGGTTACTGGAGAGTCAGTAGAAACGATGGTAAACTATCTGGGCAACAGCAACTGGCAGGTGGTCAATGGCGAGGTGGTTCCCAAGATGACCGTCACCGAGATTATCGGTATCGTGACCCATCCGCTGAGCGACTTCGAGGCCAACTACACCGACGGCTGGACGAAGGATGGCTCGACCATCAATCCGACCACGACCACGGAGGAATACCAGGAGTACGCCACCGTGAACGACCCGAAGCTGAAGGGGCTGTTCTACCACAAGAGCAACGGTACGATAGACGAGACGCTGCTGACGCAGACGCGCCAGAGCAGCGTGGTGTTGACGTGGGCCACCGACGGCAGACCCATCGACTACTTCCGCGTGCTGCGCCGCGTGCAGGGTCAGGGCGAAGACAAGTGGCAGGAAGTGGCCACCAACCTGACCGACATGAGCTACGAGGACACGAGCGTGTCGCCGCTGCTCACCTACGAATATAAGGTGCTGGCCGTGAACGACTGCGAAGGCATCACCACGACCGAGACACAGGTGAAGGTGGGCGAGTGTAAGCACACCGGCCGCGTGGAGGGCTACGTGCGCTTCAACGACGGCACCGGCACCCCCGGCATCAGCGTAATCGTTACATATAACAATAATACGGTGGCCACCGTGGAGACCGACGAGAGCGGCTACTTCGAGGTGGATGAACTGTCGTACCAGGGCGGTACGGACGTCACCTATAGTGTAGGCCCCGCCGAGAGTGGTCTCGGCATTGATCCCGTGGCCGTTACCTTCGACGCCAAGAGCAACAACCAGACGCTGCGCGAGTTCACCATCGAGAACGGTCGCCGCTTCTCGGGCTACGTGATGTACGACGGCACGAGCATCCCCGTGAAGGGTGTGAACTTCCTGGTAGATGGCAACCGCATCCACAACGCGCAGGGCAAGTATGTGGAGACCGACCACGACGGAAGCTTCTCGTTCCGCGTGCTCGACGGCCAGCACACCATCCAGGCCGTGATGGACAAGCACGTCTTTACGAATGAAGGCTGGTATAAGAACAGCAACAAGCAGAACATCAATGCCGACATTGCCGGCATCTACTTCTACGACGCCACGAAGGTGACGCTGACGGGCCGCGTGGTCGGTGGTGATGACCAGGGCCAGAAGCCGCTGATGAACAATCTGTCTCAGAACAACCTGGGCGACTCCATACAGATAGTGCTCACCTTAGAGGGCGACAACACGTCGTGGCTGGTGTATGACAACCTGAACCCCAACCGCACGCAGCGCGAGGAGGTGGTGAGCCATCCGCGCGGCGGCGACAAGCACTACACCTCGGTGCTGACACAGCGCAAACGCATGGTGGTGACGCCCGACCTCACGACGGGCGAATACACGCTGAAGCTGCCGCCCGTGCGCTGGAAGGTGCAGCAGGTGTACTGCAAGGGCTACGCCACACTGTTCCAGGAGGGACAGGTGAGCGAGGTCATCGACCTGACCAACGCGCTTGACACGCTGAAGGTCAGCTACGACGGCATCTACTACGATGCCGACGAGGTGCGCGTGGAGAACCCCAAGGCCCAGTATCACGCCGTGTATAACCGCATCTACCACAGCCCTGTGGAGGTGACCTACCGGCAGATAGGCTACGACAACTTCGACTACTTCGGCGACAAGAGTTACATGGCCACTGAACTGACGGGCAAGGCCACCGAGGTACCACTGGTATATAGCGTGCGCAAGCCCAACTGGCCCCAGAACCGCAAGGATTCGCTCATGGCCGTCTATACGCTGGGCCACCCCGTGTTCAGCATCGAGCGCAGATACAAAATCCAGTTGCAGGTGGGCGAGCGCTATCTGTACAACAACGACCCAGTAGGCCGCGTCGATATGGTGCCCCTGAAGGGCGGCATGGCCTACATGCAGAACGGCATGAGGGGGCTGTCGTTTGACGACCCGACCACCATCAAGGACGAGCAGGAGTTAGACAGCCTGGGCCGGTGCGTCTTCACCCTGAAGGCCGACCAGACGTCGAACATGAGCGACTGCCTGCGCACGGTGACGTTCACCGTTGAGCGTGACAGCACCTACTTCGAGGCTGAGCCGCTGCAGGCCTACGTGCTCAACATGTACCCCATAGGCTCGGCGAAGAGCATCCTGACGGAAGGACAGCCCCTGCTGTTCGACATCCTGCGCGACCCACCGGGTGCCTACAGTTCGAACACGCTGGCCAAGGGTGCCACACTCAACAACACGTACATGATGAACCTGACGCTGATGGCTGGTCTTAACATGACCTATAAGTCGGGTGAGGATCTGCAGGTCCTGTCGGGCCAGTTGGTCGGTACGAGTGCAGCAGGGGCTATGACGGGTACTGTCGTCGGTCCTATTAGCACCGGAAAGTTTGAGGAGGGCAGCATGGACCAGTTGATGTACAACGCACAGGGAAGCAAAGCCTTCTCGCACACGATGGTGCTGAACAACGCAGTGAGCACCAGCGGCGACCCGTCGATGGTGGGAGCCGATGCTGACGTCTATATCGGCACGGTGCAGAACGTGGTGGTGACACCCATGTCCACCATCCGCGCCGTGACCCACGACATGCTCAAGCAGATGATTGCCCGTTTAGGCAAGGACAACATTGTCGCCCTGACCGATACGAAGATGGAGTCGGACCTCAGCAAGCGCATCGACTACGGCACGGTGGCGGTGATAGCCTCGGGTCTGAACGCCGATGGCGACACCATCCACCTCATCCGGGACGTGGCCTTAGGCTACGGCCCGGAGGTGCAATCACAGTTCTTCTACTCGCAGAAGCAGATTCTCACGCAGATCATCCCCGACAAGGCGAAGGAGATTGCCGACATGATGTTCTTTGGCACGAAGGAGGAGGCGCAGGCCATAGCCAACCGCACGAAGAAGGCAGTCTATCTGTCGTTGCGCCTGCCCACCGACTCGGCGTTTGCCGTGGTGAACAAGCCGATAGACGGACATGCCTACAACACGAGCATCGCCACGCCCCAGGAGGGTATCAACTACCTTGTGGTGCTGCCTAAGGGTAAAGAAGAGAAGGACTTCAGCGACGAGGTGACGGAGAAGTACCAGATTATCAAGGCCTGGTTAGAGATGATTGCCCAGAACGAGGGTGAGAAACTCACTGCCCGCGACCTGGTGGCCAACTACGACGTGGCTGGCACACAGGGCGTGAACTACAGCGAGACCTTCGACAACAACTACTCCACCACCTGGATGAACCACTTCCCCATCGCTACGGAGGTGGACTACTTCGGCACCGGCTCCAAGGAGCTGAACCAAATCACTTCGGGAGTCACACTGGGCATTACGATCGCTGCCAGCATCGCGCTTTCCCTACAGGAGATGAAGACATGGTCAGACCCGACGGTAGTCGTATCCCAAGATAACGGAACGAACCAGAGTGTCTCGTTCTCGGGTCATCTTCTCCAATGGAAGATTCTGCCCGTGATTGTATGCTCCACGGTGGGCACCGATGCTGAAACGCGGGCATACAACCGCACGGAGAGTTTCACCATTGCCACCGACCCAGCAAGCCACCTGAATGTCGATGTTTACCGCGTGAAAACGGTGGTAAACGAGAACGAGGAGTTCGTGAGTGCCAAGGACGTCTTCACGAACTACAACTTCAACACCCTGAACAACGACATGGAGTACTATATTGGCAAGACGCTCAAGAAACAGGACATCCTGAGTCCGCGCAGTTTCGTGTTCCGCACCCGTGGCGGCTCCACCCAGAACCCGTGGGAAGACCAGCGCGTGACGAAGGTCTATAGCCCCGGCACGCAGCTCGACGCCCGCACACTGAAGATTGTGAACCCGAAGATTCGTCTGGACAAGCAGAGCGTGAGCGGCGTGGCCATCGACGACGCTGCCAAGTTCACCGTCTATGTGGGCAACGACAGTGAGAAGCCTGAGGCCACCGACGGCATCACCATCCTGCAGGTGTTCGTTCCCGACCAGCTGAACCCGCAGGGCGCGAAGATCAGCATCAACGGACAGACGCTGACCACCGGCGGCATGACCGTGACGTGCGTTCCCGGCACGGAGACGGCCCTGCAGATGGAGGTACGCGCCGGACAGGGCTTCGACTACGAGGGTCTGGTCATCGGCGTGATGTCGCCCACCGACCCTGAGCACACATGGGCACTGGTTCCGTTCGACGTCCACTTCCTGCGCGAGGCAGGCGGCCTGGCCATCGCAACGCCGGGCGACAAGTGGGTGCTGAACACCAACGCCCAGAAGGACGGCAAGCGCGGCTGGTACATCCCCGTACACATCAACGGCTTCGACCGCCATCAGCACAACTTCGACCACATTGAGTTCCAGTACAAGGAGTCGCAGCGCGGCGACGACGCATGGACGAACCTCTGCTCGTTCTACGCCGACGCTGAGCTCATGGCCAAGGCCAACGGCGTACGCGAACTGATGAAGGAGAACGCGAACATCACCACCGAGTTCTACGGCGAAGGCTGGACGATGGAGCGCGCCTACGACCTGAGGGCCGTGCTGTTCTGCCGCAACGGCAATGACTTCCTGACTACCTCGTCGAAGGTCATCAGCGGCATCAAGGACACGCGCCGCCCGCAACTGTTCGGCACGCCAGAACCGAAGAGCGGCCTGCTGACCGCCGGCGACGACATCGTGTTCAACTTCTCTGAAGACATTGAATATAACTATCTAAGTGCCATCACCAACTTCGAGGTGAAGGGCGAGGTGAACAACAACTCACTGTCGGAGATGGTGAGCGTGCAGTTCGACGGCACGACGGCCAGCGTGGAGACCGAGGCCAAGCGCAACTTCAGCGGCAAGGACCTGACCATCGACCTGATGGTGAAGCCCGCCGAGACGGGACGCGACATGCCGCTGTTCTCGCACGGCACCAACGGCCAGACGCTGCAGCTGTGGCTGACCTCAGACTTCAAGCTAAAGGCCGTGGTGAACGGCCAGACCCTGACGGCCAGCAAGGAGATGCCGAAGAACATCTTCCAGCAGGTGGCCCTGGTGCTGAACCAGACGGACAGCCTGGTGACACTCTACCACGGTGGCCTGGAGGTGGGCCGACAGAAGCTCTCGTCGCTCTACACGGGCACGGGTACGCTCATCTTCGGTCGCGCCAAAGAGCAGGACAGCAACAAGAGCCAGTACTATGAGGGCCGTATGATGGAGGCCCGCCTGTGGTACAACGCCATGGACGGCACACTCATCGGTTCGACCTACGGCGGACACCATCTGACGGGCTACGAGAAGGACCTCGTGGACTACTATCCGATGAACGAGGGTTCGGGCGACTATGTCATTGACTACACCCAGGGTGCCAACGCTCAGCTGATAAACGCTTCGTGGGCCATCCCACAGGGCCTGTCGCTACATGTCGATAAGGCCGACAAGGGTGTGCTCTTGGATAAGAACGCCATGAACCGCACCGCCGAGCAGGACTACACGCTGATGTTCTGGTTTAAGACCGATAAGGACGGACGCGGCACGCTGCTCTCCAATGGTCGCGGACTGAAGGAGGACAACGGCGCTGTGAACCAGTTCCACATCGGCTTCGAGGCCGACACGCTGAAGTACCGCTCCAACGGCTTTGTAGCCAACGTTCCAGGCAACTGGAGCGACGGCAAGTGGCACCACTACGCCATGACCGTGAACCGCGGCCGCAGCGTGGCCAACATCTACATGGACAAGGAGCTCATTACCACCTTCGAAACCGACAGCCTTGGCGGCATCAGCGGCGGCTATCCGCTCATCGGTGCCAGCCGCTACGACATCGTCAACGAGAAGGACACCCTGCTGAGACAGGACGGAAAGACTCCGCTGAAGGGTAACGTCGACGAACTGCTGTTCTTTGCTCAGGCATTGCCGCAACAGCTCATCAAGACCTATGCGTCGAAGAGCCCCAACGGCGACGAGGCCGGTCTGTTGACCTACCTGAGCTTCGACCGCCAGGAGCGCCAGAAGGACAACAGCATCGAGTTGGTGCCCTATGTCTATAGCAAGAAACTCTATCTCGATGACAAGGGCCAGCCGCGCTATCAGCTCGACCCAGAGACGAAGGAGCCCACTGACATACTGGTGCGCGACTACCTGTTCGTGGACGATGAGGATGTGGTGCTGACGCACTTCGACAAGAAGGACGCTGCACCTGTGGTGCCCTACGAGGAGGTGACCAACCTGAAGTTCTCGTTCATCGGACGCGGCAACCAGGTGCTGGTGGAGCTTGACGAGAACGCCGCCCGACTGAACCACCGCAACATCTACGTGACGCTGCGCGACATCGAGGACCTGAACGGCAACACGATGGCTTCGCCGCAGACAGCCTGCTACTACGTGACCAACAGCAGCCTGCAGTGGGTGATCAACCGTCTGGATGTAACCGTCAAGTATGGAAGCGGTGAGAGCTGTGAACTGCCGTTCTACAACAACGGTGCGCAGAACCACACCTACACCATCGAGAACTGCCCGCGTTGGCTGACGCTCGACAAGTACTACGGCGTGTTAGCTCCGCAGGCACTGGACTATGTCACGGCCACGGTCAATAAGGACCTGAACATCGGCACGTACAACGAGATTCTCTATCTGACCGACGAGGAGGGCATCACCGAGCCGTTCTACCTGAACCTGACGGTTGAGGGAGATGCACCAGACTGGGCAACGAGCGTGCCGAGTGAGCTCCTGAAGAACTCGATGAGCATCATCGGACAAGTCTATCTGTTTGATGAACTCGACACTGATACGCGCGACATTGTGGGTGCTTTCGACAACGAGAATGTGTGCCACGGCTTCGCTAACATCAGCCACTCTGAACTGACGGGTGAGAACGGCCTGTTCCTGACGGTCTACGATAGTCTGTCAGTGGGCCGCGAGCTGAACTTCCGCCTGTGGCAGTACAACACCGGTCGTGAGATTGTGCTCACCACCAGTCCTGCCATCACGTTCGCGAAGGATGCCATCCTGGGTGCCGATACTCCAGTACGCTTCGACGGCAATGACAGCTTCGTACAGTACTTCAAGCTGAACAAGGGCTGGAACTGGGTATCGTTCAACATCCTGAGCGAGAGCCTGTTCAATCTGGACAAGCTGCTGAGTGGCATGCCTTGGACAGAGGGTGACATCATCACTGAGCTGGGTGGCAACCTGACACTGACCTATGAGAACCAGCATTGGCTGGCATCGGGCAGCACGAAGGATGTTGTCATTTCGCCGAAGAAGGCTTATGCCATCAAGGTACAGAATCCTTGCACCTTCCCAGTAGAGGGTAATGTAATAAAGGCGAAAGACGAGCGCACCATTACTCTGCATGAGGGCTGGAACGGCATCGGCTATACACCGGTGGCTAACCTGAGCGTGGAGACTGCCCTGAGCGACTACTACGACAATGCTGAGGACGGCGACGTAATCAAGAGCCATACTGAGTTTGCTTACTTCACCAAGACGGGTAATACCGGACGCTGGCGTGGTAGCCTGCAGTACATGAAGCCTGGTGAGGGTTACATGATGCTGCGCAAGGCAGCTGAAGATGCTAAGTTCATCTATCCGTTCTACGAGCCGGGCAGCAACTTCACCGACTTCAGTGCACAGGCCGGCAGCCGCGCTGCCGCATTGGCACCAATGACGATGACAGTATCTGCCGTAGTAGAGGGCTATGAGATAGAGGAGGGTGACCGCCTGGTAGCTTACAGCAATGGCGAAATGGTAGGCGAGGCCACTGTGGCTGGCAGCGAGGAAACCGCTGACCATACGCTGTACCTGAGCATTGCCAGCAACAAGCAGGAGGGTATCTGGTTCGCTATCGAGCGCGACGGTGAGTTCGTTGCATCTACCGGTGAGCAGATGACCTTCACTCCGAATGCTGTCATCGGTAGTCCTGAAAAGCCTATTGCCATCAACTTCGTACGTACTGACTACGAGAACGGCAAGTGGTACACCGTTGGTGGTATACAACTGCAGAACAAGCCTACTCGCAAGGGCCTCTACATCTATAATGGCAAAAAGGTAGTGATTAAGTAAATCAATATAACGGAATAATTATGAAAAGAATAAAGTTAAGTGTCGTACTGCTGGCAAGCCTCTTCTTGGGGGCTTGCAGCTCCGACGACGACAAGAAAGATGCACCCTTTACTGCAGAAACAGTAAGTGTGGCACCCGTGTGGCAGATGGACTGGAGCAACAACCAGGCACGCCCCAACTGGACATGGACGGATGAGGACTGCAGACCATATCAGAACAGTACCATCCTGAAAGTGCAACTGGAGGATGCCTTGGCAGCCTATGTATCTAAGGAAGACCTCATGGCTATCTTCATCAACGACGAGTTGCGCGGGTTAGTAGGGCCTGCCGTGAATGTGAATACCGAGGAGTCGAGCAACCGGTTCCTGCTGAAGGTTTTCGGCAACGAGACTGGTTCGGAGACGGTGAAGATGGCAGTGACATACTACTGTGCGCAGCTGAAGCACATATTCACGCTGTCGGAAGAAATCAAGATGGATGATGATGAGACAACAGGTATTGACGAGGACTTCATCCTGCCGTTCACACTCGGTTCGGCCAAGTATCCTGTAGTGAAGACGGGTGAAGTGGAGCCCATCCTGACAGCGATTGGCATCACGCCCGAGACTGGTACGGTAGGGGCCTTTGTGGGTAACGAGTGCCGTGGCACAGTGACGCTCTCAGCATCTGGCAAAACATCGCTGGTTGTCTTCGGGCGCAATGCCGGTGAGACGGTGACGCTGAAGTATTATAATCCAGCAAAGAGCGTAGTATATACCATCCCCAATGCAGTGACACTGTAGTACAAATAGAATAACAAAAGTAAATATGAAAAAGAGCATATATTTATTGGGCCTCCTGCTCTTAGTTGCCTGCGCTAACGATGATGAGCCGACAGGTCAGCAAGTGCAAAACACATACCCCCTGACCATCGAGGTAACAGAGAATCCCCTTACCCCCGATGGTGAAGAGGGCAGTCGTACTAGAACTGCGATAACAACTACGTCCTCGCTCACAGCGTTCAACTTGGACTATGTTTATGGTGGCGAATATTCTACAGGATCAACGAGCGTCACTAATGATAATGGAGCATGGACCGGTGGTTCTTGGCCCACTGGTGCAGGAGGTGAGGGAATGGTAAATTGGTACGCTTCAACGGATGGCACCTTCAACGCAAATGCTGGCAACCCTTACATCAACTTCTCAGTCGTTGAGGATGTGTCAAGTCAGAAGGATTTGCTAGTGGCTACAGCAAGTGGTACTTATACAGGAACTAGTGGTAAACTCACTTTCAATTTCAACCATGCATGTGCTGCCCTGCGTTTCTGGATAAAGGAATCCACGAATATGAGTGGCTATAAACTGGAAATCAAGGAAGTTGTGCTCTGCAACGTCATCAAACAAGCAAAGTATTACTATGCTTCAGGATGGGCTGAATGGTATTCAGACCGCTCTGTATATACCCTTTATTCCTCTACCTCGAATTATACACTTGGTTTTTCTGATTACATAGCTATGGATGGCGGTACACCCAATTATCTCTTCATGATTCCGCAGGCGCTGACGGCATGGGATACCAGCACTGCTATTGCCGAAGCTACTACGCAGACCTACTTGAAGGTAAAATGTACTATTACGAAAACAAGTGTAAACCCCAATACAGTGATTTATAACGATAGTTATGCTTACATCCCATTCGGTGCTACTTTGGTAGCGGGCAAGAAATACGACGTGAAAATCAATGTTGGCAAGAACTCGCTCTATAGCGCTGCGAATACTAAAATCATAACTGAATAATTATGAAGAAGAAATATATACCCCCGCAGTCACGCACTATTCTTTTACCTAGTCCCGTCGTGATGTTAACCGGATCGAACAGTGTAAACGACTATGATCCTGGTGGTGATATCCCTATTGGTGATAGTGAATAGAAACTATAAAATCTAAAATTATAAATACTAACATCATGAAACAATCTAAGAACATTAGGCGAGGGCGGCCGTGGCTGCTGCTACTGGCGCTCCTTGCGTGGTTGCTGCCTCAACAGGCGGTAGCCGACACTTACGACACGTATGTCGACATGTCGTACAACTATGGTGTATCATTAGACGGATCGAACACCGTGAAAATACATGTACCTGTCTATGTACAGGAAGGTGCCGACTGCTGGATTAAAGACGGTAAGTTGAAAGTGTCGGTTGCCGGTGGCAGCGAGATTACACTCTTCCGCTGGCAGGCTTCCGAGGACATCGACGGTTCTGCCGACAAATGCTGGACCACCTTCAGTACCGAGGCCGGCGGCTACATCATGGTGACGCTTGGCAACACTAGTAATAGTGTGAAGGTTACCAGCGGTGGTTCCGTAGGCGGCAATGTGATCCAAAATAATGACGATGCAGAGACCTACGATGTCACTGCCATCTGGTATGTGCCCTACGATGTGCTGGGCAAGAAGCTCACCTTCAAGTGGGACGTGGAGCGCAATGGTAACAGCCGCGCAGATGCCAAGCTGACGCTCTCTGACCCTGAGGCCATTACCATGCCTTCGGCAGGTCAGACGCTGCAGCCCATCATCTCGGATGCTATGCTTTCTACAAAGTTTAAGGGACAGATAGAAGTGCCCTGGTTCCTGGCATCTACCGATATTACCAAGATTCGCTACGAATATACGGATGCGAACAATAAAACCATCAGTGTGGATATGCCTACCAACGAGAACAGTGGTATAATACGATTGAATGCCACTGAGCCTCACCGTAACTTCCACATTGTGGCTAGTTACAGGATGAAGGGTGAAGGCACTTCATATTATGATATAGAGAACGTGCAGTCGTCGGCAGAAAATCTGACCATGATACATGCGCCGTTAGGACTGACTGCCACCGCCATAGACGGTGTAAAACCTAAGGTGGAGTTGAAGTGGAATATGGCCTACCTAACCGACGAAGACTTTGCGCTAACCGACTTCTTCGAGATTCAGCGCTCGCTGACGGGAGAGGAGAAAGACTTCGAGACCATCGGTCAGGAGGTGTTTACCCAGGCTTCGAAGAATGCCGAATATACCTTTGTAGACAGCACCATTGTGCAGTCTATCAAAAACGGCATGCTTAAGAATGGCGGTACGCTCGACAAATTGACCTATCGTGTACGCCGTACCATGAGTCAGATATGGGGCTGGGATCAGGCTAACAACTGTGCCACCAGTGCCTCTACGATAGTTGATAATCTGCACCTGCTGCGCATTGCCAACTATAGTGCCAAGTGGGAAGACGAGCGTGCCTATACTGTTCGCGTATCGTGGGACTATGCCAACGAGTATGGTGGCGTATGGGACGATCGTGCCAAGATGAAGCTTCACCTTGTTTCGAAGAACGGTGAGGGTAATGTAGTTGAGGACAGAACCATTGAGGTGAACCAAGAGGAGCGCAACCAGCGCTACAAGGTGGTGAATCTCTCGCGCTCGTGCGTACATTATGATATAGAGGTATATGTGGAGCGTGACAAGTCGCCCATCGACTTCGTAGAGAATGTGACCTCTGTTTTCTTCCCCATCCGCAATGAAGCCGACTGGAAGGAGTTCCGTAACCGTGTGCAGGTTGCAGGAGGCAAGTACGACGTGAACGCCCGCCTCTATGCCGACTTCACTACCAGTGAGTGCATCTCCTGGGAATCAAGTTATGCCTATCGTGGTGTCTTTGACGGTAATGGCCACACGATTACTTTCAACTTAGACAATTTAGGACAGGATTTTGTTGCTCCTTTCCGCTACGTCAGCAGTGCCACCATCAAGAACCTGCATACGGCAGGAACCGTCAAGGGCAGCGGAAGGTTTATGAGTGGCTTTATCGGATTCTCTACGGGATCTGTTATGATTGAGAATTGCCGTTCGTCAGTGACACTCAATAGCAGTGTATCAGGCGATGCCTCCTGCGGTGGTATAATAGGTGCCATTAACGGCAGTTCCAATGTCGTGATACGTAACACTAAGTTTGAAGGTTCCTTTGAGGGTTCTAATTGCCACAGCAACGGTGGTTTTGTTGGCTGGAATAACAGCACTGTAACTATTGAAAACTGTTTCTTCGCGCCCGAACACATTACTACCGGTATATATCAATGTGGAACGTGGGGACGCGGCGGCACTTTTACTATTATCAACAGCCACGCCACTCGTGAGTATTCGGCATTTGTCATTATCCGCAATGCCAGCGACTGGCACAACTTCGCCGTGATGGTGAATAATGCCGTGAACCAGTATTGGGTGGATGCCCGTCTCGAAGCCGACATCGAAACCAGTGAGATCGTGGGAGTCACTGAAGGCGCAGCTTATCGCGGTACTTTCGACGGTAATGGCCACACGCTGACCTTCAATAAATCTGATGATTATGAGATGGCTCCCTTCCGTTATGTTGGCGATGCCACTATCAAGAATTTCCACACGACAGGTACTATCACTTCCAACAATATGTTTGCCGCCGGTCTCATTTCAAGAGTTGTACATGCTGGGGCCAAAGTTACCATTGAGAACTGCCGTTCGTCTGTTACGATCCATAGCAATATTAATGGAGATGGCACTAATGGTGGCTTCATAGGCCATGTAAAGGCCACGGACGCCAGTATCACGTTCCGCAACTGTAGGTTCGACGGCAGCATTGAGGGTTCCGACTGCCATTCTAACGGTGGTTTCGTGGGTTGGACCAGTAGTAAGGTTACAATTGAGAACAGCCTCTGCACTCCGCACCATCTCAGCACCAAGACTGACAATTGCGAAATCTGGACACGTAATTCTGCTTCCATGCTGACGCTTATCAACAGCGAAGCCTACCCTGGTGGCTATGGTGCGAAGTATATCTCCATTCGTAATGACAAGGACTGGGAAATGTTCCGTGACATGGTTGCAGCCTCAGCCGGCAATTACTGGATTGATGCCCGCTTGGAGGCTGACATCACCACCGGCTATGGTATAGGATTAAACTCTGATACTCCCTATCGTGGCACTTTCATCGGCGATGGTCATACGCTGACAGTTGACATTTCTCGTAGTGATGGTAAGCCTTGTGGTCTTTTCTGCTATGTGGGTGATGCCAGTATCAGGGACTTGCACGTGAAGGGCAAAATTACCGGCAATGACCATGTTGGAGGACTTATTGGACACTGTATAAGTGGTTCTCCCACCGTCACCATCGACCGTGTATGGGTATCCACAGAGGCCAAGACCTCTTTTAGCTACGGAGGTGGCGTTATAGGCCATTCAAACTATGCAACTATCAATATGAATGACTGTCTCTATGACGGCAAAGTTATCACTAATAATGCGGATCCAGATTCCTATGCAGGTCAAATCATCGGATGGTGTAATGGTGGCAGCTGGAACTTACAGCGTGTCTATGATCATGGTCTCGGCCCCGATGCTCATTGGAGGTTTTTCTGCATAGATTATAATCAGAATACTGGTAATTGGAGCGCTTGGGGAACCAATGGTTCGAGCTATACCATTACTCAACACGGCTGGACTAATACGGATAAGTGGGATATAACCGACCAGAACGAGGTGGTCAACCTGATGAATGGCAGGCAGGCCGGTTCGTGGAAGATAGTCGACGGTCTGGCTGTGCCAAACATGAATACTATTGATTTGAATGCCGGAGAGCAGAATTGGGTCAATAAGTTTGGCAGTGACAACTGGCAGCTTGTTGACGGCAAGGCAGTGCCTAAGATGGAGTCAGCTCCGGTAGTTTCTGAAGCCTCTTTGGATGACCTGCTGGCGAAACTCGGCAGTAACTGGGTGAAGGAAGGTAACACCATCAATCCCGTTACAACAACGATTGATGAGCCTAAGAATGATCCTTTCCCCAAGCCAACACTGCCCGACTTCTATCATACCAGCAATGGTAAGATAGACGAGACGCTGATGACGGAGACCCGCCAGAGCAGCGTGGTACTGACATGGGATACCGATGGCAACCTGATAGACTACTTCACCGTGCTGCGCCGCGAAGTAGGGCAGGGCGACGACGCCTGGGAGGAGATAGCTACCAACCTGGACCAGTTGAGCTATGAGGATAAGACCGTATCGCCACTGAAGAAGTATGAATATAAGGTACGCGCTACTAACGACTGTGAAGGCGTAAGTACCACCGAGACCCAGGTGAAGGCCGGCGAGTGTAAGCATACGGGCCGACTACAGGGTTACGTGAGATTTAACGATGGTACCGGTATAGCAGGCGTGACTATCAACATACAGGTTGACAGCGTGGAGACAACGGTAGTGACCGATGCGAGCGGACACTACGTGGCCGACGAGCTGTCGTACTATGATAAGGCCAGCATTACCTACTACGTGACGGCCATAGGTGTGGATAACGATGAGACCACTCAGTATGCCGTAACCTTCGATGAGAAGACCAACGACGTGAAGGTGCACGAGATTACAGCCAAGAACGGTAAGCGATTCTCGGGATTCGTGATGTACGATGGCACCAGCATACCGGTTAAGGGTGCCAACTTCCTGGTGAACGGCAACAAGGTCTACAACAGTAAGGCCGAGCCTCTGGAGACAGATTACGACGGTAGCTTCTCGTTCCGCGTGCTGCCTAACCAGACACTGACCATACAGGCTGCGATGGACGGACACACGTTTACCAGCGACGGATGGTTCAAGGGGCCGCAGGGACACAGCTTTACAGGCGACGTGGAGCAGATATACTTCTACGATTCTACTAAGGTGAAACTGGCCGGACGCGTGGTAGGAGGCGACGTTCAGGGCAAGTTGCCACTGGACAACAACCTCTCGAAGAACAACCTTGGCGACGGACTGAAGATGGTGCTGGAACTGGAGGGCGACAACAGCTCATGGCTACTGTACGACAACCTGAATCCAGACCGCAAGGAGCGTCAGGAGGTTTACCAGCATGCCGGAGGCAACGGTCATAAGACCAAGGTGCTGACTACCCGCAAACGCATAGAGGTGGAGCCCGACTCGCTGACCGGTGAGTATACACTGATGCTGCCGCCAGTGCGCTGGAAGGTTTCGCAGGTGTACTGTAAGGGTTATGCCACACTGTTCCAGGAGGATCAGGTGAACGAGGTGATAGACCTGACCGACTGTCTGGCCAAGAAGGACACCACATATGTGGGTACATACACTGATGTGGACGGCAATGACGTAAGCGATCCTAAGCTATCGTACAACGCTATCTATAACCGCATATATCGCAGTCCGATAGAGCTTACCTATAAGCAGCAGGGATTCGACAACTTCGATTACTTCGGCGACAAGACGTATACGGCTACAAACCTTGCTGGCGACAAAGCCAGAGTGCCTCTGGTATATAAGGGAGCCGACGGACTTGCAGCATATACCTTCGGACACCCTGTATTCAGTCTGGAGCGCAAGTACTACATACAGGTACAGGTGGCCGAGAGCTATCGCTACAACAACGATCCTACAACGGAGCGACTCGACATAGTGCCAGTGAGCGGTGGTACTGCCACCATGCAAAACGGCATGAAGGCCGGTATAAACAGAGAAGTGCTGACACTCGACGAAGAGGGACATGCAGTATTTGAACTGGGTGTAGACCAGGTGGCACAGCTGCTGACTGGCGAGGATGCCCTGAAGACGGTGACCTTTACTGCCGAGCACGACGGTACCGTATATCAGGCAGAACCGCTGAACGGTTTCATACTCAATATGTTCCCAATCGGCGCTGGTGTTGACGTGATGACCGAAGGACAGCCACTGTTGTTCGACATACTGCGCGACCCGCCGGGAGCATACAGTTCGGCAACCCTGTCGGAGGGTTCTACGTTTAACTACTCTTACAAGATGGATCTGAAGACGTCGGCTGGTGTGAAGTTTACCGCTGCATCGGGCGACAAGACCAACTCGTATATGGGTACCGTGACAGCTCCTGCTGGTGCAGGTACCGCCTCGGGCGACATCTTCACCGCTGAGAACGGTGACGCTACCGCATCGGAGTTCGTATTCGACCTGACGGGCAATAAGGCCTACTCGTACACGATGACGACGGAGAACGAGATTACCACGAGCAACGATCCGACGATGGTTGGCGCCGATGCCGACCTGTATATCGGTATGGTACAGAATATCCAGGTGATGCCGATGTCGACCATCCGTGCACTGCCCGACTCGATGTATCAGCACAACATAGCTTCGCTGATGCCTATTGCTGAGGGAGTGGATGCCGAGGGCAATAAGTTCCACCTGGTACGCGACGAGTCGCTGGCCTACGGTCCGAAGCTGCAATCGCAGTTTATCCTGAGTCAGAAGCAGATTCTGACGCAGACAATACCGCAGCTGGCCAAGGAGATAGCCAAACTGCTGTACATAGGTACACGCGACGAGGCTCAGACAATGGCCAATAAGACGCAGACGCCTGTTTACCTGTCGCTGCGCGAACCTACCGATCCGATGTTCGGTCTGGCCAATGCCCAGTACAACACTACGGTAACTGAGCCAAACGACAGTACACACTATCTCATAGTAGAACCACAGGGAACCCAGAACACATTTACCGACCAGATATCGGAGAAGAATGCTCTGGTTAGCGCCTGGTCTATGATGATAGCAATGAACGAGTATGAGAAGCTGACTGCCGACGATCTGGTGGCCAACTACGACGTGGCCGGTGCACAGAGCGTGAGCTACAGTGAGCAGTTCGAAACAAACTTCTCGAACGCTATGATGCTTGACTTCCCATTCGCGAAAGATCCGAAGTTCTTCATTGCTGACGAGGACAAGGATGCCAGCGAGATGCTGGGTGAGCAGATAGTAGAGGCTATCCTGAAAGCACTGGAAACCGTAGAAGAGGAGGAACCAGGCGCTAAGATGGATCCTGATAAGGAGGAAGAGCCTACTGGTTCAAAGGCAGAAGTGGGATTTGGTGGTACCAAGTTCAAGTGGAGCCTGACACCTGTGCTGACCTCGAATTGCGAAGGCACCTATGGTTCGGAGAAGGCCTATACACGTAAGGAGAGCTTCACCATTGCTCCCGACAAGCTGAGCCATCTGAACGTAGACGTATATCGTGTGGCACTGCCTGACTTGGGCCTTGATGAAGAGGAAGAGGAGGAAGAGTTCGAGATTATCCCCGATGATCCAAGTTCGAGAATCAACGAGAATTCGGACCTGACTACCATCTTCATGAGCGACAAGTTCAAGAAGGAACAGAAGTACATACTGAAGCAGCTGGAGCAGGAGGTGACTATGGCCATCCTGGGTCCGCAGGGATTTGTATACCGCACACGTGGCGGTGCAACGGCCAACCCATGGGAGGACCAGCGCACCACGCTGGCATACAACCCAGGTACTGTGCTGGATGAGCGCACGCTGAAGATTAACAATCCGAAGATACGTCTGGACAAGCAGAGCGTGAGCGGTGTGGCTGTGGCCGATGCAGCTAGATTCAAGGTATATCTGGCCAACGAGAGCGAGAAGCCTGAGGCTACCCGCAGCGTAGAGCCATTCAACCTGTTTGTGGTCGATCAGGCCAACCCGCACGGAGCCAAGATTACCATCGACGGCCATGCACTGACCGCCAACGGTACGGAGATTAGGCTCGACCCAGGCTACGTGACCGAGAAGACCATCGAGGTACGCATAGGTGACGGATTCGACTATGAGGGTCTGCGCCTGGGCATCAAGTCGCCCGCTGACCCCGATCACACCACGGAGTACGCATCGTTCGACGTACACTTCCTGCGTGAGGCCGGAGCGGTGAACATTGCCACACCGGGCGACAAGTGGGTGCTGAACACCAATGCACAGGAAGATCCTGACAAGAAACGTGGATGGTACATACCTGTGACCATCAACGGATTTGACCGTCACCAGCATAACTTCGACCACATCGAGTTCCAGTACAAGGAGTCGCAGCGTGGCGAGGATGCCTGGGTGAACCTCTGCTCGTTCTATGCTGACTCTACGCTCATGGCCAATGCCAACGGCGTGAGAAGACTGATGGAGGAGAACGGTAACATAGTAACCGAATTCTACGGTGAAGGCACAGTGATAGAGCGTGCTTACGATCTGCGCGCCGTACTGTTCTGCCGCAATGGTAACGACTTCCTCACTACATCGTCGAAGATTATCAGCGGTATCAAGGACACACGTCGTCCGCAGATGTTCGGTCAACCCGAACCAAAGGGCGGCATACTATACAGAGGTGATGATATAGTATTCAACTTCTCTGAGGACATTGAGTACAACGGTCTGAGCCAGATTACCAACTTCGAGGTGAAGGGCGAGGTGAACAACAATGACCTGTCGGAGGCTGTAAGTGTGATATTTACTAACCAGGCCAGTGTGGAGACAGAGGCCAAGCGCAACTTCAGCGGCAAGGATGTGACCATCGACCTGCGTGTGAAGCCTGACACAACAGCAAATCGCGACATGCCGCTGTTCTCGCACGGTACCAACGGTGAGAAGCTGCAGCTGTGGCTGACTCAGGACTACAAACTGAAGGCCGTGGTGAACGACCAGGAGTTTGTGAGCGAGGCGGCAATAGACAAGTCGAAGTTCTCGCAGGTGGCACTCGTTATCAATCAGCAGGACAGCACACTGAACTGCTACGCTGAAGGTGTGTCAGTATTTAATAGCAGACAGAAGCTGAACATGCTCTACAACGGTACTGGAGCACTCATCTTCGGACGTACCAACGAGAGCGACCGCACTGCAAGTCAGTACTATCAGGGACGTATGATGGAGGCTAGATTGTGGTACAGCGCCATGAGCGGCGGACAGCTCGACACGTACGCAAGACACCGACTGACGGGCTACGAGAAGAATCTGGTGGACTACTACCCGATGGACGAGGGCTCAGGTAAATATGCTACCGACCGCACTCAGGGTGCCAACGCCATGCTGATAGGTGCCGACTGGGCACTGCCACGCGGAATGTCGCTGCGCATAGAGAAGGAAGACAACGGATTTGAGCTGACACAGGATGCCCTGAATCGCACCAGCGAGCAGGACTACACACTGATGTTCTGGTTTAAGACCGATGCCGACGGTCGCGGTACGCTGCTGAGCAACGGACGCGGCATGAAGGAGGACAGCGGTGCCGAGTACCAGTTCAATATCGGATTCGAGGGCGAGAAACTGATGTACCGCTCTAACGGCTTTGCTACCGAGGTGGCTGGCGACTGGAGCGACAACAAGTGGCACCACTACGCCATGACAGTGAACCGCTCGCGCAACGAGGTTAACATCTACATGGATAAGGAGCAGATAGTATCGTTCGAGGCCGACAGCCTTGGCGGCATCAGCGGCGGTACACCTATGATAGGTGCAACTGCAGGAGGCATAACCCCGATGAAGGGATATGTGGACGAACTGATGCTGTTTGCACAGGCTCTGCCACAGACACTTATCAAGACCTATGCTGCGAAGAGTCCTAGCGGTGATGAGGTTGGGCTGATGACCTACCTGTCGTTCGATCGTCAGGAGCGTCAGAAGGACAACACCATCGAGACGGTGGCATACGAGTATAGCAGAAAGATATATCTGGACGACATGGGCAAGATGCGCTATCAGCTTGATCCGCAGACTAAGCAGTCGACAGGTATACCAGTACGCGACTACCTGTTTGCCGACACTATCACTGCCATCACACCGCACATAGATGCCACAACTGCTGCACCGGTAGTGCCTTATGAGGAGGTGTCTAACCTGAAGTTCAACTTCATAGGCAGGGATAACCAGCTGATGATAGAACTGGAACAGCAGGCCTCTAAGCTGCACCACCGCAACGTATACGTGACGGTACGCGATGTGGAGGACAGACACGGCAACGCAATGGCTTCGCCTTACACTGCCAGCTTCTATGTGGTGAACAGCAGTATTTCATGGCTTGTAAATACACTGGATTACACCGTGAAGTACGGTTCGGGCGAGGAACTTGAACTGCCGTTCTATAACTGGAGTGCAAGTAACCATACCTATAAGATAGAGAACAATCCTAAGTGGCTGACGATGAACAAGTACACCGACGTGATTGCTCCTGAGGGTATGGACTACGTGACAGCTACGATCAGTAAGGACCTGAACATCGGTTCGTATAGTGAGATAATCTATCTGACCGATGAGGATGGAATAACAGAACCGTTCTACCTGAACCTGACGGTTGAGGGCGATCAGCCAGACTGGGCACAGAGTGTAAACAGCGAACTGCTGCAGAACACGATGAGCATAAGTGGTCAGGTATACCTGTACGGTGAACTGGATACTGACTCGCGCGACATAGTAGGTGCATTCGACAACGAGAATGTATGTCACGGATTTGCTCATATCAGTCACTCGGTTGAGAGTGGTGAGACTGGCTTGTATCTGACGGTTTACGACAATCAGGCCAGCGGTAGACAGCTTAACTTCCGCCTGTGGCAGTATAGTACCGGACGCGAACTGGAGCTGATACCTGAGAAGGAAATCGTATTCGAGAAGTCGGCCGTACTGGGTACCGACAAGCCAATACGCTTTGACGGCAGCGACAGCTTCGTACAGAACTTCAAGTTGAATAAGGGTTGGAACTGGGTATCGTTCAACGTTACCAGTGATCAGCTGGCTGACGTGAACACCCTGCTGAACAACATGTCCTGGAGCGAAGGCGACATTCTGACTGACATGACAAGCGACCTGACGCTGGTTTATAAGGACAACCAGTGGCTGGCATCCGACAGCTCGAATGTAGCTATCTCGCCAAAGAAGTCGTATGCTATCAAGGTTCAGGAGGATCGCACATTCCCGATCGGCGGAACAGTAGTTAAGTCGGAGGAGGAGCGTACCATCGAACTGAAGCAGGGCTGGAACGGCATAGGTTACACGCCTATAGTAAATCTGACGCTGGAGACCGCCCTGAGCGACTACTACGATCAGGCCGAGGAAGGCGATGTGATAAAGAGTCATACAGAGTTTGCTTACTTCTCGAAGGCCGGTAACGTTGGACGCTGGCGCGGTAGTCTGCAGTACATGAAGCCTGGTGAGGGTTACATGATGCTCCGCAAGAATGCCGATGACGCCAAGTTTACCTATCCGTACATAGAGCCAGGCAGCAGCTACCGTGATGACTGGACACAAGCCAAGACACGCAGTGCCGCAGCAGAGTCGCCAAGTACGATGTCAGTATCTGCTATCGTAGCAGGCATCGACATACAGGAGGGCGATCATCTGGTGGCTTACTCTAATGGCATGGTTGCCGGTGAGGGTATACTCGGAAGCGATACCGAGCCTGCTTACATCAGTATTGCAGGTAGTGCCCAGCAGCCTATCTGGTTCGCTATCGAGCGTGAGGGCGAGATAGTAGCTTCGACCAATGATGTTATGACATTCAAGAAGAATGCCGTAATAGGTAGTCCTGACAAGCCAGAGACAATATACTTTGTACGCTCTGACTACGAGGACGGCATGTGGTACACCGTAAGCGGTATGAAGCTGCAGAAGAGACCTACACGTAAGGGAGTTTATATTTACAATGGTAAGAAAGTAGTTGTTAAGTGATATGAAAAAGATGTATTTGAAAGTCGTATTGCTGGCAAGCCTCGTAGCGGGGGCTTGCAGCTGCGACAGCGATTCCACTGATAAAGGTGGGTATAGCGTGACTAAAGTAAATGAGGCTCCTGTATGGGAGGTGGACTGGACCAGTAACCAGGCCCGCCCCGACTGGACACAGCCTGACGCATCGGTCTACGAAAACTGGACCATCGTAATGGTGCAGATAGAAGAGGCGCTGCAACCCTACGTGACAGAGAACGACCTGATGGCGCTGTTTGTTAACGGCGAACTGCGCGGACTGGCTAGCCCGGCTGTGGCTAAGGGCAGCGGTCAGGCTGGCTCGACCAGATTTGTGATGAAGGCCTACGGCAACGAGAGTGGCAGTGAAACGGTGAACATGTCGCTGAGATACTACAACTCGACATTGAGACATATGTTCACGCTGTCGGATGAAATCACCCTGAGTTCGGACGAGACAACAGGTACCGACGAGGATTATATCCCGCCATTCACAATGGGTTCGGAAAAGTATCCACTGATGAAGACAGTGGATGTGGAGCCCATCCTGAAACTGATTGGCGTAGAGACAGGATCGGGCATGATAGCAGCCTTTGATGGTAATGAGTGTCGTGGCGTGGCACCAGTGTCGGCATCTGGTTCTTCGCAGCTTCTCATCTACGGTCGCACGTCAGGCGAGGTAATCACGCTGAAGTTTTATGAAGAAGCAACCATGAGGTTGTTTACCATAACTGATGCAGTGAGGATGTAAAAACAGGTAGCGATGAAGACAAGATTTAAAAAGAACGCTAAGGTCTTTGATATCGTCATTACCGCTGTGGCAGGGATAGTGTCGGTGGGTGTAATGCTTTATGCAGTGGGGCATTTCGGACTGCAGGAGGCATGGCCCGAACTGGTGCTGAACCTGTTCTACATAGCATGTCTGGTGATGATAGGTATGTACTTCTTCAATCGGCTTGACACGCATAGGTTTAACTATTGGTGCTCGGTGTCGGTGGGTATAACGGTGCTGTTGCGCGACATACTGTTTGCGCCGCCATTGGCATTTTACGCTCTGCATCTGGTATGTCTGTCGCTGTCGGTGCTGCTGCTATGCATGCTCACCTTCTTCTATGCACGCAAGAACTGGCAGAGCTACACCAAGCGTAACCTGTGGGCCATCTGTATAGTGGACATGATAATAGCGGCACTGTACAACTACGACATCTATATCGAACCTATCAACGAGTACACCGACTACATGCTGACGGAGATATGGATTCGTCCCACCATCACCTACGGCCTTGTGGCCTGTTTCGTGACAGAGGTGGAGAAGGCCTGAAAGATCGATAATGTAAAAAAAGTGGCGAAAAGTTTGGAACTTCGTCACTTTTTTTTTATCTTTGCCCACGGAAACTATTGAACAAGTGAAACCTAAGACTCTATATCTATTACCCAGTTCGCTATCAGCCAGGCTAAGCTTGTGGATCGTGCTGTTTGTGGGAATGCTGTTCTTGGCAACGTTCTCGCTGATGTTCTACTATGCTCGCGAGGCCGTGCGCAACGAGGCTGAGGGCAAGGCGCTGGACCTGCTGGAGATGATGGAGATAGACGTGACCAACACGCTGCACGAGAAGGAGGTGGTGACACGACAGACACATTGGAACGTGGAGCAGAACCTGGATAACCCCAGAATGCTGGAAGATTACCTGCAAGACATACTGAGAAACACCCCCGAGATAGTAGGTGTGGCTGCTGCATTTGAGCCCGACTATTATCCCAGCCATCCTGGCGAATACATGATATACTACTACCGCAACGGTTCGCAACTGATAAGAAGTGAGCAGTTTGCAGGCGAATCGTATATGCACCAGCCCTGGTATGAGGCAACAAAGAATCGCAATGGCGAGTACTGGAGCGAACCAGCTGAGTCTTATCGCACCAACGGCGAACCTATAATATCGTTCGGCATACCCCTGCATGACAAGGGTAAGGTGGTGGGTGTGTTTGCCATCGACATATCGCTATACTGGCTAACGTATGCCGTACAGCACGGACGTCCGTCGTCGACGGTATTCGGAGCTATGGCCACACGCAAGGGCGCATTTGTGATACATCCAGACACCGCACAACTCAGGCCCGGTGCTGTATTCAAGATTAGTGACCAGATGCCCGGAGATAAGCACGACTTTCTGGCCTACAAGATGCTCAGCGGCGAGACAGGTACGATGCTTATCGGCATCAACGGCGCAAAGAGTTTTGTGTCATACAAACCCGTCAAGGGTACGCCGTGGGTGATAGATGTGGTATGTCCTGAGGAAGAGGTGTTGGGCAACTACAATCATCTGATATCGCTGATGGTGCTGATAGTGATACTGGCGCTGATGATGATTACTGCCTTCTGCTACTTCTTTATCCATCGCGAACTGGATCCGCTGCGAACGCTTGAGGGTTCGGCCAAGCAGATGACCAAGGGAGACTACTTTGCACACGTGTCGACTAGCGGCCGACAGGACGAGGTGGGAAGTCTGACCAACAGTTTTGTGGCCATGCGCCGATCGATACGTAAGCACATTGACGAGATAGACCGCACCCGCGAGAAACTGAGCGGACAGAACAAGGCGCTGAACGAGGCGCACGAGCACATAAAGGAGGCCGAGAGAGTTAAGACGGCATTCCTGCAGAACATGACCGACCAGATGGACGAGCCTGTAAGAGAGATAGCATTCCTAGTGTCAGACCTGAAGGTGCACTATGACGAGATGACTCCTGAGGAGAAGGTGGAACTGGCCAACCAGATGGAGACTCACACCGAGACGATAACATCGCTGCTCTCGCGAATGCTTGAGGTGGCAACTAAAGGCGAAGAAAAGGAGGGCGGCGTATGATAAGCATCCTGAACAGAATAAGACGTAAGCTGTCGCTGAAGCTTAGTTTCGGCATCATGCTGTTCCTGATAGCGGTGTTCATCGTGTCGCTGGGCATACTGTTTATACGTTCGCGCCAGATGGTGAGAGACGAGGCGATGAGTCGCGCCGAACAGGAGCTGGACAACATTGTGATGCGTGTGAACGGAATGATGAAAGAGGTGGAGGTGGCCACAGCCACTGCCGAATGGCACCTGACTGACGACCAGTTGCAGCCCGACTCGCTGTTCTACTTCGCGCGTCGCATAGTATCCATGAACCCCAACTTCGATGGCTGTTCGATATCAATGGAACCCAACTACTTCCCGCAGATAGGTCGCTGCTTCTCGGTATACGCCTACCACAAAGGCGACTCGGTGGTGGCTAAGTTTGAGGATCCGTATGAATACTTCGACAAGGTGTACTATAAGACTCCAGTGATGCTGGGCAAACCCAGTTGGGTTGAAGCGTACGCTGAGGATGTCACCGGTAAGGTATCTGAAGAGTTCGACGATCTGATAGTATCGTTCGGAGTGCCCCTGTACAATAGTAAGCGCAATGTGATAGGAGTGATATCCACCGACCTGTCGATGCCTTGGTTGTCGGAAGTAATATCTGCCTACAAACCTTATCCCAACGCATACAGCATAATGCTGGGGGCCGACGGACAGTATCTGATACATCCCGACACCACTAAGTTGATGAAGAAGACGGTGTTCAGTGATACTGATACCAAGAGCAATCAAGACCTGATAACACTGGGGCACGACATGGTGTCGGGCAACTCGGGCATGCTGTCGGTAAACATTCGCGGCAAGCAATGCCTGGTGCTGTATAAGTCGCTGAAACGTGCGCCTTGGAGCATAGCACTGGTGTGCCCAGAGAGCGACATCCTGGCTGGTTACACCAAGCTGCTCTATATACTGATACCACTGCTGGTGTTCGGACTGCTGGTGATACTGGCATTCTGTCTGAATGTGATAACATCGATGGTTACGCCTATCAACGAGCTTACTGACAAGCTGAGTTACATAACCCACGGTCACTATGACGAGCCGATAGAGCGTACAACCCGTCGCGATGTGATAGGACGACTGCAGAACAACTTTGCCGAGATGCAGGAGTCGCTGTCGAAGCAGATAAACAGTCTGCAGGAGGTGAATACTGCCACCGAGAAGTTGAACAACGAGCTGGCAGAGGCCAGCGCAGAGGCACGCAAGGCCGACGAGAGCAAGATCGAATTTCTGAAAGACGTTACGCACCAGATACGCACTCCGCTAAACATCATCAACGGATTTACCCAGGTGTTGCGCGACGATGCTGAGGCGTTGCCGAAGGAGGAGGTAGAGACCATAGTAGACACCATGCAGACCAACGCCATCAACATGAACCGAATGATTAACATGTTGCTGGTAGCGGCTAATTCGGACAAGAACGTTAAGATAAACGTGATGGAGGAGGTGAATGTGCACGAGCTGGTAGAGACGATGGTGTATCTGTATGCCAACAATCCTCCATACACGGTTGATCTGATTACCGATGTGCGACTGCTTGACACGTTTACCGTAAAGAGCAACCGCGAGTTCCTTGGCAAGGCTCTGGTAGAGCTGCTGTACAACGCCAAGAAGTTTACCACCGACGGCCACGTAAAACTTACGGTAAGAGCTGTGGGCATCACAGTGGTGTTTGTTGTTGAGGATACTGGGCCTGGTATCAGCGAAGAGACTCAGGCCAGGTTGTTCGACAACTTTGAGAAGGGTAATATCTTCGATGAAGGACTGGGTATGGGACTGCCCACGTGCCGACAGATGATACGAATGATAGGCGGCGAGTTGAAGTTTGATGCTACATATAAAGAGGGATCACGATTCATAGTTGTAATCCCCAACTCGCGTGGCGAAGTAGAGTTACGTTAACGTTTGAGTGAGAAAAAAATGCCACATCATTGCGCGTTTAACGAAAAAAGATGTAACTTTGCGCCAAAATTCAACTAACGTCAATGGAACAAGTATTCAGTTATATCATCAGTCTTGGTGCATCTGTGATGATGCCGATACTATTCACCATCATCGGACTCTGCATCGGACTGAAGTTCGGAAAGTCGCTAAAGTCGGGACTTTACGTAGGTGTGGGATTTGTTGGTCTGGGCATAGTTACAGCCCTGTTGACCAATAACTTCGGTGGTCCGCTTAGCGAGATTTCACGACTATATGATCTACAGCTTGGTGTGTTTGATATGGGATGGCCCGCTGCTGCAGCTGTGGCCTACAACACCGCCGTGGGTGCACTCATCATCCCCATCTGTCTGGGTGTGAACTTCCTGATGCTCATCACCAAGACTACGCGTACAGTAAATATCGACCTGTGGAACTACTGGCACTTCGCCTTTATCGGTGCGGTGGCATATTTCGTGATGGACCAGAGTCTGGCGTGGGGATACTTTGCTGCTATCGTGTGCTACATCAACACACTGGTGATGGCCGACCTGACTGCACCTAAGTTCCAGAGTTACTACGAAGGTATGGAGGGTATCTCGATACCACAGCCGTTTGTGCAGAGCTTCACCCCGTTTGCCATGCTGGTGAACAAGGGATTGGATATGATTCCCGGATTCTCTAAACTCGACATCGATGCCGAAGGATTGAAGAAGAAGTTCGGTGTGCTGGGTGAGCCACTGGTGCTGGGTGTGATAGTAGGTGCGCTGATAGGTGCACTGGCACAGATGGACATCAAGAAGATACTGTTTCTTGGTGTGACGATGGGTGCTGTGATGGAACTCATCCCACGTATCACCAAACTGTTTATCGACGGACTGATGCCTATCTCGGAGAAAACTCAGGAGGTGGTTAAGAAGAAGTTTAATGGCAAAAAGGTATATATAGGTATGTCGCCTGCGCTGGTGATAGGACACCCAACCACGCTGGTGGTATCGCTGCTGCTGATACCCGTGACGCTGGGGCTGGCCGTAATCCTGCCGGGCAACGAGTTTCTGCCGCTGGCATCGCTGGCAGGCATGTTCTACGTGTTTGTGATGGTGCTGCCATATACCAAGGGAAATGTGGTAAAGACCTTTATCGTGGGACTGGTAGCGCTGGCCATCGGACTGTGGTTTGTGACTGATATGGCCCCTGCATTTACCCAGGCCGCCCATACCGTATTTGAGCAGACTGGCGATAATGCCGCCAAGATACCCGAGGGATTCGAGGCTGGAGCACTCGACTTTGCATCGAGCCTGTTCGGATGGACGATCTACAAGTGTGTGAACAATCTGCAGTGGGTAGGTATGGGTGTGCTCACAGTGTTTACTGCTGCTATGATGTGGCGGAACCGCAAGCGTATCATTGCCGACGAGAAAAAATAAAAACAACAATAATATGAAGAAATCAGTATTTACACTTATGTTTATGGGATGCGCGCTGGGAGCAATGGCTCAGCAGCACGTAAGTTTCCAGACAGCATGCCATCCTGAGGATGTGAAGCACTACGACACCAAGACGCTGCGCGAGCGCTTTGTGATGGAGAAGGTGATGGTGGCCGACGAGATTAACCTGACCTACTCGCACTACGACCGCTTTATCTTCGGTGGCGCAATGCCCGTAAACAAAACCTTGAAGCTCGAGAACTTCTCTGAGCTGGGACTGGACGTGGATCCGGGTATCAAAGACAAGTATTTCCTGTATAATCGCGAAATCGGCGTGGTAAACTGCGGCGAGGGCGATGGAGTAGTGATCGTAGACGGTAAGGAGTATGCACTCTCGCCCAAGGAGGCCCTGTACATCGGTCGTGGTCATATAGCCAAGGGTAAGGATGTGAACAAGGAGGTGCTGTTCCGCTCGAAGGACGCCAAGAAGCCTGCCAAGTTCTATCTGAACTCGGCCACTGCCCACCAGCACTACAAGACCCAGTGGGTGACACTCGACGGACGTAAGGGTTCGCTGAAGGCTGCCGTTTGGGGACCAGTGGGAAGTCTGGAGGAGTGCAACAACCGCACAGTATACAAGCTCATTGTGAACGACGTGCTGGAGGAAGGCCCTTGCCAGTTGCAGTTGGGACTGACCCAGCTTAACCCAGGTGCTGCATGGAACACCATGCCACCTCACACCCACGGTCGTCGCATAGAGGCTTACTATTACTTCAACCTGCCCCAGGAGCAGACCATCGCTCACATCATGGGCGAGCCCCAGGAGAGTCGCGTGGTTTGGTTGCACAACGAGCAGGCCATCATGAGTCCTGAGTGGAGCATGCATGCAGCCGCAGGTACTTACTACTATACCTTTATCTGGGGTATGGCCGGCGAGAACCTGTACTATAACGACAAAGACAATATACCCGTTATCGACATTAAGTAACTCTAAATTATCAATTATCAATTCTCAATTAAAAAATGACCCCTGTACAAACAACTAAAATGTCCAACTTCCGTTGGGTAATCTGTGCGCTGCTATTCTTGGCAACCACAGTAAACTATATGGACCGTCAGGTTCTTTCGCTAACCTGGAAAGATTTTATTGCTGTAGATTTCCACTGGACCGATGCCGACTATGGTACTATCACGGGACTCTTCTCGCTGTTCTATGCCATCGCCAATCTGTTCTCGGGTAAGTTTATCGACTGGATGGGTACCAAGAAGGGTTACCTCATCGCCATCTTTGTATGGAGCACAGGTGCTGTGATGCACGCTGGCTGCGGATGGGTAGCCATGAACTTGGAGGGCTACGACAGCATAGAGGCCCTGCGCATGGTACAGGCCGGTAGCGATGCAGCTGTAGCTATTGCCACCATTTCGGTATGGCTGTTCCTCTCGTGTCGTATGATTCTGGCCGTAGGTGAGGCTGGTAACTTCCCTGCAGCCATCAAGGCCACAGCTGAGTACTTCCCCAAGAAGGACCGTGCATTCTCTACCTCTATATTTAATAGTGGTGCATCGGTAGGTGCGCTGGCTGCTCCTGCCACTATCCCCCTGTTGGCTCGCGCCTGGGGATGGGAGATGGCCTTTATCATCATCGGTGTGCTGGGTTATGTATGGATGGGCCTGTGGATGTGGCTCTATGAGAAACCCCGCAAGAACAAGTTTGTGAATCAGGCCGAGCTGAACTATATCGAGCAGGACAACGATCTGGCCGAGTGCCAGAATCGTGAGGAGGCTAAGGAAGAGAAGGCTATCCCATTCCTGAAGTGCTTCGGCTATCGTCAGACATGGGCATTCCTGGTAGGTAAGCTGATGACTGATGGTGTATGGTGGTTCTTCCTGTTCTGGGCTCCTGCATACTTCAGCGATCAGTATGGCTATACCTCTGATTCGGCTATGGGTATCGCACTTATCTTCACTCTGTATCTCATCGTGACCGTTTTGAGTATCGGTGGTGGTTATCTGCCTACATACTTTGTGGACAAGAAGGGCATGAACCCATATCTGGGCCGTATGCGTGCCATGTTGATATTCGCTTGTTTCCCAGTATTGGGTCTGTTGGCTCAGCCTCTTGGCGCCTATAGCGCTTGGTGGCCAGCCATCCTGATTGGTCTGCTGGGCGCAGGTCATCAGGCTTGGAGTGCCAACCTGTTCTCAACCATCGGCGACATGTTCCCAAAGAGCACCATCGGTACTATCGTAGGTCTGGGCACCATGACTGGCGGATTCGGTTCGATGGCCATCAACATGGGTTCGGGTAAGTTCTTTACCTGGGCTGCAGCTCAGGGCGAAGCTTTCCAGTTCTTCGGTTTCGAGGGTAAGCCTGCTGCCTATATGGTAGTGTTCTGCATCTGTGCCGTAGCCTACCTGATAGGCTGGTGCATCATGAAGGCCCTGGTACCAAAGTACAAGCCAATCGTAGTAGAAGACTAAAAAATAAAGCCTCTCCAAATCGGAGGGGCTTTTTTGTTACATTTTCCACAGCAGTATGGTGTGGGGCAGAAACCCTTGGCGTACTAAGGTTTTGATCAGTTCTTGCGACATCGCCTCATTGTCTTTACGGGTGTAGCGGATATCCGTAAATATTTGGGCAAGCGTTTCTTTGTTGTTGATTTTAACAAACTCCTTGTTCTCCTCAAGATTCTCCTTGTAATTATAATAGGTGTCGATATCTGCACCCAGATAGTCCTGATACGTCTCCTGATGCACAAAACTCTCCAGCGGCAGGCGGTCGCTCTGAGCAGGCTCCTCATCGGGCCAACCCACGGTGAGTGTGGCCACTGGCATAACGAGTTTTGGCAACTGCAGTGTGTCGATTATCTGTTGTGGCTGATAGACGGTGGTGCCCAGATAGCAGTATCCCAGTCCCTCTTCGTCCATCAGGTTGCACAGAGTCTGTGTGTAGAGCAGAGCATCGGTGGCAGCATTGATGTACGACAGGAAATTGTCGTATCCGGGTTCGGCATTGCGGCACTTGGCCCAGAAACTGGTGCGGTTGAAGTCGGCACAGATAGTAAGCACCACGGGTGCCTCTTTCACCATCGGCTGATTAAAATGTGCAGGCGAAAGTTTTTCTTTCATCTCGGCCGAACGGGTAACAACCACGCTATATAGTTGCAGGTTTCCCATCGTCTGGGTGCGTGCAGCCTCGTTCATCAAATGGTTCAGCAGCTCGTCGCTTACATCCTGCGAGGTGTATTTGCGGATGGTTCGTCGTGTCAATAAATTCTTCATATCTCTTAATTTTGCTTATAAAATTCTGATATTCTGTAATATTTGGTTGCAAAAATACTAATTATTCGTGAATTTTGACTAACTTTGCACGCAAAAATTATAGGTTATGGAAGAAAACTTGCGTAGTGAACTCGTTCAACGTATAGCTCACGAACTAACATCGATCGGCCAGAAATCAGATAATTCGATCACAGAAGAGCAGATTTCGGGTATCCTCGATAAGTGTCTGCAGTCAGTCAAGGCTGCCGATGCCGAGTTGGTATTGAGTCTGGCTGGTCAGGCCATCGACATATTCCAGCAGGGTTTGCGTCCTGATGTCACCGAGGTTCGTCCGCAGGTGTTGGAGTGTGATGTGGTACGTTTCCAGAACAACCGCGAAAAGTGGGTGGCTCTGGTGGGACTGCTCAATGGCTATCCATACGAGATATTTACCGGACTGGCCGATGACGAGGAGGGTATAGTACTGCCCAAGAACGTAACCACTGGTAAGATCATCAAGCAGGTTAATCCAGATGGCTCAAAGCGCTACGACTTCCAGTTTGAGAACAAGCGTGGCTACAAGACCACCGTCGAGGGACTCTCGGAGAAGTTCAACCCCGAGTATTGGAACTACGCCAAACTCATCTCGGGTGTGCTGCGCTATCGCATGCCTATCGAGCACGTCATTAAGCTGGTTGCATCGCTCTCGCTCAAGGATGAGAGTATCAACACGTGGAAGACTGGCGTGGAGCGAGCTCTGAAGAAGTACGCTCCAGGTGCACACGAGGAAGCTGACGAAGCTATGAACGTTGAGGATTAAGGATTAAACATTAAACATTGACGTTGGAGGGATATATATTTCTGAGCAATGTGCGCTTTTATGCCTTCCATGGGGTGATGCCCCAGGAGACAAAGGTGGGTGGCGAGTTCCTGGTAGATCTGCGCGTGGGTTATCCTATCGCCGATGCTATGCAGAGCGACGAGGTGGCCGATACGCTGAACTATGCAGAGCTGTATCAGCTGGTTAAGCGCGAGATGGAGATACCATCGAAGTTGCTCGAACATGTGGCTGGCCGTATCGCCCGTGCTGTCGGCGAGCAGTTCCCAAAGGTTTCGTCTATACATTTAAAGATAACAAAGAAGAATCCCCCCATGGGTGCTGACTGCGATGGGGCAGGGGTGGAATTAAACATAGAGAAGTGAAGAAGTTAAGATATATAATAGGTGTATTGTTGCTGGGGGTGGCTATGGTGGCTACTGCGGCAACTAAGACTAATTTTACATTGGTTATCGATGCTGGTCATGGTGGCCACGATACTGGTGCTGTGGGTGCTATCTCTAAGGAGAAGAACCTCACGCTTAAGTTTGCTCTGGCCTTTGGCCGACTGGTTGAGGAGAACTGTCCTGACGTGAAGGTGGTCTATACCCGCAAGACAGATAAGTTTGTTGAGTTGTTCCGTCGTGCCGAGATTGCTAATCAGAACAAGGCCGACCTGTTTATCTCTATCCACATCAATGCTCTGCCCAAGGGTAGGGTGGCACGTGGATTCCAGACCTACACTCTGGGTACCAGCAAACGTACCGGTAAGAAGAACGGTGTGCTGCAGAACCTGGAGGTGGCTAAACGCGAGAACTCGGTAATATTCCTCGAGAAGGACTATAAGCAGACCTATAAGGGATATGACCCAAACTCGCCCGAAAGCGACATCATGTTTGAGTTTATACAGGACAAGAATATGGAAAACAGCGTAGAGCTGGCCAAGTATATGCAGAAGTACGTGTGTCAGGCCACGGGGCGTCAGGACATGGGTGCTCAACAGGACAATCTGGCTGTGCTTCGCCTGTCGTCGATGCCAGGAGCACTGCTCGAGCTCGGCTTTATCTCAACCCGCGACGAAGAAGACTTTATGAACTCATCGCGCGCCGAGACACTCTATGCCCGTGGCATATTCAATGCGTTCCTGAATTATCGCAAGCGTCATGGTGGTAGCATCACCATACCTTATATGAAGATGGACGACCCCGTGCCCGAACCACCTGTGGTAGAAGAGGCTAAGGTAGAACCCATCGAAGCAAAATCGGTTAAAGATCCTGAACCCGAGGTGGTTGAGACTCCACAGGCTGAGGTTAAACAGCCTGAGGTCAAGAAGCCCGAGACCAAGAAGCCTGCAGCCAGCAGTGATGCTCCCGTCTTCAAGGTTCAGATTCTCTCCAGCTCATCCAAGCTTAAGTCGACTGATGCCCGATTCAAGGGACTTAAGGATATCGACTTCTATCAGGATGGCGGTATGTATAAGTACACCGTTGGTGCATCAACCAATTACAACGAGATTTATCGCCTGCGCAAAGAGGTGGTCGCCAAGATTCCCGAGGCATTTATCATTGCCTTCAAGGATGGTAAGCGCATGGACGTAAATGCGGCTATTCGTGAGTTCAAGTCTAAGAAATAACCTATATTGATATGATGAAGTTTACAAAGGAGATTAAGATTGCCCTTGTGGCCATTGCGGGTATTGCGATACTCTACTTCGGACTGCAGTTCCTTAAGGGAATGACTCTGTTTTCGAGCGACAACAGATATTTCGTAAAGTTCCAGGATGTCAGCGGACTTTCTGTAGCCAGTCCTATCTTTGCCAACGGCTATCGCGTGGGCGTGGTCGAGGACATCGAGTTTAACTATGGCAACACTGGCGAGATTATAGCCACTATTGGCATCAATCCCGAACTCAACGTGCCCAAGGGTAGTCGGGCTGAGATTTCTACCGACCTGATGGGAAACGTAAAAGTGCTGTTGACACTTGGCAACACTGCCGACGGTATTGTAGCTCCTGGCGACACCATCTTTGGTGGTCAGCAGATTGGCGCCATGGGTAAGGCTGCCGATATGATACCTATCATCCAGCAGATGCTGCCCAAGCTCGACTCGATATTGGCTAGCGTAAACACACTGCTGGCTGATCCTGCTATTGCAAGTTCGCTGCACAATGTCGACCAGATTACAGCCAACCTGGCTCGTACATCAAGCGACTTGAACCAGCTTACAGCCCAGCTTAATCGTCAGATGCCGCAGATGCTGAAGAATGCCGATGGTGTGCTGGCCAATACCAACCAGATTACCAAGAATCTCAATGATCTCGACATAGCAGCTACAATGAGCAGTGTAAACACCACCCTGCACAACGTAGAGCAGATGACTGCCAAGCTGAACAGCAAGGAAGGTACGCTGGGACTGCTGATGCGCGACCCCGGACTGTATAACAATCTGAACGCAACGATGATGCATGCCGACTCGCTGATGATCGACTTGAAGCAGAATCCGAAACGCTATGTACACTTCTCGGTTTTCGGTAAGAAAAATAAGTAATTTAAATTTTGTCTAAATAAGCAAAGAAAATCCTCGGTTAATCTCCGGGGATTTATCTATTAAATATAGTATAAAGTTGTGCGTAACCTACTGAAATACAGCAAATGAGAAATATGCAACAGCAAGATACGGGCTGTATGTATGTGAAACGCCATAACCTCCACGTTTTTAGTAAGTTACAAAAACGTTGTTACACATAGCCTCGTTTTACCCATTTGCATGTTTCGATTTTTTGTATTACCTTTGCAGCACAATTATGAACTCTACAGACCTAAAAGTCTTGTAACAGTGTAATTTATTAACATTAGTAACATTCGCCAAATGAATAATAATCATCAGGCGCTCTGGGACGACTGCCTTCGTCTGATCCGAGCTAACGTAACAGAGCAGCAGTTTAAAACGTGGTTTGCACCAATCGTCTTCGAATCGTTCGACGAGACGAACCACACCGTATTGGTGCAAGTTCCAAGCCGATATGTATTCGAGTACTTGGAGCAGTACTACGTTGGATTATTAAGTAAGGTACTCGCGCGAGTGTTTGGAACAAGTGTTAAGCTTAACTACAGAATCGTTGAGGTCAAGGCCAACGAAGGTCATGGTCGCAATGTCACCACTATAAATGAGAGTGAAGGTCCAAGCAGTCTGGAAACTGTACCTGTTCGTCAGAACATCAACAAGTCGCCCAGCGTGCTCGATGCCCCACGCCAGCAACAGCTCAATCCGCAGCTCGACCCTAAGAAGAGCTTCAACAACTACATCGAGGGTGCTTCGAACAAGCTGCCCCGCACTGTAGGATTGTCTATCGCTGAGCATCCGGGTAAGACAACCTTCAATCCATTCTTCATCTATGGCCCATCGGGTTGCGGTAAGACCCACCTGGTAAATGCCATCGGACTGAAGTGCTGCGAGACGTATCCCAACAAGCGTGTGCTCTACGTCAGCGCCCGTCTGTTCCAGGTGCAGTTCACCGATTCTGTACGTCAGAACACCACTAACGACTTTATCAACTTCTATCAGAACATCGATGTACTCATCGTAGACGATATCCAGGAGTGGGTAAATTCGCCAAAGACTCTCGATACCTTCTTCCACATTTTCGACCACCTGTTCCGCTTGGGCAAACAGATAATTCTGGCCAGCGACCGTCCTCCTGTAGACTTGCAGGGTGTTAAGGATCGCTTGCTCACACGTTTCTCGTGCGGACTGATAGCCGAACTGGAGAAACCCAACGTACAGTTGTGTGTTGACATCCTGAATGCCAAGTGTCGCCGCGACGGACTCAGCATCCCCCGAGATGTCATCGAGTTTATCGCTCAGACCGCCAATGGTAGCGTGCGCGACCTTGAGGGTGTAGTCAACTCGCTGATGGCTTACTCTATCGTGTACAATTCTAATCTCGATATGAAGTTGGCCGAGCGTGTCATCAAGCGTGCAGTCAAGGTTGACAACCATCCGCTCACTATCGATGATATCCTAGAGAAGGTTTGCAATCACTATGGTGTATCGCAGCAGAATGTGTTCAGTAAGAGTCGCAAGCGCGATTACGTACAGGTGCGTCAGATATCTATGTACCTGGCCCAGAAGCATACCAAGATGCCAGCTTCGCGTATCGGACAGCTCATCGGCGGCCGCGATCATTCTACCGTCATTCACAGTTGCAACACTATCGAGAAGCGACTGAAGATAGATAAGGCTTTCGTAGCCGAACTTAGTTCAATAGAGAATTCATTCAAGCTTAAAAAATAAAAGCGAGCCGTTTAGCTCGCTTTATTTTTTACAACTGGATTGAAAAACCCGCTATCAACCATCGTCCTGGCTGCTCCACGTGGCCGTAGTCTACATATGATTTATCCAGCAGGTTGTTTGCCTCTACATACACTTTCCACTTAGGCTCGGTCCACTCCAGTCGTGCGTCAATCAGTGCGTATGGCTCGTAGTCGTGCACCTGTCCGGCAAAGTCGGTGTACTGTCCCACGCGGTCCTGCCAGCGCATATTCACATCGGCAGCAAGCCTATATATAATAGGTACGTGCGCGCTAGCCACCAGTTTATGCCTAAGATACTCCAGCGCATATTGCGACACGATATTCGCCTCGCGCTCTTTTTCCTGGTTAATATAACTGTAGCTGAGTTTCAGCACCGACTGTTGTAAGCGGGCTGTGGCTGAAAGCTCCGCGCCGATGCTATTGACTTTCGTGTGGTTCACGCTCTGCCAAACGGCATCATCGCCCAGACTGGTGTCCATTATCCAGTCTATCATATTGCGGCCGTGGTGGTACCATACGTTGGCTGATACGTTAAGCCAGTTCTGGTTCCAGCTCGCACCGCCCTCTATTGCCGTCATCTCTTCTGGCTTCAGGTGTGGGTCGGCCTTGTAGCCTTGCAGTTTGTAATACATCTCTGTGAATGACGGCATGCGTAGCGATGTGTTGCACGATGCGTGCAGAGTCCATGCCGGGGTGGGGCGAAAGCTTACGTCGATGCCTGGATACACCGTCATGTTCATGTTGCTCCACGTATTCTTTACTGCCACCAGTCCTGCTGATATAGTAAGGTGTTTGAGTAGCAGATTATGCTCCAGATAGGCACTGATGTTGGTTCGGTTCACGCCCAGAGTATAGTCGCGATCGGTACCACTGATGTGGTGTGTCTCGCTAAGCGGTTCGCCCAGATTGCCACTCACCAGGTCTTCGTTGCGTAGTTCGCCGCCCAGTGCGGTTCGTCCTGCGGCCCAGTCCAGATACATGTTCAGTGTAACACCATACACATCTGTACGGTTGTAGTTATACTTCATCTTCTCAGGCTGGTTGTGATAACCCTCGTAGCGGTCGCGGTTCTGGTTCCAGTATATGCTTGGTGCCAGGTGCAGTCGTCCGCGTTTGGTCTCGCCCTGTATCGCCGAGTATATCTTGGTGGTATGCTCGTACTGGTTGTCGGCCTGCCACTTGGGGGTAGCATAGAAAGTGCCGCTTCCCCAACCCTTGTCGGCCAGTCCCAGGTGCCAGTGCAGTAGCACGTCGTCGTTCTCATACTGCCCCTGATAAAAGGCCTTTGCCCCGCTGTAGCCTGTGTTCAGGTTTCCCGCCTTCGATCGGCTGTAACCATCGCTCCGTGCGTAGTTCGCTGAGAGGCTATGCCCACCAAACGAATACTTGGCACCTGCTTTAGCGTAGCCGTACGAGCCGGCTTCGGCATGCACAGTAGTAGGACCAGTGGGGCGTGTCACGATGTTAATCGCTCCCACCAGACTCGACGAGCCGTAGATACGTCCTGCAGGCCCCTCTATCACCTCTATGCGCACTATCTCGCTCAGGTCTATCGGCAGGTCCATCGCGTTGTGTCCCGTCTGTGGGTCGCATATGTTTATGCCGTTAAGCAGCAGGATGATCTGGTCTTGCGTGCCTCCGCGTATGGATATGTCGGTCTGGGCACCGATAGCACCTCGTTGCCTTACATCCACGCCGATGGCGTACTTAAGCAGATCGTTAATACTTTGTACTGGCGCCTGCGCAATATCGCGGCGATCCAGTACAGTTACCATTCTCGCAGCCTGACTCTTGGTCAGTGGCGCCCTCGATCCGGTCACGCTGACCTCGTCGAGCACCATCTCTCTTGCAGTTGTAGTAGCGGTAGAGTCGCTCACCACAGGGTGAGTGCTCACGCTCTCGGCCGATGCGTAGGTAAGAGTGCTGACAGACAGTACGCTGCAGATTACCTCGCGGCCCAGACAACTAAAGAGCGAGTAGCCCTTGTTTCCGAAACGACGGAACACCAGGCGCTGGCGCTTCATGTTGAATGTTGGTTTGTACATTTTAAATCTTATTACCTTAAAAAAATCGGGTGCAAAATTACTGCATTTTTCTTAAATTGTGCAACAATTTGCACAAAACTTTGAAGTTTTTTCAAGTTTTCTTTGTTTATCTCGATTATTATTTGCACCTTTGCACCCAGTAAAAAATGATAATAAATCAACCAAACTAAGTAAATGAAACAGTCTAGTGTAGCCCCCGCCCAGGGCAAATTGGGTATATTGGTAGTTGGCTGCGGTGCGGTTTCAACCACCTTCATGACTGGTGTGCTGATGGCTCGCAAGGGACTTGCCAAGCCTGTTGGCTCTATGACTCAGTACGACAAGATGCGTGTAGGCCGTGGTGCCGATGCCCGCTATCTGCACTATGCCGATATCGTTCCCCTGGCCAAGCTCGATGATATCGTGTTCGGTTGTTGGGATGTATATCCCCAGAACGCCTATCAGGCAGCCATGTATGCCGAAGTGCTCAAGGAGAAGGATATCGAGCCTGTTCGCGCTGAACTAGAACAGATCGTACCCATGCCTGCCGCCTTCGACAAGAACTACGCCAAGCGACTTGATGGCGACAACGTCAAAAGCGGTTTGACTCGTTGGCAGATGGTTGAGGCTCTACGTGAGGATATCCGCAAGTTCAAGGCCGATAAGGGCTGCGAGCGTGTGGTTGTACTCTGGGCTGCGTCTACCGAAATTTACGTGCCCATCAACGAGGCTGTGCACTATCAGTTGGCCGACCTCGAGGCAGCAATGAAGGCCGACGACCGCGAGCATATCGCCCCATCTATGTGCTACGCTTATGCTGCACTTACCGAGGGTGCTCCGTTTATTATGGGTGCTCCTAACACCACCGTTGACATCCCAGCCATGTGGCAACTGGCCGAAAAAACCAAGATGCCTATCGCCGGCAAGGACTTTAAGACTGGTCAGACCCTCGTAAAGTCTGGTTTCGCACCTATCATCGGCACCCGTTGCCTGGGTCTAAGCGGATGGTTCTCAACCAACATCCTGGGCAATCGCGACGGACTTGTGCTCGACGAGCCAGCCAACTTCCGTACCAAGGAAGTAAGCAAGCTCTCAACCCTGGAGACCATTCTGAAGCCAGATGTACAGCCCGACCTGTATGGTCATGGCAACGATGAGGACACCCAGTATTATCATAAGGTTCGCATCAACTATTATCCCCCACGCAACGACAACAAAGAAGGTTGGGACAACATCGACATCTTCGGATGGATGGGCTATCCCATGCAGATCAAGATCAATTTCCTGTGCCGCGACTCTATCCTCGCTGCCCCGTTGTGTCTTGACCTCTGCCTGCTTAGCGATCTGGCCGCCCGTGCCGGCCGCTACGGCATACAGCGCTTCCTGAGTTTCTTCCTCAAGTCGCCCATGCACGATTACACCCAGGGCGAGGAAGCCGTAAACCATCTATATCAGCAATACACCATGCTGAAGAATGCCATCCGCGAGATGGGCGGCTACGAGGCTGACGAGGAAATTGATTAATACAAAGCGTCGGGCAATAATAAAGGCTTGCAAATTTCTGCAAGCCTTTTATTCTTTTTACTCCTCAACCTTAATGTATATGCCTTCGAAGGTGGTGAAGGCACCGAAACAGCTGAAGGTGTTGTAGTCGGTGGTTGATTTGATCTTTAAGAACTTGTCGTAGAGCAGGCACTCGAAACCATAGCCGCACTCGTTGACGTTGTCGTATTTGAAGTAGCTGCCGTTCAGCACAGCGGGACGACCTGGGGCACTTTTGCCCTCGGCTATATTGCTTGGGGCATTGCATATCTCCCAGTGAACCTTGTCCTTGCCGGCACCACGGAAGCTTACGTGTCCACCCATGTAGTCGCCCATGCCGCTATGCCACTGCTTGTAGCTGTAGCGCTTGCCTATATGGGCCGGGTCGGCAGGTGTAAGGGCACTGTGGAACCAGTCGGGGGTGTAGCTCAGACCGTGATAGTAGTTATATGATGGCATGTCCTTAAGTGTGAGACTCTTGCCAGTCTTGGGGTTGGTCCACTCTCCCTCTACTATGCTGGGACCCTCGGCATACTCAAATCCATCAACCTTGAAATGCATGGTGCCCGATATGGTGCCGTCGGACTGATACTCGTTGAACACAAAGTGGTCCTCCTCAGGGAAGTAATTGCCCACGATGAGTATCGGAGCAGGATTTTTGGCATTGGGGTAATAGATGTAGCCAGCGGGTGGCTCCTCATTGTCGATGTGATACTCGAAGGCGATGATGACGTTGATGCGTCCGCCCATCTTGCCCTTGAAACAGAGTGTTTCGCGGCCGTCGGCCCAGGCACTAAGCACTGCCAGAAAGAGTGCACACACGAGAATAGATAGATGTTTCATGATTTTATTTTTGGTTTTTAGATAATTGGTCGATCTTTTCTTCCAGGCGGCGTAGTTTCTCAAGTACTTCGTCGTTGTTGTCTTCGGCCATCGCATCTACAAAGATAGAGTTGATGAGCGAGAGGCCGATGATGCCACCAAGGAACATAAGTATAGAGAAGTACACGCGCGCGAAGAAGCCCCAGCCTGCACTGCCGTTCTGAGCGATGGCATCGGCAAACTCGTACCAGCCTTCGATGGTGAACAGGCGGAAGATGCTGTAGACGCTGATGGCAGGATTGCCGAAGTACTCGGGGGCTATGTTGCCAAAGATGGTTGACGACAGGATGGAGAAGATGATAAGGAACACGATGAAGGCGATGAACACCAACAGCGATGCACGTGTGGCCAGGCGTATGCCAGCCAGAAGCTTGTGGATGTTGGGGATGAAACGCAACATCTTGAAACTTTTGAACAATCGCATGGAGCGCAAGGCCAGAATGGCGTTGGTGGCGTAGGTCTGCTCGAGTATAGGCGATGCAAGCGATGGTAGGGCTACGATGAGGACGATGAAGTCGAAACGGTTCCAACCCTCAGCCCAATAGGCCCGCCAACCCATGCGCGAAACCTTGGCCCATGCCTCGAATAGGAAGAGCAGGGTGAACACGGCGTCGGCTGCCTCGAACCAAAGTGAGTCGGGCCAGAATCCGCCGATAAACATGAGTGCGGTGTTGATCATGATGGCATAGAGCATCACGCGATCGCTACAGAGCAGGTCCCTTAGTCGTTCCATATCGTTAGTGTTTTATTTACGTACGTAGTCTACAAACGCATATCGCTGGGCGTGTCGCTCGTCGATGTCGTGATCTTCGCGAGCCACCTCGCGCCAGTCGGCCTTGTATTCAGGGAAGAATGTGTCGGCCTCCTTGGGAGTGTCGTCTACCTCGGTCAGACACAGGCGGTCGGCCAGGCTAAGAGCCTGGGTATAGACGCTGGCTCCGCCGATGATGTATACATCTTCATCCTTGGTGCAATGTGCCAGAGCCTCTTCGAGCGATGGGTAGACATCGCAACCTGGGAAGTCGGTAACTGTGCGGCTGAGCACGATGTTGCGACGATTGGGCAGTGCACCCTTGGGCAGCGACAGAAATGTGTTGCGACCCATAATGATGGTATGCCCTGTGGTGAGTGCTTTAAATCGCTTAAGATCGTTGGGCAACCAATAAATCAGTTTATTCTGAAATCCGATGGCACGATCTTTGGCCACGGCGGCAATGATGTTTATCATACTGATACTTCGGCTTTGATATGTGGATGTGGATCGTAACCCTCCAGCTGGAAGTCCTCGAACTTAAAGTCGAAGAGGTTCTTAACGTCGGGGTTGATAATCATGCGGGGCAGGGGACGTGGCTCGCGGGTGAGCTGAAGTTTGGCCTGCTCTATGTGGTTCAGGTACAGGTGGGTGTCGCCAGTGGTGTGGATAAAGTCGCCCGCCTTGAAACCAGTTACCTGAGCCATCATCTGCAACAAGAGTGCGTAGCTGGCGATGTTGAACGGCACACCAAGGAATGTGTCGGCCGAACGCTGATAGAGTTGCAGCGACAATCGGTCGTCGGCCACGTAGAACTGGAAGATGGTGTGACATGGGGGCAGAGCCATCTTGTTTACCTCGGCCACATTCCATGCCGAAACGATCATACGGCGCGAGTTAGGATTGTTCTTCAGTTGGTCGAGCACATACTGTATCTGGTCGATGGTGCCGCCATTATAGTCGGGCCAAGAGCGCCACTGGTGACCATATACCGGACCCAGTTCGCCGTTCTCGTCGGCCCACTCGTTCCATATGCGCACACCGTGGTCCTGCAGGTATTTCACGTTGGTGTCGCCTTTTAGGAACCACAACAGTTCGTAGATTATCGACTTTAGGTGCAGCTTCTTGGTGGTGAGCAGAGGGAATCCGTCGTCGAGATTATAGCGACTCTGTGTACCAAAGATGCTTATGGTGCCTGTGCCCGTGCGGTCGCCCTTCTGGGTGCCTTCGGTCAGGATGCGGTTCAGGATGTCGAGATATTGCTTCATTTGTTTAGATTAAACATTAAAGATTAAACATTAATAATTTCGGGTGCATCAGTGGGCAGGTGAGTGCTCTTGATGCGCCAGGGTTTGGGGTATAGATTGTTGGCGCGATTGCCGATGTTTTTTGCTGGGCCAAGGGGCTGACCTTTGTACGTGATGGTTACTATGCCCTTTGGTGTGTCGGGGGGCAATACCATCGCCTCGCCACGGAGGTATTTCAGTGCCTCTGTGTAATCTACGTCTACGCTTGTTTCACTTTTCTCCTGTTCGGCTTCAAGTACCTTGAGCGATAGTTTTTTAGCGTTGAATGGCTTTGGTTCTGCCGAACCAGCCTTGCGCATGGCGCAAACAAAGAGTCCTTCGCCACGGGTGATGCCCGGGATGAAGCGGTATACGGGGTGATTGAAGCCAGGTAGTAGCGAACCCGTGATCTGCCACGATGGGTCTGTGGGGATGTCGAGCACTTCGGCATCGTAGTTGTCCAGAATCCACTGGATGTTCTCTTCGTTCTCCTTAGTATTATATGTACACGTACTATATATAAAGAGTCCGCCTGGGTTCAGACACTCCCATGCGTCGGCCACAATCTCGCGCTGCAGTTGCCAGCACTTCTCCACGTTCTGCATGCTCCACTCGGCTATTGCTCCAGGATCCTTGCGCATCATTCCCTCGCCCGAGCAAGGTACGTCGCACAGTATGAGGTCGAACTTTAGCTTGGCCTTACGGAAATCGCGTGGATAGTTGTTGGTTACTATACAGTTAGGTGCTCCCCACTTGGTGATGTTCTCAAGCAGTATCTGTGCACGATTGCCCATAGGCTCGTTGCTTACCAGCACACAGTCGTCGGGCAATACGCTACGTAGTGCGGTCGACTTGCCGCCAGGGGCTGCACACATGTCGAGGGCCGATTTATAGTCATTACCCACTGATCGCAGGATATGCGTTACGAACATCGATGATGCCTCCTGCACGTAGTAGCATCCGGCATGGAGTAGGGGGTCGAAGGTGAACTGTGGACGGTCTTCCAGATAGTAGCCCTCGTTGCACCAAGACACTTGACTTCCACCCATCACCTGACATCCATCACCCGCTATTCGCGGATTCACGCGAATGCTCACTGGCGCCTCCTCATCAAAGGCTCCAAGGAAGCGGTTAAAGCGCTCATCGCCCATCACACGCCTCGTTTCGCTGACGAATATTTCGGGTAATTGTATCATTTTCGATGCAAAATTAAAAAAAATCTGAGAAAAATCACTATCTTTGCAACTAATTTTAAACTTCTTACGTCAAACAGGTGTAGAATTTCAAAAAATAAGAGATATGAAAAAGTATTTAATCGCAATCGCCATGGTGCTTACGCTTAGCACAAACGCTAACGCTACCGCACAGAAGCATCGCCACACTCCTCGTACTGAGCAGGTGAGCGACACAGTGAAACACAATCCTGATGCCATCGAGGCATTCTCTGACACTACTGCTGCTAAAAGTAATGCTAACGCCGACTTCGACGATGATGATGACGACTACGCACGTCACCACGTGACACTGGAAGGTGAAGAAGCCGAAGATTTTATCGGAAAGATTTTTGGCGGACTCGGAATCGCAATGATCATCCCTATTATGGCCATCGTGATCTTCGGACTGCTGCTGCCGCTCATCATCCTGTTCACGGTGCTCTACTTCGTCAATCGCAATCGCCGCGACAAGTATCGCCTGGCCGAGATGGCTATCAAGAACGGACAGCCTATCCCCGACGAACTGCTTAAGGAGGTGAAGGACGACTGGGACAGCAATAGCTATAATGCAGGCGTACGCCAGATGTTCACAGGTGTAGGACTGGCCATCTTCCTGGGAATCATCGTTGGCGAGATGGGTATCGGAATCGGAGCTCTGGTATTCTTCATCGGACTGGGCAAGTGGTACATCGCCCGCCAGAACCGTCCCAACGGCAACAATGGCAATATTCAGAACTTTAATAATAAGGAGAGTGAGTTATGACAAAGAAACTGACGAGATCAAACGATAGAGTGCTTGCAGGAGTATGCGCAGGTATCGCAGATTATCTGGACTTCGACCCCACAATGGTTCGCATAGCCTACGCATTCCTTACGCTCTTTACATGTTTCAGTGGAATCATATTCTACATTGTACTTTGGATCGTAATGCCTGAAAGAAATCTACTTGATAGATAATAGGTAATGACAAGTATCAGCGACATAGCACTAGTGACACAGGTGGCGGTGTTCCACAACAAGCAGGCCTTCGACCAGCTTGTGCGGAAGTACCAGTCGCCTGTGCGCAGGTTTTTCTTGAACCAGACACTAGGCAATGAGCAGCTTAGCGACGACCTTGCCCAGGAGACCTTTATCAAGGCCTACATGAACATCGGCAAGTTTCGCGGCATGAGTAGCTTCTCAACGTGGCTGATGCGTATAGCTTACAACGTGTATTATGATGATGTACGCGCACGTAAGCAGACTTACGATATCGAAGACTCGAGTGCAATGCGCAAATCGGCAAATACAAGCGATCAGAATACTAAGATGGATATACATGCGGCTATGGCACTACTCAAGCCCGACGAGCGCACTTGTATCACACTGCAACTGATAGATGGATACCCCATCGACCAGATTAGCAAGATAACTGGAATACCGGAAAATACAGTAAAATCGCACCTTAAGCGAGGGAAAGATAAAATGGCTAACTATTTAAGAGAAAACGGATATGGAGGATAAGAATGACATTATGCTGAAGCAGCTGTTTGAACAGGCTGCACAGCAGCAGATAGAGGACAATGGGTTTACCGAGCGAGTGATGGCAAACCTGCCCGAGCGTAGTGGCTACAGCGTACGCACGCTGTCGCGACTGTGGACTATGTTCTGCTTGATTATCGGAATGCTGGCATTCTGGTTGGCTAGCGGCTATTCTGCACTTGAGGGATTCCTCTCTGGCGGCAAGCAGATGCTGATAACCACCATCGAGGTGTTCCTGGCTACTGCCCCAACTACCGAGATTCAGGTTAATCCTTGGGTTTTGGTTCTGGTTGCGGGCTTTGTATTAATCTTCCTACCTTATCAAACATTCCGTAAGTTGTCCGCAACACTTTAAACTCAGTGCGTCTGTTCATCTGATGACACTGCTCTTGCTGTTCCTCAGGGAGCGCGGCTATAAATTCCTCCGTTAGCACGTCGCCCTCCTTGAGGAATTCGTATCTCTCAGCCACCTTGCGCTTAATCTTCTTAGGACTACCCTCGCCATAACCCCTTGGTGTGAGTCGGTCGGCGGCTATACCGCTGGCTATCAGATAGTTTACCACGCTCTCGGCTCGCTGTTGCGACAGTCGTTCGTTGTATGCGTCCGAACCACGGCAGTCGGTATGTGCCGACAGCTCGATTGTCACGTTAGGATTCTCGTTCAGCAGCTGCACCAGTTGGTCGAGTGCTGTCTTCGATTCCGGTCGAAGTGTGGCCTTGTTGAAGTCGTAGAATATGTTCTCGATAAGCACTGGGGCCGATATGTTGGCCAGCGGGAACTGCAGCACGTACTCCTCCGACTTGCTCACGGGCTCCACACGTATCTGCTCCTGATGGTTCAGGTAGCCCTTGCATGTGCCCAGCAGCACGTAGTCCACGCCTGGGTTAATCTCCTGAGTGAACGATCCGTCGCTACGCACGCTCAGTTTCACGTTGGTGCCATCGTTGCCCACCATATATACCTGTGCGGCTGGCAGTTCGTAGCCATCCTGCTCGTACACCCAACCCTTCACGGTCTGTACTATTTCTGGGTTGAAGAAACTGTAGATGTGGTCCATGCCTCGCAGGTCGCCACGATTACTGCAGAAGTAACCCTGATTCAGCTTGCCCTCAAACGTCATGCCGAAGTCGTCGGCCTGCGAGTTCAGTGGGAATCCGGGGTGATTCAGTTTATTGTCTTTCGTAATGAAATATACATCCAGTCCTCCCAGGCCAGCGTGGCCGTTGCTCGAGAAATATAGGTCGCCGTTGGGGCGGAATGTGGGGAACATCTCGTCGCCAGGAGTGTTGATTGTTGGGCCGGCATTGTCTATGTAGCCAGCCTCTGTGGGACTTAGCAGTCGGCACTTCCATATGTCCAGTCCACCCATGCCGCCGCTTATGTCGCTTACAAAGTATAGCCATTCGCCATCAGGACTAACGGCTGGATGAGCAAAACTGCTCAGTGTGTCGTGACTTATCACCAGCTCTTTTGGCTTGCTCCATGCCGCATCGCTACGTGTCGACACCATTATGCGTGCGTAGCGAGGGTAGTTGGGGTCGGATACGCACTGTGTCAGATACATCGTCTTGCCGTCGGGCGAGAAACAGCATGCACCTTCGTCGTAGGCCGAGTTCAGTTCTGATGAGATAGCCTGAGGCTTACCCCATTTGCCCTTCTCGTCCTTCTGTGCGTAGAATATGTCGGCATTCTTGGTGCCAGTTATGCCGCTAAGCTCGTCGCCCTGCGCCTGATTGCGGGTTGAGGTAAAGAATAGTTGGTCGTTCTCGTCGCCAGCCAGCATGGGCGAGTAGTCGTCGCGACGAGAGTTAAACAGGTCGGCCTTCTTTACGGTATATGCCGAACCCACCTTCTTCCACTGCGGAGCCTTAGTGGCCGATTCCAGTCCCACCTTGGCCAACTTCAGATTCACGCTATCCTTCTGCAGGCTGTCAACCGAAGCCGAGAAAGCCTTCGCAGCCTCTTTGTAGTTGCCGTTGCGTAGGTACATCTGTCCTAAGTACAGATGTGTCAGCGAGTCGGCTTGTTTGTATCTTATCACGTTCTTGTATGCGGTTATCGCTTTGTTGGTCAGGTTCAGTCGGCGATAGCATTCGGCCAGTCGTTTGGCCCGTTGTCCGCGAGTGTTTTTCTCCTTGTTGGGTGTCTGTGCGTAGGCCTTCTTATACTGGTCGGCCGCATCGTAGAATTCGCCTATAGCCATGTGCTTGTCGCCCTTCTTCATGGCCTGATCGGCCCCGCACCCCACCATCAGCAGGGCGAAAACCGTCACGTATATCGCGCTTAATACTTTTCGCATACCTATATAATAACGCAAAAATCTTCGAATTATTTCTTCGAAGATTTTACTTTTTTCAGTTCTGCATCTGTCAGTACCGTTACACGTCGATTCGTGGGGTCGGTCATCACGTCGTGAACTATCTCGGTTACCTGCTGTTTCAGCTCGTCGATAAACTGGCCCGCATCGTACTTCTGATGCTCTATGTCGCGAAGCTTCTTCTCCCATATACCCGTCAGTTCGCAACTCTTCAGCAGTTCCTCGCGTATCAGGTCTATCAGTTCTATGCCCGTGGGCGTGGCTATCAGTCGCTTGCGCTCGCGCTTAATGTAGTGGCGCTTAAACAGAGTCTCGATTATGCTGGCTCGACTTGATGGACGTCCGATGCCGTTCTCCTTCATGGCCGCACGTAACGTCTCGTCCTCAACAAACTTACCCGCTGTCTCCATCGCACGTAGCAGCGATGCCTCATTATAATAAGGTGGGGGAGTGGTCCACTTCTCAGTCAGCGTAGGTTTGTGCTCTCCGCTTTCGCCCTTAACGAATGTGGGCAGAGTGCGCTCCTCGTCCTCCTGTTGAGGCTTCTCGTCGCCCTCGGCTTCCTTCTGCACCTTGCCCTGAACCACGCGCCAACCTGGGTCCAGTATCTCCTTACCCGTCACCTTAAACTCCACGGTCTCGTCGCCCTTCACCTCGCCCAATACCGTCGTGGTCGAGAACTTACAGTCGGGCAGGAACACAGCGATGAATCTTCGTGCCACCAGGTCGAACACCTTGCGCTCCAGGTCGCTCAGTCCCTGTGGGATTACGCCTGTAGGTATGATAGCGTGGTGGTCGGTAACCTTCGATGTGTCGAACACGCGCTTGGTCTTTTTCAGCGCCTTGCCGCCGATGGGCTTTATGTATTCTGCATACACAGGCACACCGTCAAACTTGGTCTGATACAGCCCGTTCAGCGTCTGTGGACACTTGGGGTAGATATCGTCACTGAGGTACTGAGTGTCTACACGTGGGTAGGTGGTGTACTTCTTCTCGTACAGACTCTGAATCAGGTTCAGCGTCATCTCGGCCGAGAATCCGTATTTGCGGTTGCAGTCCACCTGCAGCGATGTCAGGTCGTACAGCTGTGGTGGCTGCTCCTTGCCCTCCTTCTTCTCCACCTTGGTCACCTCAAATGGCTTACCCTCGATGGTGGCAAAGGCCTTTTCGCCCTCCTCCTTCGATGTGAACTTGCCCTTGGTGGCAGTAAAGGTAGTGTCGCGATAAACCGTGGCCAGCACCCAGTAGGGCTCCGGCTTAAAGTTTTCTATCTCCTTCTGTCGGTTCACGATAAGTGCCAGCGTAGGTGTCTGCACACGTCCTATCGACAGCACCTGGCGGTTCTGTCCGTACTTCAGTGTGTACAGTCGTGTGGCGTTCATACCCAGCAGCCAGTCGCCGATGGCACGACTCAGTCCTGCCAGATACAGCGGCTGGTAGTCGCCCTGATCCTTCAGCTGGGCGAATCCCTCGCGTATGGCCTCGTCGGTCATCGACGATATCCAGAGTCGCTTCACGGGGCATTTGGCCTGTGCCTTCTGCATCACCCATCGCTGTATCAGTTCTCCCTCCTGTCCGGCGTCACCACAGTTCACTATGCTGTCGGCCTTCTGCATCAGGCCTTCTATTATCTTGAATTGCTTCTCTATACCCTTATCGTTTATCAGCTTTATGCCGAAACGTGGTGGTATCATGGGCAGCTGTGTCAGCGCCCAGGGTTTCCACGCCTGGGTGTAGTCGCCTGGTTCCTTCAGTGTGCACAGGTGGCCGAATGTCCACGTCACCTGGTAACCATTGCCCTCCATATATCCGTCGTGCGAGCTGTTGGCCCCCAATATCCTTGCTATATCCCGGGCCACGCTCGGTTTCTCTGCTATACAGACTATCATATTCTTTTCGTAATTTGGGTGCAAAGATAGTGCAAATTGAGCGAAATACCAAATTTATTTGGATATTTCCGAGATGCAGCCTATCTTCGAGACGTAGTCTCAAAGTACAAAAAATCGAAGCGATTATTTAAACTTTTCGCGTGTTTTTTCGTCATTTAGATATAAATAAACCACATTTTTACGTAATGAAGAAACTAATTATTATCACTGTTATGATGGCAATGTGCGTAGGCGCGAGTGCCCAGTACCGTAATGTTTTTGTAGAGAAGGGCTACGACAAGGCCCAGGTCGAAACCCGCCTGCAACAGGTGTTCGACGAGGTGTTCCACGGCCCCAACAAGGTCTACTTCGAGGTTGGCGACTCGATGGGCTACATCAGCGATATCAAGAACCACGATGCCCGTACCGAGGGAATGTCTTACGGCATGATGATAGCCGTGCAGTTTGGTCAGAAGGATATCTTCGACCGCCTGTGGCGCTGGAGCAAGAAGTACATGCAGCATCAGGACGGCGACCGCAAGGGCTACTTTGCGTGGAGCCTTAAGACCGATGGCACCCGCAATGCCGAAGGCGCAGCCAGCGATGGCGAGCTCTACTTCATCACAGCCCTGCTGTTTGCCAGCAACCGTTGGGGCAACGATACCGGCATCAACTATAAGAAGGAGGCCCAGTTCATTCTCGACTGCATCCAGCCCAAGGAGTACACCCCAGCCCCACGTCAGGGCGGATTCCCCGGCTTTGGCGGTTTCGGTGGTCAGCAGGGCCCACAGAAGATGTATCTCATCGATCCTGACACCAAGCTCATCACCTTTACCCCCGATGGTTTCGGCCAGCGATTCACCGATCCCTCTTACCACATCCCCGCTTTCTACGAGGTTTGGGCCAAGTATGCCGACGATGGTCGCTCAGAATATTGGAACGAGTGCGCGCGCGCGTCACGCGAGTTCCTGCATAAGTGCATCAACCCCAAGACCGGTCTTAATGCTGACAACTGCAACTACGACGGCACCGAGATGACCATGCCCCGATTCCCAGGCATGCCCCAGCGCCCACAGGGCCAGCAGGGTCAGCCCCAGCGCCCCCGTCGCATGGGCAACAACAACTTCCGCTACGACTCATGGCGCGTGCCTATGAACATCACCCTCGACTACGTGTGGAGCCATGGAGCCGATGGCGACTGGCAGCGCAAGTATGGCGAAACCATCCAGAACTTCTTCTACTCTCAGGGAGTCGATAAGTTTGTAGATCAGTATCGCCCCGATGGCACACTGCCCGAGGAGGATGAGATACTGCCTGCAGGCGGATTCCGCAAGCTGCGCCACAGCATCGGCCTTGTCAGCACCGTTGCCGCAGCCTCTATCCTGTGCAGTCACGATAAGAGCAAGGAGTTTGTCGATGCCCTGTGGAACGCCAAGCACGAGCCCTTCGACGATGGCTACTTCGACGCCTACTACGACGGTCTGCTTCGTCTGTTCGCATTCATGCATCTTAGTGGACATTATCGAGAAATTACACCACAAAAGTAGCAAAAATCAAAAAAAATCCCGTTCTCGTTTGGTAGAATGGGATTTTTGTTTTATCTTTGCATCCGATAATGGTTTTCAGGCCATAAACTTTAAAGAATAAGGATGAAGAAATATATTATAGCTCTCGCAGTTGTCATCAGCTGCATCATAGCCAGCGCTGTATACACAGCGTGTGCCACCGACACCGTCGACAACCCTATCCAGAGTGAGTCGCAGTTCAAACGCATGCTTGTAGGCAAGTGGACCGTTTACTATGTCGAAGAGGGCTACACTCAGACCATTCTGGGCTCAGAGTGGTGTTACGATGCCGATGGCAATTTTACCAACATCCAGGGCGACTGGCGCAGCGAGGGTATATACCACTGGGATGGCAAAGAGCTCATTATGACCATCGACAATCAGCCTTGGTCGGCTGTGGTCAAGGATATCACCTCTACCGAGATGATTTGGCTCGGTCCTAACACCGGCAAGATCATCAAGCTTAAGCGCCAGCAGTAAAAACCTGTTATTTTTTTTAGTAATCGTTTGGAACTTTCACAAAAAGTTCCTATATTTGCCGTCGTAAAACTTTAAATGTAAGGAATGAAGTCCCTATGAAGCGATTTTGGAGAACTATCGAGGTAAAGGTTGTGCTGCACATGGCTGTGTGGGCACTATTGGCGCTTGTGGGTGTGGCTTACTATCTGTTCACCGATACCTCGCGCGCCTTTGTGTCTCTCTACACAGAGAACTGTCATTCTCGCATGCTTGTCAACTACGAGTACACCCGTCGCGTGCTGTCCGATGTCTACGTGCAGGTAACCAACAACGTTTACCAGATAGAGAGCACCCTCGACACGCCCGACGATCAGCTTGCCCAGATGAAGCGCATCGTGCAGAACGGCAACCGCATACACAGTTGCGGCATGAACTTTGTGCGCGGATATTATCCCCAGAAGGGCAATCGTTACTGTCCCTTTGCATGGCGTAACCCCAAGAATCGCAACGAGATATTTACCGACGAGAAGGGCGATCACGACTTCGACTATCTGCAGCAACGCTGGTTCAAGGCAGTGGTCGAGGGCGACACAGCCGAGTGGAGCGACCCGTTCTACGATGGCTACGACAACACCACAGCCCTTGCGGCATATATGGTGCCCATCCACGACCGTACTGGCAAGGCTGTAGCCGTGCTTGGTGCCGACATCTCGCTCGACTGGTTGTCGATGAAGCTGGCCGAGACCGATAGTACTTACAATGCCCAGAGCCGTTTCATTTCCGAGGTCATGGGCCTTAAGTCCGAGAGTCACATCATCGATTTCGACGGCAAATACATCACCCATCACGACCGTGAGAAAATGCTTGCCGGCAATTTCTACGATTACATCAGTCGCAAGGACTCCAAGCGCAAGATGCTTATCGAGCACATGAAGAGTCGCCAGCAGAGCAGCAACGAGAGCAGCGAGAGCTACCTGTATCGTGGCGAGGAGTGTTATTTCTTCTACACCCCGCTCAAGTACACCAACTGGATGATGGTAACCGTAGTGCCCTGCCGCTCCATCGATATGCTTGGCGTTCAGCAGTGCCTCCGCGTCCTGGCCATCGTAGCCCTGGGTTTTGCCGTCCTCCTGGCACTCACCTACTACTACGTCCGCCGCGAGCGTTACCGTGCCGCCAAATCGCGCCACTAATCTTTTTTTTCATATCACTGACACAACTACTATGAAGCAAGACAACATTCTACGTGTGGGAGTAATCGGCGCCGGTTGGATAGCCGAGAAGGCCGCCATCACTCTTAATGGTCTCCACGATTGCATGATTTACGCCATAGCCTCGCGCTCGCAGGCTAGGGCCGACGAGTTTGCTGCCAAGTGGGGCGTGCCCCGTGCCTATGGCAGCTACGCCCAGCTGATAGCCGATGCCGATGTCGACCTGGTCTATGTGGCCACACCCCATTCACACCACTACGACGTTACCCGTCAGGCCCTGATGGCCGATAAGCCCTGTCTGGTTGAGAAGGCCTTTATGGCCAACTGTCGCCAGGCCGATGAGATTATCCGCATCGCCCGCGAGCGAGGAGTGTTCCTTGCCGAGGCCGTGTGGACCCGCTATCAGCCCATTGTCCACACCGTTCGTCAGCTCATCAGTAGCGGTCGCATCGGTACGCCCCGCCTGGTCACAGCCACTCTGGGCTACTCCATGGGCCCCAAGCCCCGCATCATGCAGCCCGACCTATGCGGTGGCGCACTGCTCGATCTCGGCGTCTACGCCCTCAACTTTGTCCGCATGTTCTTCCCCCTGCCCGTCAGCACCATGCAGTGCAGCTGTGTTAAGAGCGATACCGGCATGGACATCACCAATGCCATCACGCTAGTGCTCGATGGCGGCAGCGATGGTCAGTTGCTGTGCAATCTGCAGAGCAGTGCCAGTTGCGTGGGCGATAATATCGGCGTGATAGCCGGCACCCAGGGCAATCTCATCATCGATAATATCAACAATCCCCAGACCGTCACGGTCAATGGCCCCGACCGCACCTACGTCGAGACCATTCACGTACCCCAGCAGATCACCGGCTACGAGTACGAGTTCCAAGCCTGCCGCCAGGCCCTCCTCGCCGGCCAGCTAGAGGCCGAAGCCATGCCCCTGGCCGAAACCATGTACATCATGGCCCAGATGGACGAACTCCGCCGCCGCATGGGCGTAGTCTATCCGATGGATTAAAGTCCTCGCGCTTTCCCGCTCGCTTTCGCATTTCACCCACCTCCCCGCTCATTGTGGCGGGAGCCCCAGCCGTGCAGCTAACCCCGATGGGCTAGCGCCTTGAATTCGGAAATGAATTAATGAATTAGTGAATTAGCGTCAAATTTTGCTGTAAAAGTTTGGAACTAATTGATTATTATGTTATCTTTGCATCCAGAAAAGATGATATTACTAACCAATAATAAAAGTATTATGAAAAAGGTTTTGTTTATTTTGATGGCAGCAATGTTTGCTGTATCGGTACCAGCTTCTGCACAAAAGAAGGGTGCGGTTAAAAGACAAGTTTCTACAACAGCCAAACGCACAACGCCTGTACGTAAGAAACCTGTTGCTCAGCCCGTAACTATCCAAATGGACGAGCCATGTATTGCAGGTGGAGCATTGGCCTTTAATGGTATTCCTATTAATTTGCCTGCAGATGAAATGTCATCCGAACTGAAGAGTCAGGGCTTTGTTTTTAAGAAAGACGAATTTGGTAATGAACGTTGGTATGGCAAAGCTTTTGGCGTAGATGGTAATGTATATGTGGGAACCGATCCTGCTATCGTGACTTTCACTGAAAAGAAGGCTTACAACAAGGCGCAGGCTCGTAAGCGCGTAATGGCTTATAAGGATGCTTTCGAGGAGGCATCAGGTTGCCAGGCCACTGAGAGTACGATGAAATGGAATAGTGATGAAGGTGGTATCATTAAGATTCCCGTAAACACCAGTTTCATTGAGATTAACTATGCCAACCAAGACGAGGTTGAGTTCAGTAGCAATCTGTTTACGGTATTTGTTACTTACCGCGAATAACAGAATCACGTCAATAGTCAGCTGTCAAGGGACAGGTACCTGACATCCAGCCTTCGAGATGACTCGCGTGATTCCATAATAGCCGTAAACACATAGTAAGATGATAGCATTGATAGGTTCCATAACAGAGAGTTTCACCAACAACCTGATAGCTGAGGATCGCTATAGGATGATTCTCGATGGCCTGCAGGTGACGCTGCTGATTACGCTCTGCGCCGCCCTGCTGGGCACGCTGCTGGGCGGGCTGGTGTGTTGGATGCGCATGAGTCGCAGCAAGTGGCTGCAGCAAGTGGCCAAGGTGTATATTGAACTTATGCGCGGCACGCCCGTGCTGGTGCTGCTTATGCTGATGTACTACGTGGTGATGGCGCCGCTGGATGCTACGGGCATCGTGGTGGCCATCGTCACCTTCGCCATGAATACGGCGGCCTATATCAGCGAGATGCTGCGCACCACCATTCAGGGCATCGACCGCGGCCTGACCGAAGCAGGACTGGCATTGGGTTTCACGCAGCGGCAGACGTTCTTCAAGATAGTGCTGCCACAGGTGGTCAAGGCAGTGATGCCCGTCTATCAGGGCGAGGTGGTGAGTCTGCTGAAGGGCACGAGTATTGTGGGTTACATCGCTGTGGCCGACATGACGCGCGCCTCCGACCTGATACGCTCACGCACGTTCGACGCCTTTTTCCCACTCATCGTGACGGCCATCATCTATTTCCTCATGGCTTGGCTCATCGGGCTGCTGCTTCAGAGTCTCGTTCAGCGCAAACACGTGAAGGCTATCGTTGCTGCTGTGGTGCTGACATCGTTTGGCATGCTGGGCTACGTTCCCTCATTAGCGGATGGTGGCGGCGAAACCGCCACCCACATTGACGGACCGTCGGATGTTCCCCCTGCATTCCAGGCGCTTAACGGCAAGAATGTTGCTGTGATTATCGGCAGCATACAGGACATAGCCGTCACCGACATGGTTCCCGATGCCAACATCCTACGAATGACCAGTCAGACCGACCTGCTGGCAGCCTTAGAGAACGGCAAGGTAGATGCAGCGGGCAGTGAAAGCCTGACGCTGATGTTCAATAAGGAGCTGCTTGAAAAGGTGGATTCTGTGGGCGCAGGGCTTACGCCGATCCCGATAGGAGCCTGCTATCGACTTGACAATACCGAACTGCAGCAGGACTTCAACCGTTTCCTGGCAGAAATCCGACGCGATGGCACCTACCAGCAGATTCTGGATCGCTGGAGTAATGCCGACGACCCCTCAGCCATGGCAATTCCCCAACAGCGTGGCACGGGGCGCACCCTGCGCGTGGCCACTTACCCGACCATGCCGCCGTTAAATTTCATTAATTCCGGGAAGCTTTCGGGTCTGGAGCCGGGACTGCTTACGGAGTGGGCTAACCGTCGCAACTGGCAGCTGGAGTACCTCATTATGGACTTCGCCGCGCAGATACCTGCGGTGCAGACGGGCAAGGCCGACATGGCCATGGGAGCTATCAGCATCACCGAAGAGCGACAGAAACAGGTGCTGTTCTCCGACGGCTATATCGATTCGCACATCGTTTTCATCACGCGAAAGGGCGAGGCCGCCATACTCACCAATCCAACGCAGCCGTCAACCTCAGAGAATGATGAGAGCTACTGGCCGTGGGTTGTGGCTATCCTTATATTAATAGGTGGCGGTGCATGGCTGTTTATCCGCCGTAAACGCGGCACATGCACGAAACCTCAGACGTCTGACATCAAACTTCAGACATCGGATCTCCTTCGTATTACGCATCTAAAGAAGAGCTATGGCGACTTCAACGTCTTGCGCGACATCACTACAGAAGTGCATCGCGGCGAGGTCATCTCCATCATCGGTCCGTCGGGCACGGGCAAGAGTACCTTCCTGCGCTGTCTGAACCTGTTGGAGCAACCCACCGGCGGCAGAATCGTCGTCGATGGCGAGGACATATTGGCCAAGGGCTATCCCGTCAACAGACTGCGCCAGAAGATGGGCATGGTGTTCCAGTCGTTCAACCTCTTCGAGCACAAGACCGTGCTGGAGAACGTCATCTTTGCCCCCTGCCAACTGCGCCATGAGCCGGAGGAAGAGGCACGCAAGGAGGGACTGGCACTGCTGCGCAAGGTGGGACTGGCCGAGAAGGCCGACGTCTATCCGTCAAGTCTCTCTGGTGGACAGAAACAGCGTGTGGCCATCGCCCGCGCCCTAGCCATGAAGCCCGATGTCATACTCTTTGACGAACCTACATCGGCCCTCGACCCCACGATGGTGGGCGAGGTGCTCAGCGTCATCCGCCAGTTGGCCAAGGAGGGTATGACCATGCTCATCGTCACCCATGAGATGAAGTTCGCCCACGATGTCTCCACGCGCATCTTCTTCATGTACGACGGCTACATCCACGAGGACGGCGCGCCCACACAGATCTTTGAGTCGCCCGTCCATAGTGCCACCAAGGCCTTCATCCAGCGTATCCGCAAGGAGGTGTTCGAGATCGATGGCCCCGACTTCGACTTCCTGGGCATGCACTCAGCCATGGCTGCCTTCTGTCACAAGTACGGCATCGCTGAGAAACTGGAAACAGCAGAGCATTTGACCGACAAGATGCTCGACGGCGCGATGGCTCAGTACCGTCCTATCACTGTCCGCATCACCCACAGCGAACAGTCGGGCGTCACCGCCCTCGACTTCATGGTGGAAAAGATGACCGCCACGCCACTGAACGATGCACAGCACAGCGCACTCTCTACAGAGTGCCGTCAGGTTATAGAGGAAACCACCAAGCGAGGCTTCCGTGTGAAACTGATCATATAAAATACAATAGACAATGAGAAAGATTCTGAATTGGGTGCTCGCCGCCATCCTGACAATTTGCGGCATGACGATGGTGTCCTGCTTTTCGGACACTAAGAAGAGTGCGGCAGTCAGCGCGACTGACGATGCCAGCCAGTTTGTAACCATTACCGACGTAGTGCCCGACGTGATACTGGAAATCCGCTACTTCAGCACGTACAATTTTGTGGGTACGCGCATCGATGGTTACGAGGAGCCGACGGCGTTGCTTACCAAACAGGCTGCCGACAGTCTGAAGGCCGTGAGCGATGACGTGAAAGCGCAGGGCTACCGTTTGAAAATCTATGATGCCTACCGTCCACAGAAAGGTGTTGACCATTTCGTGCGCTGGGCTGAGGACATCAACGACACGCTGATGAAGGCCTACTTCTATCCCGACCTCGAAAAGAGCGTGCTCTTTCCTCAGGACTACATCTGCCTAAAGAGCGGCCATACCCGTGGTTCCACTCTCGACCTGACGCTGTTCGACATGGCGACGGAGAAAGAACTGGACATGGGCGGCACCTTCGACTGGTTCGGTCCCGAGAGCCATCCCGACTTCTGCGGCAATCCAGAGACGGGCGAATACACGGGCGACAATTCGAAGAGCCCTGCCAATCCGAAACGCAGCATTACAGAGCAGCAGTTCAAGAACCGCATGATTCTGCGTCAAGCCATGCTGCGTCACGGCTTTAAGCCTTTCGATACCGAGTGGTGGCACTTCACACTCCGTGACGAACCTTTCCCCGATACCTATTTCACCTTTCCTGTCAAGCAACTGAGTAAATGAAACAGATCAAGCTATGGATGCTTGTCGCTATCCTCACCATCTGCGGCACGGCAGCGTTTGCATCTTGCGCAACAAACGACGATAATCCGTCGGGGCAGGCGGTAGAGAGCCGGTATGTGCCAATGGCTCCTGACTACAGTGACCCGACGATGTGGATTACGGCTGACGGCGACGCGGACGGCACGGGAGCCGACGTGTTCTACGTAGTCTCGACGTGGGAGGACGACTGGATGACGGCGGACGGCAAGGTGTGCCACTACGCCGACGTGTGGAACCCCGAGCACCGCGCCCACATGGCCGACCTTGAGATGAAGAAGGTGGCGGCCTATATGTCGCCTGGCAACCGCTTCTTCGCACCCTTCTATCGCCACACGACCATTCAGGCGTTCATGACCAACAGCGAGGACACCGTCTATCAGCGTACCCGCTTGTCGATGGACGATGTGCGCACGGCCTTCGACCTCTTCCAGGCACAGCGTGACCAGACGCGCCCACTTATCATCGCAGGCTTCAGCCAGGGCGGTCTGGCCGTGGTGGAACTGCTGAAGCACATCGACGACGAGACCTACAGCCAGCTGGCTGCCGCCTACGTCCTGGGCTACAAGGTGACCAGGGCCGACATGGCCGCGTGCAGCCACATCCGCCCTGCCGAGGGCGAGACCGACACGGGCGTCACCATCTGCTATAACACCGTAAAGGACGTGAAGTATGTGCTGCCCCTCATTGCCGGCTCCGACATCTGTATCAACCCCGTAAACTGGCGTACCGATGCCACGCCCGCCACGCTCCACGACACCATCACCATCACCGTCTCGCCCGAGCATCACGTCCTCGTGGCCACCAACTACAGCGCATCGGAATATCCCCCGTTCCGCGGCTTCCTCAACGTGGGCGACATCCACAGCTGCGAGCCGTGGCTCTACAGCGAGTTCCTGCAGCGGAACATCAAGGTACGTGCCAAAGAGTGGCGCAAGATCCACCAGCCAACTGTCACCCGCATCCAAGAGCGAGGCAAGTTGTTGGTAGGCACTACTGGCGACTATCGCCCTCTCTCGTATCGTGAGGCAGACGGCAACTATTGGGGCTTCGGCATTGAGATGGCACAGAAGATAGCCAAGCGCATCGGTGTAGGTTTTGAATTCGTTAATACTTCGTGGCCTACGCTGACTGCCGATGTGCTGGCCGAGCCGCAAACCTTCGACCTCGCCATCGGTGGCATCACCATTACCGACACACGAAAGGAGACGATGCTGATGAGTGACGGCTATCTATGTAATGGCAAGACCATCCTTTGTCGTGCCGACGATGCTGACCGCTACCAGTCGCTAGCCGACATCGACAAACCTGAGGTGCGCGTGATGGTGAACCCCGGCGGACTGAACGAGAAGTTTGCCAACGAGAAGCTGCCCCATGCCACCATCATCGTCTGGCAGAAGAACGAGGAAATCCCCAATCAGGTGGCCGAGGACAATGCCGACGTGATGATTACTGAAATTACCGAGGCTCCGTGGTATGTGCAGAATGACCCGCGCCTCGCTGCACCGTTGTTAAACGCTCCCTTCACCCATGGAGAAATTGGTGTGCTGATGCGCAAAGGTCAGGACGATCTGCTCGCCTTTGTCAACGCCGTCATTGCCCAAATGAAAGCCAACGGCGCCCTGCGCCAGCTCCATGAGAAGTACGGGCTGGTGTATGGCTATTAATAGCTGCATATATAGGGCCTGTAGCACTTTCAATTTGAATTCGCATAGGGTAGCTGTCAAGGGACAGATACTGTTTTAAAAACCAAACTTTTTGGATGAAAAGTGAGGTGTTTTAACAATTATTGTCTATAGATTGCATTTACACACAGCATTTAGGCCCTGTTATCAATGTAAATTGCGACAGGGCTCTGCTGTGATGCAAGAATCAATGCTTGGCTAGTTCCATAGCGACTCAGTGTATGGCGTCTATCGCTTTGTTGCGATGTTTTTTGATGTATACGGATGCTGTCGCACTGGCTCTTCTCAGCAGTATTCTATGTTTTTGTGATTATTTCTTTGTAATTTAAAAGGTTTTATTTAACTTTGCAGCCATCAAGGGAAGATTGCGTTCTGCGGCTATTCCTTAGTCAATGTCCCAACGTCTATCCCGTGAGGCTGGCCTTCAGTGGTTCCAGCCTCTTTCTTTTACCTGTCACGTGTCGGATCATACTTCTCTCCGCTTTTCCAAAGGCTGTATATGAGCAGTAGTAGCTTTCGCATGGTGGCTGTTACCCCAATCATTTTCGACTGTGTATTCCTGGCACATAGGCGGTCATAGAAATCTTTCATCTGAGGATTACACTGAGTGCTGACAATGGCAGGAAAATAAAGTGCCGTTCTGATGTGTACGTTACCCTGCTTTGAGATGTGGCGCTTAGGGTCAACAGGTCCTGACTGATGTGCTGGGACGTCAAGTCCTGCATATCTGGCTAACTGCTTACGATTTTCTATCAACGCAAAGCCATTGGTCTCTGCAACCACGGTAACTACAGTCATAAATCCTATGCCGTTGATGGTTGTGATACGGTCAATGCGCTCTGACAGTCCGGGCTCCTGCTTGACCTTCTCACGGATGGCCTTCTGGTTGCTGTCAAGCTGTTTGTCTATCTCTTCTATAAGTTTGTTATAGTGCTTGACGATGCTCTTCTCCGCTATCTCGCTGTGTGCGAGTGCCTCCAGATGATTCCTCAGCTCTGTCTTGACCTTGTTGATGTCGGCCACGAAGCGCGTCATCTGTCGCAGTTCCCTATAGATAGGAGATGGCAGTACCCAAGTTTTGAGGCGCTTATCCAAGCATCCCAGCATACCAAGAGTATAGGCATCCATGTCATCGGTCTTTGTGAGGATGCCCTCGTACTTGGCAAACTCACGTGCCTTGTTAGGCAACACAACGCAGACGTCCAGGCCGAGTTTGCTCAGATGAGCCGCCAGTTTCTCGTAATATACGCCTGTCGGTTCCATTACATATCGCAGGGGGTAGCCCTTTAGAGCCTCTTTACGACTCCATCTGACGAATTGGTTGAAACCAGTCTTGTGGTTGTTAAACACTACAGGGGCGGTAGAGCATCCCTGATTGAAATCGTACATACATAAGCAGGCCGTGAACGTACCCTTTGCAATGTCGATTCCCACGCACTGCATAAACAACTTGCCAGGTTCGAAATTAGGTTTCATACGGTTTGAATTTTGAGTTAATAATGTTGATGATTATAGCCTCAAATCCTCACCGCCTTTCCTCTTGTATATACACTGAATCATCCTCTGCCATACCTGAGCGATGTCCTTTGATACTTCGTCCAAGCTCTAAAGATCTGAAAATGAGGGTGGAAGATTGATCTGTCCCACGATATAGTCTCTACTTACCTAGGTCCCTGACTTCTCACCCCCAACGGCATAAATCTCTAGCAAAGCTACAAAACTTAAACCGTATTGCACCCATTTACAAGAATTATTTCATAAAAATGGAACAATCTCTATAATCGGATGCAAAGGTAAGAGTCCCCTGGCAGTTCTTTTGCTGTCAGTTGCTGCCAAGGGACTGTCCCCTGGCAGATTGGGGACTGTCCCCCTGGCAGATTTTATTCTATTTTGCCGCCACCGCCTTTCTGCGGGTTGCTGCCCAGGTCTTGCTCGTTGGTTTTGAGCCAGTTGCCCCAGCCCGTCAGTTTGTGGAAGTCGCACTTCTCGTAGCCCTCGTTGTAGTTGTTTAGCGCACCTAACTCCGGAGTTTTCGTCTTGTAGTCCACGGTGTAGTACATATTGTTTAGCAGGCATACACTCAGCGTGTAGTGGTCCAGATGCTCCTTGCTGTTGTTCACGTCGCGATAGCATACAAAAGCATCGTCGAATGCCTTATCCAGCGCAGCCGATATGTCTTTCAGCTCCGCATCGTCGGTCTCCTTGGCCAGTAGCCGGGCATATTCTGCAATGTCGAAGAAGGGGTTCTCCCATTCGTATTTAAAATCTTTATAACTCCTAATAGGCTCTACGCGATACACGCTCTTGGTGGCACGGTCGATGGCCTCCTTCTGTGTGGCATAGAGAGCCATGATGCGGTCGCACAGCAGCTTGGCGGCATCGATGATGGGCTCGAACTTATCGGTGCGAATCATCTTGTAGTCGCCGTTCCAGTATATTCCTTTACCTTCATCTTCATAACTGTTCTGCCATACAGGTGTACAGCGTTCAAACATCAGCTCGCCCGACTTCACTGGATCGCCTGTCTCCACCAGTCCGCGTACAAATTCTGTCATCAGCTCGCCGTCGCTGCTCAGTATGTGCGCCGAGGCAAAGATATAGTCAGCAAATTGGTATGCCTGTGTCAGCGTCTCCATATTGCCCATAAAGCAGTTGTGGAACATCAGCGTGTTAAACTTCTCGATACCTGCAGCCTGCATGGCGTCATTCATTTCGTACATGTCCATCCACTCGCCGTTCACCCACTCGTCCGACATCACACCACGTGTCGCATTCTTAATCTCATACTTGCCTGGCACGTCGAGCATAGGATTAAAGGCTGAGCCATGCCCCCAGATGCCCATCACATATTCCTCGGCCGGACACTGCAGACTGCTGAACTCCAGAAACATGCGCATCGTGTTAGGGTTGCATATCTTCAGCTGCTTGGCTTCCTCGCCCATGCCGAAAGCCTGCATACCACTTTCCTTAATCTTGTTCAGGTCGGTCTTGTCGGTCAGCTCAAACCATACTATATCGCCAGGTTCAGCATATTTGCCTGTAAAGGGATTATTTGCATCCGGTTCGTCCTTACCATATTTATACATGCATATCACGCGCACGTTGTTGTGGTCGGTCAGATACTTCATTGTTGTCTCCCAGAATCCCTTTTCTATACAAATATCCATTTTGCCACCCGCATTGCCATATACAAACACGGTGTATTTTGCGGGCTGCGGCACATCTATCATCTCTTCGTCCTTGCTCCAGGTGTCGAACTTGGCAGCCATGTCGTCGGTGGTCTTCTTGAAACTCAGACTGATGTTGTCGCCATCACCCAGGTTCAGTTCGTCGCCTGCCAGCAGCCACTTGGCCGTCATCACATCTCGGTCCTTCGGAGTCATTGTCAGCGCACCGTTGGCCGATGCCGTGTACGTAAAGTCTATCTTCTCGCAGCCGATAGCATCGTCATCGATAGTGTAGTAGATGCGGGTGCTGCCCGTACCGTCGTCATTAAACACGGTGTTCTGCCATGTTTTGCCATAGTTCCACTTAGCATAAGTCATCCCCGACACGTCAGAGTACCAGCTGCCCACAATCCTGGCGTCGATTCCATTTGCAGGGTTATCACTGCTGTCGTCGGTGCATGCCACAAAGCCAAGCACGATACATGCCAATAGCATTAATTGTTTTAGGTTCTTTTTCATAATCTGTCGTTTTTTTGTTTTAGATTGTTTTATACCGTTTGGCTGCAAAGATAGGAAGTATTCTTGAAAGTTCCAAATAATTTGCATGATTTTTTCCCGAAGAATACTTGCAATTTTCGGATTTTATTCATATATTTGCAGCGGAACGAGTAAAAACTATATATAAGTATAACCTAATAACTATATTGTTTTATGACTAAAAAACATCTATTAACCCTCGTAGCCATCGTGTGCTGCGCGATGACGATGACGGTGATGACCGCATGTAATAACAATGACGACAATCCTTCAGGCCCTGGCAGTCCAACTGAGCAGACGGAGTATGCCATCCTATTATATGGTTTTGGAGGCAGAAATCTCGATACTGGTATCATCGGTAACATAATGGATTTCTACAAGGCCAAGCCCGAAAGCTACGAGAAGGTAAAGATAGCCTGCCAGTACAAATACTCGTCGGCCGAAGATCTGCAGAAGTATTGGCTTGATATGCTTGGCGAAAAACTGCCTGACGAGACCGTAAAGGCTATTAAAGATATGGGTCTGCAGACCGTACGCTTCGTCGTCGACAATACCGTACAGGCCCCCGATGAAAATGTTCTGTTGAACCACGAGTATATCTATGGTCCCAAGAACAACTATGTGGCCAATGTTGATTCGCTAACCAACTTCATCAACTGGGCCATCAAAGCCTGTCCTGCCAAGCACTACATCCTTATCGTGAGCGACCATGGTGGCGGCTATCAGCCACACGACGACCTGCCATTTAATGCGCAGGCACAAACCAGAGGCGTACTCTACGACCAAAGCCACGAGCCTAACGAACACTTCACCGTGTCGTCATTAAAGTATGCCATCGGTCGTGCCAATGCTCGCGTGGACGTGGTTTATCTCGATGCCTGTCTCATGAATACCATCGAGTATCAGTTCGAACTTAAGGAACTTGCCGACTACTATATCCTGTCATCATTCACAGTGCCTGGAGCAGGTGGCAGCTATTCGGTACTGATAGACGAGCTGGCAAAGAACACTGACGATATAGAGACGGCCCTGAAGAACTTCAACAAGGCCAGCGTTGACAAGTGGGACCGTGATGCTGCGAAACAAGCTGCACAGGGAAGTGAAGCGGCCAAGTGGGACTATCACGACATGACCGTTACGCGCACCAGCGCTCTCGATGCCTTTGGCGCAAAGTTCAAGGAGTTTACCGATAAACTTGTGGCCGCTTACGCCGACGAAAGCCATAAGGCAAAGATTGATACCATCACCAAATATGCCTTTAAGGTTAACAACGAGCGTCCGGGCTACGATCTGGTAGATTACGCCAAGAGCATCGTAGATGCATTGCCCGACGTTTACGACGATAATTTCAGTCTCGAGATAGGAGCGGCTTTCAACAACTGTCTGGTAAGTCAGTATTGCAGCGATTTCCTGATGAAGAAAGGTCTGTCGGTAGATTGCAGCATCATGTTGGGCGTAGAGGGCAGCTATTATTTTTACGACTATGACAGGAATAATCCCAAGATTCTGAAAGGATACAAAATTTACTATGCCGACGGCAAAATGGCGAAATACACCACTGGTGTAGCAGACCCAGAGGTAAGCACCTGGCCGTCCACACTGGATAATACCTACGGACAGCTGGCATTCGACAAGGCAACCCGATGGAGCCGCTGGATCAAGCTCAACAAACAGCAGCCATGCAATAACAGCCCCGTAGAAATACACTATCCCATCGAATAACTACATCATAGGCTCTTGCTTATGCCGCAAGGCCTACGCAACTGGTGGCGCCAAGTGCCGTCAGTATCGCCGATGCTATTGATGCGATAAGCTGTACGATGAATTTTGCTGTCTCCTTTTTAGTCATAATGTATAATCTTTAATGTTTAACGTATAATGTAAGATGTTTTTACTTTTGTTCTCTGTCGCAATTCGTGAGGTGTGATTTGCTGCCGCACGTGGCAAATTTTCTTAGTGCACGTGGGAAATAGTTTTTTCCCGTGTGGGCGCCAACTTCCTCATTCATTTTGACGATGCAAAGGTACGATAATTTCAATGCGGTATGCGAACAACTAAGCAGAAAAGTTATTCATCTTCCGCACAATAATACAGTGTGACAGTTAAAAATCTCGCCCTTCCATCGCCAATTTATATTCTATATTTATATATATTATAATATATATAAATATAGATATTATTCCGAGTACATTACCCATTGTATTTCTAACTGTCACACTGTATTATTGTGCGGAGGGTGGACTAAAACCTCTGTCTTTTCCTGAATAAGGTTGACTCCCTTTAGGCTCTAATTTTTAACACTTGTCTACCCGTACTGAAAAGGTTGACTCGCTCCCCTGGGAATGCTTGACGACCTTCACTGAGGAGGTTGACTCTTTTCCTAAGAACGTAGACTTCGTACGGATATTGTTTACTCATCATCTTTTTTTGTTGACTTTGTACTGAAAAGGTTGACTTCACCACATACGTTGTTGCATGCCCTGTTCAATATGAGCCATAGAAGGCACCTTCATACCGATGCTGGCGTGCGGACGCTGGTCGTTGTAGAAACTGATGAAAGAGGCGATACGCTCACGTGCGTCCTCGATGGTCTTGAAGCGTCGCTCGCGGTAAATTACTTCCGTCTTAAGGATACCGTTCACACGCTCTGCGATGGCATTGTCCGTAGGTTTGTAGTCCTCCGTCATAGAGATTCTGATACCATACTTCTTTAGCTCGTCCGCATAGGCGTTACAACAGTACTGTACGCCTCTATCAGAGTGATGGATGAGCCCTTTCAGTTCATCGGCCGTAGCCTGCGCTATAGCCATTCTGAGGGCCTCCAGTGTATACTCCGCCTCCAGTGTATCAGAGAGGCACCACCCCACGATTTTGTGCGAGTAGGCGTCTGTTACCAGTTGCAGGTAGCAGCAGCCATCCACAAGGTCTATATACGTGATGTCGCTCACCCAGAGCTGGTTAGCATGTGTCGGCACGAAGCCTCGGATGAGGTTCTTGTATTTGTGGTAGCGATGGTTCGAGTTCGTTGTATGACGGGGCTTAGGGCGCTTCTGCATCAGCTGGAAGTCGCGCAGCAGCCTCAGGAACGCATCACGACCAGGTACCCAACTGCATAGGAACATGCGCTTCATCATCAGCCATAACTTGTAGTAGCCGATGCCGGGATCCATCTGGCGGATCTGTTTCACGGCATCTACGATACGCATCACGCGAAGGAAATATTCATGGTCGCGCTTACACTTCTTATAATACGCCTGTTTGCTTCGGCCAAGCAGGTCGCAACTGTACTCGACGGTATAGTCGGTCGTGCTGCTCAGGCGCTCTACCGCTTGGCCCCAGATTTTTTTCGGATGCGGATTCCCTGCTCCTCAGCGATGTCGATGAGCGTGTTAAGAGCAAAAACCTTGTCCTTGTTGTATTTAAGGTCTTTCTCCAGCTTCTCGATCTGCTTGCGCTGAGTTTCTATCAGGGCAGACATGGCCGCCACATCCATCGGCGCATCTTCTTTCTTTGCCATATCACTCTCCGTTTGAACGATTACTGGCTGCAAAGATGCACATTTTTCGTGAATTTCCAAAGGACTTAGGCAAGAATTTATCCACGATGCTAACGTATTAACACTTGGAAGGTTGTATTTCAACGCAATTTCCTTCCTTGATTTACCACTTTGCATGTACTCGATGCAAATACTGCGCTTCAATGCGCGACTGAATCTTTGTTTTCTCATAACTTTAATGACTATAAATATTTAACATTTAAGGCCTTCTATGAGTCAACCTATTTCAGTACAAGACACTCAGTTCACCGCCCTGATTCATGACCCCCTGTCTACGAAACCCGTGCAACTCTTATCAAATAGTCGGGCCTTTCATCTAAGTTGTCATATGCTAAGGTTTAAGCGATGTGTAACAGCCGAGGTGATGTGCGATGTGGGCCTACGAGTAATCACCTGACGGGCTGCGCAGTAGATATCCGCGTGGCTGATATGGAGCAGCTGATTCGCTATGCGACAATCCTGCTGGATTACGCTGATGAATCGAAACAGGACTTTGATGAGCTCCTGATAGAAAAGAACCGCTATGGCGCCATTTGGCTACACTTTGCGGTAAGGCCTAAGGATAATCGCAGGAAGGTGGCGTTTATACAGGCGTAGTTCAAGGTATGTATACTTACTAATGATTAATACCCTTTGGTAGGTGCATCAAGGTGCGCAGTGCTTAAAACACTATGTTTTAGGTATTGCGCACTTCAACTATTCGCCGTACCTTTGCAGCGGGATAAAGATTATAAAATTCACAACCATTAAAAGATATGACAAAATGAAAATCGAAAAGATTAATGAATTGTTCGCGCGATTTGCCGGGCAATTGTTGCGGATGCGCTGGCTGACACTGGGCGCGTTCGCGCTTGTGATTATCCTATCGGTGATAGGTATGAAACGTATGGTAAAAGAGACTTCGTTTGATGATTACTTCATCGAAGACGACCCTATGCTGGTGATGACTGATGAGTTTAAGTCGCACTTTGGTAATGATTATTATGTAGGTGTGCTAACGCAGTGCGACAACCACTTTACGCACGAGAATCTGACAACACTGCGAGCTCTGTCTAACGAACTTTTGGACAGTCTGTCGTATGCGGATAAGGTTACATCGCTTACCGACATAGAGTTTATGGTGGGCAGCGATGATGGTATGACCATCGAGCAGATAGTGCCCGACGAAATTTCTGCCGACGGATCGGGCGCTATGGACAGCATCAAGGCCAGAGCCTACAGCAAACCGCACGTGGCGCGTAAACTTGTTTCGGCCAAGGGCGACCTATCATGGATAATGGTGAAGCTGCGCACGTTTCCTAAGGATAGTGTATGGAAACAGCAGGGCACTGTGGCACCGGATATCATCACTGGTCAGGAGGTGGAGCGCATAATCAAAAAACCTGAGTATGCAAGCCTGCACCCCAAAGGTACTGGCATGCCTTACGTAACCAACTGCAAGACAGAGTATATAGGTAAGGAGATGGGCCGACTGATGGCTATTGCCACACTGATATGTATGGTGGTGATGCTATGTATGACGCGCTCGCTGCGCGGTGTGCTGGCGCCGATAATCTCTGTGGTTGGCGGACTGTTTATCACCTACGGAATAGCCGGTTGGACACAGATGTATGTCGACTCAACAGTGCTGATGATTCCCACCATCCTGGCATTCGCCGTGTCCATAGCTTACAACATCCACATATTCTCTTATTTCCGCGGGCGCATGCGTATACATGGCGAGCGTCGCAAGGCTATCGTAGAGACGATGAGAGAGATAGGATGGTCGGTGTTCTTCTGCGGATTTACCACACTGGTATCGCTGCTGTCATTCCTGGTCATTCCTATCCGCCCCATGCACTGTGTGGGTGTGATAAGTTCGATGAGTGTGCTGTTTGTGCTGCTCACATCGCTGATAATATCGCCTGTGCTGCTGTCGTTCGGAAAAGACAAGCGACCCATCGAGGGATTTACTGATGAGAGCGATACGCGATGGACGGCAGTTATGGTGCGACTGAGCGATGCTGTGCTGCGCAATCCCAAGAAGATAGTTTGGACGTTTGTGGTGGTGTGTGTGTTGCTCTGCGTGGGACTGTGGAAGATAGAGGCGGCATTCGACATAGAGCGAACCATGGGCGAAGATGTGCCATACGTGAAGGAGGTGATGGACGTGGGCCGATCGGAACTGGGCTCGCTCTACTCTTATGATCTGATAGTGGAACTACCCAATAATGATGAGGCGAAAGAACCTGACAATCTGAAGCGTCTGGATGAGTTGCAACAGAAGGTGACGGGCTACAAACTTACCAAGCGAACCACATCTATACTGGACATACTGAAGGACCTGAACCAGACGCTGAACAATGGCGATACTGCCTGCTATCGCATACCCGACACCGAGGAAGAGGTGGCTCAGGAGATTCTGCTATACGAGAATGCCGGTGGAACCGAGAGCGAATACTGGGTGGACTACGACTATCGCCGACTGCGACTGATGGTGGAGATATCTGACTTTAACTCGGCTCAAGTGGAGCGCGAGATGGAGCAGATTCAGGCCGATGCAAAGGCGCTGTTTCCCGATGCAAAAATCACGACAGTGGGTAACATTCCGCAATACGTCACTATGATGCAATATCTGGTGCGCGGACAGATGCTGTCGTTTGTAATCTCTATTCTTATAATAGGTGTGATACTGATGATAGCATTCCAGAGCATTCGTGTGGGACTGATAGGACTGATACCTAATATGATGCCTGCTGTGTTTGTGGGCGGATATATGGGATGGATGGGCATACCGCTCGACATGATGACTGCCACACTGCTGCCCATGATGCTTGGTATGGCTGTGGACGATACTATCCACTTTATAAATCACTCTAAGTTGGAGTACGATCGCACTCTGCACTATCAGAGTGCCATCCGCAGGACATTCCGCGTGGTTGGTGTGGCCATCGTCATCACCAGTATCATCACTTCGGCCGTATTCGCCAGCTTCTGCACATCGGCTTGCACCATGTGTGTAAACTTCGGACTGATGGCTATCATCGGTATCCTGTCGGCACTGGCTGCCGACTTGTTTGTAACGCCGATACTTGTTAGTAAGTGCAAGGTGTTTGGGAAGGTGAAGAATTGAAAAATTGAAGAATTGAAAAATTGAAAAATTGAAGAATTGTAAAATTAAAACGTTATGAAAAAGATATTTTTGATTTTGGCAGCTTGCTTGATGGCTGCGGGAGAGATGGGTGCGCAACAGCTTACGGGGCGCGATGTGATACTTAAGGTTAAGAATCGTGCTGATGGCGATACGCGCTATGGCGAGATGGAACTGACGCTGAAGAAGAAAAATGGCAGCACTCGCCAGCGCAAGGTTACGTCGTGGGCTATGGACGAGGGTAAGGACACCAAGAAGATGATGTTTTTTACCTATCCGGGCGACGTGAAGGGTACGGGATTCCTGACTTGGGATTACGACCAGATGGGCAAGGAAGATGCCAAGTGGCTATATCTGCCAGCTATGAAGAAGACTCGTCGTATAAGCGGTTCGTCGTCGAAGACCGACTACTTTATGGGCACCGACTTTACCTACGATGATATGGGCCAGCGCCATGTGGACGAGGATAAGCATAAACTGCTGCGCGAGGAGATGAAAAATGGTTACAAATGCTGGGTGGTAGAATCGGTGCCTGTAGACAAGCACGAGATATACAGCCGCAAGGTTTCGTGGATTCGACAAGACTGCCTGATAGCAGCATCGGTGGAGTATTACGACAAGCTGAACAAGCTGCACAGGGTGCTTACCACCAGCGACATAAAGAAGGTGCAAGGATTCTGGACCATACTGAAGATGGAGATGAAGAATGTACAGACCGAGCACAGCACTGTGATAGTGGTTAAAAACACGCAATACAACGTGAAGGTAGACAAGGCGATGTTTACTGTTGCCAAACTTGAGAAAGGCCTATGAAATCCCTTCTTTTCTTAGCACTACTATTGTGTATGGTTCCTCGTTCTGCCGTGGCGCAGGACGAGGATTCGCTCCGTGTAGGCGTAAAGGGTTTTGTGGATACATACCATGCCGTGCGCACTGAGCAGCCTGGCGACTGGATGTCGTCGCGCAGTCGTGTGCGTGGCGAGGTAACTATCGAGAAAGGCCACGCTGGAGCGTTCGTTTCGGCCAATCTGGTTCATAATGCCATACTTAAGGACCGCACTGGTTTCCAGCTGCGCGAGGCTTATGCGTACTACTCTGATGAGCATTGGGATCTGCGTGCCGGACGTCAGATTATCACATGGGGAGTGGCCGATGGGCTGCGACTGACCGACGTAATCTCGCCTATGGATTATACGGAGTTTCTGGCTCAGGATTACGATGATATACGTATGCCGGTGGGTGCTTTGCGATTGCGCTATTCGCGCGAAAAATGGTGCTTCGAGGCGGTGGCTGTGCCCGTAAGTTCGTTTTTCGACTTGCCCACCGATACGGAGAATCCATGGTCGGTAGGCCAGATATCCATCGGCGATGAGCCCAAGCGCAGGTTGTGTAATATGGAGTATGGTGGCCGGTTGTCGGTATTCCTTAGTGGTGTAGACTTTTCGCTGTCGGCACTACATACATATAATAAGATGCCTGTGGTGTGCAATGGAGTGGGCGAGTATCGCCGTATGACGATGCTTGGTGCCGATGTGTCGGTGCCTGTAGGGCAGTTTGTGGTGCGTGGCGAAGTGGCCGAATATCTGGACGAGGCTCAGTCGGCTATGGGTGTAAGCTATGTGCCTAGTGCGGCATCTACTAATGCGCTCGTAGGAGTGGACTGGTATGCTGGCAACGACTGGTCGCTATCGGCTCAGTACTCGCATAAATACGTGGCTTGGGGTGATATCCGCCATACAGGTTTGGCCACGGTTAGAGTGTCGAAGAATTTGCTGCACAACACGCTGGCGCTGCAGACCTTCGCGTATATCGACGTGACTAATGGCGGCGTGTTTAATCGCCTAAGTGCCGACTACGCTCTCAACGACCAGCTTCACGCCATCATCGGCTACGACTACTTCCACGCCGACCGGGGCATGTTTACCATCTACGACAAAAACTCTGAACTGTTTTTCAAACTAAAATATAGTTTCTAATGTTTCTGCAATACCTACTTATAATTAATTGCAAATGGTAGGTACTTCAGGGTGCGCAGTGCATAAAACACTATGTTTTAGGTATTGCGCACTTTAAAAATTCATCATACCTTTGCACCGGGATTTGAAATCCCGCTGCGAGGAATTTAGTTATTAGTTTATATCAGTAAGAAGTAAAATGAAAATTGAAAAGATTCATGCAAGAGAAATCCTCGATTCAAGAGGTAATCCAACAGTAGAGGTAGAAGTAACACTCGAGAACGGTGTGATGGGTCGTGCCGCTGTACCATCAGGTGCATCGACTGGCGAAAACGAGGCTCTGGAACTGCGAGATGGCGACAAAGAGCGCTATCTGGGTAAGGGTGTGCTGAAAGCTGTTGACAACGTAAACAAGGTGATTGCACCTGCGCTGAAGGGCGACTGCGTGCTGGAGCAGCGTGCCATCGACTATAAGATGCTGGCACTCGACGGCACACCAACAAAGTCTAAGCTTGGTGCTAACGCTATTCTTGGCGTATCGCTGGCTTGTGCTCAGGCTGCAGCTAAGGCGCTTAACATACCTCTTTATAGATATATAGGTGGTTGCAATGCATACACACTGCCCGTACCTATGATGAACATCGTGAACGGTGGTGCACACTCGGCTGCTCCTATAGCATTCCAGGAGTTTATGATTCGTCCGGTAGGTGCCAACAATGAGCGCGAGGCTATCCGCATGGGTGCCGAGGTGTTCCACAATCTGGCAAAGCTGCTTAAGGCTCGCGGACTGTCGACTGCCGTAGGCGATGAGGGTGGTTATGCACCTAACTTCGACGGCATCGAGGATGCACTCGACACCATCGTAGAGGCTATCAAGAAGGCTGGTTATGAGCCTGGTAAGGATGTGAAGATTGCTATGGACTGCGCTGCATCTGAGTTTGCTACCTGCGAGAACGGAGAGTGGTTCTACGACTATCGCCAGCTTAAGAACGGCGCGAAGAAGGATCCTAATGGCAAGAAACTCTCGGCCGACGAGCAGATTGCTTATCTGGAGCAGTTAATCACCAAGTATCCTATCGACTCTATCGAGGACGGACTCGACGAGAATGATTGGGATAACTGGGTAAAACTGACTGAGAAGATTGGCGACCGCTGCCAGTTGGTAGGCGACGACCTGTTTGTGACCAACACCAAGTTCCTGGAGAAGGGAATAAAGATGGGTGCTGCAAACTCGATACTTATTAAAGTGAACCAGATTGGTTCGTTGACTGAGACCTTGGAGGCTATTGAAATGGCTCATCGTCACGGCTATACTACAGTGACTTCTCACCGTTCGGGTGAAACAGAGGACACTACGATTGCCGACATCGCAGTAGCCACAAACTCTGGACAAATCAAGACTGGTTCACTTTCGCGTACCGACCGCATGGCCAAGTACAATCAGCTTATCCGCATCGAAGAGGAACTTGGCGATACTGCAGCCTACGGCTATCAGCGACTGAAATAGAGCAATTACTGCTTTTTGAATAAATCATTAATAATAAAACAACTTAAAAATGCAGATAAGCTGTGAAGCTTGTCTGCATTGTAATATAAAAGACCATTAAATTAATTACATAACATTATGGAAAAAATTAAAATCAACTATGTTGGCATTATCGGATGCGTTGTCCTGTATGCCGTTACTTCGTTTGCCAGTGCCTTTATCGGATTCCTTAGCCCATGGTGCTGGATTGTAGGTTTCCCTGTTCTTGCAGCAGTTCTTGGGGCTCCATCTTATCTGTGGGCTGCATCAAGATGGCAAAGGTTCGGCGTAGCCACGCTTTTCTCGGTTCTGTTTACTGCGCTCCTGTTGTCGATGGGCGAGATCTATTTCCCCCAGTGCGTTTTAATGGTTGCTGCAGGATTTATTTCGGATGTGGTTCGTCAAGTATTGGGTAACAATCAGAAGATTAGCGCATTCATCGCTTATCCTATACTTCCACTTGGCGTAATCGCGTGGCTCATGCAACTGTGGAACCACACAGAGTGGTACTGTAAAGGCGCAGCCGAGGAGATAAATGCCGACTATGCCGAAGGTCTCAAAACTCTATCATCGCTCTGGGCCCTCGCTTTGGTTATCATCCTTGTGCTTGTTGCAGGCTATATCGCTATTCGCATTGCCGCAGCGAAGATGAAATCTACGCAACTATTATCAAAGTAAAAACAAACGATTATGGGATTATTAAAATCATTTTTCAGTCAGTGTGCGCGACCTGAGGGGGCTCTGGGACGCGTGATGCTTAGTTTTATGAATTATACGCATGCCCCGTTAACCAACTGGGGATTAAAACTCGTGGATGTCCAAGACGGTTGGACTATGCTAGATGTAGGCTGTGGCGGAGGTTTTACTATTCGCCGACTTCTTAAACTAAGTAAGGATGCGCAGGTCTATGGCATCGACATCTCTGAGGAGAGTGTGGCGAAAGCCCGTAAAGTAAATGCCGACATACTTAATAAACAGGTGTTTATCACTCAAGGATCGGCTGAGAAACTGCCCTATGGGGATGGAAAATTCGACTTGGTGACAGCTGTGGAAACCGTGTACTTCTGGCCCAATCTGCCAGGCTGTCTGCAGGAGGTGCGTCGTGTTCTTAAACCCGGTGGTAAGTTTGCCATCTTGGTTGAGGTGGTAGATAGCGATTCCAAGTGGACCAACATAGTTGAGGGTATGACTGCCTACACACCAGAGCAAATAAAAACACTACTCGATGATGCAGGTTTCACTCAAACAGCAATCCACCGCAAGAAACCAACATACGCAACTATCATAGGAGTAATACCTAGAATTAATTAATACGTTTCTGCATACTTAGAAGGTGCGCAGTGCTTAAAACACTATGTTTTAGGTATTGCGCACTTCATTTTTTCGCCGTACCTTTGCAGCGGATTTAGAAACAAAGATATGACAACGACAAGCAAGAGAATTCCTACAGAACTCAAGGTACTGATGAACCACATCTACGAACTGCAGAAAGGTGTGCGCCAGATGGTGCTGTTTACCTGTAATAAGAAATATGGCGATCAGACCGTAGAACGCCTGGAGAGCCAGGGCATACCTTACGTGCTGCAGCCTGCCGGGCGCCAGAACCTTAATGTGTATTTTGGCAAGCGCGAGTGTCTGGATGCCATCAGGCTGATAGTTACCCGTCCGCTAAACCAACTCACACCCGAGGAGGATTTCATTCTGGGAGCCATGCTTGGTTACGACATCTGCGCACAGTGCGAGCGTTATTGCAAGCGCAAAGGCGAATGTAAAGGCGAGTGCAAGTGCGAAAATTGTATCAACAAGAATTAGTCATTAAGATAAAACATTAAAAATGAAAACAACAATTGTTATTTATGGTTCCTCTACAGGAACATGCGAGGCTATCGCAGAGAAAATTGCCTCAAAGTTGGGCTGCGAGGCCCTCAACGTTCAGGATCTTTCGGCCGATGTAGTTGCCGCCAACCAGAACCTTATTCTTGGCACTTCAACATGGGGTGCGGGCGAACTGCAGGACGACTGGTACGACGGACTGAACACACTTAAGGGTGCCGATCTGAACGGTAAGACTATTGCTATCTTTGGTTGTGGCGACTGCTCTACCTATAGCGACACATTCGTTGGCGGCATGGGCGAGCTCTACAATGGCATAAAGGACAGCGGAGCTAAATTTATCGGCCAGGTTGAGACCGATGGTTATACTTTTGATGACTCAGAAGCTGTAATCGATGGCAAGTTCATCGGACTGCCACTTGACGACATCAACGAGGACGACAAGACCGACACTCGTATCGATGCATGGCTGTCGGCCATCACACCTTCACTTTAACCAAGTTTATTGTCTATTATAAAAAAGTATTTGTTTAGTTGTTTAATAAAGAGGTGGTCAACCGTGAGGTCAACCACCTTTTTCATTTATCCCATCACCACATCCAGTACCATCATCAGTACAAAGCCGATGGCGAAACCGATGGTGCTAAGGTTGCTGTGCTTGCCGCTCGATGCTTCGGGGATTAGTTCCTCTACCACAACGTAGAACATGGCGCCTGCGGCAAATGCCAACATATATGGCAGCACGGGCATTATCATAGATGCCAGCAATAATACTGCGAGTGCTCCCACAGGCTCAACGGCTCCGCTGAGCGACCCGATGGCGAACGAGCGCCAACGGCTGTTACCTGCTGCACGCATCGGCATAGATATGATGGCGCCTTCGGGTACATTCTGTATGGCGATACCCACAGCTACAGCTAGCGCGCTGGCTAGCGAAATGCTAGACGCACCGCTATCGGCTCCGGCAAACACCACGCCAACGGCCATTCCTTCAGGCAGATTATGAATGGTAACTGCCAGCGCCAGCATGGCTGTCTTGGATAGCTTTGAGCGCAAGCCCTCAGGTTTGTCAGTACCTATATGTAGGTGTGGCGTTAGTTCGTCGATAAGTAGCAGGAATCCCATACCCAGCAGAAATCCTACTGCGGCTGGCAGCACGCTCCACTTGCCGCTGTCGGCCACCATATCCATCGACGGTATAAGCAGCGACCACACCGATGCTGCCACCATCACACCCGAGGCAAAACCCAATAACGTTTTCTGCAGTCGCGGCGACATTTCGTCGCGCATAAAAAACACAAAGGCCGAGCCGAGCATTGTGCCCAGTAGCGGGATCAGCAGCCCTATGATTAATGTCGTAGTCATAGTAAATATTAACTACATTTCCCCTTGAACGTATATCCGATACCTTCGACCGCAGCACGGATAGCCTCTTCGGTAGCGGGACCTTTGATGGTAAGGGTGTTGGCAGAGGCACTGGCCTTAGCTTTCTCAACACCAGGCACTTCCTCGACTGCACGAACTACGGCAGCCTCGCAATGGCTGCAATGCATGTCCTCAACACGATAGACGGTAACATCTGGGTCTAAAGGTTTCTTGCTGGTAAACTTACTGAAAAACTTCATCATAAGCGCAAATATTATTAATAATGTTAATACTGTAGCACAAACCATCTTAAACAAACTTGGCATGGCTGATGCCCCCATACAGCAAGCATCATGAGCAGCAACGCTGAAGTCGATTCCCGTAGCATTGAGCAACAGTCCGAAGAGGACAGCAAAGCCAACTATTGTCATCAGATAAATCGATGTAAATCGACGGCCCATCGACTTATGAACCACGAGGATAGAAGCCAGATTGACAGCAGGACCAGCCATCAGCATCACAAGTGCTGCACCTGGCGAGAGTCCCTTCATCATCAGCGCTGCAGCCACAGGAATGCTACCCGTAGAACAGATATACATTGGCACAGCAATGACTAAGATGACCAGCATCTGCAACAGCGGTTGACTGCCAAAACTGAGGAAGAACTCATCAGGCACAGCTACCTGAATCAATGCCGCTACAATAAGTCCGATAAGCAATCGCAGACCGATGTCGCGAAGCATATCATAAAAGGCATATTTCAGCACGCGCCATATTCTGTTGCCGCTTTCCACTTGGCACGAAGTAGTCGCGTCGTCCTTTATATCATCCTCGCTAACCAGACGGTTTACAAGCAATCCTCCGCAAACACCAGTGATAAGTGCTGCCGTAGGACGGATAATGGCGAAGCCAAGTCCCATCAGCGAGAAAGTAGCCAGGATAGAGTCTATGCCCGTCTGTGGTGTGGCAATCAGAAACGAAGCTATGGCACCTTTCGAAGCCTTCTCATTTCTAAGTCCGATGGCCGTAGGGATTACGCCACACGAACACAGCGGCAGAGGCACCCCCAACAGCGCTGCCCATAACACAGAGAATTTGTTCTTGTGTGAAAGATAATTAGCATAGAATCTCTGTGGCACAAACACGTGCAACACCCCAGCAATGAAGAATCCCAGCAACAGATAGGGAGCCATCTCGCAGACCACGTTTAGAAGTGATATTAGAAAACTGTGCATACGCGATTAATCATTTCTAGGTATCGAGTACAGCTTTGCCACTAGCGCGCCGCTGATGTTGTGCCATACGCTGAACACGGCACCGGGGATGGTGGCTAGCGGATAGACGGCGAAATGCATTACGGCCAGTGATGATGCCAGACCAGAGTTCTGCATGCCCACCTCGATGCTAAGTGCCACGCACTTAGGCTTTTGCAGTCGCAGCAGTCGGCCCACAACAAATCCAATGCTAAGACCCATCAGATTGTGTATCATCACCACTGCCACTACCAGCAGTCCTGCAGTAAGCAGTCGCTCGGCATTATGCGACACGATGATGCCCACCACGAGTGCTATCACCACCGATGAGAATGCGGGCAGATAGGGCGTAACGCTGCGCGTCATCTTGGGCAGGAACCGCTGACAGAGCAGTCCGCACACGATAGGTGCTATCACCACATATACTATACTCATAAGCATGCCCAGAGCGTCGACATCTACCATAGTGCCGGCCAGAGCCAATACCAGTAGCGGAGTGAGCAACGGGGCCAGAAGGGTAGAAGCTGCGGTCATACCCACCGACAGTGCCAGGTCGCCCTTGGCCAGATAGGTGATGACATTAGATGCCGTGCCGCCCGGACAGCAGCCCACCAAGATTACTCCGATGGCCAGCTCCTTGGGCAGCGAGAAGGCCCACGTAAGGCCCAGTGCCAGGAGCGGCATGACCGTAAACTGAGTGAGACAACCTATCAGTATGTCCTTAGGTCGGCTCAACACTATCTTGAAGTCGGCAGGCGACAGCGTGAGCCCCATACCGAACATTATCACACCCAGCATCGGGTTGATGGACGTAGTGGCTATCCACGCAAACGTGTCGGGTACAATCAGCGACAGCGCTGCTACTATCAGCACCATCGCGCCCATCCATCGGGCTATAAAATCACAAATCTTCTTCATAACTATTCTGCAGGCAAAGATAACCAGAATATCTTAACCATGCAAGTATTTTATAATAAAAATTAGGTGGAGATGTAATTTCTTAATAATATTCTTGCTCTTTTAAAATAAAAACCCTATCTTTGCGACGGAACGTATTACAAATAATGAAAAGACTATGAATAAGATAGGAATAACTACAATATGCGGCCTGCTATTCTCAATGAATGTAGCAGCGCAGGAAGCTAAAGACAGCGTGAGTATAGAGCAGAGCAAGCCCACGATGATGGAGCGGCTTCATAAGGTGCAGCAATACCTTGACGAAAAAGCCAAGGCTAAGGTTGACTCGAACTATATCGAAGTGCCCAAGAAGCCGTGGAGGGTGGTGCTGCGATATAAGGAAACCGCATTTGATGTAGACTATAATAATAGTGTTGGCGACCCGCAGGCAGGTGCTGGCATGGAGTGGCAGATGTGCTATGAGCCACCAATGTCGCCTTCGATTGGTGTGTGGGCAGGCTATCGTGGTACAGGTATATCTGTGGCCAAGAGTCTTGGCAAAAAGAAGGGAACTTCGCTCTCATTCAGCACTACCGGCGCTAAGTACGGAGCCAATCTCCGGTTGCGTAGTTTTGATGTTACCGAAGGTACTTTCACATCAACCATCTACGATAATGGCAAGGTTATACCTATGAATGGTGACGCCAGACTACTGGCTCCTGTCAGCATTGCATCGCTCTATCTGAACGGCTATTACGTGTTCAACGGCCGACGCTACTCTCAGGCTGCGGCCTACAACCAGTCGGTCATACAGCGTCGCTCGGCAGGATCATTGCTCGTAGGAGCTACTTTGTATATGGCGGGCATAGATATGTCGGACGACAAAAACTCATCGTTGATACTACTTAGTAGTGGCGTTGGCCGCATCAAAATACAGCAAGGAAACATCGGTGTGGGCTACGGCTACAACTGGGTACCGTTTCGTGGATTTGTAGTAAACGCTATGGCCATGCCAACCGTAAGTTTTTACAATCGCGTGAAGGTTTACAAGTACGACTGCAACTATGAAATGGTAGATGACACAGGGGATACTGACGACTACGGACAATGGAACCCCGACACACACACCTGGGCCAATGGAAAGACGCACAGGCCCGTTCCAAGTGATGAGAAAAATCCTTCGTGGTACGATGGAGTAGACAGTTGGGAAAATGGTTCTGAAACCACTTACAGCTTGCTCAGGTTAAACCTCGACCTGCGTCTAGGCATAGCCTACAACTGGAGTGATTACTTCATCGGTGCTCAGGCGCAGTTCAACAATTTCTTCTTTAAGAAAGACCAATGCAAGATTAACATCTACGACGCCTACGCACGCGTGTCGTTTGGTGTGCGACTGTAAGGACTATGAGGTAACCGCGGGCTCTCAATTATTTTAGTATGCATAGCGCTTATTATGTGCGCGGATGTAAATGCCCTTGGCAGGTGGTGACTGCAGCTTGTGGCCGTGCAGATCATAACAGCACTCGCTGATGGTGGCGCGGGTAGCTACATGTACTGCTGTGGGTACTGGTGCACCCATGTCGATAGTCAGCGACAGGTCGTCGGTCTGATTCTCGCGCCCAGCTATACCATAGCACGAGAGGTCTTTCAGCATGCTGTAGAATGCATCGTAGCTGCCAGGCATCATGCTTGTGATTAATTCGTTTGAGAATTGTTTCAGCAGCTTTTCTGTATCTACCTTGTACTCATCGCCCTCGGCATGTATGATATAAGCATCAGCCACATAGTTAGCCAGGACCGTCAGCGTAGGTTCCATCACTGGCGCTACCTGCTCGCCATACTTCTCTATGAGCTTAGCCATACCTTTCTCCATTACAGGGCGCACTATGGCAGCATGCAGACGCACCCTTGCGCTGTCGGGCGTAAACTGATAGTTGCCCTGTGTGCTGGTGATATGGCCTGTAGTTACTTCAAGCTTCGTCATGTCGGCACTTAGCTGCAGTTCGCGATAGTCGCAGGGATACGACGCCAGCGAGCCTGTAGCTATGTCGTAGATAGATTCTGTGAAATTCTCATTATAATCCTTAGCGATATCGGAGGTGTGGAAGTGGCCTGTAAGTATCACTTTCACACCAGCATCAATCAACCGGTTGCGTATCTCGTCGTGATTATTGATGACTGTGGTGCTTACAAACTGGTCGGCATTGGTGATGTGCTGGAGGAGTGCGTGGTGTGTCATGACAATGACCTTCTTGCCGGCCGATGTGGCTGCGCTAGCCTGCTGGCACACCCAGTGGAGCGTCTCGGTGGCGATGCTGGCATTTTTACCCGAATTGATACCGATGACCACAAGTCCGTCGATGGGTTCAAAGCTGTAGGTCATCGACATACCGTCGAGCACCGATGTTGGGCCGTAGCCATAGTCGGCATACATGGTGGCAAACTCATCAAGCGATGGCGATGCCACGGGTGTAGTGCTTTCGCCATCGTAGGCCACCGCTGCGCTGCCCATATCGATATCGTGATTGCCAGGTATTACCAGCGTCATTATGCCTGCCGACTTAAGTTCGTTAAGTTTCTGCACCACATACTCATGGCTTGCCGTCTCGCCATCCTTTGTCAGGTCGCCAGTTATCAGCACCAGTTGCGGGTGGATGGTCTTGATGCGCTCAATGGCCTCATCGAGCAATGGCTGGCTGAAGTCGAGCAGCTTGCGGTCGGTATCCAGCAGATGCCTCCACGCCGGCCCGTCGTTAACCAAAAGGCTTGGTGCCATCAGATGTAAATCCGACAGCACCACTATCTTGGTCTGTGCCATGATGGTTTGCACCAGCACCAACCAAAGTATCACGACAACCTTCCTCATCTAATTGCTAATAAACTGATTTTACCGCCTCTACCTTTCCACGGATGACGGCATGCAAGCCTTTTACCTCATTTATTATATCATATACCTTGGCTTTGGTATTTACGTAGTTGTCAAAATCCTGCTTGCTCATACGTGAGAATATCGTCTGGGGCTCTGTCTCGCCTGCAAACTGCAGGGCTACACATGGCAGATAATCTTCATCGTCTGGGCTCGGTAGGCTGGTGATAAAGCTGGCGTGGGCCGATGTAGCGCGACCTTTCAGCCCGAAATTCAGGTCAACATACTCGTTGAGCTTCTGGGTATAGGCATCTACCTTGTCGAATCCGTGGTCAGTCTCTGACATATTATATGCGTTATAAAATGTATTAAAGAAGCCCGACAGGTTGTTGATCTTACCCTTGATTACCACCTCATTGTTTAGCACAGCCTGAATCTCATCTATCACACCTCCTTCGATTACTCCAAGCAGTTCAGTAAAGGTGCTCTGGGGGGTCAAATTAATTACCTTACCTACGTTAAGACTGATATTACGGGCATCTTTTACATTGAGTGTAAACTGTTCCTCGCCGTCGTAGAGCATACTTATATCGGTATTTATCACACCATCTGCAAGATGCTCTACAGCCACCTTGTGACTGTCGTGATGACCCAAGAAAGCAGATTCAAGCGCTATATCCAGGTGCCATTCGTCGTGTTTTAGTGATATGTACTGGAAGGGCGATTCCGAGTTCATGCTCATGGTGCCCTCCACCTCCTTGCCATCGGCAGTCTTCAGCACTATCTCAACCTGTTTGGGGAAGTTGATACAGATTGGGGTGATATCAGCCACACGGGTTACAAAGAATCGTACGCCGTCGTGCTCGTCGCAGAACTTTATCGTGAGGCTGGTGCAACCTCCGTCCTTGTCGATGTTCTCTACCGTAAAGTCATCGCTCTCGGTCAGTGTCGATTCGCCGTTCTGGAATGTCACCTTAAGATGTCCGAACACATCATAGGCATTCAACAGCAGATAGCCTGGTATATTACTTAAGTCGTCGTCGGTCATGTTGAAACGCTCGGCCAAGCATTTGCGTGCCACTTCCAACTCGTCGGCATCCATCTCGTCGAAGAAGTAATTCTTAGCGCTGAGCATCACATTTCCTATTATCGTGTGCTTCAAATCAATCAGCGCCTCATCGTCAATTGCCGATATGATAGACGCCAGGTTTTCTAACACACCTTTGGCCACATCCAGTCGCACGTCGGTAGATGTCTCTTCGAGCGCTCTGGATAGTGCAGTCTCAAACTCCTCACGGTCCTGACTCTCGGCCGATTTAGCCGGATTGTCAATATCGTCGCACGATGTAATCATGCCTGCGCCGCAAATAAGGATAGCGGCCATCATCCATTTATACATTTTCTTCATAACATTCTATTTTATTGTTTCTCAGAAATGGGCTTTACGTTGAAGGTTTTCCATGTGTCGGCAGCTTTATACAGGTCTACCGACTCGTCGGGTACGTAAAGGGTTGCAATATATGTTGGTACCAGAAGGAATACCTCGTAGCCTATTGTCGGCGGTTTTGTGGCCAGGCAGGTTAATTCTGTCAGGCTGGTACACTGTACAAAGGCCAGATCTTCAATGGTGGTTACCTCGGCTGGGATGGTCACACTTTTTAGTGCCTTGCAGCCCATAAATAGGCCTTTCTCAACCACAGTGATATGGGGC